>Ga0182744_1000476_pt1 | contig 38278 bp, 31 predicted proteins | sample eDN3rd30CKraftMG_FD_128525 | JGI IMG/M metagenome (GOLD analysis project Ga0182744, IMG submission 128525) | Enriched Miracle-Growth compost microbial communities from Emeryville, California, USA - eDNA 3rd pass 30_C Kraft MG (version 2) (version 2) ... | reverse complement strand
GCGCCGTCGACGTTCACGCGGAACGTGCGGTCCCACTCGGCGACGGTCAGCTCGGCGAACGGCCGCATCAGCTGGAACGCCGCGCAGTGCACGACGATGCCCAGTGTGCCGAGCGTGCGCGCGTCTGCGACCGCTGCCGCGACCTGCGCGGGGTCGGCGAGGTCGCACACGATGTCCGTCACACCGCCGCGCGCAGCCGGCGGCGGGGCAAGGTCGAGGCTGGCGACGGGGATGCCGGTGGCGCGCAGCCGCGCGACGATCGCGGCTCCGATGCCGTTCGCCCCGCCGGTGACGATCGCGGTCGGAGTGGTCATGCGGCCACTCTGCCCGATTGGCCCGAGCGGGGGCCGGCATACCAGGTATCGCATCGACGCCTTCGGTTCGCCACCGCAACGGTGCTGGAATCGAGGCCGACGACGCACAGGCACACCGTTGTGAGGAGACCGTCGTGAGCAATCCTTCCCCCGTCCTTGTCCCCACCGGCGACGACCGCCGCTACCGCGACCTGCTCGGCCGGTTCGCGAGCGGCGTCGTCATCGTTGCCGGGCTGCACGACGGGGCTCCGGTCGGCCTGGCGTGCCAGTCGTTCTTCTCGCTGTCGCTCAGTCCGCGCCTGATCGCCGTCGCACCGGCACTGGCGTCGTCGAGCTGGGCACGCATCGCCGAGACCGGACGGTTCGCCGTGAGCATCCTCGGCGTCGGGCAGGAAGGTCTGTGCCGCGTGTTCGGCCGGGCCGGCCAGGACAAGTTCGCCGGCGCCGCCTGGGACCTCTCCGGGAACGGCTCGCCCGTCATCCGCGACGCGCTCGGCTGGCTCGACTGCGATATCGCCGACGTGCACGACGGCGGCGACCACCACCTCGTCGTCGGGCGCGTGCTCGAAGCAGCGGCCGGGTCTGCGGGGTCCGGCCTGCTGTTCCACCGCGGAGACTTCGGCCACTTCGTCCGCAACCGTCCCACCGACGTGCACGAGCCGACCTGGGACGAGGGGCCATGGATCGAGGGGATCCAGTGATCGCATGCGCGCCGGATGGTCCGGCGGACATCAGACAGGAGAACACACCGTGAGCACTGCTCTCATCATCGGCGGCAGCGGTCAGCTCGGCCGCGCCACCGCCGCACGACTGGCCGCCGACGGCTGGACCGTGACACTGGCCAGCCGCACCGGCGACACCCAGGACCCACGGTTCGCGGGGCTGGACATCCGCTCGATCGCCCTGGACCGCGGCGACACCGCCGCTCTGCACGCCGCCGCCCACGGTCAGGACCTCGTCTTCGACACTGTCGCCTTCACGCCCGCGCATGCCGCGCAGCTGACGGCGCTCGCCGGGCAGGTGGGGTCGCTCGTGGTGGTCTCGACCGGCGCCGTCTACCAGGGCCGCAACGGCACCACCAGCGAGACGGCCATGGGCGACGAGCAGTTCCCGGAGTACCCGGTGCCGATCCCTGAGGACTGGCAGACGCTGCCCGACGGCGGCTCTGACTACGGGTCGCTCAAGGCCACGATGGAGCGCACCCTGCTGGCCACGCCCGGCCTGCCGGTGAGCATCCTCCGGCCCGGCACGCTGCACGGTCCGTACAGCACTTCTCTGCACCAGTGGTCGTTCATCAAGCGCGCGCTGGACGGGCGCACGGTCGTACCGCTCGCCTACGGCGGCAGAAGCCGGTTCTCGACGTCGGCGGCGGACAATGTCGCCAGACTGGTGCAGCTGTGCGCCGAGCAGCCGGGCGTGCGGGTGCTCAACGCCGCCGACGACGACGCCCTCACGGTGGAGCAGATCGGACGGCGCGTGTTCGCGCTCATGGGTCACGACGCCGAGTTCGTCACGTTCTCCGGCGGGCCGAAGGAAGGCCGGGTCGGATTCAACCCGTGGGGCATTCCGCGCGACATCGTGCTGGGGATGGATGCCGCGAAGACGGAGCTGGGCTATGAGCAGGCCATCGGCTACGACGATGCGCTGCAGCAGGATATCGACTGGGCGATCTCTGCGGTGCGCGCCGCCGAGGCGGACGGTCGTGACTGGACCAGCGTGTTCCCCGGAGTGGTCGCGCGGTACGGCGCCGACGGCTGGTTCCCGTACGAAGCCGAGGACGCCTACCTCGCGACACACTGACGGGGTGGGCCGCGACTCCCGTTGCGTCCCGACCCGGGACGGTCTTGCCACCGAGGTGGGGCGGTGCCTCGTGCCGCCTACCGTCCCGGGACGGTCTTGTCCCCTCGGGGCGGGATTATCCCGTCCCGAGGTGCGGGGACCGTCCCGGGTCAGGCACCGGGCTCGTCGACGCCGTCGGGGAACTCGACCCGCTCGGCGGCACGGCGCAGCACTCCGAGGAACCACTGCACTGCGCTGTCGTCGGCGCGGCTGGGGTGCCAGTGCGCCGCGTGCACGATCGTGGGCGGGCGCAGCCCGGCATCCGCGATGAGGATGCCGTCATCGCGCAGCCGCTCGGCCACCCGCTCCGGCACGATCGCGAACGACGTCGTGCCGGCGACCATGCGCGCCAGATGCAGCACAGGCGCACCGGCCACGATCCGTCGCGGCGAGAGGCGCTCGGCGGCGAGCATCTCCGCGGCACGTGACGTGTACACCCCGCCCGCTCCCGTGATCTGCGTCAGGGTGTCGAGATCCTCGGTCGCGATCCGACCGTCATGCAGGAGCGGATGATGCGCGTCCACGACCACCACGAGCCGGTCGGTGTAGAGCGAGACCGTGCGGCCCATGCCGCCGAGTCCCGCCACGCCGATCACGGCGTCCCGGCGCTGCAGCAAGCTCTCCCACGCGGCGTGGTCGGCTTCGAACGCGTCATCGAAGTCCACGGTGGTCGACGGCGCCTCGGCGCGCAGGATCGCCGCCACGGGCGCGGCCAGATCGCGCACCACATCGGCGGGTGCGGTGACGAGGAAGAATCGCTGCGACGCGCCGGGATCGAATCGGGTGCGCACCGCGTACAGCTGCTCGATCTCTGCGATGGCCCGGCGCACCGAAGGGATGAGCTGTTCGGCGAACGGGGTGAGCACCGAGGTGCGGCCCTCGCGAACGAGGATGCGGTCGCCCAGCCGCGCCCGCAGGCGACTGAGCGCGCCGCTCATCGTGGGCTGGGCCATGCCGAGTGCCTCGCCGGCGCGAGTCAGGTTGCGGTGCTCGAGTATCGCGTCGAGCACCACGATGAGGTTCGCGTCGACCCGCTGCATGTCGGTCATCGGGGTGACGCCTCCCCTGCGCGGGTGTCCGCGTCGGCGATCCGCCGGAGGTGCTCCAGCAGCCGCCAGGTCACCCAGGAGTGACCCGGGTCGCCGCCGCGTGCGGGATGCCACCAGAGGGACTCGACGATCTCGATCGGGCCGAACGGCAGCTCGCAGACCGTGGTCCCCGATGCCGCAGCGAGGCGGGTGCCGACGCGTGCCGGGAGCACCGCGCACAGGTCGGTGCCGCGGACGATCTCCGGTAGCTGCAGGTAGCTGGTGACCCGCATCATCGGATCGCGGGAGTAGCCGAGCTCGTCGAGCATGAGGTCGACCGGCGACCGGAAGTCGCGCTCCACCTTGGCGACCGCGTGCGGCAGGCGACGGAACACGTCCCAGTCCAGCGGGTGATGAGGCTCGGGCAGATCGGGATGCGCGCGATCGAGGACGGCGACGTAGCGGTCGCGGTAGAGCACGGCCGATTCGCTACGCGTGTCACCGGCCGGCGGCACGGTGAACCAGTCGCTTTTGAGCAGCACCTGATCGGTGGAGACCGGTTCCATCGGCTCGGCGGTGATGTCCAGGCCGATCCCGGGCGCCTCGGCGAGCACGCAGGACAGGGCCGGCCACAGCTCGGCGACGACGTGGTCCTGCGCCACCAGTGAGAACGCACGCTGCGACGTCGCGGGGTCGAACGCCTCCGTCGTGCCGAGGACCTCGTCGATCAGGGCGACGCTGCGCCCCGCATGAGCGCGCAGGTCCCGGGCGAACGGCGTCAGCTCGAAGCCGCGGCCGACCCGCACCAGCAGCTCGTCGCCGAACTGCATGCGCAGGCGTGAGAGCGCGACGCTCATGGCGGGCTGGCCCATCTGCAGCCGCTCCGCCGCACGGGTGACGTTGCACTCCTCCAGCAGCGCACGCAGGCAGACGAGCAGGTCGAGGTCGCGGTTGGCAAGCAACGACATCCGAACTCCTTTGCTCGGTGGCAGGTCGCGCCCCGGTCAGCAGCGCAGAACCCGATCATAGGCGCGGCCACTCATCCCGGGCCGGAATACCTCGGATGCCGACCCCCGATGAACGGATCGGGCCTCGTGCTCTGAAGATGGACAGACACCGCACGCGATCGAAGGAGATGCCCGTGCCCCTGCCTCCCGCCGCTCCCATGGAGCCGCTCTCGCTGAACCGCCTGCCGTCGACCGACGCGCTGAGTGGAACCGTCCTCGCCCTCGACCTGGTCGACGGCGGCACGCTGGAACTGGCGATCGCCGACGAGCGCATCCGATGGATCGCCGCCGGCGTCGACTGGGCCGGTGAGGGGGACGATCCGAGCGACGTGGTCGAAGCCGCGCCCGGCGTCTATCTGATCGACGTCGACTTCGAACAGTTCGAGCGCGGCACCGAGGCCGTGACCGTCGTCGCGGACGTCGCCGGCGGGTGGGCGCTCGTCGCCCACCAGGAGCGGTTCCACCCGGAGCAGACCTGGTCGCGCGGGCCCGAGGTGACCCACACGTTCGCCGCGGCGCGCATCCGCGGCGCCGTCCAGAGCGGGGAGCAGCCGGCGCCGACGCGTGAGCTCATCGGCCACCGGCACCTCTACCGGTACAGCCCGCGCAACGTCTACGAGCACATCTACATCAACTCCGGTGCGATGTGCGGCCACAACGTCAACACCATGGGAACGCCGGGCCGTGCGGACTGCCATCCGGCGAGCTACCACCGCATCCGCGACGGGGTCTACCTCGTCGGCTGGCGCGAGTACGACTCCGCGGCGGGGATGCTGGCCGTCATCGATCTCGGCGCCGGCCAGGCCACCGGCAAGGTGCTGCACCCGGAGCACTTCCTGCGCTCGGTCAGTCGCCCGTTCGGCGGGCCGATCATCTGGGCCGGCGCCGCGCCCGACTACCCCGACGGCCTCGAGCCGCGCTGATCATCCCCACCCTCAAGGAGTCTCATGTCATCTGCCACCGTGACCGACCCGTCCATCCAGGACGTGCCCAGCCACGACGAGGCCGTCGCCCGTGCGCGCGCCCTCGTGCCCGTGCTGCGTCAGCGCGCCTCGGCCGCGGAAGCGGCCGGCGTCGTGCCGGACTCGACCATCGAAGACCTGCGCCGTGCGGGCTTCTTCCGCTTCAACACGCCGCAGGAGTTCGGTGGCTGGGGCGTCAGCGGGCGCACCCGCACCGAGGTGCTGGCCACACTGGCCGAAGGATGCGCCTCGACGGCGTGGATCGTCGGCGTGTATGCCGGCGGCGTCGCGGGAACAGCGCACGCCTCGGACCGGCTGAAGGAGGAGCTGTTCGCGGACGGCCCTGACCTGCGCATCTGCGGCAGCGGTACGCCGACCCGCGACGTCGAACGCGTCGACGGCGGATACCTGGTCTCGGGTCGCTGGTTCTCGGTCTCCGGCTCGACGCACGCCGACTGGGCGGCGCTGTTCCTCGCGCTGCCGGGCGAGGGCGATGGCGACGGGCCCGGAGCCATGGCGAAGGCGATGGTGCCGATCGAGGAGGTCGCGATCGAGCGGACGTGGGATGCCACAGGCATGCGCGGGACGGAGAGCGAGACCGTCGTCGCGGAGGGCCTGTTCGTGCCCGACTACCGCGTCGAGGTGCTTGCCGGCCCGCCTCCGGCGAGCCCCGCGCTGTCGATCGGGCCGTGCGCGATCCCCGTCGGCATCGCGGAGGGCGTGCTGCAGAAGGCGATCGACTACGCCGCCGCCAAGCCGCTGGCCGGGACGTCGTACGTGCCAGGCGCCACCTCGACCTCGATGCAGAACGAGCTGGCCGAGGCGTCGCTGCGCATCGGGTCGGCGCGCCTGCACCTGTATCGCGCGATCGACCAGCTCGACCAGGCCGAACGTGACGGGGCGGAGCTCAGCGTGCTCGAGCGCGCCCGCATCCGCGGCGAGGCGGGCTGGATCATGAAGAACATCGTCGAGGCGATCGACATCGTCATGACCGCGGTCGGGGCGGGGGCGTTCGCGCAGTCCAGCGCGTTCGAACGGTCGTGGCGCGACGTCAACACGACCGCGCGCCACGGGGCCGTCAACTGGATCGTCAGCCGCGAGGTGTACGGCAAGGTGCTGCTCGGCCAGGACGGCAACATCTCCCGGCTGGCCGTCTGAGCCGCGCGAACGAGAACAGGACCACCCCATGACAGCTCCCACTCTGAGCGGCTACACGCTCGCCGTCTCCGACCTCGACGCCACCTCGGCCTGGTACCGGCGGCAGTTCGCCCTGACCGCGGTCGGCGACTTCGCGCTCGAACCCTACGACCTGCGCGGTGTCGCCCTCGCCGCCCCGAACGGGTGGTCGATCGAGCTTCTGCAGCGCGCGGGCGCGAGCGCGGCGGATGCCGTCGCCCACCCGCTCGACACCGCACTGCGCACCGGGTACGGCTTCGTCCAGCTCGACGTCGACGATCTCGAGGCGACGGTCGCCGCGGTCGTCGCCGACGGAGGTGCGGCTCTGATGCCGCCGCACCCCGGCCCCGGCGGACTCGCCGCGTTCGTCGCCGATCCGGAGGGCAACGTGCTCCGTCTGCGCGACCCCGCCGCCCCTGTGCCGCCGCCCGGGCCACAAGCGGACTGACTCATCATCGCCCGACCCGAATCGCAGAGGAGAAGTACAGTGTCGTACCCCCGAAGGATCTCCGCTATCGCCGCAGCCGCCGCGATCGCACTGTCCGCACTATCCCTGGCCGCCTGCACGGCCGATCCGTCGCCGGGAGAGGAGACAGACCCCACCGACGCGGCAGGACGCTCGCCGATGCTGACCGTCGGCAGCCAGTACCCGGTCATGAGCCTGAACCCGGTGCTGACCCCGGTCAGCAATGTCGTGACGTTCGCCTACGACCCGGTCATCTTCAAGGCGAACGACGGCAGCTACCTGCCCGACCTGGCCACCGAATGGGGCTATGTCGGTGACGGGAACACCGTGTTCGAGTTCACGCTGCGCGACGGGGTGACCTTCCAGCAGGGCGGCGAGCTCGATGCCGACGCCGCCGTCGCATCGCTCGAGTACTTCCTGGCGACGCCGAACTCGAACGGACGCTCTGTCGGCGCGATCGACAGCGTCGAGGCGGTCGACGAGCGCACCGTGCGGATCACGTACGCCGCGCCGTTCCCGAACGCGGTCGAATCGCTCACCCAGTTCTACGGCATGGGCCTGCTGATCGGCCCGGACGGGCTCGCCGACCCCGATGGGCTCGAGGCCGAGTCGGACGGGGCCGGCCAGTACGCGCTGAACCCCGACGAGACGGTGTCCGGCTCGACAGTTGCTTTCACGGCCAACGAGGACTACTTCGCGCCCGATGCGATCCGGTTCGACGAGGTCACCATCTCCATCCTGACCGACGCGAATGCCCGCCTGTCCGCGCTCAAGAGCGGTCAGATCGACATCGCCCAGCAGATCCCGGTCGCCCAGGTCGGCCAGAGCGCCCTGGAGGGACTGCAGACGCTCACCGGCTACACGAACTGGAAGTCGATCCAGTTCCTCGACACCTCCTCCGGCCCGCTGGCCTCGGCAGACGTGCGCCGCGCGATCAACCTGGCCATCGACCGGGAGACGCTCGTCTCGGCGTTCTACTCGGGGCAGGCCAAGGTGCAGGAGCAGACCACGCCGGAGGGTCAGGTCGGCTTCGACGAGAGCCTCGTCGGCTCAACGCCGTTCGACCTCGATGAGGCGAAGAGCCTGCTGGCGTCGGCCGGTTACGCCGACGGGTTCGAGCTCGATCTGCTCACCAGCACGATCTCAGACCAGGGCGGGCTTCTCGGCCAGGTGCTCGTCGACCAGCTCGCCGCCGCCGGCATCACCGTCAACCTCACCGTCGCCAACGGAACCTTCGAGGAGCTGATGGGCGCCCTGTCCGGCGGCGAGCACGACGCGGTCGTCTACGGTCTGTTCGCGAACGACCTGTACACGATGGTGACGCAGTCGATCGTCACCCCGGGCACGCTGCTGAACCCGAACGGCGCGGCCGACACCACGGCGGAGGGCCTCATCGCCGATGCCGCGCAGGCCGCCGACGCCGACGTGTTCGCTCAGACCCTGCGTGATCTGAACGCCCACCTGAACGACGTGTCGTTCGGAGTGCCGCTTGTGACAGAGAGCTCGACGGACATCGTCTCCGATGCGATCGTGCTCCCGTCGACGAGCTACACCATCCCGCAACCGAACGTCGTGGCGCCGGACCCGGCCCTCGCCATCTCGAAGACGTCATGACCCGGATGCTCCCCGCCGACCTGCCGGCGGGGAGCATCCGCTCCATCCGCGGAGGGTACGCATGCTGAACATCGTCGTCCGCCGGCTCGTCGCCGGCGCCGCGCTGCTGGTCGTCGTGTCTGCGCTGACCTTCGTCCTGGTCGCGCTCATCCCCGGTGACGCAGCGTCGAACATCCTGGGTCCGGGCGCGTCCGAGGCCCAGCTGGAGACGCTCCGGCATCAGCTGGGGCTCGACCTGCCGCTGTGGCAGCGCTATCTGGACTGGGCGGTGGCGGCGGTGCAGGGAGACCTCGGCACTTCGATCGTCTCTCCGCAGCCGGTGGCGACCCAGCTGGGCCGCGGTCTGGAGGTCAGCATCCCGCTCGCCTTCGGCGCCGTGCTCGTCGGCAGCCTGATCGGGGTGGCGGTCGGAGTGTTCGCCGCCGTCGAGGGCAGGTGGCTGTCCAAGGCGCTGGATGTCCTCGTCCTGGTCGGCATGGCGCTGCCGACGTTCTGGGTCGCCCTGCTGCTGAGCAGCGTGGTCGGCGTGCAGCTCGGCTGGCTCCCGGCCACGGGCTTCGTCTCCTTCGACGACGATCCGGTCGGGTGGCTGCGCAGTCTCGCCCTGCCGGTCGCCGCTCTCTGCGTCGGCGGCATCGCGATGGTCTCGAAGCAGACCAGGGACAGCGTCGACGAGACGCTCTCACGCGACTTCATCGACGCGCTGCGCGTCGAGGGCGCCTCGCCCCGTCGCATCCTGTTCGGCCATGTGCTGCGCAACGCCGCCATCCCCACGGTGGCCGTCCTCGGGGCGCTGTTCATCAGCGCGCTGAGCGGCGCCGTGCTCGTCGAGAGCGTCTTCGGACTGCCGGGGCTCGGCTCGATCGCGGTCCGGGCCACGTCGACGCGCGACGTCCCGGTGATCGTCGGGGTGGCCGTCTACTTCTGTCTCGTCGTGATCGTCGTGAACCTCGTGCTCGACGTCGTCTACGCACTGATCAACCCGAAGGTTCGAGTCCGCTCATGACCGCACCCGTTCCCGATGCCACCGGCACGTTCTTCCCCAGCCCCGAGTCCGCCGCCCGGCGGGCGCGCCCCGTGCTGTTCCAGCTCGCCCGTCGCCGGCCACTGGCCTTCGTGGCGCTGCTCTACCTGGTCGCGCTGCTGGTCGTCGCCGTCGCCGGCCCGCTCCTCGCGCCGTACGACCCGATCGCCGGGGACCTGACGTCGGCGCTGCAGGGTCCGTCGGCGGAGCACTGGCTCGGCACAGACCAGCTGGGCCGAGACACCTTCAGTCGACTGCTCGTGGGCACCGGTCCGACGATGATGTACACGGTTCAGGTGGTCAGCGCCGCACTGATCAGCGGCATCGTGCTCGGCATGACCGCCGGGTTCGCCGGCGGTCGCATCGATGCACTCATCATGTCGCTGAGCGACCTGCTCATGTCGCTGCCGGGCATGGTCATGCTGCTGGTGGCGCTGACGCTGTTCCAGGATGAGATGCCGATCGCCATGCTCTGCATCGGCGTGCTCATCTCCGGCTTCCTGATGCGCGTGATCCGCGCCAACACCCTGAGCTTCCGGCAGGAGACGTTCATCGAGGCGGCCGCTGTGTCGGGGCTGCCGACGACGCTCGTCCTGGTGCGCCACATCCTGCCGCGTCAGCTCGGCACCGTGCTCGTGCAGGGGTCTCTGCTGACCGGCATGGCCCTGCTGCTGGTGACCGGTGTCGCCTACCTCGGCTTCGGCACCGAGCCCCCGTACCCGTCCTGGGGCCTGATGATCGGCGACGGCGCCCAGATCTTCGGCACCCAGCCGGCGCTGATGGTCGCATCGGGCATCGCGATCGCGATCACCGTGATGGCGACCGCACTGCTCGGCGAGGGTCTGCGGGACCTGTCGATCGAGCGGTGGAGCGGACGTCGGATCGGCGGTCGGGCGCCGCGGCGGCTCCCGCGCGACGGGGCTGCCGCGCCGATCCCGTCGGTCGCCCAGGCACCTGACGCGCTGCTCAGCGTCGAAGGGCTCGAGATCTCCTACGGGCGTCCCGGCGACATGCACCGCGTCGTCCACGGTGTCGACCTGGTCGTGCCGCGGGGGGCGACTGTCGGCCTGGTCGGTGAGTCGGGCAGCGGCAAGACCGCGACGGCCCGTGCGATCCTCGGCATCCTGCGCGGCGGCGCGATCACCGGCGGGCGGATCGTGCTCGACGGCGCGGACATCACCGGCATCCACGACTTCACCTCCGCCCAGCGCGCCGCCCTGGGGATCGGCTACATCGCGCAGGAGCCGCACCTGTCGCTGGACCCGACGTGGCGGGTGGGAGCGCAGCTCATCGAGTGCCTGCGCCGTCATGATCCTGCGCTGACGCGGCAGGCGGCCAGGGCGAGGGCGGTCGAACTGCTCGAGGCCGTGCGCATGCGCGACCCCGAGGAGACCTTCGACAAGTACCCGCACGAGCTGTCCGGCGGCATGGCCCAGCGCGTCGCGATCGCGCGCGCACTGTGCACGCAGCCGCGGCTGCTCATCGCCGACGAGCCGACCACGGCGCTCGACGTCACGGTGCAGGCCGAGGTGCTCGACCTGCTGCGTGAGCTGCAGGAGCGCACCGGCATGGCCGTGCTCATCATCACGCACGACTGGGGTGTCGTCGCCGACCTGTGCACGGCCGCCGTCGTGATGCGCGAGGGCCGGGTGCGCGAAGCGGCGAGCGTGGAGCGGCTGTTCACCGCGCCGGAGGATGCCTATACCGCGACCCTGCTGGCGGCGACACCGGCATCCATGCCCTCGCGACGGGCGCGCCCGTCCCGCTACGCGGTCGAGCCATCCCGCCGCGCGATCGAGAAGGAGGCGAGCCGATGAGCGCACCGCTGCTGCGCGTCGATGGCCTGAACGTGGACTACGGGCGCGGCCGGCGAGCTCGGCGCGTCGTCCATGACGTGAGCCTCGACGTGGCGCCGGGGGAGACCCTCGGGCTCGTCGGCGAGTCGGGGTCGGGAAAGACGACGATCGCTCGCGCGATCGTGGGACTGGCGCCGGTCGCCTCCGGGACGATCGAGCTGGCTGGCGTGTCGCTGTGCGGTCGCGGTGGGCGCCAGCGTGCGCGGGACGTGCAGTATGTGTTCCAGGACCCCTACAGCTCCCTCAACCCGACGCGCACGATCGCGCAGACGCTCCTCGAGGCGATGCACGCGCGACCCGACATCGCGCCGCGCGACCGGGCCGGGCACATCGACGACATGCTCGTGCGCGTCGGCATCTCGCCGTCCGCCAAGGAGCGCTACCCTGGGTCGTTCTCCGGCGGTCAGCGGCAGCGCATCGCGATCGCACGCGCGATCCTGCCGCAGCCGAAGCTCATCATCTGCGACGAGCCGACGGCGAGCCTCGACCTGTCCATCCAGGCGCAGATCCTCGATCTCTTCCTCGACCTGCAGGACGAGGTCGGCGTGAGCTACATCTTCATCGCGCACAACCTCGACGTGGTGCGTGCCGTGTCGCACCGCACCCTCGTGCTGCGCGGCGGCCGCGTGGTCGAGGTGGGCGATGCCGAACAGATCGCGACGGCTCCGGAGCACCCGTACACGCAGGGTCTGCTCGCCGCCACGCCGGTGGCCGATCCGGTGGAGCAGGCGCGGCGCCGGGCGCTGCGCCGCGCGCACGCGGCCTGAGGGCGGGAGAGCGACCGCAGCTCGGCACGCGCGGCGCGCGTGCCGAGCTGCGACACGTCAGACCGACAGACGGTTGAACGACGCGTCGACGCCGAGCAGCGTCTTGCCGTAGGTCTCGCGGTTCAGCATCCAGTTCGCTGCGCCGTGGCGTGCGGCGACGTTCGCGTCGCGCCACATCCGCTGCAGCGGGTTGCGCGTCGAGAACGCACCCGCGCCTACCGCCGTCATGAGCCGATCGATCGCCGCGCAGGCCGCTGTGACGGCGAAGCCGGTGTCGGCGCGCACACGCGCACGGATCTCCGGTGGCATCACCTCGCCGCGCTGCGACCACTCGTCGATGTCGTCGGCGCCGCGGTACAGGTGCAGGCGGGCCGTGTCCACGAGCATGGCCGCCTCGGCCACCTCGTTCTGCACCGACACCGACTCGCTCTGCGGGTCGTAGGCGGTGCCGGTCAGCGGCTGGGCGACGGCGTTCTCGGCGACCAGATCCAGTGCGCCCTGGGCGAGGCCCAGCGGCGTGATGCCGATCACCAGCGACAGCACGGGGTGCACGGCGCCGCGGTACAGCGGCTCGTCGAACGGCGTGGGGTAGTTGTGGAAGTCGTTGGTGCGGAAGATGCCCGCGTCGATCGTGCGGTGCTCCGGCACGAACACGCGGTCGGCCGTCACCGACTCCGACCCGGTCCCGCGCATGCCGATGACGTTCCAGGTGCGGCTGATCGTCACGTCGGAGGTGGGGATGATGCCCTCCAGGAATCGCGGCGGTTCGCCCTCGGTCGACCGGACGGCGAAGAACACACCCACCCAGCCCGAGTGCGGCACGCCGGACAGCGACGGCCAGGTGCCGGAGACCACGTAGCCGCCCTCGACGACCTCCACGTCGAACGACGGCTTGCTGCTGCCGGAGAGGATCACATCCGGGTCGGCGAACACATCGGCCTGCACCTCGGCGCCGCGCAGCCCGATCGTCCACTTCGAGGTGTTGGCGTACCCGGTCACCCATGCGGTGGAGCCGCATCCCTCGGCGAGGATGCTGCCGATCTCCACGAAGTCGCGGAAGCCCCGCTCATAGCCGCCGAAGCGGCGGGGCACGGTCAGCCGGAGCAGACCGGCATCCCGAATCGAGTCGAGCACGGATGCCGGGATCGTCCCGGTCTCGTCGACCTCGGCGGCGTGCTCTCGAAGCAGGGGCACGAGGGCGCGCGCGCGGTCGGCGAGCTCGGCTCGGGTGGGGATGGGGGTCGTGGCGGTGTCGGTCATTCGGGTTCCTCCTGGCGGGACGGCCCTTCCGATGGAACGGGCCGGGTGAGGGGAAAGGGCGGGCGGCACGGAATGTGCCGCCCGCCCGGGATGATGCTGATCCGGTGGATCAGCCGCTGATCTCCCATGACAGGTCCGCGTCCGGGCCGAACCCGTTCGGCGTGGACTGGACGCTCGACTCGGCGAAGTTCTTCATCGTCGAGACGTAGAGGTGGTTCGTGCTCGACAGCGCCACCGGAATGTTCCAGAACGCCTCGTCGTAGGCCTTGGCCATCTCGGTGTATGCCGCGTCGCGATCGGCCTCAGAAGACACTGCCGCAGCCTGGATGGCCGCCGTGATGGTGTCGTCGGTGGTGCCGGCGACGTTCGCCAGCGCACCCGGACCGAGATTGAGCATGTACTGGTAGTACAGGTCGATGTTCTGCAGCGGGAACGCCGTCGTGTCGTTCTCGCGGCCGAACAGCGACCCGAGGAACGTGTCGAACGAGCCGGAGACGACGTTGAGCTCGAGCGTGATCCCGATCTCCGCCAGCTGGGCCGCCAGCGCCGAGGCGAACGCGGAATTCGCGTCGAGGGCGTCCGTGTCCAGCGCCGAGATCGTGAAGCCGTCGGCATAGCCGGCATCCGCCAGCAGCTCCTTGGCCCGCGCGATGTCCTGCGCGTCCACCGTGCTCTGGTACGAACCGGTCTGGCCGGCGGAGACGATCGAGCTCTGCGCCTGACCCAGCCCGCTGAAGATCGCACTGACGATCGACTCGCGGTCGATGGCCAGGGAGATCGCCTCGCGGACGCGGACGTCCTGCAGCGGTGCGGAGTCGCGCTCCTGCAGCATCAGGAACCATACGATGCCCGCCGACGACGAATAGGTGAAGCCCGAGTCCTTCGCGGACTGCACATTGAGCGAGCTGACGTTGTTCGCGTAGTCGATCTCACCGCTCTGCAGTGCAGCGAGCTGAGCGGCATCGTCCGGAATGGGCTTGAGCACGACGGTCTCGAACTTCTGGGCCTCGGGGTTCCAGTAGTTCTCGTTCTTCGTGAAGGTGTAGACGCTGTCGGTCACCGTCTGCGACGCGTCGAGCACGTACTGACCGGCGCCGTGCGTCTCGGTCGCCAGGATGCTCGGGTCGGCGAGTCCGGTCGGGCTGATGATGAACCCGAAGTTCCAGTCCTGGGTGAGCGAGACGGCGGCGTTGGGGAACGGCTCCGTATAGGTGATGCGCACGGTGTCGTCGTCGACCGCCGCGATGGCCTCGACCGGGCCGGCGGAGGCGAGGTTGGAGTTGTTCTCCAGGGAGAGGAAGCGCTCGAGCGAGTCCACCACACCGTCGGCCGTGAGCTCATCGCCGTCCGAGAAGACCACGCCGTCGCGCAGCGTGAACTCGAACACTGTGTTCTGATCGTCCGTGTAGCCCCAGTCGGTCGCCAGGTCAGCGACGAGCGTGCCGTCGGGCGCGAGGAAGATCGGTGTCGCATAGGCCGGGAACGCGTACGACGGGGGATTGGTCGTGTGCGGGTCCATGTTCGTCACCGGCTGACGCTGTCCGATCGTCAGCGTCGTCTGGGCGGAGCCGGCCCCGGTGTCGGTGTTCGTCTCGCCGTCGGTTCCGCACGCCGCGAGCGACGCGATGAGGGCGCCCGCGGCGCCGGCCGCGACGATCGCGCGGAGTGCGCCATGCCGCGTGCGGGGGCGGAATCTGGTCAGTGCGGTATCCATCCGTTGTCCTGCCTCTCGTGCGGCACCCTTGCCGCCCGGTCAGCATACGAGCGGACCTCGCAGACGAGTCATCGAGTGATCGAATGCGAGGTATTGGCTGGTCCGAGCCGGTTATTCAGGGTGCCGATACCCGCTATCGGATCGGGAGATGACCGGTGGCGCACCGGTCGCGCATATGGTGATCGCGTCCGGCGCCGTCGTGGGCCGGGTGGCAATCACCGATGACGTTGGATGCGAGGAGCGGCGTGAGGACAGTCCCGAACGGCCGAGCGGTGCGGCGATGCTGAGGCTCGCGCTGACGCGCCTGGCATGGGCGATTCCGTTGCTGCTGGCGGCATCCATGATCACGTTCGTGCTCGTCGCGCTCGCCCCCGGCGACGCAGCGCGCACCATCCTCGGTCCGTACGCGCCGCAGGCGCAGGTCGACGCCCTCCGCGAGACGCTCGGCCTGAACGAGCCCTGGTACGTGCAGTACGCGGCGTGGCTCGCCAGCGCCCTCCAGGGCGACCTCGGCTCCTCGCTGCTGACCTCGCAGCCGGTGACCGACCTCATCGTCAACCGCCTTCCGGTGACCCTCGCGCTCGCCGTCGGCGCGACGATCGTGTGCGCACTGGTCGGCGTGGCGCTCGGCACGTTCTCCGCAACGCGCGGACGCATCGGGTCGGGCCTCGTCGACTTCGTCGCGGTACTCGGCATCGCCGTCCCGAACTTCTGGATCGGCATCGTCCTGGTCGCAGTCTTCGCGGTCTGGCTGGGCGTACTGCCGGCGACCGGGTATGTGCCGATCTCGAACTCGGTGCCGCTGTGGGCTCGCTCGCTCGTCCTGCCGGTCGTGACGCTCGCCATCGGGGGCGTGACGCTCATCGCCAAGCAAACCCGCGACGCCATGCGCGAGACGCTGGGGCGCGACTTCATCGACTCGCTGCGTGCAGACGGGTGGTCGGAGGGGCGCATCGTGTGGCGCCACGGGTTGCGCAACGCCGCCATCCCCATCGTGACCGGGATCGGTGTCTTCTTCACCGGCCTGCTCGGCGGCACCGTGCTCGTGGAGAACGTCTTCGCGATGCCCGGGCTCGGCGGCGCGGCCGTGGGCGCCGCCGTCGGCCACGATCTACCGCTGATCCAGGGCATCGCGCTCACCTACTGCGTCATCGTCGTCATCGTCAACCTGATCGTTGACCTGCTGTACGCCGGTCTGGATCCGAAAGCGAGGATCGCCCGATGATCGCTCCCGACTCCACGGCCGCGCTGGTGACGCCGTCGCGCAGGCAGGCATCGTTCGGACGACGGCTGCTGCGCCGTCCCGCGGCCGTGACGGCGCTCGTCGTGCTCGCCGTGATCGTCTTCGTCACGTTCGCGGCCGGCTGGCTGGCGCCGTACGACCCGCTCGCCAACGACCTCGCCGCGTCGTTGCAGGGGCCATCGGCGCAACACCTGCTAGGGACCGACCAGCTCGGCCGTGACGTGCTGAGCCGGCTGATGTACGGGGGACAGCCGTCCGTGACCGCCAGCCTCGTGGTCGTCGTGGTGGCGCTGCTGGTCAGCATCCCGGTCGGCGTGGTCTCGGGCTTCGTCGGCGGACGCTTCGACCAGATCTGCATGCGCATCGTCGATCTGGCGCAGTCGCTGCCGGTCATGGTGATCATCCTCGTCGTGCTCGCCGTCGTGGGGGAGCAGTTCCTCCTCGCGTACACGGCCCTCGGCCTGCTGATGGTGGCCCCGGTCGTGCGCAACGTGCGTGGCAGTGCCATCGCCGTCCGGCACGAGCTCTTCGTCGATGCGGCGCGGGCGTCGGGCGTGCGGCCGCTGGTGATCGTGTTCCGGCACATCGTGCCGCGCACCACGGGGCCGATCCTCGTGCAGGCCACCATCGTCGCGTCGATGTCGCTGCTGTTCACGGCCGGCCTCGCATACCTCGGCTTCGGTGTGCAGCCGCCGAACCCCTCCTGGGGGTCGATGGTGGCCGAGGCTGCGACCGTGCTGCGGGCGAACCCGTGGATGCTGGTGGCCAGCGGTGGTCTGCTCGGCGTCACGATCGCCTGCTTCAGCATCATCGGAGATACCATCCGCGACCTGTCGGTCGAGGCGTGGGCGCAGCCGGTGCGACAGCGGCGCCGGGGTGCGCGCCGGACGGCTCGCACCCCGCAGGCGGCGGACACGTCGGTCGACGTCCTGCAGGTGAAGGGCCTGTCGATCGCCTACGGCGGCCGCGGCGCTGTCTTCGATGTCGACCTCACGGTGCCGGCCGGGACGGTGCTCGGCATCGTCGGCGAGTCCGGCTCGGGCAAGACGACGGTCGCGCGCGCGATCCTGGGGCTGCTTCGCGGGTCGGGCGAGGTCAGCGGCGGAGAGATCCTGTTCCGCGGCACCGACCTGCTCACCCTCACCGACCGCGAGCTGCGCCGGTTGCGCGGCACCGGCATCGCCTACATCTCGCAGGAGCCGATGGTGGCCCTGGACCCCACGCGTCGCATCGGCACCACGCTGAGCGACAGCGTGCGCCTGCACCGGGGCAGCCCGCGTCCCGAGGCGCGGCGTCGCGCGCTCGAGCTGCTGCGCCTGGTGCAGATCGCCGACCCCGAGCGGGTGATGAAGCTGTACCCCCACCAGATCTCGGGCGGCATGGCGCAGCGGGTGTCGATCGCGCGCGCCCTCGTCGCCGACCCGGCGCTGCTGATCGCGGACGAGCCCACGACGGCTCTCGACGTCACGGTCCAAGCAGAGATCCTCGATCTGCTGCGCGACCTGCGCGAGCGGCTGGGCATGTCGATCGTGATCGTCACACACGACTGGGGCGTCGTCGCCGACCTGTGCGACAGCGCCGTCGTGATGCGGCACGGCCGTGTCGTCGAGGAGGGCCCATTCGAGCAGCTGTTCTACCAGCCGCAGCACGAGTACACCGCATCGCTCATCAACCGTGCCCGCGAACTCGCCGAGCTGCCCACCGAGAGGGTCGTGTCATGACCGCGCCGCTGCTTCAGCTGGAGGGCATCGATGTCGACCTGGGGTCGGGACGATCGCGCACCCGCGTCGTCCACGGTGTGAGCCTGGACATCGGTCGCGGCGAGACCGTCGGCCTGATCGGCGAATCGGGATCGGGCAAGACCACCATCGGCCGGGCGATCATCGGCCTCGTGCCCGCCGCGGGCGGGCGCATCAGCTTCGCCGGCGACGAACTGCGCGACGCCGCGAACCGCCGACGTCACGCCGGACAGCTGCAGATGGTGTTCCAGGACCCGTATAGCTCCCTCAACCCTGCCCTGCAGATCGGCGAGATCGTGGCAGAGCCGCTCCGCGCCCAGGGCGTCGCCGGTGCGAAGGTTCGAGCCGAGGTCGCCCTCATGCTCGACAGGGTGGGGCTGCCCGCGGCATCCCGCGAACTCCACCCGGCACAGTTCTCCGGCGGGCAGCGGCAGCGCATCGCGATCGCGCGTGCGCTGATCACCCGCCCGCAGCTGGTCATCTGCGACGAGGCGACCAGCGCGTTGGACCTGTCGGTGCAGGCGCAGATCCTGACCCTGCTGCGCGATCTGCAGGCCGAGTTCGGTCAGAGCTACCTGTTCATCGGCCACAACATCGACGTGGTGCGCACGATCTCGCACCGCATCGCGGTGCTCAATCGCGGTCGGCTCGTGGAGGTCGGCCCCGCCGCCCAGGTGGCCTCGACGCCGACCGATCCGTACACCCAGCGGCTGCTGATGGCCTCGCTGAGCCCGGATCCGCGCGTGCAGGCCGAGCGCCGCGACGTTCGTCGGGCGCATCGCGCCGCGTCGCACGCGAACATGCCGGCGGCCTGACGGCGCCAGTTCGTGACGATGGCGCCATCGACTTCTGGCGCCATCGTCACAACCTGCAGCCGCCCACCTCGGCGCCGGGGGCCGGCCTCAGTCCGAGGCGAGTGTGCCGCCGTCGATGATGATCGTCTGGCCGCTGACGAAGGCCCCGGCGGGTGAGGCGAGCCACACGACCGCCCCGGCGACCTCCGCGGGGGCGCCGAAGCGCCCGAGCGGGGTCTTGGCCAGCCGCGTGGCCGCCGCGGCCGGGTCGCCCGTGATGGGGGTCGCGAACTCGGTCGCGATGACGCCGGGGGCCAGCGCGTTGGCTCGGATGCCGCGAGGCCCCCACTGCACAGCGAGGTTGCGAGCCAGCTGCGCGTTGGCGGCCTTCGTGATGCCGTAGCCACCGATCGCCCTGTTTCCGCGGAGCGCGGACAGGCTGGACATGACGAGGAACAGTCCGCCGCCGCCATCCGCCATCACGGGCAAGGCGGCGTCGGCGAGGCGCAGCACGGAGCGCACGTGCAGGTCGAACATGCGGTCCAACCCGTCGAGGGCGGCATCCGTCCCCGGTCCGGCCACGTCGTCGTCTAGGGCGAAGCCGGCGTTTGCGAACACCGTGTCGACGCGCCCCCACTTTTCGACCGCGATGCGGACAAGGGATGCCGGCGCCTGCGCCTCGGCGAGGTCGCACTCGACGCCTTCGACCTCGAGTCCCTCGGCGACCAGGGCCGCGGCCGCCGCATCGGCATCGCCCAGACCGGCCAGCACGACGCGCGCACCCGCTCGGGCCAGAGCCTCAGCGGCGGCCAGACCGATCCCGCTCGTGGCACCCGTGACGATCGCCACCTGTCCCTCGAGCGAGAACAGCGCAGCCGGTGTGAGCGCGGTCATCAGACCGCGGCGTCCTCGAGCTCCCAGTGGTTGATGTTGAGGCGCCCGTGGTCGGCGGCCAGGTACCGGTGGAACCGACCCTCCGGGTCGCGGGTCGCGATGATCTCCTGCAGCCGGGCCCAGTTCTCCGGAGCCATGAACTTCAGCTGCCGGTTGGTCATGTCGCTGTCGCCGAGGTACTGGCCCGCGGTGACCGGCTGCGCGTGCGCGAAGACCTCGTCGACCCAGGCACGGTTGCGCGCGTACTCGGTCGGGTCCTCGTACACGGTGTAGGCGGCGACGTAAGCCTCCGTCTGCAGCGAGAACGCCATGTCGGGCAGGTTGCGGCGCATCGGGGCGTTGCTCATCCAGATCGCGAAGCCCTTTTCGGTCGGGTTCGTGGTGAACAGCGGGCGGATGCCCTCGACCATCGCGGCGACCCCCTCGGGCGTGTTCTCGCCGTCGATCCAGGCGTTGTCGCAGATGTACTGCCAGTGCTCGGGATTCTGCAGCTCCTGCTGTTCGCGGTGCTCTGCGAGGGTCGACTCCGCGGCATCCTGGACGAAAACCGCGCGATCGATGAGCGGCGAGGAGTTGAACTCGGCCAACGAGGCGCGGGCGTGTGCCTCATCGTCGCCGAACGCGAGGCCGGTCACGAGCAACAGGCGCCGCTCGGTGCCGTCGGGCATCGGCGTGGGGTTGGAGACGCAGACGATCTCGACGTTGTCCGGCACGCGGTGGTGCGCGTCGTACATCCAGGTCATGACCTCGGTGAAGTCCTCGAGCTCGTAGCCGTGGACGGTGTGTGCGAGCCAGCCGAACTTCGGGCGGGTCTGCAGGTGGAAGCGCACCACGATACCGGGGAAGGTCGGACCGGCCCCGCGCGCGGCCCAGTACAGGTCGCTGTTCTGCTCGGCGTCGGCCCGCACCAGCTCGCCGTCGGCGGTGACGACGTCGACGGCTACGACCGACTCGGCTGCCCAGCCCCAGCCGCGCTGGTTCCAGCCCTGGCCGCCCTGCAGCAGGAAGCCGCCGATGCCGACCGACGGGCAGTGGCCGCCGTTGAAGAATCGGCCGCGCTCCTCGAGATACGGCGACAGCTCGTCGCCGCCCTTGGTCGCCGGACCCGCCGACACGATCTGGGTCTGCTCGTCGTAGGAGATGTCGCGCAGCGCGCCGAGATCGAGCAGCAGTCCGCCGTCGCGGACGCTCCAGGCTGCCCAGGCGTGGCCGCCGGAGCGGACCGCGACCGTCCAGCCCTGCTCCTTCGCGAGGCGCACGCCCTTGACGACGTCGTCGACGGATGCCGCGATCAGCACGGCATCCGGCTGGCGGTCGGGGCGGCGGCCGTTGAACACGCGACCTACGCGGGCCTCATCCCAGTCGGCGTCGGAAGGCAGCACGAGCCGGCCGTCGAAAGCGGGGGCGTCCAGGGTCATCGTCGATCTCCTCGGGTACGTTTCAGAGCGCCGCGACCGCGCGGCATCCGTCTTCGACAGTAGGCAATGCGGGCGGGTGGATGAACGGCGCTTTAGGGATACCAAGTATTCGAGCCGTCTCCGAGCGTTGCTGGTAGATCTGGGGCCTACCCCGACGAGAGGAATCTCCGCGATGCCGCTGCCCGTCTTCACCAATCCCGATGCGCTCCTGGCGCCTCCCGGGCCCTACTCGCAGGTCGCGCGGGTGGGCGACCTCGTCTTCGTCTCCGGACAGGTCGGCGCGGATGCCGGCAACGTGCTGGTCGGCCCGGGCATCACCGAGCAGGCGAGCCAGGCGCTCGTCAACGTCCGCACGGCCCTCGAGTCGGTGGGGCTGGGCCTCACGCACGTCGCGAAGGTCACGATCTTCGTTCCTTACCCGGACGACCTGCCGTCGTTGGTCGCGCACATGGAACGGATCTTCCCGGAGTTCTTCCCGCGCGGGTACCCGGCGAGCTCGCTGGTGGTCGTGCAGCGCCTGGTCGACCCCGCGCTGCGCATCGAGATCGAGGCCGTGGCACACGCGTAAGGGCCTTGCGCTTCGGGACGTGGGGTCGCGTGGTGTCGGGTCCGCGACCTCGAGGCGGCAGCGAGCGCCCCCGACCTCCGCGTGTTGTGGCGGCATCCCGCCCGTTCAGTTGGCGCGTGCTGTCGAAAGCTGTGTGTCTATGCCGACACACGCGCCAACTGAACTCCGGGCGCGGTCGCTATCGGGTGGGACGCTGTCACCCGAGTACGCTGCCGCCGCCGTCCACGACGAGGTTGATGCCGGTGATCCAGGAAGCCTCGTCGGAGGCCAGGAACACTGCCGCGTTGACGATGTCGGAGGTCTGACCCACGCGACGCATCGGAATGCGGTCCCAGGTCTCCTTCAGGGGCGGCGGCGGCGCATCGACGAGGAACTGGGTGGCCTCGGTGACGATGAATCCGGGTGAGATACACACTGCCCGGATGCCGAACGGGCCACCCTCGACGGCGAGCTGCTGCGTGAGGTTGATCACACCGCCCTTCGCCGCGCCGTGGACGTTCTGGGGGATGAACTCGACGCCGCGGATGCCGGCGATCGAGCCGATGTTGATGATCACGCCGCCGGTGCGCTTGAGGTGCTTCCATGCATAGTGGACGGCGTAGAACACGATGTTCAGCTCGAGGTTGATGTTGCGCTGCCAGTCGGACACCGGCAGCTCGTCGATCGTCTTGAACGGCGCCTGCCAGCCCGCGTTGTTGTACAGGATGTCGATGCCGCCGTACGTGGCTGCGGCATCCTCGATCCACTGTTCGACCTGTGCGGGGTCGCCGGCATCCACGGGGCCGAAGCCGGTGATCTCGCCCCCGGCCTCGCGAACGAGGCGGACGGTCTCTTCGAGTGCCTCGGCGTTGAGATCGCACCCGACGACCTTCGCGCCCTCGGCCGCGAACTGCTTCGCGGCCTGGCGCCCCATCCCCGCGCCGATCCCGGTGATCAAGGCCACCTTGTTCTCAAGTCGTCTCATGGATGTCTCCTTCTGAGTGTGCTGGGCACCCGGCGCGAATCAGCGCGCGTTGGCATCCCGATCGATCGGCCACGGCGACGTCGCCCCCGGCCCGGTGAGTGCGTTGAAGAGCTGCAGTCCTTGCAGTTTGCCCGAGTGCAGCCGCACGACCTGTGTGGACATGCACATGGCAGGCATCTCGATCAGCGCCTTGCGCTCATCGATCCAGCCGGTGTCGAGCGACCGACGATGCATTTCGATCATCGGCGCAGGGACGAAGCACGACTCCGTCGTCTTGCGCACGACGTACGGCGACACGAAGCCCGGGATCGCGGCGGTGACGACGGCGATCCCCTGCTCCTCGTCGACGGCGAGGACTCGTGCGTGTGGATCGGTCGGTCGGAAGTCGCCGAGGCCGGCGACCATCGTCACCGGCTCGTCCGACTCGTGGGGCTGGATCTCGCCGATCATCAGCAGGTCCATGTAGTCGGGGTCCTCGTAGACCACGCCGCCCAGCTCCATCAGCAGGCAGTCCTCGCTCGCCTCGGGCGCGGGCAGGGTGTTGTCGTAGATGGCGCGCGCGAGCAGCTCCAGCTCGTCACGCGTGGCGCGACCGTCGGCGGGGATGGCGGAGGTCCACCCAGCGGGGAACTTCCCGAGCTCGTCGGCGTGCATGACGAACCCGCCCTGGTGGCGCGATGCCGCCTTGTACATCTCGAGCTCGGCGATGCGGTCATCGGTATCCGTCGTGATCCGCGCCCAGAACATGGTCGACGAACCGCCCTCGTCCAGAGCAGCCGTCACGAAGACCGTCCGGCGGGTGAGGTCGACGACGTACTGGCCGACCGTGCGGACGCCGGTGACCGTGCGCCACCCGGTCATCATGTTCAGCGACCCGGCGACCGAGTTCTCCGTCGCGGCGTAGCGCGCAGCCAGCGGCAGAATCCCCGGATCCTGCTTCACCATCGACGTCAGCAGCAGATCTGCAAGATGCTTCACGGATTCCCTCTTCCTCGAGTGCGGCCGGTGCGCTCAGGCGCACGGTCCGCTCCATTTACAGTCAATGTAATGCGCGCGGCGGCGGAGGTCACTGCGCGCATCGCGATGCCTGATATCGGGCTCCGGACGCCCGATACCAGCTATGCCCGGTGCCGGTATCGGCTGCGTGGAGCGGCTGGATACCATCGCGCTCACCGGCGGCATCGAGGTCCGTCGCGGCGGCACCGCCGACCATGTAGCTCAAGGAGGCGCACCATGCCCGACCCGATCGCGCACCCGTATCGCACGCTGATGTCCTCGCTCAGAGTGGGCAACCACGTCCTGAAGAGCCGGTTCCTCTACCCGAACGCGTCGCCGCACTTCCTGCAAGGCCCCGAACCGTATCCCGCCGTCGGGTTCCGCGACTTCCACGCCGGCGTCGCGCGCAACGGCGCCGCGATCGTCACGATCGGCGAGTGGGACAACATGCACCAGCATGAGGGACCGGCCGACCTCGACTTCACCCACATGCAGGCGTGGGATCTGAGTGATCCGAGCGTGCACAACTACATGTCGTTGCTCGCCGAAGAGATCCACTTCTATGGTTCGAAGCTGCTGGTATCCGCGCAGGTGTCCTGGCCCGACGGGTACTCGCTCTACGGCGGGGAGCGGTTCGGGCCCCCAGGGCCGGACGGCAAGCCATTCATCGACACCGCGGCGCCTTCGGAGATGATCCCCGATGTCATCGACGCGTTTGTCGCGAAGATGGCGATGTACAAGAATTGGGGCTACGACGGGGTCTCGCTCAAGTGCGACATCGAACTCCTTCCGCTGGAGGGTACCCGCACGGACGACTACGAGCGCGAGTCGATCGCGGGACGCTCTCGTTTCATCCGCGAGGTGCTTGCGGCCGTCAAGCGGGAGTTCGGCGGCAACTTCCTGACCGAGGCGCAGATCGCCTGGGAGATGCCATGGGGATATGGTCAGTTCCAGTCGGTCAGCGTTACCGCCGACGAGGTCATGGAGTTCTGCAAGCTCGCGGACTCCGACGTCGACATCTTCCAGATCCGCGAACACGACGGGACCCGGTCGCATCCCACCGGCTACAACTTCGCCTTCGGCGACCACCCGGCCGTCGACTATGCGCGGCGGATGAAGGGCGAGGGCATCACCGCGCTCCTCGCCCCCATCGGTGGCTTCCAGGAGCCTGACGAGATGGAGCGCTACCTGCAGGAGGGCGCGTGCGACCTGTTCGGTGTCGCGCGAGCGTTCATCGCCGACTCCGAGTACGGCGAGAAGATCCTGGCCGGGCGCGCCGACGACATCACGCCGTGCCTGAAGTGCAACGTGTGCCACGGCAAGATCCTGGAAGAGCCAGACCCGTGGCTGTCAGTGTGCTGCGTCAACCCGCGCTTCGGGCTCGAACACGAGTTGCCGCGGCTCATCCAGCCCACCACCCGCAAGAAGGTCTGCATCATCGGCGGTGGGCCGATCGGCATGCGCGCCGCCATCGCGGCGGCCGACCGTGGTCACGAGGTCACGCTGTATGAGCGCTCAGCGGCACTCGGTGGCCAGCTTGCGCACACCGACCACTTCGACTTCAAGTGGCCGCTGCGCAACTATCGCGACTGGCTCATCCGTCTCGTGCACAAGCGTGGCGTGCGCACCGTGATGAACTGTGCCCCCGACCCGCAGACGATCCAGAGTGAGTGCTTCGACGCGGTCATCGCGGCGACCGGCGCAGTTCCGCACGTGCCCCGCAGCATTCGCGGCACGTACGACGACGCCGGTGTCCTGCGCTACCCGACGTGCGACGACATGTGGGGCAGGGAGGCGGAACTTGGCCACCACGTCCTGATCATCGGCGGATCGGAGGCGGGCATCGAGATGGGTATCCACCTGGTCCGTTCCGGGCACACCGTCACAGTCCTCACCCGCCAGGAGCGCATCGCGAGCGATGCGTCGCAGCTGCACTACATCACGGCGAGCTTTGTCAAAGAACTGCCGGACGGGTCGACGCTGGAGGCTCCGGAATGGGAGCGGTACGAGAATCTGCACACGATCGTCGGAGTGACGACGACGCAGCTGTCTGGCACGACCGCTACATATGTCGACGGCGATGGGCGAGAGCACACGGTCACCGGCGATGACATCGTCATCTGCGGAGGTCATCGCGACCGGCTCGAGGAGGCGATGTCCTACGCGGCGACCGCGCCGCGCTTCTTCGCGATCGGCGACTGTGTCGCGGCCGGCAACCTGCAGGTCGGTGGCCGTCAGGCCTTCGCCCGGACCTCCATCATCTGAGCCGGTCCGGGCTGGCCTGCCGAGCACGGGCGGCACGCGGTCGCGTGGGCCCTGACCGCGGGGGCCGAGCACGCAGGCAGCTCCACCCCCGCGGAGTTCAGTCGCGGGCCGCCGCGCGTGCCTTCTGCAGGCGCGGGTCGGGAATCGGAGACGAGGCGAGCAACTCCCGGGTGTACTGCTCGGCCGGCGTCGCGGTCACGACCGCACCGGGTCCCGACTCGACGATGCGTCCCTTGTGCATGACGGACACGCGGTGGCAGAGGTGTCGCACGACGTGCAGGTCGTGCGACACGAAGAGGTAGGCAACGCCCGTCCGCTCCTGCAGCTCGATCAACAGGTCCACGACCCGCGACTGCGTCGCGAGGTCGAGAGCCGACAACGGCTCGTCGCACACGATGAGCTTCGGCGACAGCACAAGAGCTCGCGCGATGGCGATCCGCTGACGCTGACCGCCGGAGAACTCGTGCGGGCGCCGATCCGCGGCGTCCGGGGGCATATGGACCTGGTCCAGCGCGGCCACGACACGATCCCGCGCCTGTCCGCGGGACATGTTCGCGACCGCGAGTGGCTCGGCCAGGATCTGCCCGACGGCCATGTTCGGATTCAGGGAGTTGTACGGGTCCTGGAAAACGACTTGCAGGTCCGTCGCCAGGCGGCGACGTTCGGCACGCGAGGCGGTCGTGATGTCGCCCCCGTCGAAAGTGATGCTGCCGGCGGCAACAGGCACGAGGCCCAGCACCGCCCGGCCGAGCGTCGACTTGCCGGACCCGGACTCGCCCACCAGGCCGACAGTCTCACCCCGGCGCACATCGATAGAGACTCCGTGCAAGGCGGTGAAGCGGCTCCGTCTCATCCCGCCCGAGACGTAGTCGACGCGGAGATCGCGCACGTCCAGAAGTGGCTCGTTCATGCGTTTCCTCCCGATGCGGGCTCGATGAGGTCCGGACGCGGTGGTGCGTCGGCGAATATCGACGCCAGAAGATCTCTTGTGTACTCGGCGCTCGGCCGGTAGAACACGTCCTCTACCGAGCCCGACTCGACGATTCGCCCGTTGCGCAGAACCGCGATGTCGTCGCACAGCTCGGCGGCCACGCCCAGGTCGTGGGTGACCAGCAGCACGGCCAGCCCACGCTCCCGCTGGAGCCGCCGAAGGAGGGCCAACACCCCCGACTGCACCGTGACGTCGAGGGCCGTGGTCGGCTCGTCGGCGATCAGCAGCTTCGGGTCGAGCGACAGCGCGGCCGCGATCAGCACGCGCTGGGCCATGCCGCCGGAGATCTCGTGCGGGTACCGGCGCATCGTCGCTTCGGGGTCGACGATCGACACGGCGCTCAGAAGATCCTCCGCGGTCCGCTTCGCCTCAGCGCGCGACATGCCGCGAGCCACGCGCAGCGGTTCGGTCAGCTGATCGCCGATCGTGAAGCATGGGTCGAGATTGGCCATCGGCTCCTGCGGGATGTAGGCCACCCCGCCGATGCGGCTCCTGCGCCGCTGCATAGGCGACAGCGTGAGCAGATCGGTGCCGTCGAGGATGACACGACCACCCGTGATGCGGGCTGGCTCGGGCAGCAGCCCGAGGATGGAGAACGCGAGCTGGGTCTTGCCGGATCCGGACTCGCCGACCAGCCCCAGGACCTTGCCGCGTCGGACGGCGAGTGACACGTCGTGCACGATCTCACGGATGCCGTCGCGCGGCGTGTTGTAGGTGAGCGATACGCCGTCGACAGCGAGCAAGACGTCGGCCGGCACCGAGGAGGGTGTTGAGCCCGGACCAGAGGCGGGCACACCGCCGTCGCTCGAGCGCACCGAGTCCTGCGCCGACCCCTTCCGATGGCGGCGTGCCGCGCGCGGCCGGTCTTCGACCGTGTCGCGCAGCGCGTTGCCCAGCACGAGCAGAGATGCGGTCATAAGCCCGAGGATGAGCGCGGGCCAGAACAGCAGCTGCGGCGCCTTATACACCTGCGAGAAGCCCTCGCTCAGCATCCCGCCCCACGTGGGTCCGGTCGAGGTGCCCAGACCGAGAAAGTCGAGCGCGGCCTGAACGCCGATCGCGACACTCGCCACGAACATAGCCTGGATGATCAGGGGGGCGCGCACCGCGGCGAGGATGTGGCGAGAGAGGATCCGTGCGTCGGACAGACCCGAGACGCGCGCCGCGTCGACATACAGCTCATTGCGCACGCCGCGCACACTGTTGCGCACAAGTAGGTACACGCTCGGGGCGATCAGCAGGCCGAAGATTCCCATGATCGCGAACAGGTTAGGACCGAATGCGGCGCGGGCCGCGAGCAGGACGATCATCACGGGCAGCGCGAGGGTGAGGGATGTGCCCCACGAGGCCGCTGCGTCGAGCCACTTGCCGTAGTACCCGGCGGTGAGACCCGCTGTGAGACCGATGACGACCGCGATCGTCAGGACGAGTAGAGCGCCGAGCAGCGTGATCTGACCGCCGTGCAGGATGCGTGACCAGATATCACGTCCGATGCCGTCAGTGCCCATCGGATGCTGCCAGCTCGGGGCGGCGAGACTGTTCACGAGGTCCGTCGCATCCGGGTCGAGGGGGGCGAGAATGTCGGCGAGCGCCACGAGCAGCACGATCGCTGCCATGGTCACCAGCGCCGGCGCGGCGAGCGGGTTGCGCATCAGTCGCGCCAGAGTTTGGCTGCGCCGACGCGCGCGAATGGTGTAGGCGATCGTTCCGGTCAGCGTCATCGCAGTCTCACCTTCGGGTTGAGCCAAGCCGCCAAGAGATCGACGACGAGGTTGACGATGATGACAGTCGTCACCATGAATGTCACGATGCCCATGACGACGGGGATGTCGCTGGTCGTGGTCGACGACACTGCGAGCCTGCCGAGGCCTGGCATCGAGAAGATCTGCTCGACGACGACGGCGCCGGAGAGCATGCCCACGAACTGGAGCGACACGATGACGAGGGCCGGGGATGCCGCATTGCGCAGGATGTGACGGAACAGGATCCGTCGCGGAGGCAGGCCGTGGCTGACGAGCGTGCGGACGAACTCACGCTGGCCGAGCTCGATGACGGCGCTGCGCACCTGCATCGCGACGCCGGAGACGCCGGCGACGGCCAGTGCGGCAACGGGGAGCGCGAGTGACATCGCCCATCCGGCCGGGTCCTTCGCGAACGCGACGTATCCGGTGGCGGGGAACCACTTCAGGTTCACCGCGAAAATGGTGACCAGGACCAATGCGATCCAGAAGCCCGGGAGGGCGGTTCCGAGCACCGCGCCGCCCTGCAGCACCTGGTCGATCCATCCGCGATTGCGTGCCGAGACCATGCCGACGACGACCGCGATCACTGTCGTGACCAGGACGGTGACGATGACCAGCGACAGTGTCACCGATGCGCGAGACAGCACGAGGTCCGACACGCTCTGGCTCTTCGTGTACGAGTCGCCCATGTCCCCTGTGAGCACCCCCGTCAGCCAGTCGACGTACTGGACGATCAAGGGGCGGTCCAGACCGAGCTCGGCGGCCTTGGCCTCGACCTGCTCCAGGCTGGCGTTCGTCCCCAGCACGGCGCGGGCGACGTTGGTGCCGCTGGCGTGCATGAAGAAGAAGACGGACGCGGTGGCCGCACCCAGCAGCAGGACTCCTGAGATCAGTCTCCTGATGATGAATGTGACCACGCGCGCTCGCCTTCCTCTGTGTGACGCGGACTACGCCGCAGGGCTGAAGTTGCTGATGTACGGGACGATGTTGCCGAACTGCAGTTCGATCTCGACATCGTCGGTGGACGCGTACACCTGGTCGCCGCGGAAGAAGGGCGTTGCCCAGCCCTCGGTGACGATGAACCTGTTCAGCTCCTGGTAGGAGGCCGCCTGCTCGTCGCCCTGGCTCGTGCGGATCGCGTCGATGTAGCCGTCAAGCTGCGCGTCGGTCGAATGGAACGGGTTGAACAGGCTGTTCTCGAGGAAGTAGGAGTTGATCGTGTTCCAGTCGGTGCCGAGGCCCCCGCCGGTGAGACCGATCGCGTACTGGCCGGTGAGGGTGCGCTGCACGAGGTCGGGGATGGGGAGCGTCTCCAGCTCGACGGTGATGCCGATCGCAGCGAGCTGCTCGGTCACGACGGCGAAGATCTCGGATCCGTAGATCTCGCCGAAGTCGGGCAGTGTGATGGCGAAGCCGTCGCCGTACCCGGCCTCTGCCAGTAGGGCCTTTGCCGTATCGACGTCATACGGGAACTCGTCGTCGAGCTCGGCGACGAACGCCGCCGAGTCCTCGTTGAACACCTGTGTGGTGGGCTCGCCGTGGCCCGCGCGGAACGCGGCCACGATCGCCTGGCGGTCGATCGCGTACGAGATCGCCTGGCGTACGCGATCGTCGGCGAAGGCAGGGACGATCGAGCCGTCGCGATCGAAGATCATCAGGCCCAGCCAGTCGTCGCGGGAAGCCTGCACGACCAGACCCGAGCTTTCGGCGTCGTCGAACTGGGTGAGGTCGAGCGGCGTGCCCTGGACCTGGCCCGATTTCACTGCGTTCAGTCGTGCCGTTGCGTCGGTGATCGTCTTGATGACGATCTCATCGAACTTCACGGCGTCGGGATTCCAGTAGTCGGGGTTGGCCGTGTACGTGTAGGTGTCGCCGGCGACTGTGTCGTCCGAGTCGAGAAGGTACGGGCCGCTGCCGATCGGGTTCGTCTCGAAGTCGTCCGCACTCAGCGAGTCGGCGCTGGCCATGAGGCCCACCGTGACCGCGAGGGCGTCGACCAGGCCGGGGTCGGGCGTCGTGAGGTCGATCACAAGCGTTGTGTCGTTCGGCGCGGACAGGCCCTCGATCGTCGCCACGGCGCTCGCGTTGACGCCGTTGGCGTCGATCTGGTGCTGGATGTTGGCCACCGCGACCTCGGCGGTGAACGCGCTGCCGTCGGTGAAGGTGACGTCGTCGCGCAGGGTGAGTGTCAGCTCGGTGAAGTCCTCGCTGTAAGTCCAGTCCGTCGCGAGATTGGCCTCGACGGTGCCGTCTGGGGCTCTGCGTAGGAGTGAGTCGAAGACCGGCTGGTAGTACTGGATCAGCAGCCCGTCCGCCGCCTGCGCGGTGTCGAAGCTGACGAGCTCTCCGGAGTTGGCGATCGTAAGGACGTCGTTACCGTCGGCGTCGTCGCCGGTGCCGACGGCCGAGCAACCGGTCGTCATCACTGTCGCGGCGACGGTTGCAGCAAGCGCCAGCCGCAGCCGTCCCTTCTGGGATGCCTTCATGCGCGTTTCCTTGTCTCTCGGTGATGGGAGGGGACGAGAGGCGCCGGTCCTGTGGGCCGCTTCCATGCGTGCCGTGTTGAACGCCATCGTTCCGTGCGGCAACATTACACTCGGTGAAAATTGGTGCGGAGAGCACCGAGGCGATACCTCCTATCGAGACGCACGGGTCGCCCGGATCCGTACCGTGGGCCTGGTCCATGCGACTAAGACAGCGAACGATTGAAGGGACAGCGATGACACCGTCACCGACGGGCAGCGCATATGCGACGCGGCGCGCGCGCATCCTCGACTCCGCCATGACGCTGTTCCGCACGCGCGGCTTCGACAGCGTCACCGTGGCCGAGATTGCCGCCGCGGCGGGGGTGACGACCAAGACCGTCTTCAACCACTTCCCCCGCAAGGAGGACCTCGTTTTCGACCGCGGTGACAGTTATCTCCTCCAGCTCACGGCTGCCCTCGATGCCCGCGATGACGCGGAGCCGATCACGGAGCCCCTGCATCGCGCGGTCATCCGTCAGATCGAGGCGAGCTCCGCCGAAGCCGCGACCCTCGTCACGCTCGCGTGGCTGACGACCGGGAGTGCGTCGCTGCAGCGTCGGCTGACCGAGGACTTCGACAAACTGGCACAGCATGTCGCCGCCCAGCTGATCGCGCGCAATCCGACTCTTGAGGCGGGCGGGCTAGCCGCCGCACTCGCGGGCGCACTGGTGAGCGTGCAACGTCTCGTGCTCACCGAGCTGGGGGAGTCTCTCGCTGCGGGCGTACCGATCGAGCGTGCGCAGAGTGACGCGTACCGCGCGGCCGCCGCGGGGTATGCCATTCTCCGCGACGGCTTCGGCGCCACAGACCTCTAGCAGGCCAGGAGACAGAAACGACGTGGCAGCAATACCCTCGACATCCCTGCCTGCGCAGCCGTCGCCGACGACGCAGCTTGGGCCCGGTTTCGTCGCCGCGGTCACCGCGCTGACGCTCATGGGCCCGTTCGCGAGTGACGCAGTCCTTCCCGCATTGCCGATGATCGCGGCCGAGTTCGAGACGACCGCAGACCGCGCCCAGCTGACGATCACGGGAGCGACCTTCGGCGTCGCGATCGGGCAGCTGATCCTCGGGACGCTCTCCGATGCATGGGGTCGTCGCCGTCTTCTGCTCGCCGGTGGTATCGGCCTCGTCGTCGCGGCCGCGCTCGCGGCGGTGGCGCCGTCGATCGAACTCCTGATCGCCGCGAGCGCGCTCCTGGGCATCGCTGGGGCCGCCGGGCTCGCCTTGGGCCGCGCCGTTCTCGCAGACCGGTTCAGCGGCGGCGTACTCAACCGCGCGTACTCGCTGTGGGGAGCCGCGATCGGTGTCGCACCGATGGCCGCGGCGTTCGGTGGAGCGCTGTTGCTTTCTGCGGCCGGGTGGCGATCGATCTTCTGGGTCCTGGCCTTCCTCGGGGCCGTGACGTTGTTGCTGACCGTGATGTGGATGCCGGAGACGCACCCTGCGGAGCGTCGAGCGCGGGCCTCATGGCGTGCGTTCGGCGCGGGCATCGCCGAGGTCCTCCGCTCGCGTGAGTTCCTGTCCGGCGCCCTCGTGACCTGGTTCGGGTTCGCCGCCGTGTTCGCGTACATCTCGGCATCCCCCTTCATTCTGCAGTCGATGCTCGGCTTCACGCCGGTCGCGTTCTCGCTGGTGCTGGTCGCGGACGGGGTCGGGCTCATCATCACGGGCGCGATTGCCGCGCGTCTCGCGACGGCGATCAGCCCGCACTGGCTCATCGCGATGGGCCTCGCGATCGCGACGGTGGGCGCAGTGGTGGCTGTGTTCGCCGTTGCGATGGATGCCGTCAACCCATGGACCATGGTCGCCTCGATGGTGTTGATCGGCGCCAGCATGGGGTTCGTGTTCGGGTCGGCGACAACCCTCGCCGTCTCCGGTCGGCCGCAGTTGACCGGGACTGCGCTCGCGTTGATGGGATCGGTCCAGTTCATCTTCGCCGGCATTGCGGCGCCCCTGGTCGGCATCGCAGGCGAAGACAGCGTGGTGCCGTTCGCGGTCGTCGCGACGGTCGCGATCGGCTGTGCCTGGTTCGGGCTATCCCTGGCCGGTGGCTGGCGTGCCGGCGGTCGCCGGTGACACCGACGGACTGACCAGCGTCGCCCATCCGGTGAATGCGAGCGCGACGCTGACGCTCACCACGACGGCGAACGGCACGGGGTCCTGGTCTCCGCCCACCTCTACCAGAGGCGAGACGAGTCCCGCGCCGAGGAACTGCACGGCGCCGATCACGGCGAGGGCGGTGCCGGAGACATGCCGCAGTCCCTGTAGGGCGAATGTGGTCGCCGGACCGAACACGAGGCCCATGCTGCAGGCGACGAGGAACAGCGCCGGCAGCAGGGTCACCGCCGAGACGGTGCCGGTCAGCGCGGTCACCAGCACCACGACAGCGCCGGTGGCCTGCACGCCGAGCCCGAGCGCCATCAGGGCGCGATCGCTCCAGCTTCGGGCCAGTCGTGCCGTGAGCAGCCCGGCGCCGATGAGGCCCACGCCGTTGACACCGAAGGTGATGGCGTAGACCAGCGGCGAGAGCCCGAGGACCGACTGAACGAGAAAGGCGGATGCCGCGATGTACGCGAACTGCGCGGCGAACCCGAACCAGATCACGGTCGCCCCGCCCAGATACGTTCGGGAGCGGAGTGCCGTCAATGCGTTGCGCGGCAGCGTGCGGAACGAGTGATCGACGCGGCGTTCGGCGGGCAGACTCTCCGGAACGAGTACGGCCACCAGGGCCAACCCGAGGGCGGCGAGCACGCCGAGAGCGGCGAAGATCGCCCGCCACCCCCACAGCCACATGAGTGCGACGCCGAAGATCGGGCTCAGCACAGGACCGAGTCCGATGAGCGTGCCCATCAGGGCGAACGCCCGGGTCATCGCGGGGCCATCGGCGAGGTCGGAGACGACCGCCCGTCCGATCACCATGCCGAACGAGGCGCCCAGGCCCATCGCCGCGCTGCAAGCGACGAGCACGATCAGCGAGGGCGAGAACGCGGCCCCGACCGCGGCGAGGGTCATCGCAGTGCTGCCGATCAGCAGCGGCCTCCGCCGGCCGATCCCATCCGACAGCGGTCCTGCCAGCAGTTGGCCCAACGCCATCCCGAGCGTGACACCGGTGAGCGAGAGCTGCACCTGACCGTTGCCGGCGTGCAGCTCCTCGGCCATCGTCGGCAGCGCGGGCAGGAATGCGTCCGTGCTGAACGGGCCGAGCATCGAGAGCAGGCCCAGGGCGATCAGCAGCGGATGCCCGATCGCGGCCGGGGCTGTGGCGCTCGGTGTGCGCGTGTCGGCGACGGCGTTCATGCGCGAGGGAGGCGCGCGGCGCGCCGCTCTGCCTGCACATCGGGGTCAGGGGAGAGGATCGCCGACACCAGGCGCCGCGTGTACTCGGCCTGCGGTGCGCGCAGCACCTCATCCGCCGGAGCAGCCTCCTCCACGCGCCCGTCGTGCAGCACGACGAACTCGTGCGAGATGAACCGGACCACCTCCAGATTGTGACCGATGAACAGATAAGAGACTCCGAGTTCGCGCTGCAGATCGCGCAGCAGATTCAGCACCTGCGCCTGGATCGACAGGTCGAGCGCGCTGACCGCCTCGTCGCAGATGACGACGCGGGGCTCTGCGATCAGTGCGCGCGCGATCGCCAGGCGCTGACGCTGCCCGCCCGAGAATCCGCCGGCGTAGCGGCCCAGTGCCGTCGACGGCAGTCCAACGAGATCGAGTATGCGGGCGGCCTTCGCGACCGCGGCACTGCCAGTTACACCCTGCACGCGCAACGGCTCGGCCAGGACGTCCGCCACGCGAAGGGCGGGGTTCATCGAGCTGTACGGATCCTGGAAGACGACCTGCAGCTGTGCCGCCAGTTCGCGCCTGGCACGGCCGTGCAGCGTGGAGATCTCGCGTCCGCCGAGTCGGATGCTGCCACCCGAGACCGGCGTGAGGCCGGCGATTGCGCGACCGATCGTGGACTTCCCGGAGCCAGACTCGCCGACCAGGCCCAGCGTGCGCCCTGCTCCGATCGAGAAGGACACGCCGTGCACGACCTCCCGGGCGTGCCGCCCGCGACCGTACGAGACGCGCAGATCCGTCACGTCGAGAATCGGATTGTTCACGCCACCGCCTCCGTCCGGGCTGCCGCGACGGCGTACAGATCGTGGTCGCACCCTGCGGTGGCGTCGATCCGCCGACAGCGTGAGGTGCGGTCGGCGTCGACTCGGACGAGGGGAACGGGGGCCACCAGGCACTCCGGTTCGGCGAGCGGGCATCGCGCCGCGAACCGGCAGCCATGAGGCCAGTCCGACGGCGCGGGGATGCTGCCGGCGATCGTCCGCAGGTCGCCATCCCCGTCGGGAGCGAGACTCGGGTTCGCCGCCAGCAGGCCCAGTGTGTAGGGGTGCAGGGGGGAGTGGTACAGCGCGCGTACGGTCGCCTGCTCGACCACCTGACCGGCGTACATAACCACCGCACGGTCGCACAGGTCGGCGACCACGCCCCAGTCGTGGGTCACGATCAGAATGGCGAGCCCGCGCTCGTCGCGCAGCGACCGGAGCAGGTCGAGGATCTCTGCCTGAACGGTCACGTCGAGTGCCGTCGTCGGCTCGTCCGCGATCAGCAGCCGCGGGTCGCCGGCGAGGGCGCGTGCGATCGCGATGCGTTGCGCCATGCCGCCGGAGATCTCGTGCGGGTAGCTGCGGAACACGCGTTCCGGGTCGTTGAAATGCACCTGGCGGAACAGATCGATGGTGCGTTCGCGCGCCGCGCGGCGAGACAGTCCGGTGAATTTACGCACCGCGTCGGTGACGGTGTCGCCCACTCGGCGCGTGGGATCGAGCGCGACCATGGGCTCCTGTGACACGAAGGCGAAGCCCGATCCGCGGTGCTCGCGCAGCTGCGCGGCACTGAGCCCTGCCAGATCGTGCCCCTCGAACAGCACCTGACCGGACATGATGCGCCCCCCACCGCGCAGCAGTCCGAGCACGGCGCGCGCCACGGTGGACTTCCCGCAGCCCGACTCCCCGACCAGTCCGACCACTTCGCCCGGCCGGATCTCGAAGCTGACCTCGTCCACGACGGTGGTCGCCGTCTCGCCGGCACCATAGGCGATGGAGATGCGCCGGGCCGAGAGCACAGCGTCTTCGGCGGGCACCGGCTGCGCATCCGCGGCGATCGAGGGGAGGCCGGCATCCTGCATTGCATCGTCGTTCGACCGGCGCGCCCACGTCGTGCCGTCCTTGCTCCGTCGTCGACTGCGCACGGGCACGAAGCTGGACCAGCGCTCGACGATCGCATCGCGCACGATGTCGCCGAACACCCCGAGGCACAGAACGGTCAGACCGATCAGTCCACCGGTCACCGTCAGCATCAGGGGGTTCTGCCGGATCAGCTGCGCCGACTCTGCCACCATCGTTCCCCACGTGGGTGCGGGCGCGGTCACGCCGAAGCCGAGATAGGCCAGCCCAGTCGTGAACAGCAGGGCCACTGCCGCCGTCAGCGTGGCTTGCACCAGCACAGCGCCCAGGATGCGCGGCGTCACGTGGCGCAGCACGATCGAAGTGGTGGAGACGCCCGAGACGCGGGCGGCGTCGATGAACAGCTCCGTGCGGACACTGAGGGTGTTGGCCCGGATGATGCGCGTGAGGGTGGGCACGAGCAGCAGACCCAGCGCGACGAAGGCCAGGTAGCTCCCGCTGCCGAACACCGCGAGCACCAGCAGCACGATGATCATCGCGGGCATGGCCATCACCAGGTCGCTCATGCGCATGACGAACTGATCGAGTCGGCCGCCGTTGAACCCGGCCGCCATTCCCAAGGGCACCCCGATCAGCAGCGCGGTGACGACGACGACGGCTGTTGACAGCAGTGCCGGCTGGCCGCCCCACAGCAGCCGGGAGAGGATGTCGCGGCCCAGCTGATCGGTGCCGAGCAGGTGTTCGGGTGAGGGCCCCTGCAGGCTGGCCGCCAGATCATTGGCGAGCGGGTCGTACGGGGCCCAGAGTGCAGCGCCGAAGCACGCGACGACGATCGCCAGCAGGATGCCGAAGGAGGCGGCGCCTAGCGGGTTGGCGAAGATGCGGCGCCAGACCCGCGCGGGTCGCTGACGGCGGCGCGTGGTGGCGATGCTGACGGTGGAGGTGCTGCTCATGATGCGCGCGCCTTCGGGTTGAGGAGACCGTAGACGATGTCGACGATCAGGTTCACGATGACGACGCCGGTACAAAAGAAGAGGGTCACGCCGAGCAGCACGGGGATGTCGTGCGACTGCGTCGAGCTGACGGCGAGCCCGCCCAGCCCCGGCATCGCGAACACGTTCTCGACGAGGACCGTTCCGCCGAGCACACCCACGAAGAAGACTCCGATGGCCGTGACGATCGGGATCGACGCGTTGCGCAGTGCGTGGCGGAACACGATCCGGCCCTCGGACCAGCCTTCCGCGCGGAGGTTGTCGATGAAGTCGCGACCCATGACGTCGCGCATCGCGTCGCGGGTGTTCTTCGCGACCATCGTGATGCCGCCCACGGCGAGAGTGATCACGGGAAGAGCGATGGAGGCCAGCCACTTGCCCGCGTCGTCGGTGATCGGCGTGAAGCCGGTGGCGGGCAGCAGGCGCAGCTGGACGGAGAAGACCATGACGAGGATCAGGCCGAGCCAGTAGTTCGGGATGGCGAAGCCGAGCATGGAGAACGCGTCGGTCATCCGCCCCGCCCAGCCGCCGCGAACCGCGCTGAAGACGCCGAAAGCGATTCCGAACACCGCGCTGACGACGGTCGCGGCCGCCACGAGCGACAGGGTCACCGGCAGACGGGAGGTCAGCTGGCCGATCACGGGGGTCCGGTTGATGAGCGATGTGCCCAGGTCGCCGGTCAGCGCGGACGTCAGCCAGTTCCAGTACTGCAGGTACCAGGGCTGGTTCAGACCGAGCTGTTCGCGGAGCGCGTCGACGTTCTCCGGTGTGGCGGCGGTGCCCAGGACCGCGGCCGCCGGGTCTCCGGGGGTCAGTGCCAGCAGCACGAAGGTCAGCACCAGCCCGGCCAGCAGCGCCACCGCCAGGCACAGGATCGCGCGCGACAGCCCGTCGCGCCAGCCGATGCGATAGGCCAGCCCGGCCAGCAGCGCCACCG
>Ga0182744_1000475_pt1 | contig 38282 bp, 32 predicted proteins | sample eDN3rd30CKraftMG_FD_128525 | JGI IMG/M metagenome (GOLD analysis project Ga0182744, IMG submission 128525) | Enriched Miracle-Growth compost microbial communities from Emeryville, California, USA - eDNA 3rd pass 30_C Kraft MG (version 2) (version 2) ... | reverse complement strand
CGACGACGAGTCCATCTCCGTTGACGGCAAGAAGATCCGCGCACTCGCAGAGCGCAACCCTGCTGACCTCCCTTGGGGCGAGCTGGGTGCTGACATCGTGATCGAGTCCACCGGATTCTTCACCGATGCAGAGAAGGCAAAGGCTCACATTGAGGCTGGTGCCAAGAAGGTCATCATCTCCGCACCTGCGAAGAACGAGGACGGCACCTTTGTTATCGGTGTGAACTCGGACCAGTACGACCCAGAGAAGCACCACATCATCTCGAACGCTTCCTGCACCACCAACTGCCTCGCACCAATGGCAAAGGTCTTGGACGAGAAGTTCGGCATCGTTCGCGGTCTCATGACCACTGTTCACGCTTACACCGGTGACCAGAACCTGCAGGACGGTCCTCACCGCGACCTGCGCCGCGCACGTGCCGCTGCGATCAACATCGTTCCTACCTCGACCGGTGCTGCAAAGGCTGTTTCCCTCGTGCTGCCACAGCTCAAGGGCAAGCTCGACGGTTACGCACTTCGCGTTCCAGTTCCAACCGGTTCGGCAACTGACCTCACCTTCACCGCTTCACGTGAGGTTACGGCCGAAGAGGTCAACGCTGCAATCAAGGAAGCAGCTGAGGGCGCACTCAAGGGCATCCTGTCCTACACCGAAGACCCAATCGTTTCCTCGGACATCGTCACCGACCCAGCTTCGTCGATCTTCGACGCTGGCCTGACCAAGGTGATCGGCGACCAGGTCAAGGTTGTTTCTTGGTACGACAACGAGTGGGGCTACTCCAACCGTCTCGTGGACCTCACCGTCCTCGTTGGTGAGAAGCTCTGATTTATTCATCGCCTAGGCGATAACCCGGGTAGATCCCGAATATGTACATGAGATCGCCCGCGCGAATGTCTTGCTTTCTAGCGAGTCACTCGGGCGGGCGTTCTTGTGCCACCACCCTTCCTTTGTAGGAGAAATCAGATGAAGAAAATCGAGGACCTCGGCGACCTCCGAGGCAAGCGCGTACTGGTTCGTTCAGACTTCAACGTTCCACTCGACGGCTCCACCATCACCGACGACGGCCGCATCCGTGCAGCCCTGCCAACCCTTAAGGGCTTGGTTGACGCTGGTGCAAAGATCATCATCACCGCTCACCTCGGACGCCCAAAGGGCGCTCCTGAGGACAAGTACTCCCTCGCGCCGGTTGCTGCACGCCTCGAAGAACTCCTTGGCGCTAAGGTGACCTTGGCACAGGACACCGTTGGCGAGTCCGCTAAGGCTACTGTGGCAGCTCTTGCTGACGGTGAGGTCGCACTTCTCGAGAACATCCGATTTGACGCTCGTGAGACCTCCAAGGTTGATGAAGAGCGTGAGTCGCTTGCCGGTGACCTGGCCGCACTGGCTGATTTCTTCGTCTCCGACGGATTCGGTGTTGTCCACCGCAAGCAGGCTTCGGTTTATGACATTGCCAAGAAACTGCCTTCAGCCGTTGGCGCGCTCGTGCTCAAGGAAGTTGAGTCCCTGAAGAAGGCGACCGACAGCCCCGCACGCCCATACGCTGTGGTGCTCGGTGGTTCCAAGGTGTCCGACAAGCTCGGTGTTATTGGAAACCTCCTGGGCAAGGCTGACCGCCTCCTCATCGGTGGTGGAATGCTCTTCACCTTCCTGGCAGCTAAGGGTTACTCAGTGGGTAACTCGCTCCTTGAGGAAGACCAGATTGAGACCGTCAAGGGCTACCTCGAGACTGCCGAGAAGAACGGCGTTGAAATCGTTCTGCCAGTTGACATCATCGTGGCTCCTGAATTTAAGGCAGACGCACCTGCAACCGTTGTTCCAGCAGATGCAATTCCAGATGGCCAGATGGGTCTAGACATCGGACCTGAATCCCAGAAGCTGTTTGCAAGCAAGTTGGCTGACGCTAAGACCATCGTGTGGAACGGTCCAGCGGGTGTATTTGAGTTCGAGGCATTTGCTGGCGGCACCCGTGCAGTAGCACAGGGTATCGTGGATGCAACGGCACAGGGCGCCTTCTCGGTGGTTGGCGGTGGCGACTCCGCTGCAGCCGTCCGTATCCTCGGATTCGATGAGGCTGGCTTTAGCCACATCTCGACCGGTGGTGGCGCAAGCCTAGAGTTCCTTGAAGGTAAGGAACTTCCTGGCATTGCAGTCCTCGACGCCTGATCTTTCGTCACAACAGAAGGTAGATAACGTGGCAAACGCACGTACCCCGCTCATCGCGGGAAACTGGAAGATGAACCTTGACCACTTGGAAGCCGTGCACACGGTGCAGAAGTTGGCTTGGGCTCTTAAGGACGCTGGGCACGACTACTCGGCAGTAGAAGCCACCGTGCTCGTTCCTTTCACCGATCTTCGTTCGGTACAGACCCTCGTTGAAGCGGACGGCCTTGAGCTCTCTTACGGAGCGCAGGACCTCTCGGCCCAAGTTTCGGGCGCTTACACCGGTGAGATCTCACCAGTGTTCTTGGCCAAGCTGGGTGTCAAGTACGTTGCAATCGGTCACTCCGAGCGCCGTCAGTACCACGGTGAAGACGACGCACTCGTCAACGCGAAGACCAAGAACGCACTCGCACACGAGCTCTTGCCTGTGGTCTGCGTTGGTGAGCCTTTGGAAATCCGTAAGGCCGGTGACCAGGTGTCGTACACCCTGGCACAGGTTGACGGTGCATTTGAAGGTATCTCAGCTGAAGACGCCGCTAAGGTAGTCGTTGCTTACGAGCCTGTGTGGGCAATTGGCACGGGCGAGGTTGCAACCCCAGCCGATGCACAGGAAGTTGCTGCTGCGATTCGTGCACGCCTCGCGGAGCTGTACTCCGCTGAGGTCGCTGACGCCGTACGCGTTTTGTACGGTGGTTCGGTGAAGTCCTCCTCCATCGTGGAACTGATGGCTGAGGAAGACGTTGACGGCGCGCTCGTTGGTGGCGCAAGCCTTGACCCTGAAGAGTTTGCAAAGATTGTGAACTACAAGGGCTGATACATAGCCCATATGGCCCACCGGGAGGTTATAGCTTCCCGGTGGGCCATGTGGCTTTTTGCAGCAGTTATCGACTAACCTAAACCTCGGTACCTTTTGGTATCGATCCAAAGCCGTGCTCGCGTGTAAGTGCGGATGCCAAACCAAAGGAATGTCAACCGGTGGATATCCTCAAAATCGTTCTTGAAGTACTTCTTGTTCTCACAAGCGTCTTCTTGATCCTCCTCATCCTCATGCACAAGGGCAAGGGTGGCGGTCTCTCTGACATGTTTGGTGGCGGCGTATCCACTTCGATTGGTAACGCTGGAAACGCGCAGTCTAACTTGGACAAGATCACGGTGGGCTTTGCCCTCATCTGGTTCGTTGCAGTCGTGCTTCTGGGCCTGATTCAGAAGGTCGCCTAGCTTACGGTTCGTTGCGGCGCCCAACGGAGGGCGCGGTTGGAGAAGTGCTGTGGTTCGTGCGAGTGCGGTTCGTGGTTCCGGGCTGAGTAGCGTTTCCCTTGGTGAAGTCGACCATGGCGAGCGTGCGGCTCGTGTGTACGTTACCTACTGGTGCCAGAATGAGCATGAGGTGCGCCCGAGTTTCTCTGCGGATTCAGATGAATTCCCGGAGTTTTGGGAATGCCCGCACTGTGGGCTACCCGCGGGGCAAGACCCACAGAATCCACCGGACGCGCCAAAGAGTGAACCATTTAAGACGCACCTTGCCTATGTGAAGGAACGCCGCTCGGAAAGCGAAGGCGAGGCGTTGCTTGAAGAGGCACTAGAGCGTCTACGTGGTAGACGCTCGCTCTAAGCTGGCACGGCTTACTAGCCCAGCTGCAGTGCTGGGAGTGGACTGCATTTTGCTTTGGCGTTGCACGTTCCGCGTTGGGCGGGAGGTTGTAACGCATCCTGAAAATCGTCGGGCGTGTTATTCCCCGAACCGAACAGTCGCCGGACGTATACGAATGCCGGCCTACAAGTTCTTGTAGGCCGGCATTCGTATTTTTATTTGTGTTTGGCGCTTTGCTTTCAGCACCGTACTTTCACCACTGTCCGTTCAGCACCGGTCGTTCCCTAGCGCCACACAACTAAGCACTCAGTGCTTGGCAGCGCTTGCATCAATGAGCCAGAGGGTGCGAGAACGTCCCTGTACGGCGCTTGCAGGGGCTGCCACCGGCTCCGGCCCTGCAAGTCCCTGTGCAACGGCTTCGGCCTTCTCAGCGCCCGCAGCGATGATCCACACCTGGTCCGCACTCGAGATCGTCTCAAAGGTGAGCGAGACTCGTAGCGGAGGAGGCTTGGGGGAGTCGTGCACTGCTATGGCACCTAGGCCCTCAGCGCGCGCGTCTGGGTGGTTTGGGAACAGTGAAGCTACGTGTGCATCTGGTCCCATGCCGAGCAGTACTAGGTCAAAGTGCGGCACCGCGTTGCCAAGCTCTGCAAATGTGGCAAGCTCGTGACTGTAGTCAGCTGCCGCATCTTCTACCGTGTACCCCTCGCGCGCTGCCGGCATCACGTGCACATTAGCTTGCGGGAGGTACGGTAGCGAGTCCAAGAGGGCGTGGTGTGCTTGGACTTCGTTTCGGTCCTCGTGGCCTGCAGGTAGGAACCGCTCGTCCCCCCACCACAAGTGCACGCCGCTCCAGTCCACTGCGTGGGCGAGCGGTGAGGCAGCCACATGAGCCAGAGTTGCAATGCCTACAGTGCCACCGGTGAGCGCAACATGCGTCACCTGCGAAACGGACTGGCGGTCTAGGAGCAGGGTGAGCAGCCGGGCCGCAGCGCCGGCGGCTACAGCCTGGGCATCTGGATGAACTACTACGAGACGTTCACTCATGCCGCTGGCTCCACGAGTGGCAGACCTTCGAGGAGCACCTCGGAGTAAAACACATCGGGGTAGAGCCGGCGTAGTTCTTCTGCGAGGCACTCCTCGAGGCTACGGATCGGCAGATTGATGTGCTGCTCTGGCATGTTGGGTTGGCGCAGGGTTGCGCGCTTTCCATCTGGCCGGGTGAACTCAATGTCCCCACCTGCACGCTTGAGCGCAACGCGGGTAAGGCCTTCCGCACCGTCAACACCCTTAAGCGTGACGGGTACGTTCAATGACTTTGCGAGCCATGCACCAATGAGATCGAGGGAGGGATGCGTGGCATCTCCTTCAATCTCTACAGATAGCACAGGCTCAAATGGAGGTTGGTCTAGCGCCGTTGCAATCAGCCCGCGCCATACCGTCGCGCGAGTCCAGGCCAGGTCCACGTCTCCGGGAACGTGATTTTCGCGCAGTCGGCGCAGGTTCTGTTCGGGAGCGTTTGAGTTAACCGAGTCGGTGAGGCGGGTTTGTGCCATGGATCCGATCGGTTCGAGTGATGGCTTTTCTGGAACAATGCTTGGCCACCACGCAACGATAGGAGCATCGGGAAGTAGGAGCGGCATGATCAATGTGTCGGTGTGCCGTACTACAGCTGATGCGGCCTGCAAGACGATTACCTCGCTGGCCCCGGCGTCTCCACCCACGCGAATCTGTGCGTTGAGTTCGCTCGATGGTGATTCTCCGGTGTCGCACACAACGATGATGCGGCAGGGGTGTTCGCTGGATGCCGCGTTGGCAGCCAGAATCGAGGATTCGATCTCTTCAGGCTTCGCAACCACCACGAGGTTGAGGACGCGGGTAAGCGCTACCTGTCCGCCTTCTTCGCGGATTTTCACGAGGTCCTTGGCTACCTTGCTCGCCGTGGTGTCTGGAATATCAATAATCATTGTGAATTCTCCTTAGCCAGGCTAAATCAGGGCCGGCGCCACTGGCGGTCGTCGCGCTTGAGCATGTCGTCCGCACTTGCTGGCCCCCACGTACCTGCACGGTAGGTGTCTGGCTTGCCGTTGGCGGCCCAGTAGGCGGTGATTGGGTCGAGGATCTTCCACGACAGTTCAACTTCCTCGTGGCGAGGGAACAGTGGTGGCTCACCCAACAGGACATCGAGGATCAGGCGCTCGTAGGCTTCTGGCGAGGACTGCGTGAACGCGTGTCCGTAGCCAAAGTCCATCGTGACGTCACGGATTTCCATTGCCGTGCCAGGCACCTTAGCGCCGAGGCGCAGGGTGACACCTTCATCAGGCTGGACCCTAATCACGAGCGCGTTCTGCCCGAGCTCTGCGGTTGAGGTTTGCTCGAAGGGCAGGTGAGGGGCCTTCTTGAACACAATGGCAATTTCCGTAACGCGGCGGCCAAGGCGCTTGCCAGCCCGCAGGTAGAACGGAACTCCAGCCCATCGTCGATTCTCAATGTCTACGCGGATGGCTGCAAAGGTTTCGGTGGTGGAATCGGCGGGGATGCCGTCTTCTTCAAAGAAGCCCTTGACTTCTTCACCGCCCTGCCAGCCGGCGAGGTATTGGCCGCGTGCTGTGTGTGCTTCGATGTCCTCTGGGACGCGCACGGCAGAGAGCACCTTGATCTTTTCTGCGATCAGGTCTCCTGCAGCAAACGAGGCGGGCTCTTCCATTGCGGTGAGTGCGAGGAGTTGGAGCAGGTGGTTTTGGATGACGTCGCGAGCTGCGCCGATGCCGTCGTAGTAGCCGGCGCGCGATCCGATGCCGATGTCTTCTGCCATGGTGATCTGCACGTGGTCCACATAGTGGCTGTTCCACAGTGGCTCGTACATCTGGTTGGCAAAGCGCAGGGCCAAGATGTTTTGGACGGTCTCTTTGCCGAGGTAGTGGTCGATGCGGAAGACGTCTTCGGGTGGGAATACCTCGGAGACTACATCGTTGAGTTTGCGCGCTGATTCGAGGTCGTGTCCGAATGGCTTTTCAATGACCACGCGGCGCCAGGCGCCTTCCTGCGAGGTGGACAGGCCCGAGTTGGCGAGTTGTCGGCACACTACTGGGAATGCACTGGGTGGCACGGAGAGGTAGAAGGCGTGGTTTCCGCCGGTGCCACGGTGTTCGTCGAGGTCTTTGACGGTTTCGCTGAGGCGTTCGAATGCCTTGGGGTCATCGAATGTGCCCTGTACGAATCGGATGCCGGCGCTCAGTTCTGTCCATACGGAGTCACGGAACTTGGTGCGTGCGCCTTCTTCGATGGCTTTGCGGCAGTATTCAGCAAAGTCTGAGTCTGTCCAGTCGCGTCGGCCAAAACCGGTCAGGGCGAATCCTGGTGGCAGGAGCCCGCGGTTTGCGAGGTCGTATACGGCTGGGATGAGCTTTTTGCGGGCGAGGTCTCCGGTTACACCAAAGATGACCAGTCCGGAGGGTCCGGCAATGCGGGGAAGCCTGATATCGCGGGCATCGCGGAGTGGGTTACTCGTGTTCGCATGTGATGCGGAAAGCACGTCGATATTCACCATTCTTCAGTTGGAAAGGCCCTTGCGCGGCGTCCGAGTGGACAGGGTTGCGGGCTTACCTTGTCTTCACGATCATATATTCGCGCCGGCATATGCCACTGCCTGTGGCCATATTTCGGCGGCTTTGTTACGTAGATTTAACCGGCTGGCCTTGGTGTTTATTTCCGACGACACCCCAAGGTGGCGAACAGCACAAGTGGGGTGCATGCTCATTTTTGAGTGTGCACCCCACTTGTGTGGTTTGGTTCTGGCCGGTCAGGCCGTTGCCTTAGGCCTTCGCGGCTGCGATGGATTCCTTAGCGGCGGAGGCGACTGCCTCTGCGGTGAAGCCGAACTCCTTGAACAGCAGTGCGCCGTCTGCGGAAGCACCGTAGTGGTCGATTGCTACGGAGCGTCCGGCGTCTCCAACGAACTCACGCCAGCCCAGTGGCAGGCCAGCTTCAACGGAAACACGGGCCTTGATGCCTGCTGGTAGCACGGATTCCTTGTATTCGTCGCTCTGGTTGTTGAACCATTCAACGCATGGCATGGAGATAACGCGTGCCTGGATGCCTTCGGTTGCAAGTTGCTCGCGTGCGGCAACTGCAAGCTGCACCTCGGAGCCGGTGGCAATCAGCAGCACGTCAGGGGTGCCTGCGGCGTCGATGAGGGTGTAACCGCCCTTGGCCACGTAGGAAGCGGAGGCGAACTCGGTGTCCGTTGCCGCACCCTCGGAGCGTGGGAAGGTTGGAATGTTCTGGCGGGTCAGGATGATGCCAGCTGGACGCTTGGTCTCCTCGATGACTGCCTTCCATGCCTGGGCAACCTCGTTGGCGTCGCCGGGGCGAACCACGTCAAGACCTGGGATTGCACGCAGTGCGGCCAGGTGCTCGATGGGCTGGTGGGTTGGGCCGTCTTCACCAACACCAATGGAGTCGTGGCTCCACACAAAGATGGTTGGGATTTCCATGAGTGCGGCCAGGCGCACGGATGGACGCATGTAGTCGGAGAACACAAGGAACGTTCCACCGTACGCACGGGTGCCGCCGTGCAGGACGATGCCGTTGAGGATTGCGCCCATTGCGTGCTCGCGGATACCAAAGTGCAGGGTGCGGCCGTACTTGTTGCCCTTCCAGCTACGCGTGGAACGGTGCTCTGGGAGGAACGAAGGCTCGCCTGCCATGGTGGTGTTGTTGGAGCCTGCAAGGTCAGCCGAGCCACCCCAGAGTTCAGGCAGAACTGGTGCGAGTGCGGTCAGGACCTTACCGGAGGCTGCGCGTGTTGCAACCGAGGTTCCAGCCTCGAACACTGGAAGCACGTTGTCCCAGCCTTCAGGCAGTTCGCGGTTGGTCAAACGGGTCAGCAGCGCAAAGTTCTCTGGGTTTGCGTTCTGCCATGCAGCAAATGCGGTGTCCCACGCGGAGCGTTCGGTTGCCTGCCGTGATGCCACGTTGCGCGTGTACGCGAGTACGTCTGCGTCAATGTGGAACGAAACCTCAGGGTCAAGGCCAAGTGCGGACTTGAGGCCGGCAACTTCCTCGGCGCCTAGTGCGGAGCCGTGGATACCACCGGTGTTCTGCTTCTTTGGCGAGGGCCAACCGATGATGGTGCGCAGTGCGATGATCGATGGCTTGTCCGTGACAGCGTTAGCGGCCTGGATTGCAGCGTAGAGTTCTTCAACGTTTTCGGCGTATTCGGTTCCGCCGTTGGTCCAGTCCACGCGCTGGACGTGCCAGCCGTAGGCCTCGTAACGCTTGAGTACATCTTCGGAGTAGGACACGTCAGTGTCATCCTCAATGGAGATGTGGTTCTGGTCGTAGATGACCACGAGGTTGCCGAGTTCCTGGTGTCCAGCCAGTGAGGATGCTTCTGAGGTGACACCTTCTTGGAGGTCACCGTCACCGGCAATCACGTAGATGTTGTGGTCGAACGCGGACTCGCCGTCTGCGGTCTCTGGGTCGAACAGTCCACGCTCGCGGCGTGCTGCGAATGCCATACCTACGGCGGAGGAGAGGCCGGATCCGAGTGGGCCGGTGGTGATTTCAACACCTGCGGTGTGGCCGTACTCTGGGTGGCCTGGAGTCTTGGAACCCCAAGTGCGCAGCGCGGCAATGTCTTCCATTTCTAGGCCGTATCCGGCAAGGAAGAGCTGCAGGTAGATGGTCAGCGACGAGTGTCCTGCGGAGAGCACAAAGCGGTCGCGGCCAACCCAGTGTGGATCTGCGGGGTTGTGTCGCATGACCTTTTGGAACAGCAGGTAGGCGGCAGGGGCCAGCGAAATTGCGGTGCCAGGGTGGCCATTGCCAACCTTTTCAACTGCGTCGGCTGCTAGGGCCTTGATGGACTTAACTGCGCGGTCGTCGAGGTCTGACCACTCAAGCGGCTTTGCTGCAGGGGTGAAGGCGTTCACCGATCCTCATTCCTCCCGGTGGCGTGCACCGGAATCTGTTGGTTGAACCAGTCACGTAGTTCGTGCGCGAGGGTATTTGTTTACCCTCTCAGAATAACAAATCAGATTTTATTGACCTAGTAGTCACGCACATCTGTGCGTGCTGTTCACCTCATAGCCGGGCGTGTGCCAGCCCGCGAATCTGCGGATGCGTAGTGCGGGTGCGGTTACCCGGAATTGGTGCTTCGGGGCCAGTCTACCCGCCTGACTCAGGAAATGTTAGCGTTCACAAGTAGGACTTTCGACCAATGTCACATCGCGCCAGAGACGATATATGGCCGCCTGCCACTAGTATTGATGTGGAAAGAGTTGACGGATCATAGCGGTTTGCCGCCCAACCGGAAGCGCCAGCACCTCGTAATTGCAGTGCTCGGTAAATCCAACACTTTGGGTGGTTGGTTTCGCGCTGTGACTGTCAACCTCGCATTCGGAACGGAAAACTGAGACGCGTGCACAACACTCGATCAACATCGGCTCCTTCGGCTGAGCTCACTGACGCAACTGCGCCCCACGCAAGTGAGGTGACTCAATTTGTTGCAGAGCAGGCGGGCACTCTTGCTCGGGTGCGCACACGGGTTGGCGCCTATGTGGCTTTGACTAAGCCACGTGTGATCGAGTTGTTGTTGGTCACCACGTTCCCTTCGATGATTCTTGCTCAGGGTGGTTTGCCTGACCTGTGGTTGGTTTTGCTAACCATGGTTGGTGGCGCGTTAGCAGCCGGTGCTGCTGGCGTAATGAACTGCTACATTGACCGCGATATTGACAAGATGATGAACCGCACTAAGCGCCGCCCGCTGGCCACCGGTGAGGTTTCACCGCGTAATGCGCTGATCTTCGGCTGGGTTCTGACTCTTGTTTCGCTGGCTTGGTTCCTCGCTTTTGTGAACTGGCAGTCAGCAGCGCTCACGGCCGGCGCTATCGCAATTTACGTTGTTGGTTACACCATCATCCTTAAGCGCAGGACCTCGCAAAACATTGTGTGGGGTGGCCTTGCCGGCTGTATGCCGGTGTTCATCGGGTGGTCAGCCGTTACCGGTGATCTGAGTTGGGGCGCGGTTATGCTCTTCCTCGTCATCTTCTTCTGGACGCCGCCGCACTACTGGCCACTTTCGATGAAGTTCAAGCGGGACTACGCCAATGCTGGCGTGCCTATGCTGCCGGTTGTGGCTAATGACAAGCGCGTTGCGGTTGAGATGATTTTGTACACGGTCGCGATGATTTTGGCGTCGCTGGGTGTGTACGTGTTTGAGCACGAGAAGATGACGATCGTTTATCCGATTGTTGCGCTACTGCTTGGCCTGTGGTTCTTGTTCATCTGCGTTCAGATGTATCGCAAGGCCTCTTCTGGTGCCACAAAGAAGATCGGGGAGATGAAGGTCTTCCACGGTTCGATCACTTACTTGACGCTGCTGTTTATTGCCGTGGCCGTTGACGTATTCCTTCCCTTTTAAGCTGTCACGCTCGTTGTGACGTGACTGGTCAACGATGACTGTGGATCCACAGGTGAAGCGCTCGGCCGCCGGGCATATTCGTGCATACCTTAATCACTTAATTGTGGAGAAGGGCCGCGCCAAGAATACGGTGGCGTCTTATCGCCGGGATCTGGAAAAGCTGGCTGATTTTGCGGCGGGGGAGTCCCGCGAGCTGACGTCTTTGCAGCGGGTTGATTTGGATCGCTTTGTCATTGCTGCTCGTACGGGTGCGTTGGGCGGTTCGGCGCTTAGTGAGACCTCAGCTGCACGGCTTATTGCTACGGTGCGTGGGTTTTTTCGCTTTCTGCAGGATGAGGGTCTTATTTCCGACGACCCTGCCGCAACTTTACGTCCGCCCAAAGCGCCCCAGCGGCTTCCGAAGGTGCTTTCGGTGCAGGATGTGGGCCGCCTTTTGTCTGCGCCGGATCCGGAGTCGCCGGCGGGGCTGAGGGATAGGGCACTGTTGGAGTTTCTTTATTCCACGGGTGCGCGTATTTCTGAGGCTGTTGGGATGGACATTGATGATCTGGGCACAGTTGATGCTGAGGGTTTTGTGCGGCTGCTGGGTAAGGGCAATAAGGAGCGCCTAGTTCCGGTGGGTTCGTATGCGCGCAGTGCGCTTGAATCGTATTTGGTTCGCGTGCGCCCGCTGTTTGCGGCGGCGGGTACTGGTTCTCCTGCGGTGTTTCTTAACTCTCGCGGCCGTAGGCTTTCGCGGCAAAGTGCGTGGGCTATTTTGCGTAGTGCAGCGCAGCGTGCTCAGTTGGATGGTGTGGCAGAAATTTCTCCGCATATGTTGCGGCATTCTTTTGCCACGCATTTGCTTTCGGGTGGCGCTGATGTACGAGTTGTCCAGGAACTGCTGGGGCATGCTTCGGTGACTACAACTCAGCTGTACACGCATGTCACGCGGGACTCGCTGCGTGAGGTGTATATGTCTAGCCATCCGCGTGCGCTTAAGGACAGCCTCGAATAGCCCGGGGTGGGCTTTGTGGTGTGAAGTTCTGGGCACATCACAGTGCATCTCGGCCGCGTATCCGCTTGATGTGGCGGTGGGTGCGGTAACGTATTTGCGTGACTAGCGACGCACTGTTTGGCCTTTCAACTGACTCTCAGCCGATTGATCCGGTGGGCCGGGTTGTTCCTGATTTCCCGGTACCTGCTCCGCTTGTAGAGCATGGGCCAGCGCGAATCATTGCGATGTGCAATCAGAAGGGTGGCGTGGGTAAAACCACCACCACAATTAACCTTGCCGCGTGCCTTGCTGAGCTGGGGCGTCGAGTGCTCATCGTTGACTTTGACCCACAGGGCGCCGCATCGGTTGGCTTGGGTGTTCCCACTCATGAACTGGAAACCACGGTGTACTCGGTTTTAGTGGACCGTTCGGTTGATGTTCATGACGTGATTGTGGGCACCGAGGTTGAGGGGCTGGACGTACTACCAGCCAATATTGACCTTTCTGCTGCTGAGGTGCAGTTGGTTGGTGAGGTTGCCCGCGAGTCTATTTTGGCTAGGGTGTTGCGCCCGGTGATTAGCGAGTATGACGTGATCCTCGTTGACTGCCAGCCATCACTTGGCTTGCTCACGGTGAACGCGTTGACTGCCGCACATGGTGTGCTTATCCCGTTGGAGTGCGAGTTCTTTGCACTGCGTGGGGTGGCGCTGCTAGTGGAAACGATTGAGAAGGTGCGCGATCGCCTGAACCCGCGCCTTGAGGTTGATGGCATCATCGCCACCATGTTTGATGCGCGTACTCTGCATGCTCGTGAGGTGATCTCACGCGTTTATGAGGCGTTTGGGGACACGCTTATGCACACGGTTATTGGCCGGACCATCAAGTTCCCGGATGCGTCTGTTGCCGCTGAACCGATTATTACGTATGCCCCCTCGCACAGCGGCGCTGCGTCTTACCGTCAGTTGGCACGCGAGCTTATTGCGCGTGGTGACGCCGCTTAAGTGCTATGACGGCTGTCAACGAATCAGTTCCCGCGGTGCAGTCGCCTGCCGAAGGCGAACCCTTCAGCGTGCATCTGGAGAACTTTGAGGGGCCGTTTGACCTGTTGCTCTCGCTGATTGCCAAGCACAAACTGGACATCACCGAGGTTTCGCTTGCGCGTGTAACGGACGAGTTCATTTCCTATCTGCGCAGAGGTGTTGAGGACCCGCACACGGGTCAAACCTTTGTTGGGGGAGACCCGCGCAAAAACCTGGGTGTTGCCTCTGAGTTCCTAGTTATTGCCGCAACCTTGCTGGACCTCAAGGCGGCGCGGCTTTTACCCACGCACGAGAGCGATGACGAGGACGCCATTGAACTGCTTGAGGCCCGCGACCTATTGTTTGCCAAGCTCCTGCAGTACCGTGCCTATAAGCAGCTCGCCGCAGTGTTTGAGGAGCGCCTGCTCCTGCAGTCCGCGCTTATTCCTCGAGCTGTGCCCCTGGAACCGCAGTTTGCGGCGGCTCTACCTCCGCTTATTTTCACACTGACGCCGGAGCAACTCGGTGAGCTTGCCGGCCGGGCGTTTGGCACGAGCGCACCGGTAGAACCACCGCGTGTTGCAGTGACTCATCTTCACGCACCGCGTGTTTCGATTGCGCAGGAAGCGCCCAAGGTGGTTGCGGCGTTGAAGGAGGCAGGCACGTTAACGTTTGCGGAGCTGACCGCGCACGAGTCGGATCCGCTTGTCACGATCATCCGGTTTTTGGTTGTTTTGGAACTGCTCCGAGATTCGGTTGTCAGCTTCTCGCAGCCCGAGGCCTTGGGTGAGCTAACACTTACGTGGTGCGGTCCCTCGCATTACGCAGCCCGGACGGACGACGAGTACCGCGGACTGGCGGTGTCATGACAAGCCAAGTGGATCGTCGAGAATCAGAACCCACCCACGAGCTGGCACAGCAGCTGGAAGCCATCCTCATGGTAATTGACGAGCCGGTGGACACAGACGCGCTGGCACAGGTGCTGGAACAAGACCACAGCGTTATTGAAACGCAATTGCGTGCGCTGCAACTGGACTATGAAGGCAAAGCCAACGGGCCGCGCCGCGGATTTGTGCTGCGTGAGACGGGCGCGGGCTGGCGGATTTATACCGCACCGGAGCTTGCGCCGCTGGTTTCGCAGTTTGTTACGGCTGGCCGTACGGCCCGGCTTTCTCAGGCGGCGCTGGAGACGTTGGCGGTTATTGCGTACCGTCAGCCGGTCGCGCGCGCGGAGATTGCGGCAATCAGATCGGTGAACGTTGATTCGGTGGTGCGCACCTTGCTGGCACGCGAATTGATCACAGAAGCGCCTTCAGACGGCGAAAATGGCCCCACGCGGTATCAAACTACGCGATACTTTATGGAGAAGATGGGAATCAGTTCGCTCAGCGAACTGCCCTCGCTGGCACCGGCACTGCCCTCGATTGAAACCGCAGATGAACTTGACGCACTCGCGAGTTCTGCAACCTCACGGGTAGTGCCCACCACAACCGAGTAGATTGCCGAGATTCGGCACGCAAAGGAGAACTCATGGGAAACACCAGAGGCGGACGTCGCAAGCCAATGGCGCAACCCAAGAAGCCGGTACTTGACGTTCACGTTGAAGATGGCGTTCGACTGCAAAAGGTACTTGCTGAGGCGGGGCTGGGCTCGCGCCGTCAGTGCGAGAGCTACATTCAGGACGGACGCGTTGAGGTGGACGGCCAGATTGTGCTGGAACTGGGCGTGCGCGTAGATCCTGCTACCGCGGTGATTTTGGTGGATGGCATGCGTGTGGAAACGGACGCGTCCAAGGTGACGCTGGCCGTGAATAAGCCGCAGCACATGGTGTCCACGATGAGCGACCCGCAGGGGCGCGCCACTATTGCGGAACTTGTGGCGGGGCGTTCGGAGCGTCTGTTCCACGTGGGCCGGCTGGACTACGACTCTGAGGGTCTGATTTTGCTCACTAATGATGGTGAGTTGGCTAATCGGCTCGCTCACCCGCGGTTTGAGATCCCTAAGACGTATTTGGTGACGGTTCGCGGCCGCGTGGCTAATGGTGTGGGTTCTAAGCTGCTCAAGGGTATTGAGCTTGAGGATGGTATGGCGGAGTTGGATAAGTTCCGCATCATTGATCAGACCCCAAGTGAAACGCTTATTGAAGTCACATTGCACTCTGGCCGTAACCGTATTGTGCGCCGGATGTTCGACGAAGTGGGTTATCCCGTAGAGCGGCTTGTGCGTACGCAGATTGGCCCGATTCGTTTGGGTGATCTGAAGCAGGGCCGCTACCGTGTGCTTGGCCGTGTGGAGCTTGGCACGCTGAAGAAGCTTGTGGACCTGTAATTGCTAGTAGCCGGCCGTTGATGTGCCGGTGGTCTTTTAACTCTTAGTGACATGCGTTAGTGAAATGCGTTTGGACGCCTCGAAAGGACTTTGCCCACGATGACTACTTTGCCGTTGACCGTTGCAATTGACGGTCCATCTGGTTCTGGAAAATCCAGTGTGTCCAAGGAGGTAGCGCGCAGACTCTCGTTGGGTTACCTAGACACGGGCGCGATGTATCGCGCTGCCACGTGGTGGTGCCTGCGTGAGGGCGTTGACTTGGCTGATGCTGCCTCGGTGACCGCGGTGGTGGACACTATGCCGCTTGCTATGAGCACCAACCCGGATGACCAGCGCATTTGGATGGATGAGGTCAACATTACGGACGCTATCCGTGAGACCAGCATCTCAAGCAAGGTTTCGGCTGTGGCAACCAACCTGGAGGTTCGGGACATCCTGCGCCGCCTGCAGCGTGGACGTATTGATGCGGAACGCACCGGTGGGTTCTCCGGTGGGCGGGGAATCGTGGCTGAAGGCCGTGACATCACTACTGTGGTTGCGCCAGATGCAGACGTGCGTATTTTGTTGACCGCCAGTGAGGAAGCGCGCCTTGCGCGCCGCGCCCTTGACGTTCACGGGACTGCTGACGCTAGCGCTGTTGAGGCTACTAAGGACGAGGTTTTGCGCCGGGACGCGGATGACTCAACTGTCTCGTCTTTCCAGGTTGCTGCAGATGGCGTGGTCACAATTGACTCGTCTGCACTGGACTTTGAGCAGACCGTGGCCGCGGTGTTGCAGGTGATTGAGTCTCAAACTGACGCTCAGCCGGTCAACTAGCTCGGGACGCGCGCGAGTCACACCAGTTTGAGAGTGGTTTCCACCACTTCCGCCCCGAATTCTCGGGTCAAACGCGGTTCTTACTGGAAGAATAGGGGCATGACCAACTCCCAGACCCCTGAACCCGACGAAATGCTCGATGCCGAGCGCGAACGCGCACTACGCGCGGGCCTCGACGATTACGAGCTCGCGGAAGAGGACTACTACCTCCTTCAGGGGGATCAAGAGGACGACGGCGCGCCTGCTCCTGAGCGTGCGCTGCCGGTCCTGGCGATTATTGGGCGGCCAAACGTAGGTAAATCTACGCTGGTTAACCGTATCCTTGGGCGCCGTGAGGCCGTGGTGGAGGACCGGCCGGGTGTTACTCGTGACCGCGTGACCTATCCTGCCGAGTGGGCTGGTAGGGACTTCAACCTGGTGGACACGGGCGGCTGGGAAGTTGACGTACTCGGCATTGACGCGCGCGTGGCGGAGCAGGCCGAGATCGCGATCTCGCTGGCTGATGCCATCATCTTTGTTGTTGACGCAACCGTTGGCCCAACCGCTACTGACGAGCAGGTTGTGCGTTTGCTGCGCCGCAGCAAGAAGCCGATTGTGCTGTGTGCTAACAAGGTGGACTCGTCTTACCAAGAGCTTGAAGCTGCCGAACTGTGGAGTTTGGGCCTTGGCGAGCCGTATCCCGTATCCGCACTGCACGGGCGTGGCACCGGTGACCTACTCGACGCGGCGATGGCTAAGTTGCCGCAGGAATCCGAGCACGGTACGGCGCGCCCGCGCGGACCACGCCGAGTGGCTCTGGTGGGACGCCCAAACGTGGGTAAGTCGTCGCTGCTGAACAAGGTGGCCCGCCAAGACCGTGTGGTGGTGGATGACTTTGCCGGTACTACGCGTGACCCTGTTGATGAGCTTATTGAGTTGGGTGGCAAGCCGTGGGTGTTTGTTGACACCGCTGGTATCCGCCGCCGCGTGCACCAAACCAAGGGCGCTGATTTTTACGCTTCCCTGCGCACCCAAGCGGCTATTGAAAAGGCTGAGGTTGCTGTTGTGCTGCTGGATGCCTCGCAGCCTTTGACCGAGCAAGACCAGCGCGTGGTGTCTCAAACCATTGATTCGGGGCGCGCAGTGGTTATTGCGTTTAACAAGTGGGACATGGTGGATGAGGACCGCCGCCCATACTTGGAACGCGAGATTGAAAAGGACCTTGTCCAGATGCGTTGGGCGCCACGCGTTAACGTATCGGCTAAGACTGGTTGGCACGTGGACAAGCTGGTTCCGGCTTTGGAACGTTCGCTTGAATCGTGGGATACGCGTATCCCAACGGGCCGCTTGAACTCGTTCCTTGGTGAGCTTGTGGCCGCTAACCCGCACCCGCTGCGCGGTGGTAAGCAGCCACGCATTTTGTTTGCTACGCAGGCTTCCACGCGTCCGCCACGCTTTGTGATCTTTGCCACGGGCTTTATTGAGGCGGGCTATCGCCGCTTTATTGAGCGCCGCCTGCGCGAAGAGTTCGGCTTTGAAGGCACCCCAATTGAGATTTCTGTCCGAATTAGGGAAAAGCGTAAGCGCTGATCCGTTAGGGTAGATGCATGTCTGAACAGGGTTTGCTGCACTCACAGGAAAAGATGCGCGAGGCGGGTGTGCACCCTATCGCGATTGATGTATTCACGCGGTTTTACGGGATGCTTGAGCAGAACGTTGACGCGATCATCCATGAGCGCGATGTTGAACCCTTAACGGACGTAATGAGCCTTGGCGAGGTTTTTGCTGAGCATGCGGGGGACTCCATTGACCCGAGTGCGCTCGCTAAAACTGCCGTGATCAAGCTCAACGGCGGGCTAGGAACCTCCATGGGTATGCAGCAGGCTAAGTCCCTGCTGCCCGTGCGGGGGTCTAGTACGTTCTTGGACATCATTGCCCAGCAGGTTCTGCATGCCCGTGAACAGTATGGCGTGCAGTTGCCGCTTGTATTCATGAATAGTTTCCGCACGGAGCAGGACACGCTGAGCGCCCTGGAGGCTTATCCAGGCTTGGCAACACCGGGCGTTCCGCTGTCAATGTTGCAGAATCAAGAGCCTAAGATTCTCAGCGATTCTCTTGAACCGTTGTCGTTTCCGGCCAACCCAGAGTTGGAGTGGTGCCCGCCCGGGCACGGGGACCTGTACACGGTGTTGCAGACCTCTGGCGTGCTTGACGCGTTGGAAGAGCGGGGAATAGAAATCCTTTCTATTTCTAATGCAGACAATTTGGGTGCGTATCCTTCTCCCGCGATTGCCTCGTGGTTTGAGGCGAGCGGCGCACCGTTTGTGGCTGAGGTTGTTCGGCGCACGCCTGCGGACCGCAAGGGCGGTCACATTGTGGTGCGTGACGGACACTTGGTGTTGCGTGAGACTGCGCAGATCAATGCGGAGGATGAGGCACAGGCCTCAGATATCAGCCGGCACCGGTACTTCAACGCGAACAACCTTTGGATTCGTGTTTCTGCACTGCGTGAAGTGCTTAACAAGCATCAGGGTGTGCTGCCGCTCCCACTGATCCGCAATAACAAGACTGCGGATCCTAGTGATTCTGACACGCCAAGCGTTGTGCAACTGGAGTGCGCGATGGGTGCGGCTATTGAACTGTTCCCTGGTGCTGGCGCTTTGGAGATTGACCGCTCGCGCTTCCTTCCGGTGAAAACCACGAATGATTTGCTGCTGGTGCGATCAGATGTTTACGAGTTGAGTGAGCAGTTCCACCTTGTGGTGCGTGGTGAGGAACCATTAATCACGCTGGATCCTGACTACTTTGCGCTTATTGAAGAGTTTGAGGGCAGGTTCCCGCACGGCGTGCCCGCAATTCGTGGTGCGCAGGGGCTGGACGTTACTGGCCCGTGGCGTTTTGGTGCGGGTGTTTCGGTGCGTGGCCGGGCTCAATTGGTTAACCAGACGGAGCACGAACAGCAGGTTCCAGATGGCGCGGTTGTGACCGAGAATGGGCTCAATGCCGAGTAGGCGTTTTTAATTTCTCGCCCCGGTTGGGGTAGTATTGAGGAGTTGTGTTCGCGCATGTGAAGCACAACATCGGGCTATGGCGCAGCTTGGTAGCGCGTCCGTCTGGGGGGCGGAAGGCCGCGGGTTCAAATCCCGCTAGCCCGACCATTGTGCTCTTATTAGAAACAAGGGCATAAGAAATAGGATATTGACTCGCAAGAGTCCGGGAAGTCCCGCCAGAGATGGCGGGACTTTTTGTTTCTCCGACCTTATGGTCTCCTTGGCGCTCGATCACGCTGCGGAGCGTTGAACTGAAGAGTTCATCAAACGGCGGCGCGAGAACTGCCTGGACCTGATGGTCATCCTGTTCATCCATGACCACCTCGATTCGTTCAAAGAGGATCTGGTTGAACATGCGTCGAATATGGTCGGGTGCTTTGCGATAGGCGCTTGCGCTTTGTTCCGCCAGATCAACGGCCATCTCGATGAGACGAGTTGCATCGCCAAGGTCTTGTGTCAGGTCTCTGAGCTGGCGATTCACTCGCGTGAGTTCGGTGTCGAGACGCTTTTGTTCACTCCCTAGCATCTCGATAGGGATCGCGTCGTTGTAGTGGGCTTCGAGGAGCTTACGCTGCTTTCGTTCGATCTCGAGTTTTTGTGTGGCGAGAGCCTCGGCCTGCACTGCGGTGTCATTCTTGAGGAGCGTAAGTTGCTGGACGAGGTTCTCCCTCAGCACTGTGGCGTACGTAGGCTTGAGCGCAAGTCGGTCGTAGAGCTCCTGGATGAGGTCTTCGGCGAGATAGAAGTTGATTGACCGCAACGTGCAGTCGGTGCGCTTGGAGTGCCTACCAAGGCAGGTGAAGTACGGATACTCTTCCCCGCTTCGTGATTTCGCGACCTGGACAATCATGCGCATCCCACACTGACCACAGAACAGCGTTGATTTCAGGTAGTGCCCGTGCTTATTTGTGCGTTCACCGTTGATCTTGCTCTTCAAGATCTGCTGCACCTTTTGAAAGGTCTCTCTGTCAACCAAGGGCGGATGGTTGCCTGCGTAGTGCACACCCTTGTAGATCACGATGCCAAGGTAGTACGGGTTCGTGAGTACTTGATGCACTTGCCGTGTCTCAACCGGCTTGGCTGGTAACTTTGCTGTCTGAGGCGTCATGAGTCCACGTTTGATCAGTTCCTCGGTGAGTGATCTGATACTCCAGTTTCCGCTTGCGTAACTGGTAAATGCCCACGTGATCAGGTGTGCGCGTTCAGGGTCGATTTCGACCGTGCGGATCTCGCGTCCCTCGGATACGTCTCGCACGTTGAGGTATCCGATCGGTGCTCGTCCGATGCTGCCACCAGAGCGTACCTTTTCGGTCATCCCCTTCTTTACCTCGTTGGAGAGGTTTTTCGAATAAAACTCGGCAATACTCGACATGATGCCGTGGAGTAGGAGGCCGCCTGGGGTTTGGTCGATATTCTCGCTTGTGGAGACGAGTCGGATGCCGAGTGCGTCAAACCGAGCATTGAGCTCCACGTCGTCTGCGCGGTTTCGCGCAAGGCGGTCGACCTTGTGCACGATAACGTAGTCGATCGTTTCGCCCTCTTCTTCGAGGTACTTCAGCATCGCCTGCAGAGCCGGTCGATTGATCGTTGTGCCAGAGACACCTCGTTCAACAAATTCTTTGACAACCATTGCCCCCATTGAGGTGGCCTTCTTTTTGTTAGCGTCTCGTTGTGCTGGTATGGAGAAACCCTCCTCCCTGCCCCCACGTTCTGCCTGTTCACGTGTTGATACGCGGAGGTAGGAGACGGCACGTTTCGGAGCGAAACTCTGGGTGAAGGCCGCGAATGGGTCAGCCATCGCGGGCGGCACGGTCGTTGCCGTGCCTGGTGTGAATGTTGGCATACTCATGTCTCCATTGACGCTTCTTTGGGCAGAAGAGTCCAGTGCATTCTTCTGCGACAAGATCAGGTTTTCCCCTGGTTGTGGGCCTTCTTTGGGCAGTGGACTATTTGTAGAAGACATAGACGTGCCCTTCCCGTTCGACCAGATCGACCATGCTGTTGGCTTCTTCGCGCAGGAACTGCCAATCTGGAATCAGATAGTCGTAATACAAGCCTTTTTCAGAGGCGTATGTTTCGATGTCGCGTTCGCGTTCACCGAGATCGCATACCGAGCGCAGAGCCTCTTCTTCGTCGTCGAAGACACCACCAAATGTATTTTGAAATTCTTCCGACGTGTCGTTGTTGAACGCGTTCACGTTGGGAAGTGAGAGATACGCCTGCAACGCGACATCCTCATCGAGGTGGAGTCGTGTGAGTTCTTTTTCCAGGTCTTTGATTGCGGCACTGTTGTAGCAGCCAGGTACATGTACCGTCATTGTCAGGCCGTTGACGGTCACAGCGGTCGGGACGAGAACTTCCTCGAGAGTGAGCGGATACGGTTCATTGGAGCTGATTGTCTCGGCGCTTGGGTGTTCGGCTTTAATGATGTGAGTGGCGAGCCAGTTGATCTGTTCGAGGAGCCAGGCGGGCGATTGAGCGCAATCGTAGAGTTGCATGTATTCCTCACGCATTGCTTCATAGCTGGCCTCTGCGGTGCGGGCATAGTGAGCGAGCGCGCTATGAGGTCCGAAGGCTCGCCCTAAGGTGTTGGCGATACATCTGGCGGTCTCTTGGTCAATAGCGTCTTTGTGCTCGGTGGCGCGGACGATCCCGTTTGCGATGCGCTCGCTCAGGCGACGTGAAGCGACTTCAAGTCGTCGCAAATCCGGTTGTGTCGGCTCTGGTGCACGATATAGCTCTTCGCGGGAGCGGGATTCAGCGCGTTGTTGCGGGGTATGTCGTTCTGGGTTCATGATGGGTCCTCCTTTCGAAGTGAGGGTGGTGGTGTTCGTGCTTGCCCTTGTCTTGGAGTGTTAGAGGGTCCAACGTGAGGTGTGCAGCGGCAAGCAGTGGACGGTGATGTTGGGTGCGGGACGAGCCGAAACTGTGTGCGGCTCGTCCCGCGAGTGGTGTTAGTCCTCGCACTCGATGACAAGTGGCCGACGGTCAAAGACATGGACGCCTGTGCTCGCTGGAATCAGCTCGTACCCTTGGGCGAGAACTTCCCGAAGTCGCGGCTCATCCCAGGCCAGAGGAGTCATGTCACGGCTTTCTCCGTGAAGCGCCTGGATAGTTCGTGTCCAGCCGGAACGCTCGATGAGCTGTTCGGTTGCGTTCTTGAGACTCGAGCCGGTGAAGAGGTATGACCGCTGGAACATGTCAAGCAGGTCTCCTGCGAACACTTCCCTTGCTTCCGGTGCGAGCAGAAACGCAGCGAATGGCTCGCCGTATCGTTCCAACCCGGTGACGAGTACTTTCAGGCGTCCAGGTTCGTTCGCGAGCATCACGACTGCCTGTGTGGCAGCGGTCAGAGCGCGCTCGTACCGTCGTTCTTCGCGTGAGAGTTGATGTGTCATTGTTTTCCCTCCTTTCAGGGGGAGTATCGTGCCCCGGGCACCCGAAGAAAGCATGGAGCCATCCTGGGTGAACACCGGTCTTGAGGGCCTATTCGTGCAGGTATGCGTTGTTAGGTTGCGGTCCGTCTCGCATAAGTGCGGTCAGTTCCGGGAGAGTCAGGACCAGAAAGAGCCGGTGCGGCAATCCTGGTTCGTTCGCTAGTGCTTTGAGGAGTTGATGGCGTCGTGTTTCATGCGGCACGAGCCACACGACGGCCGGGTACACGCCGTAGTGCTGCTGTTCAGCGCCGACTCGCTGGTATTGCACGTATTGCCAGCATTTGCGGATCACGCGGGCGGGGTTCTCTGTGGCTCGGTCGACTTCGAAGAAGTATCGGTCGACATACAGATCGCTGGTGACCGTTGCCATCAGGTCAGGTTTCAACGTGACGGGCTGCCCGTACTGGTCGAGGTGGCGTCGCCAGCAGGCTGGCTCAGGTTGCACCTCGAGCGTGACTCCGAGCTGAGTCACGGTTTCGTGGAGTACAACGCGTGCTTCAGTCACTGCAAGATAGTGCTCAAGAAACGTGGTCGAATAATGGTGAGGGCGGACCCGGGCGCGCTCACCAGTGAGGTGACGGTGTCCTTTGGTGGTCAGCGTCCACACCGCGATTTGTGATCCGCCCTGCCACCCGCCGACTCGTCGTTCGAGACATGTCACAAAGTGGTGCTGTTTCAGAGTGCGAAGGTGTCGTAGCGTCTGGCGGATGGCGGAGCGGCGATTCGCATACGTGTGCAGTGTGAGACGAGTTAAGTGGTGAGTCGATGCGAACCGGTGATCACCAATCAGTCGCAGGAGATGGTCCTGTGTGGGAGGCAGCGACGCAGTCATGATGCCCCTCCATGCCGCCAACCAGTGACACCGTATTCGGTGTCAGTCACCGCCCCTTTGTAGACACGACACGCGACAACCGCGGGCCTACGTGACACCTTCAGGTGCCCGACACGTCTAGCGACACGTCTGAAGATCTCTAACGGGCTCATCGTTTCACCCTGCCCACTTGCTCAGTTGTGTCCGCTGCAACTCCGTGTGTGCCTACTGGATCGGGAGCAATAAGGGTCACTAGGTCGCGTTCGGTGTCCGCGGCTGAGACTCCGTACTGATTATGGGCGTGGGCATACATGTGGGCGGCATCATGTGTTGCAGGAGTTGGTGGACGGGTGCTAATAGTCATCCACCCGGTGGCGTCGCCGCCTTGCATGACGTTGGCGTAGGCATGGTATTTCGGCAGCAGCATGAGGTCTTGCTGTTCTATGCCTGGCATGAGCTTTGCTGTGGCGGCCGCATCGAGACCGTTCATACCGAAGTAGATCTTGTTTCGGGTGTTGGCTTCGACCGCTTGGACCATTGCCGGTGACAGTTGTGACCGGTACTGGTGGGCGAGAACAAATCCAGCCCCGAGTGACCTTGCCTGTGCGAGAGCGTCGGAGAGGTCACCGGGTAGTCCAGCGATGAAGTCATGCACCTCATCGATATAGACACCCACAATGTGACGGCGGTGTGGCGGTGTGGCCTGCCGAGCAAGGAGCTTTGACCATAGTTGTCCGAGTAACAATGTGCCCAGCAGTTTCGCCGCGTCGTTACCCAGCAGCCCGCGGTTAAGATTCACGATCACGATGCGCTGTTTCGTGAACAGATCTGCGATGTCGAACTTCGGATGGGTTTGCCCGAGTACCGCCCGCAAACTCGGACGCAAGATAAGTTGACGCACTTTGTTCAGCACTGGAGCAATCTCGGTTGCTTGCGCATCAGCCTTTTTCGCGTCGTATTGGCGCCAAAAAGCGTTGGTACCGAGCGGGTCGTCCTGCCCCCGAAGCACCTTCTTGCGAAACGCCGGGTTGGTCAGGAGCGGATGGAGCCACAAGAGGTTCGCTTCTGGGGTGCGGGCGAGCGTAAGGAACGCTGCGCTCAGCACATCGGCGGTTCGAATACCCCAGTTCTCTTTGAAGAGAGATTCGAAAATTCCCAGTAGCGTGTCCGCGGTGACACTGGGGTCACGGTCTGCACCGCTCAGCGGATTGAAACCGACCGGCGCGCTGTTGGTCGGATCAATGACGATGACATCGTTGCTGCGAGATGGCGGCACGCGAGCGAGGACATCGGTGGCAAGGTCGCCCTTCGGGTCGATCAGAAACACGCCGCGACCGGCCTGCATGTCTGCTGCGATGAGGTTCATCATGACAGTTGACTTCCCTCCTCCTGTCGGACCAAGTAAATGAGTGTGGAACGCGGCATCAGCGATAGGGATTGCAACCGGCTCATTGCGTCCCGGTGCGGCCAATGCACCAACGACACGCTCACTGGCCTGCAGGTCACCGGTTGGGGTGATAAGACGCGGGTGCACGCTGCCGAACATGGGTAGTGGCGGTTGCCCGACTGGCCAGCCCGTGAGCGCTGCCGCCTCGCTGACACGCAACCTCAAAGGCCATCGCCATGGCACATGTGCGCGTGAGAGGTGTGTGGCCTGTGCTGGTTCGAGGCGTAGTGTGCTCGTTCCGGTTTCCAGTCCTCGGAGCACTCCGCCGATTGAGGAAATCAGTTGGCGAAGCCTGAGGTGTGGACTGCCCGTCGCCCCGATCCGGAGCGACAAAGCGAACCCGTGCTCATCACGGGCCTTTAGGGTGTGATGCCTTGTGGACGGTGTAGCTGGGGGCGCTTTCACGAGGAGTTCATACCAGCTGGGTGCTTCGGCCCGCGGCCATGCGGTGGGGGCGATACGGTGACCGAGGAATAACTGTAGGACCACTTTTTCGCTGCCGGTGAGCCCGGTGAGAGTGCCGTAGAGATTACGAATGGTGGCTTCGATTTTCTCCGGTGAGAGTGTCAGGCCACGACCGGACTCACGCAGCGTTGCTGCGATTTCGATCTCGGGGCGCTGCCAGCGCGGCTTTACTATCCGCACGGGGATGAGTGCAGTAAGCGCCTGCTTGAGGGCCGTGATTCGGTGTGGCTCCACGCCGATCAGCCAGCGTAGGTGCGTCGCATCAGCGTGCAGTTCGATCCCGATGACGCCAAGTTCGCGGGCGGTTGCCAATCGTTCTAGAACGTCCGTGACGCGGCTCGTGGTGAGCGTGTCATTGAAGAAGAGTTCACGCCACTCCAACTGAGGGCTTCGTTTCGAAGTGAAACGTGCTGGCAGTTGACGGTTACTCATGGTGCCCACCTCCATTGTTGTTCGCCTGGCTTGCTTGCTGCCCCTTGTTATGAGCCTCTTGCCCGGTTTCGTCAAGATGCTGCGCGAGAAGCAGGAGAGCTCGAGCAAACTCTTTCTCGTCAAATCCGTCCTTCCACACCGCAATGACTCGGTGGCGGGACTGCTCGTTGCGCCGGTAGGGGCGCTTGGTATGACGCCTCATGCTGCACCTCGTTCGACAGGGGTGGTCATTGATCGTTCCAGCGTTTCTTGCGCACGGCGATCCAGCGCAGAACGGTGATCACGGCGGCCCCGACCACGATCAGGACGATAAGCCACCAGATCTTTTTCGCGAGCTCCACGGCGAGAATGAGCAAGATCGTGCCGCAGAAGAGCGACCATGCCAGGCTCAGAAAACTCGCCCCCAAGGGCTGCTTCTTGCCATCGTCGGACATGCTTGACCCCTTTCACTACGCGGTCTCCGTGCGCGGGCTAATTGCGTGGTCGAGTGGGTCACCTGGCACTGGGTATCCCCACTTGGCCAGTGAAATGAGTGACGGTTCACCGGCCTCAATTTCGTTACCCCAGATGTCCCAGTCGCCACGGGTCGGTGCAGCGCGGCGCGCAAACAATTCCACAAAGGGTCCTTCACCGACGACCCGTTCGATCATCGAGTGAATTTCCTCGGGCTTGTGAGAGTGATCCTGAAGTGGGTAGATACCCCAGTTCGGTTGGGAACGGAACCTGAACTTCGTCCCCTTTCCACGCACCCCAAGTAGCAGCAACTCACCGGCGTTACGAAACGTGTTACCCAGCGTGAAGCGAGGTTTGGCCCAGAAGTAGTAGTTCGAGTAGCGGTACCCCCACCGGCTCAGAACCTCAATGCCCAGTGGCAACGTGGCAGCGGTGACCCACAGGAAGCAAAAGCTGTTCTCTGCTGAGATTTCACGTACAGCATCGCCCAGGTCCAAGATGAGTCCATCGGACAGCAGATCGTAGTGCTCGGATGCACCAAGCTTTCCGGTCTGGTGCAAACTCCATGGCGGATCTGCCAAAATGGCGCGATAGCTGCCCGGCTTAGGGCTGTGATCGGCGTTGAGACGATCGTGTCGGGTGGTGTTCTTCATAGCGGTGACTCCTTGTGGTGATGGTTTGCGGCGGCAGACCGACGCTGAGGTAAACAGAGCGTTCGGGCTGCAGGAGGCCTTATTGAGCGGTACGAGACAATATTTGTGAAGAGTTGGCAAGCGGTCTTACTCCCGCGGTTCGACACCCACACAACAGGGGTGCCGAGCAAAACCGGTGCGCCGCGAGCCGTTGTTGTGGAAATGACATCACCGGTACTGTGCGCGGTGAATATCCTGCTAGGACTAGTGCTCGTTAACGAGGCGTGCCGGGGTTGCGCCGTGTCGTGTCCGGGTTAGTGTGTGCGCGAGCGCTGCGGCCAATCGCCCGGGTGGATCGGCCGACGTGACGTGGGTTACCACGACATTGTCAAGCGCACAGAGCTCAGGTGGCGGGATCGCGTTCATGACGACCGCGTGCACGATTCCCGGGAACGCCGCCATCGTGTCGTATGGGCGGCTTGGGCCAGGATCCAAGAGCTCAAAATCTGAAAAGACCACTGCCATCCGGTCCGCATCCGGGTAAAGTTCCGCCGCTGTGTTCATGGCGGTCATCGCCGGAGCTAACGTACTTGCCCCTGCGCTGTCTGCCGGTGGACGCAGTGCGTGTACGAGTGTGCGCAGGCTCGACCGCTTATGGAGCGGAAGCGGACCGATCGGGGTCACATGTGGATGATCAAACCGGTAGAGGGCCACCTGCTGGGTGTCGGTCCGGGCTGCAGCGCCGACGTGTGTCAGTGCGCGTGCAGCTTCGGTGTAGCGAGCCCCAACAGGGTCGTGCCCGCTCGTGAGAGAGCCAGAATCGTCAAAGCACAAGAACACGTAACTCGGCGCAATCGGGTCGCGCCCTGCCTGACCAAGCGCAATGTGTCGAGTGCCCGAGCCACGATGCGAAATCGCTGGCGCAAGAAGTTGGGAGGGAAGCAGAGTCATGATGGCTTCACCGACTTGCGTGGTACGCGCCCAACATGTTCGCTATCGCTTGGACCGTGACCTGCAACCGATGGGTTGTTGCGGAGGATCCGCCACTTCAGGGCTTGCACGTGGCTGCGTGCTGCTTGACCGCGACGGTGCGCCGCGTCTTGAATGCTGCCCGCCTGAGCGCCATGCCCTGCCCAGTCGTGCCACGCCTGATCGGACGAGAGCGTCAGGTGTCGCTTTTCTTGTGTCACGTACTCGCCGTGATATCGGTCGATGAGATCTGCGATTTCATCGGCTCCCGCGTAGGAGACTAGAAACGAACCGCCTGCAACCGCGAACGCGATCCCCGCAAAGATGACTCCGACCAGCGGCTCATCGACGGCGGCTCGAAGCGCACCGATCGCAACACTGACCATGACTGCCGTCATCAATGACACCAGCAGGACTCGCTTCATGATTGATTCCCCACTTGGTGACTCGGTGAACAGATGCTCGAATTGTGCAAGTTCTGAAGGTAGGTCGTGGGGTGAGCATGCGCGGAGGCGACGGCGGCGCAGATCACAGTATTCGGTCCCGATTAAGCCAGCTACCACTGTTGCCGCTGCAGCGCTTGCCGCGAGTGTCACTGCGATAAAGATGGGTTCTCCCAGCCAGATTGCTGCGGTGGCGAACCCTGCGAGGTCACCGATAAAGATGATGGCTTTGGCCGCTTTGTACCAGCGCTTCGCCCCTGGGGCTCGGCGGCGATAGGCGGACAGTGACGTGGATGCGTGCGTGTACTGCGTGCGTGCGGTGTCGAGGAGTTCTCGACTCCCCGCCACCGTGTGTGCAAGTTCGGCGGCGCGCAGGTTTAGGCTGGCGTGTTGGACCATATGCGCGCGGGCCTCGTCAAGGGCGTGTGCATCCCACAGCTCTGTCTGCTCCTGGGTCAACTCGTCGTACTCGTCTTCCACCCACAACCGAGAGATTTCACTGGGGCGTGTGATAAACGGCGTGGCTTGTGCCCCCTGGAGCGTGATCAGATCTGCGGTGGCTGCCGCGTCTCCGGCAATGGTCAACGGATCATGAGCTGCGTTGGGCTTTGGGTCGCGTGGGCTTGTAGTCATGAGCGCACACCGTGCCACTGCGTGACCACCGTGCACGACAGCGCCTGGGTGCGTTCACACACCTGTTTCCAAAACGTCACCACCTGCTCCACCACGACAGAGGACTGGGGGCTGGCAGTGCGCCCAATACCTGCGAACGTCAGTGCGCTGCCCGACAGGTCGGGCACACTAACTTCCAGCGCGAGTGCCACCGCACTCTCCACATCAGGGGCGGCAGCTGGGTCAACGCCAACATTGGTGAATCCGTCGGTGAACACGAATACTTCATGGAAAGCTTCGGGTTGTTGCGACTGTGATTCTGCCGCCAGTCGCAACAACCCCACAACATCTGTTCCAGTGACAGGAGTACGAGATGCCGCCTCAGCGAGTGTGTTCTTCACCGTGTCAGCGATGTCGGCGGCGAGCTTCTGCTGCTTGCGCTGCACAGCGTTCTTCGTCGGCGCATCAACCTGAAGCGGTTGGTCGACAATAGTCTCGACGCGTCCAGACGTTTCACCGAACGTGGCAACGCGCAGATGCCCGGAACACGCGGCGGTTCGAGCCGCGATGGAACCGACGGCGGTGGAATATTCATCGGCCAGTAGGTCTGTGTAGTGCGAGCCCGTGACGTCGAGATAGATGGAACTAACGAGTGGTGCGTCCGGGCACGATGTCTTGGTGTGCGGAGGTGTCTGGGAGCACGCTGTTGCTGTGAATGCAGTCGAAAGAATCAAGGCAGCTGCGACGGTACGAGTGGTCAGGAGAGAAATGACTTTCTGATTCACGGTTCATCCTTTGAGGTCGAAGCGGTGCTGCTGTGTGCAGTAATTCGAGCGTAGGAAGCCGAGATATCGAATGGGGAAAGTTGGAAAATAGTTGGAAAAATTAGTTGGCGTAAGCGTGATGTGGACAGCGCAGGTTACCCTCGACACATGGGTGTGCAACGATTCGAGGTCGAAGACCTGTTAGCTGACCTTGATTTGCTTCGAAAGAATGCGGGGTTTGTGCACCGGCGCATCCAGGACGCACCACTCGTGCGCGCACTACTAATCGCACAAGAACCAGAAAGCTTCGAAAGACTTAAGAGCAGGTTTCTCTCTGCGATCCACAATTTGAGCGACGCGGAGGCTGAACTCCTCTTGGACGTCTTCGGTCTCAGTGAACGCACCGCGGGTATGACAAGCCTGCTCGCGCGTCGTCGAGTGTATGGATCACACATCGGTCGAGGTGTGGAGACGGTCGCAAACCGTGAAGGACCCGCACTTGCGCATTTAGCCGAGCGCCTCCTGCGAGGCACCTACGCCCAGTCACCCCTGACTATTGATGTGCCCGACATGCATGACGGCATCATGTATGACGTTGTCAGTTACGCCATGACCGTCAGAGATCGAAAATGGGTTGCCACCCAGGAGTTCTACTCGTTTACCGCCGAGTTTGATGTCATGGACTTTGTGACTATTTCACGATCGTTCGCTGCGCGACTCACACCAGACCCAGCTATGAAATTTAGGGTAAACACGCGAGAAGCAAGCCGCGGATACAACGATCATTTCTGGTCTCGAAACACGGCAATGACACACGATGAGCCGATGTATCGCGGTGAACGCTACGCACTTAAGTTCGTCCTGGAACCGCCAGAAGAAGACGCCAATAAGCATCTTTTACAGCTCACTCGCGCGCTACACGCCCGTGCACTGCTTGCATCCTTCAAGGTGCGATTTGAGGGTGAGCGTCCAGCAACCCTGTGGAAAGTCGACCGAGTGTCGTTCTTCAACAACCCGGGTCATCCACACGAAGGAAATCTCGTAAACCTTGACGACAACGGTGAGACGATCCTGCGCTTTCGTGACTTCCATTCTGGCCTCTTTGCAGGGTTGGCTTGGGAATGGGAGTGACACCAACATGAAACGTGGCTTAGGAGATGCATATTCACTAAAACACCTGATCATGTCATAATAAAGCGCATTATGCGGTGTCAGTGTATTTTGCCGAAATTGCAACCCAATTACCGCGTTCACTGGAGTTCGGCGGGCCGCGTGTATGGATGTCAGTACCCTCCGATACAGTGAGGACGTTAAGGCATTCAAAAACTAAATAGTGCAATGCTGCACAGGAGAAAGTAGATGACACACGGGATGAAAGAACAGCAACGAGCAGAACTCCACAAGACCATCTGGCAGGTTGCCAACGACCTCCGTGGGTCAGTCGATGGTTGGGATTTCAAGTCTTACGTCTTGGGGATGTTGTTCTACCGGTTCATCTCAGAAAATCTCACCAGCTACATCAACAAGGGAGAGCGCGAGGCTGGGACTCCTGACTTTGATTTTGCGCTTCTTTCCGACGATGACGCCGAGTTCGCGCGTGATGAGATCGTAGCGGAAAAGGGCTTCTTCATTCGCCCCTCGGAACTGTTCGAGAACGTGCGCAAGAAAGCACCTCGTAACGAGAACCTGAACGAAAACCTCGAATCGATTTTCCGTGACATTGAAGGTTCCGCAGTGGGAACCGAGAGCGAAGACGACCTTAAGGGCCTTTTTGACGATCTAAACGTCAACAGCACCAAACTCGGTAACACGGTTGCACGCCGTAACGAGAAGCTGGTCAAACTCTTGGACGCGATTGGGAGCCTGCCGCTCGGTGGTGAGTTTTCGGAGAACTCTATCGATCTCTTTGGTGATGCGTACGAATACTTGATGCAGATGTATGCCTCGAGCGCCGGTAAGTCGGGTGGCGAGTACTACACGCCGCAGGAAGTCTCCGAACTCCTCGCCCACATCACGACTCGCGGTAAGAAGCGCGTCAACAAGGTCTACGACCCGGCAGCTGGTTCCGGATCGTTGCTTCTCAAGTTTGCGAAGGTTCTTGGCAAGGAGAACGTGGGTGGTTTCTATGGCCAAGAGATCAACCTGACCACCTATAACCTCGCTCGCATCAACATGTTCCTCCATGATGTGAACTACGAGAAGTTCGACATCGCCTTAGGTGACACGCTTCTTGAGCCAGCCCACTGGGATGACGAGCCGTTCGATGCGATCGTGTCTAACCCTCCCTACTCGATCAAGTGGGATGGTGATGCAAATCCGATCTTGATCAATGATCCGCGTTTCGCCCCTGCTGGCGTGCTTGCACCAAAGTCCAAGGCAGACTTGGCGTTCACCATGCACATGTTGCATTGGCTCGCCACAGACGGCACCGCTGCCATTGTCGAGTTCCCTGGTGTTCTCTACCGTGGGGGAGCGGAACAGAAGATCCGCAAGTACCTGATCGATAACAACTACGTCGAGGCTGTCATCCAGCTTCCACCAGACTTGTTTTTCGGCACCACGATCGGCACGTGTGTGATCGTGCTGAAAAAGTCTAAGAAAACCAACGACGTCTTGTTTGTTGATGCGTCCAAAGAGTTTGTGCGTAGCGGGAACAAAAACAAACTGTCACCAGAGAACTTGCAGAATATCTTGATGGCGCTGGACCACCGAGAACACCAAGACCACTTCGCCACCACAGTGGCAAACAGTGCAATCGCAGATAACAGCTACAACATCGCTGTGTCTTCCTACGTCGAGGCGGAAGACACTCGCGCAGTCATCGACATCGTTGAGTTGAACGCCCGGATCGAACAGATCGTTGCCCGCCAGGCCGAGTTGCGTACTTCAATTGATGCGATCGTCGCTGACCTGGAGGGCACGAAGTGAGCCACATTGACGAACTGATCGCGGAACACTGCCCAGAGGGCGTGGTTCGAGAAGCCTTGTCGGATGTCGCGGAACTCAAACGAGGAAATTCGATAACAAAAAAACAAGTCACTGAAGGCAACATTCCAGTTGTTGCTGGAGGTCGATCTGCCGCCTATCTGCACGGGGAATTCAACCGTGACGGTGAAACTATCGTAGTTGCGGGCTCAGGCGCATATGCAGGTTTCGTCAGCTGGTGGGAAGGGCCCATCTTTGTGTCCGATGCTTTCTCGGTTCAGCCCGAACAAGAGAGGCTTCTGCCCAAGTATTGCTTTCACTGGTTGAGCTCTCAACAGGCTGCGATCCACAATCTCAAAAGCGGTGGCGGCGTTCCACATGTTTACGCGAAAGACGTAGGCAGACTTCTTATTCCGGTTCCGCCGCTCCCTGTTCAGCAGGAAATTGTTGAGGTGCTTGATACGTTCAGTAAGCTGGAAGCGGAGCTGGAAGCGGAGCTGGAAGCGGAGCTGGAAGCCCGCAAACAACAATACGAACACTACCGAGACTTTCTCTATGATGCTCAGAAGAAACCCAACGTTCCCTACCTAGCGTTAAGCGAAGTCGGTAGCTTCACTAGAGGTCGGCGCTTCACCAAAAAGGACGTTGTGGAGGATGGTATACCAAGTATTCACTACGGTGAAATCTACACATCCTATGGCACCGCTGCAACAACGACAGCCCGAAATGTTCGGTCAGAAATACGAGAGCAACTGCGTTTTGCTCAACCCGATGATGTTATTTTTGCGGGGGTTGGGGAGACGGTCGAAGACGTTGGTAAGGCAGTAGCATGGCGGGGTGACCACCCGGTAGCTGTCCACGACGACACCTTTTTCTATACATCGCCCGTAAATCCTGTGTATGTCGCCCATTTTGCACAAACATCGCAGTTCAATTTTCAGAAAGAGAGTCACATTGCTCGAGGCAAAGTGAAACGACTTTCAGCGTCTGGCCTCGGTGCGATCCGTATTCCTGTACCCAGTCGCACCGAGCAGGAGGAGATTGTCGCGATTCTCGATAAGTTTGATGCGCTTGTCAATGACTTGAGTATTGGATTGCCTGCGGAATTGGCTGCGCGTCGTCAGCAGTATGAGTACTACCGCGACAAACTGTTGACGTTCAAAGAACTGCCTCAGGAGGCAGCGTGATGTCGGGCTCTCGTATCGATTACAGTCTCGTGGCGTTTGGTGGTGAGTCCACTGTTGTTGTCGAGTACGTTCCAGACCCGCGAGATCAGGCGTCGTATCAGTCTGAAGCACAGCTAGAGCACGAGTTCATTCGTCAACTTGAATCGCAAGCCTACGAACGCATCGCCATTGCAAGTGAGACAGATCTTGTAGCGAACCTTCGCGCTCAACTGGAAGCGCTCAACAATTATCGTTTCTCCGATACCGAGTGGGAGCGATTCTTCACTCAACGAATTGCGTCTACCGGTGACGGGATTGTTGAAAAGACGGTTCGTATTCAAGAAGATCACGTGCAGCTGTTAACTCGTGATGATGGGTCCACCAAGAACATCACGTTGCTGGATAAGCAGAACATTCACAATAACCGTTTGCAGGTGACGAACCAGTACGCGGTCGAACGTGGGCACGGCAGCAGCGCGAACACTAGCGGCGCGTCGTTTTCTAACCGGTATGACGTGACCGTTCTGGTGAACGGCCTGCCCATGGTGCACATCGAACTGAAACGTCGCGGAGTCCCGATCCGCGAAGCGTTCAACCAGATCGATCGGTATCAGCGCGATAGTTTCTGGGCGGGGTCTGGCCTGTTTGAATACGTGCAGTTGTTCGTGATCTCGAATGGTACGCAGACCAAGTACTACTCGAACACGACCCGTCGCCAGCACATTGCCGATCAGACTGGTGCACGCAGAACGAAGAAGACGTCGAACTCGTTCGAGTTCACCTCGTGGTGGGCTGACGCGCAGAACAAGCCAATCCTTGACCTGACAGCTTTTGCCAAGACGTTCTTTGCCAAGCACACCCTGCTAAACATCCTCACCCGCTACTGCGTGCTGACCAGTGACCGACTGTTGCTTGTCATGCGCCCGTATCAGATCGTCGCAACTGAGAAGATCCTCTCAAAAATCGATATCTCCACGAACTACAAGACTCTGGGGAGTCGTGACGCTGGTGGGTATGTGTGGCATACCACCGGGTCGGGTAAGACCTTGACCTCGTTTAAGACAGCGCAGTTGGCGTCCCGAGTGAAGTCCGTGGACAAGGTGTTGTTTGTGGTTGACCGCAAGGACCTCGACTATCAGACCATGAAAGAGTATGACCGGTTCGAGAAGGGATCAGCGAACTCGAACACGTCAACGGCGGTGCTTAAGCGTCAGCTGGAGGATCCTTCAAAGAAGATCATCATTACCACGATCCAGAAGCTCTCAAACTTTATTAGTGGGAACAAGCAGCATCCTGTGTATTCGGATCATGTGGTGTTGATTTTTGATGAGTGCCACCGTTCCCAGTTTGGTGACATGCACACTGCGATCACGAAAGCGTTCAAGCGGTATAACTTGTTCGGGTTCACGGGAACGCCGATCTTTGCGGAGAACTCCTCTAGCGGCGGCAACGTGCAGTTGAAGACGACTGAGCAGGCGTTCGGTGACAAGCTCCACACGTACACGATCGTGGATGCGATTACTGATAAGAACGTTTTGCCGTTCCGCATCGACTACGTCAACACCATCAAAGTTGGTATATCTGGGGACAAGCAAGTCAGCGCGATTGATACCGAGAATGCACTGCTCGCCCCTGCACGCGTGTCTCAGGTGACCCGGTACATTCTTGAGCACTTTGACCAGAAAACGAGACGCCAGGAAGGGTACGCGCTCGGGGAACGCCGTTTGAAGGGTTTTAACTCGATCTTCGCGACCGCGTCCATTACGGCTGCTCGTACGTACTACCAAGAATTTAAGAACCAGCAAGAAGCGCTTTTGCCGGATCAGCGACTTAAAGTTGCAACGATCTTCTCCTACGCAGCAAATCCTGACGTTGAGGATGGACTGCTCGACGAGGAAGGCTTCGAAACAGATGCCTTGACCGGGGACGCGCGGAGTTTCTTAGAGACTGCGATCTCGGACTACAACCGCATGTTCGGCACCAGCTTTGATACCAGTTCTGACTCGTTCCAGAACTATTACAAAGACCTCTCGCAGAAACTCAAGACCCGCGAGATTGATCTTGTCATTGTAGTGAACATGTTCCTCACCGGCTTTGACGCAACCACCCTGAACACGTTGTGGGTTGATAAGAATCTGCGCAGCCATGGTTTGATTCAGGCGTACTCGCGCACGAACCGCATCTTGAACTCGGTGAAGACATACGGCAATATCGTGAACTTCCGTGACCTCGAGGAAGCGACGAACGACGCGATCGCCCTGTTCGGGAACAAGGACGCTGCGGGAATTGTGTTGCTCAAGCCTTACCGTGAGTACTTTGACAGTTACGCCGAGAAAGTCTCGCAGCTCATGGAGCAGTATGAGCCGGGCGTGTTGATTATTGGTGAAGAGAATCAAGTCGAGTTCATCAAGCTGTACGGTGAAATTCTGAAGTTGCGCAACATTCTGACCTCCTTCGACGACTTCGCCAGTGAAGAGATCTTGTCTGAACGCGACCGGCAGGATTATCAGTCCACCTATCTTGATCTGTGGAATGAACGTAAGCGTGCGGCACAAGGGGAGAAGGAAAGCATCGTCGAAGATGTGGTGTTCGAGATCGAACTGATCAAACAGGTTGAGATCAACGTCGACTACATCCTGCTGCTCGTGCAGAAATACCGCGAAGAGCGCGGCGATGGTGATGACAAGGAACTGCGTGCAGGAATTAGTCGTGCGATCGACTCGAGCCCAACCTTGCGGAACAAGAAGGACCTCATTGAGAACTTTGTTGATTCTGTGTCCAACAAGGGGGATGTCGAGCAGGAATGGCGTGAATACGTTGCTGCGCAGCGTGAGAAGGAACTTGCCCAGATCATCGCAAGCGAGAACCTGAAACCCGAAGAGACTGCACGCTTCATTGAGACAGCGTTCAGAGACAAGCAACTTCGCACGACAGGAACCGCGATAACTAAGGTGCTACCGCCCGTCTCGCGCTTCTCGAAAGACAAGAACCATAGCGCGAAGAAGCAGCGCGTGATTCAGAAGCTCGGTGACTATTTTGAACGCTTCTTCGGGCTGAGTGCGAGGTAAGTAAGTGCCCAGTATCGATCCGTTCAGCTCAGATTCCCTTGACAGTCTGCTCAAGGTTTCAACCCGGGACGAAGTGTTGCGTGCCGTAACTCATGAGGGAGTTCAGAAGGAATTCAAGGAGTCTTTCACCTGGGGGTCGATCGGCCTATATGCAAGAACAATGGCAGCGTTTGCGAATGCTCGTGGTGGATACATTATTTTTGGCGTCACAGATACGCCTCGAGTGGTCATCGGATTAACCGACGCTGGAAGAACTTCCTTTGATGAACTTGATCGTGCAAAGCTGACTAGCGGACTGAACGACCTGTTCTCTCCGGAAATCCACTGGGACAGTTCTCTATTCGAGCTTGAAGGAAGAACCCTGGGACTGCTTTACGTATTTGAGAGCGATAACAAACCAGTAATTGCTAGGAAAGCCTTTCAACAACAGAATGCAAACCTCCGCGAAGGGGACATTCTCTACAGATATAACTCTCGAACCGAAAGAGCAAAGTTTCCAGAGCTAAAGAGAATAATCGACGATGCGAAGTCGAAGGAACAGCGAGCGATGATGAGGCACATCGAAGAACTTGTGAAGGCCGGTGCTTCTAACGCCGCTATCCTTGATTTTGGCTCGAGCACCCTTCAAGGTCCTACCGGCGAGAAAGTCCTCATTTCTCAGGAAGTCATCGAAAAGATCTCCTTTATTAAGGAGGGCGAGTTTAAGGAAGTTGAGGGCGCTCCAGCACTTCGCCTCATTGGAGATGTCGTGCCCACCAACATGATTAGCCTGGGTGCGGAGCGAGTAGTGCACCAAGCAATAACAACAGAAGATGTCATTACGGACTTTCTAGATCAAAGCCACGGACCTGACCCTCGTCAGTACATTCGGCAGGCTGCTTCCGGCAGCACTTCTTTCGCTCCGATTCACTTCTATAGAGTCGCAGCAGAGATGAGCGTTTCTCAGCTTATCGATTTCGTAGGCGATGTCAGCACTCGCTCGCAGGCAAAGCCCAAGCTCTTGTCGCGTCTGCGCTCTCAAGATGAGATGAAGCTAGCCCCGCCATCATCCTCCAAGCAACATCAGTCGACGGTTATCCGCAAGGAGTATTACGAAGCACTACTCTTGGGCCAACTGCCGGACCTGCCTATCACCGAAGTAACTTCCGCGAAGGCATTTCTTGATGCCATTCGTTCGCTTGACGACTCCTTGATTGTGTACTTACGTGAGCCGCTTTTGGAGGCAGTAAAGATTTCCTTCGAGCTGCACTATGAGGCAGCTGGGAAAATTTCAGATTCGATTAGGAGGGCAGCATGCCGAATCGACTATGCCCTT
>Ga0182744_1000472_pt1 | contig 38532 bp, 38 predicted proteins | sample eDN3rd30CKraftMG_FD_128525 | JGI IMG/M metagenome (GOLD analysis project Ga0182744, IMG submission 128525) | Enriched Miracle-Growth compost microbial communities from Emeryville, California, USA - eDNA 3rd pass 30_C Kraft MG (version 2) (version 2) ... | reverse complement strand
GCAGCAGCGCCGCCGACAAGACGAAGATCCGCGATTGCTGGGCTGGACTGAAAGACGTCGATGCGCCGATCGCAGGCCCGAGCTCGATCGACGAAAACGGCGATGCCCGACATCAGCCGAATTTCCTCATCGTGAAAAGCGGCAGGTTCGTCGTCGACCGCTAGCGTATCTTCGAGCGAAGTGGACAACGGTTCGCGTGAGGACAATGCGTTCATTCCATAAGCGAGGCGCGTCTTTCCGATCCAGGCGATCGGGAAGCGCATCAGGTAGCGCGTCTTCGCCATGATCCTTCTGCAGCAGATTATCAATGGCGTCATGCTCGGCAGCACCTATGCGCTGGTTGCCATCGGCTATTCGCTCATCTTCGGGGTTCTGCGGCTCCTCCACTTCGCCCATGGCGAAGTCTTCATGGTCGGCGCCTTCATTGCCCTGTGTTCGGTGTGGTATCTGCACGTGGGCCCGGTTCTTGCTGTCGTTAGCGCGGCGGTCGGATGCGCCGCGCTCGGCGTCATCATCGAATTCGTCGCGTTTCGACCGGTGCGCCGGCGGTCGGGCGGCATGCTGGCGCCGATCGTCAGCAGCCTCGGCGTCGGTCTGCTGCTGCAGGAGGTGGCCACCAATATCTTCGGCGCCGACCAGACCCGGTTTCCGCCGCAGTTCGAGGCGACCCTCTATCATTTCGGCTCTCTGTTCGTCACCAGCACGCAACTGTTCATTCTGGGGACGTCATTCGGCCTGATGCTGCTGGTGCATCTGTTCATCACCAGGACGAAGTACGGCCTTGCCATGCGCGCGGTCGCCGAGAACGTCGATGTCGCCGGATTGCTGGGGATCAATTCCAACGCGGTCGTGGTGCTGACGTTCGCCGTCGCCTCCGCGCTTGGCGGCATCGCCGGTGTGCTTGTCGGCTTTGCGTTCAGCGCTATTTCCCCGTTCATGGGCATCAGCATGACGATCAAAGGGCTCGTCGTGATGTTGATCGGCGGTCTGGGGAATGTTTACGGCGCGATGATCGGCGGGCTTGTGCTGGGCATCGCGGAAGTTTTGACAGTCGGCTATCTGGCCTCGTCCTACCGGGATGCCTTTTCGTTCGCGCTGCTGATCCTGGTGCTGCTGGTGCGTCCGCAAGGCCTGTTTTCGGGCGGACTGCGAGCAGGGCACTGACATGCTGAGCAGCTATCAGGAATCGATCGCGATCTTTCTCGGCGTCAATGTGCTGATGGCCTTCAGCGTCTATGTGCCAACCTCCGCTGGCCTGATCTCGCTGGGACAGGCGGGTTTCATGGCGATCGGCGCCTATACGAGCGCCTACCTGACCAGCCGGTTCACGTCATTTGACGTGCCATTCGGGCTGGCGTTGTTTCTCGGCGGTGCCGCGGCCGGCATCGTCGGCGTGCTGGTTGCCGCGCCTGCCGTGCGCATCAAAGGCATCTACCTGATCATCGCGACTTTGGGTTTCGGCGAGATCGTGCGGGTGCTGTTCGTCAACTTCGAGCCGCTGGGCGGCGCTTCGGGGCTTGCCGGCATCAAGCCGCTGACGACTTTGTCCTGGGTGGTTGCCACCTGTATCCTCTTCTTCGCGTTCCTCTGGCGGCTGCGTTCGACGCCGCTGGGCCGGGCCTTCGTCGCCATCCACGAGGATGAGACGGCGGCGGAAGCCATGGGCATCAACCTGTTCCGCACCAAATTGATGGCCTTCGGCGGCGGGGCCTTCATCGCCGGCATTGCCGGCGGGCTCTATGCCCATTTCGCACTGTTCATCGACCCGTCGCAGTTCGGCTTTTCGAAATCGGCGGAGGCCTTCCTGTTCGTCATTCTCGGTGGCAGCGTCAATCCGCTCGGTCCGGTGGCCGGTGCGATCGTGGTGACCTTGCTGCCGGAGTTCCTGCGCTTCCTGCAGGATTGGCGGATGAGCTTCTTCGCCGTGCTGCTCATCGCCTGCGCTGTCTGGCGGCCGGGCGGCCTGATCTCTTACAGACGAGCGGCGCATCCATGACGCCGGCAGCGCTTCTCGACGTCAGGTCGGTGACACAGCGGTTTGGCGGCTTCACCGCGCTGGACGATGTGTCCTGTTCGATTCAGGCCGGCAGCATCAGCTCGCTCATCGGGCCGAATGGCGCCGGCAAGACGACGCTGTTCAACGTCATCAGCGGCCTCATATCGCCCAGTAGAGGCTCGCTCGGTTTCGACGGGACCGACTACACCGGCCGACGGCCGGATGAAATCGTCAGGCTTGGCATCGCCCGCAACTTTCAGCAGGTCAGGCTGTTTCCGGCCCTGTCGGTGGTCGAGAATGTGATGGTCGGGGCGCACCAGAAGCTGCCGCGTACCGGGCTCCTGGATTTTCTCGGCGGTCCCTTCAGCTATGACAGGGTCGACCGGTTGGCGCGGTCGATCGCGACCGAAATGCTCGACCTTGTCGAGTTCAGGTCGTCCGGCAATACCCATCCGCAGCAACTCACCCTCGTCGATCAGCGGCGCGTCGAGATTGCACGCGCACTTGCCAGCGATCCAAAGCTGCTGCTGCTCGACGAGCCGGCGGCGGGCATGAACCCGTCCGAATCGAACCAGCTTGGCGCCATCATCCGTAAGATCAGGGATCTTGGCCGCACCGTTCTTCTGGTCGAACATAATATGCGACTGGTGATGTCGATCTCCGATCATGTCAGCGTATTGAGTGCGGGGAAAGTCATTGCATCGGGCACACCGTCGACGGTGCAGGCCGAGCCAGCCGTCATTGCCGCCTATCTCGGGAATCTATGATGGCGCTGCTTGCGATCGACAATCTCGGTGTTCGCTACGGCAATCTCACGGCGCTGGATGGCGTGTCGCTTTCCGTCGCTCCGGATGAGATCGTCACGGTCGTCGGTGCGAATGGCGCCGGCAAGAGTACCCTGATGCGCGCCGCTCTCGGTCTGGTGGCAATCAAGGGAGGGACGATTTCCTTCGATGGGCAGGACATCACGCGCCTGCCAACGTTCAAGATCGCCCGGAAAGGCATTGCGCTCGTGCCGGAAGGCCGTGGGCCGCTGCGGCAGTTGAGCGTGCGCGAGAATCTCGTTCTCGGTGCCTTCTCGCGGACGTGGGACGCCGCGGCGAAGGCGGATTTCGATGCGGTCCTCGACCGTTTTCCGGCGTTGCGGTCGCGCCTCGCTCAGACCGCAGGCACGCTGTCGGGCGGCGAGCAGCAGATGCTCGTCATCGGTCGCGCCCTGATGTCGCGCCCCAAGTTGATGCTGCTGGACGAACCGTCGCTTGGCCTGGCGCCGCTCATTGTTGCCCAGGTCTTTGCAACGATCGAATCCGTGCGCAGCATGGGAGTGGCCATCGTCGTCGTCGAGCAGAACGCCCATGCGGCCCTCAAGCTCGCCGATCGCGCCTATGTCATCGAGAACGGGCGCATCGTTCTCGAGGGGAGCGATCTTCTCGGCGACAAGCGGGTGCAGGAAGCCTATCTCGGTGGCTCCGTCGGCTGAGGTCTGAAGGTCGAATTGGTATCTCGTGCCGGATGACACTATGCTTGCAACGCGGCGCGCGGGCAATGCCATGATAGCGGCCGCCACAGCGAGAGAGCAACATGTCGTTAAGTGCCGAGCCCGAAGCCGATAATATCCGCCTGGATCTGGAGCAACGCTCCTTCTATATTTTTTCGATCCTGGCAACGCAGATCAATCGGGCTGTTGCACGCGCCTATGTCAAGAAATACGGCCGCCCCGAAAACGCCTGGAAGATTCTGGCCGTTCTGAACAAGTTCAAAGCCCTGTCGGCCTCCGAGATCAACCAGCATACGACGCTCGAGATGGACAAGATCACCCGCCTCGTCGATGTGCTCGTCGAGCGGGGGTTCGTATTGCGGGAGCAGGATCAGAAAGATCGCCGCAAGACCGTCATCAGCCTGTCGGCCGAGGGCAAGAAAGCGACAAGGCATCTCGAAGCCGGCATTGCCACCATGGAGCGGGAGTTCCTCATCGTCCTGTCCGCCGACGAGCGGGAATCCCTCTATGACCTGCTGACGAAACTCCACATCCGGGCCGGACAGATATTTGCCGATCAGAAGTAGCCGGAGACACGGCTGTCGGGTTCAATGATATTTGTATATCACAAATAGTCTTGACGGTATGGGGCCGTTTGCTAATCTGAGTATCGGTCATGGTTGCGGCTGACGGCGCCGCACAAAGACATCCCGGGCAAGCGAAACGTCGAGGCAGATCATGAAAACACGCGCTTTGAAATCGGACTACGGTATTGAGATCAGCGATGTCGACGTGACACAGGCCTCAAAGACGACGCTTGAGGAGATCGTCCGTCTGCTGAATGCCCATGGCGCGATCGTCGTCAAGAACCAGGATCTGACGCCGCGGCAGTTGGTGGAATTCACGAAACTGTTCGGCAAGCCGGCCAACAATCCGCGCAAGGAATTCACTGTCCCCGGCGAGCCTGACGTCTTTCTCATCTCGAACAAGATCGTCGACGGCAAGCCGATCGGCGACCTCGATGCCGGTTCCGGCTGGCATTTCGACATGCCTTACGAACGCCTGCCGGGCTTCTGTACCCTGCTCTATGCTCAAGAGGTGCCCGACGAAGGCTCCGACACGCTGCTGGCAGATCTGTGCGCGGCCTGGGACGATTTGTCGGACGACCGCAAGGAAGAATTGCGCGACCTCGTGGTTCACCACAGCTATGCGCAGCTTGCGTCCTTGAAGGGAACCAAGCTCACGGCGGAGCACCGCAAAATGCTGCCTGACGTTTTCCATCCTCTGATCCGCAAGCATCCCTATAACGGCAGGCTGGCCCTGCGTCCATGCGCCGGCGGCTCAAAGGGGATTTTGGGACTTGCCAATCCGGACGGGATCGATCTTTTGAAGGAACTCGTCGCGTTCGTGACGCAAGAGAAGTATATTTATGCCCACAAATGGCAGGTGGGCGATCTTTTGGTGTGGGACAATAATTGCACCCTGCATCGCGGCACCCCGTTCGACCGCGAGAAATATATCCGGCTGGTGCAGCGCACCTGGATACAGAGCCCCGCGGAGCATTACGCCGCCTGAGCAGGCTGGGTCAACGCGCCTGTATCAACTGGCAACGCTGACCAGTTGATACAGTTGAGGGTCGATGCCCGCCGTGATGTTATCCAGCGTTCGCCATTCTTTCCTGAATTCCGGATGGTGATGCGCTGACCGGAGTTGTTCTTTCGTCTCCCATTGAATGTAATTGACGATCTTTCGCCCGTCGAGACTTCGATGCAGGCTGATGGAGACAAACCCGGGCTGGCGCGCCATGAACGAGGCGCGATCACGGAGGATGGAGAGCGCCTCTTCCACCTGCTCAGGCTTGGTATCGATAACAGTGATCTGTGTAACTGATGGGTTTTTTTCGCTGATCTGTGGCATGGCAAAATCCTTTCATGCTGGATTTGCGCGGGGCAAAGGCAATCGCGGCAACTTTTAAAGCTTCTGCGCCAACCCAAACGTGCAGTACCCCTACAGGTTCCTCGCTCGGGTGGCACATCCGGGGAACCATCCGTGTTGGCTTCCGTTTCGGCAGAAACCCGATCGGAGGTCTGCTATGACAGCGAAAAAGAAGTGGTCGGCGCATGTGATGGAAACGAGCGATGCGCTCGACCTCAAGGAAGATATTTTCAAAGGTTCGCCACGGCAGGTGGCCGTTTCGCTGAAGCGGTCCGCTGAGCACAGCCATCGGCGCAAATCGAGTCCGTTCCAGTCGGCCATGTCGATGCTCACCTTCTATATCAACCGGGCCGGCAAGAATCTGAGCGCCGGCCGGCGCAAGCGGCTTGAGAGCGCAAAGGGCGAGCTGCGAAAGGCGTTCGGCCGGTCGGGCTGAGGCAGCCCGCAGGCGCGCAGCACGATCCAACCGGGCCTTCGCGATCCAAGCCAGGCAGCCGCAGCTCGATGGAGTTGCGGCTGCTTGACGTTTGAAAGCAACCTAACTACTTTATCAAAAAATAATATTTAGTTTCATTTTATGACATTAGGCCTGGGTGGCGCCGGACCTTGATGCCAGGGGCGGGAACTTGTGGACCGGTTTGCTGACACATCGTCGTTGAAGACGCAGAGGCGCAGCCCCGCGGTGCAAATCGACACCGGTGCCGTCTCCGGGCTCGAGAGCGAAGACGGCTCCTATGTCGTCTACAAAGGCATACCTTACGCCCGCCCGCCGGTTGGAGATCTGCGCTGGCGGCCCCCGCAGCCGGTGGTTCCCTGGAGCGGCGCGTTGCAGGCGACGGCGTTCTCGGCAGTCTGTCCGCAGCCGCAGTCGCCGGAGCCGGCTTCGATTGCCAATGTTCTGTTCTTCACGCCATCAGGCCCGCAAAGCGAAGACTGTCTTTATCTGAACATCTGGTCCGGCACTGGGTCGTCACAGCCGCTGCGCCCAGTGATGGTGTGGATTCCTGGCGGCGGCTTTCGGGCAGGGTCGGCGGCAGGTCCGCTTTATGACGGCGCCGCGCTGGCAAAGAAAGGCGTGGTTCTCGTTTCGCTCAACTACCGTGTTTTCAAATTCGGATTTCTCGCGCATCCGGATCTGACAGTGGAATCGCCCACCGGCAGTTCCGGCAACTACGGGCTGATGGACCAGATCGCAGCGCTGCAATGGGTGCAAAGAAACATCCATGCCTTCGGCGGCGATCCCCGGAATGTGACGATTTTCGGTCAATCGGCGGGGTCCCATAGCGTCAACTATCTGATGGCGTCGCCTTTGGCGCGCGGCCTCTTCGCGCGTGCCATCGGACAAAGCTGCGCGGCCTTCGGGCCGCAACGGCCGGGTTCACTGCTCGGGCGCAGCTTGCAATCATTGTCCGCGGCCGAAAAGGACGGGCTTCGCACCGCCGAGGCGCTCGGTGCCCGAACTATTGCTGAACTGCGGGCGAAATCCGCGGAAGATATTCTCGCCTCGCCCTCGCCGCATCGGTTCGACTCGTCCTGGCCCATCATTGATGGCCATGTCCTGTCGCGCAGCGTCGACGAGATGTTCGCCGACCATGCCCAGCATGATGTGCCGCTGCTCACCGGTTCTACGGCAGACGAAGGCACGATCTTTCCCTCGATTCGCAGTCTGACTGCCTATCGCGATTTCGCTCATGCGGCATTCGGGGATCATGCGGGGGAATTCCTGACCCTCTATCCGGCTGAGGACGACGCCAGCGCGCGCTCGGCAAGCGAGGATGCGTTTCGCGATCGCTTTGCCGGATGGGCAAACTGGAAATGGGCCGAAGCGCAATCTCGGTTCGGCCGCGCGCCGGTGTTCTACTATCACTTCGCCTATCGGCCGCCGGTATGGGCGGCAGAGCGCTATGCCGAAAATGAAAATCATCGCTTCGGTGCCTTCCATGGCGCCGAACTGCCTTACGTCTTCGGCAACCGCTATCCGGCATCGTGGGACTGGTCTCGCGACGATGCCGCTTTGGCGCAGCAGATGACGGACTACTGGATCAACTTCGCCCGCAATGGCGATCCCAATGGTCCAAACCTGCCGGCATGGCCGCGATACATTCATACGAAGCCGAAGGCCATGCGCTTCGGCAGGAATACGTCCGCCGGCGATATTCCGCAGCAGGACAAGTTCGACTTCTGGACGCGCTATGGGGAGCGCTGGGACAGTTCACAAAATTCAAGGGGGGAGTAATCGAACATGAAAAAGATCATCATTCATGCGGCTTTCATCCTCGCGGCATCGGCTTTTCCCGCTGCCGCGCAGGACTATCCGGTGCGGCCCATCAAGTTCGTCAATTCCTCCGCGGCGGGCGGCGGCGCGGATATTCTCATCCGCTTCCTGGCTTCCAAAATCCAGCCGTTGGCGGGCCAGCCCATCCTCGTCGAAAACAAGCCGGGCGCAGCCGGCAATATCTCCAATGAATATGTGGCGAGTGCCAAGCCCGACGGATACACGGTGCTGATCGCCGCGAGTTCCGCGATGATCGCCAACCGCTATGTGATGAAGGACACGCGGCTGGACGGGATGAAGGATTTCGATCCGGTCACGTCGATCTTCCGCGCAGGGTTCGCGCTGACGGTGCCGAATTCCTCGCCGGCAAAGACCGTGCCCGAGCTGATTTCCTATCTGAAAAGCAAGCCGAAAGTGCTTTACGGAGCGCCGACCATCAGCGTGCTTGCGGCATCGGAACTCTTCAAGCTGATGAGCGGGACTAAGGGCGAGGCCGTCAACTACAAGGCGATGCTCGATGCCGCACGCGATGTGATGGGCGGAGAGACCGACTATGCGTTTGTCGACACGGTCCTGAGCATGGCGCAGGCGAAAGCCGGGCGCCTGCGTGTGCTCGGCGTCACCACGCCGCAGCGGCTGGAATCGGTGCCCGAATTGCCGACGTTGAGCGAGGCCGGCCTCAAGGACTATGAATACGTCAATTTCTGGGGTGTCTGGCTGCCGGCAAAATCTCCGCCCGATGTCGCGGCCAAACTGAACCGCTGGTTCAACGAGGTCATCAAAAGCCCGGAAGGCCACAAATATCTGGTCGACCAGTCGAGCGAACCCTGGCCGAGCACAGAGGACGGGTTGCGCAAGCAAATGATCGAACATGACGCGATGTGGCAGAAAATCGTCAAGCAGGCGAACATCCAGCCGCGCTGAACGCAGCGCGAGGCAACAGGAGCAATGGGCCGTTCGATGGGTCTCGATACAAACAGCAAGATGATATCCGGCCTCCTTCATGACCATGAAATGCTGAGGCGCGTGGACTGGCCGGAGTGGCTTTCGGTCGCCGCGCCCGCCGAAGCGAATGCGTTCGACAAATCGGCGGTGACGCAGCGTTTCAGCCGCAACGGCTATGAATGGGATATTCATGGCACTCTTTACGCGCCCGTGAAAGAACGCCTGCCGGGTATCGGTTTTGTCCTGTTTCATGGCGGGGCGGGCAGCGAGAAGGAAGTCGAGGAAACGCCGGACGGCCGGCCGGGTCTTGCATCGGTGCTGGCGGGGCAGGGCTTCCGCTGTCTCGCGGTGACCTATCCTGGGCATATTCCAGCTTCCGGTGCCTGGACGACTCCGGTCAGCGAACGTCAGCCGGTCTATCTGCTCGATCGGGAACTGCCGGCGGAAGAGATCGCCGATCGCCACGACAAATGCACGTTCAACACGATCGTGGAAGGCGCGGCATTGCTGGTCGAGGCCTCCATGCCAGGCTACCAGCTTCTCGCCTTCGGCCATTCCACCGGCGGCCCGATGTCGATGTTCCTGTATCGCTTTCTCAAGACGGCGCGGGTGATCGGCCTTGTCGGCTGGGGCAGTGGCGGCCCCGATGGGTGGTATCGCGAATGGGTCGCATGGTGTTCGGACAAGAAGGATGCCGTCGCGGGACCGAATTCGATCTCGCGGCGCAGCGTCGAATCATTCCGCAAGGCCGGCTATGAAGATGCCCGGGAACTTTGCCCGTGGGGTATGGCCGAGGATTATTTCGCCTGGGCAGATAAGTTCAAATCTCAGCTCAAGACAGGCCTTTGCGACAACCAGCATTCGGCCCACGTGGATGCGCTGATGGCCACGGCGAAACGAGTTGGGCTGCCGGCCGAAGAATACGTCGATTACCTGCGCGACCCCGATCCGGACTGGCTCGCCGGAGTGGGGGTGCTTCTCATGGTTGGAGAGAACGATCGCAACCATTGGCTGATCGGCGATAGCGAAGATAAAAAGCTCGAGATGTTCATGGGTTACAAGTTCGCGCAGCGGGCGCGACTTGCCAAAGTCATGCTGGTGTCGCGCTATGGCCATTTCGGTTATGTCGGCGCATATAACGAGAAGATCGCGTTCATCTGGATCGATGCGCTGATGGCCGGCTTCTTCGATGGCGTGAAGCGCGCCGCCATGGTCGAGGGGGAGCCGTAGCCCAGCGCGTGCATGAGTGAGGCGGCATGAAGTCCGGCAGGAAGATCGACTGGAAACGTCTCAAGAGCCTGGCTTTGAGTCTCGATCTGCCCGGCGTCGAGGAGGCAACGTCATGGGGACAGCCGAACCTGAAGGCGCATGGCAAGCTCTGGGTCTGGTGGAGCCCGCACGAAGATGCGCCGGTCTTCAAGGTTCCCTTCGAGGAACGAGAGATCCTGGTGGAGGCCGAGCCGGAGACGTTCTTCTTCACGCCGCACTACAAAAGGCATCCGCTGGTGCTGGTGCGACCGGAGAAGCTCGACCTCGCATGGGCGAAGGCGAACCTTCGCAAGGTCTGGCGCGCGCAGGCACCGAAGCGTGTGCTGAAAGCCTATGATGCCGCGCAGCAGGGACAGAACGACTGACGCTGCTGCGCGAGCATGCTATTTCAGAGCTTCTTTTGCCTTCTCGATGTCGGCGGGCGGCGTCGCATAGATTTTCTCGACGAGCTGCTGTACGCGCTCACCGGAGACGGCGGCGATATCGATGGAGAGTTTCTTTGCCTCTGCCAGAAAGTCAGCATCCTTCATTGTCGCGTCGAAGGCTGTACGATAAGCGGCGATGCGGTCGGCTGGTACTCCGGGCGGCAGCATGTAGGGACGGCCGAATTCGAGCTGGCTGAAGATGACCGAAAGAACGCGCCGGTCGGCCTCATTCTTCACCGATGCCCACATATTGGGAACGCCGCGGCGGTTCAGCTCGGGATCGCCCTCGGGCGAGGAGATCTGGGTGAGAATGCGGACCTGATTGTTCTCGAGCCAGCGCGGATAGCTGGTGATTAAACTCGACCACTGGAGGCCGCAGATGCCCTGGGTTTCGCCGCGTTCCATCGCCAGCGCCGCATCCTGCGAGCCCGGATAGCCGGTGATGAGCTTGAACTTGGTGCCGAGTACATTGTTCAGCACCGTCGGATACTGACGGATCGACGAGGTGACGCCGGACGTGCCGACAATCAGCTCTTTCTTGAAGAGATCCTCGAAAGTCTGGATGTCCGACGTATGCCAGGCGACGCAGACGCTGGTTTCCTTGTTGGCGCTGCCGATGAAACTGAATTTGCGCGGATCGAAACGCGCCTGCCCGACTTCGCCGATCAGCGGATCCATGACAGCACCCATGAACAGGGCGCCGAACGTCGAGCCGTCCTTGGGCGCCTTCGTGTAGAGATAGTTCGCGGCGATGAGGCTGCCGGCGCCGTCCATGTAGCGGCCGACGACCTGCGGATGGCCGGGGAGATACTTGCCGATATGACGCTGCAACACGGCGGCGTAAACGGCGTAGCCGCCGCCGGCGCGCGCGCCGATGATGAAGTCAAGGCTTTTGCCGGTGAAGAATTTTTCCGTGTCCGACTGGGCGGACGCCGCGGAGGCCGAAGCCAGCGCCATGACGAGTGCAGCGGAAACGGATCGCAGATGATTCAACCTGGGCATGCTTTTCTCCCTATGGACGGCCGATCGTTGCGGCCTTATCGATGTTGCTGGCTGTCTGGGCTCTGCTGGCGAGCGCCCGCTGATAATAGGATTCGTCGACATAGGCTTCGGTGGCTTCGAAGCGGGCATCGCGGCCTTCCGTCGCTGAGCGCACATCGAGCATGGCGCGAAAGCCGGTCCAGTTCAGGCGCGCCTGCGGTGCGAAGCCCGAAACCGGATCGCACAACTGAAGATAGGTCGCATGAGCGACCTCGCTTGAAATCGCAAGCTTCTCCTGCAGCAGCCGTTCGCATGCTTCGGCATTCTGAGGGTTTCGCAGCCAGTCGAGCGAGGCGACATAGCCCCGGATGTAAGCCTCGACGGCTGCGCCCGACACCTCCGCGAAGGAGCGCAGCGCAAACGCACCGCCGGCCTGATAGGGACCGACAAGATCGTCGAGCCGGCCGAGGCTTCGCATGCCGGAGAGAAGCGCTTCCGCCGAGAACGGCGGATTGAGAATGGCGCCGGCAAGCGTGGCATCCTGAAGCAGCGCGCGCAGCCGCTTCGAGCCATTGCCGATCGCCTGCAGCCGATAATCCTTGTCGTGCTCCAGGCCGTTGGCGGCGAGCACCTTGCGCAGCAGCAGGGCATAGGCGGTATCGGGGGAATCGACGGCCAGCGTGCGGCCGGCCAGGTCCTTGACCGAACCGATGTCCTCATGAACGATGAGATCGTTCATGCCGCCCTCGCCGCCCATCAGGATGACGATGTCATGCCCCGATTTGATCATCGCCAGCGCGTTGTCGATGGCGGCCTGTACGATATGAATCTCACCCGAAGCCAGAAGGCCGCGTTGTTCGCGCGAACTGCCGGTCTCATGAATAATGAGATCGAGTTGATGCGCTGCGAACAGAGCTTGCGCGGCGCCGGCCCAGAGCGGCAGCGCCTTGGCATTGGGGAAAGTGCTGACAATGAGTTGGGACATCTGCGGTTGGAACACGTCGCCGCTCGTCAACGCTTGCGCGGATCGATGATGGGCGGTCCCGTCTTGATATTCATCCGCTTGGCATCGACCTCTGAATAATCCTCATCGGTCTTGAGGCCAGCGGCGCGGATGCCCGCGATGGCGCAGAGATCGTCGACTTCGTTGACGTCACCGGTCACGCCCACGGCGCCGATGATCTCGCCGTATTCATCGCGGATCAGTTGGCCGCCGGCTTCCAGGAAGATCGGGCTATCGGCCAGGTCGCGCAGCGTATCCATGAACGGCGGCTTCTCGCGCGATTTCTGCAGAACCATGCGCGAGGAGCGATGCAGCGCCAGGGCGCCGAAAGCCTTTCCACGGGCAATCTCGAAGCGCATCAGGGAGGCGCCGTCCTGTTTGAGGAAGGCTTTTACCCGTCCACCGGCATCAAGCACGATCGCGGCCAGGGCGTAGGCTTCCATCTCTTCGGCTTTCTTGAATATATTCAATATGATGGATAGAGATTGGTCCATGCTGATGCCACGCATCGGGTGCTCCATGATGAGTCCGGCCGGGGTCGCACCGCCGGCGTGGCGGCACCCTCATAGAAGGGACAGGATGAATCAAATGGTTTATTTTAGGCCTCACATGAATTTGATTCATTGGAGGGGAGGATGCCGTGAAGATCGATTTTCTGGGACTTGAGGCCTTCGTCAGCGTTGCCGAACTGGGCTCCTTCACCCGCGCTGCGGAACATCTGAATCTGTCGCAGACGGCGGTGACCCATCGGGTCAAGAAACTGGAACGCAATCTCGGGGTTCCGCTTCTGCGCCGCTCACACCGCGACGTGGTGCTGACGGAAGAGGGAGCCGAACTGCTGCCCAGAATCAAGAACACGCTGGCGGGCGTGGATGCGGAACTGGAACGCATCAGGGCGTCGGCGGTTGTCCGGCGGCAGAAACTGACGCTCGCATGTCTGCCGACCATCGCCATGGGGATGCTGCCGATGGCGATGCGGACATTCAGCGCCAGCCATCCGGACGTCACGGTCAGCATACTCGATACATCGGCCAGCGAAATCGGCCCGCTCGTCGCCAATGGCATCGTCGAGTTCGGCCTGACGATCATTGCCGCAAGCAACCAGGATCTCGTCACCGAAGCGCTGTTCACCGAAGACTATCTCGTCGTCTGTCCTGCGGCCCATGCCTTCAGCAAGCGCAAGCGCGGGAACGCTTACGTCACCTGGACCGAACTGCTCGGCGAGAAGCTCATCCGGGTCAGCCCGCAGACGGCCAATCGCTTCATCATCGACCAGGCGCTGGGCAGCCGCAGCGAAGCGCCGAACTGGGCCTATGAAGTGCAGCATACAATTACCGCCTTGAAGCTTGTCAGTGAGGGGCTGGGCCTTGCGATCATGCCGCGCAGCGCGGTGGAAGCTTTGCAGACCGAAGACGTTTGCGTCCTGCCGCTGAGCAGGCCGAGCATTTCGCGCACCATTGGAATTCTGTCGCGCCGCAGTGTCGGCCTTTCGCCGCTGGCGGCGGATCTCTGTCTGGCCCTCAAACAGATCGGCGTGCAGTCGCGGGATCGTGCATAGGCGTCTGCCCACACGCATCGTCGCACGCGGGCAACAAAGACAAGCTTGCCAGCGCACTGGCTGCCCTGCGCAATTTCATGTATGGGAAATCCCGGAGCTAGATCGTCGGCTGCCCGTGTCACGGCGGCGAAAGGGAGGGAACATGAATCGGATAGCAGCATTTGCGGGTCTCATTGGTATCATGGCTGTTGTTGGGTCCAGCCCCGCCGCCATCGCCGCCGACTATCCCGACAAGCCGGTGCGCATTCAGCTCGGATTTGCCGCAGGCGGCGGCGCCGATATTCTGGCGCGCTGGTATGCGGACAAGCTTTCGAAGATTTCGGGCGGCACGTTTCTTGTCGAAAACAGGGTCGGGGCCTCAGGCAATATGGCGCTCGATGCGGCGGCCAAAGCCAAGCCCGATGGATTGACCTTGTTGCTCGCCTCGACGGTGACAACCGCCGGCAACGCCGCCATTTTCAAAAACATGCCGCTCGATGTGACGAAGGATATTGTGCCGATCGTCGGCTTTGCTCAAACGCCATTCGTTCTCGTCGTCGCGGGAGATTCGCCGATTAAGACGGTTGCCGATCTCACGGCCTTCATCAAATCGAAGAACGGCAAGGCGACCTATGGCAGCGCGAACACGAGCGCCCTGGCTTCGGCGGCTCTGTACCTGAATGCCGCCAAGGTGGAAGCCACCTATGTCGGGTATAAAGCGACAGCCAACGCGGTTCAGGACGTAACCAGCAAGCAGATCGATTTCAGCTTCTCCGACGTGGTCTATGCCTCGGGCCAGGCCAAGCAGGGCCGGATCAAGATGCTGGCCATCGCGTCCAACGAGCGTTCGCCGAGCTTGCCGGACGTGCCGACTCTGAAGGAAACGACCGGCGCGCGGACCGGCGACATTGTCGCCCATTGGGGCGTGTGGGCGCCGGCCGGAACGCCGAAGGACATCGTCGAGAAGTTGGATAAATGGACGGAGCAGATCACCAAGGAGCCCGATACCCAGAAGTTCCTGCTCGATCAGGGCGCGACGCCGAAAATCTCCGATACGGCGGACTATAAGAAGCGCTTCGATGTCGCGCTGAAGGCATGGACGGATGCCGTCAAGATCGGCAAGATTGCGATACAGTAAGTAGGCAGTAGGCAGTAGGCAGTAGGCAGTAGGCAGTAGGCAGTAGGCAGTAGGCAGTAGGCTTTCCTCGATACTTCTTATTCCGACTGCCTACTGCCGATCTGCCGACTGCCTCCTTGGAAGGGTGAATTCATATGCCGACGATTGGTCTGGTGGTGCCGCAGGCAACCGATGTGGTGCCGGATGAAGGTCCGGTGATGTATCCCCACGTGACCTTTGTTCCCCACCGCACCGGCGTCGGCTCGCTGACGCCCGAAGGCTATGATCAGGCGGCCGACAAGATCGTGCCTGCTGCGGACAATCTGGCGAAACAGGGCGTCGATGCGATCATGGTGATCGGCACGTCGCTGACGTTTTATCGCGGGCCGCAGTTCAACGAGGATCTGCAGAAGGAAATCCGCCGCCGTACCGGCCTGCCGGTCTCGACCATGAGCACCGCCATCATCGATGGCCTGCGGGACGTCGGCGCGAAGAAGCTCGCGGTGGCGACGGCCTATACCGACGTCGTCAACGACAAGCTGGCGGAACTGCTCAGATTCCACGGCTTCGATGTGGAGGCGATGAAGTCGTTCGGCATCACCCAGTTCGGTGGCGGCGCCAGCGCCAAGAGCGATAGCGAGATTATCGATCTGTCGGCGGCTTCGCTCGATGCGGCGCCGTCGGCCGACGCCATTCTGATTTCGTGTGGCGGCCTGCGGACGCTTGGCGTGGCGCGGCCGCTGGAAGAGCGTTTCGACAAGCCCGTCGTCTCCAGCACGCCTGCAGCCTTCTGGGCCGCCATGCGGCTGGTCGGCGAGAGCGGCCGCATTTCCGGTTACGGCAGACTGCTGGAAAACGCTGCCCGCCCGGTGTAGAGGCGGGCGCGCCGCATCGATCCCGGCCGGACGCTGTCTACGGCCAAATATTGCGGTGGTCGGAAGATATACTTTTTAAATACTATAATCTTGACTGCCTTATTGGCGGTGGCTTTGGCGCTGCTGTCTTCCCCCGGATAGCCCGAAATCATAGATGCATTGCCGCCGATAGCGGCTTGACCGTCGCTCTACGCTCCAAGATCTATGTAGAGACGAAAAAATGTGGATCATCGTCTCCGGCCTTGGCCATTATGATCGTGATACGATTTATTCTTGATGCGGCTGGGATAACGGAGACGATCTATTCTTAGGTAAATTCAAAAGTGTAATTTTTCGAAATATATAGTAATATCAAGGCGTAATTACCTATTGATCGCTGATATACTTTTCATTTAGGGCGTTCCATCAGAACAATGGGGCGCTTTAATGAATTCTAAGTGGAATTTACCGTTCTTTATCTTGGCAGTTGCGGCGGGCCTTCCCGAGCAGGCGGCGGGCCAAGGCGCGGCGGAAACCCCGGTCATCGATCTCGATCAGATCACCGTTCTCGCCACCCGCAGCCCGGAGCAGGTGCTCGACGTTCCGGCGACCGTGAGCGTCATCACCCGCGAGCAACTCGAACAGCGCGGCACCCGAGACACGCAGGACCTGGTTCGCTACGAGCCCGGCGTCAGCGTCCCGCGACAGACCAGCGGCACCGATCCGTTCGGCAACTACGGCGGCTTCGTCATCCGCGGCGTCGGCGGCAACCGCGTGCAGGTGCGGGTCGACGGGGCCAGGGTTATTGAGCGCATCACCGACGGCACCCGCGATTTCGTCGGCCTGCCGTTCACGAAGAGCGTCGAAATCTTCCGTGGTCCGGGCTCCGTGCTGTGGGGCGCCGATGCGCTCGGCGGTATCGTGTCCTACCGCACGCTCGATCCGTCCGACCTGTTGCGCGATCCGGCCAAAGCCTATGGCGGCAAGCTCGACACCGCCTACGACAGTTTCGACCGCTCCTTCGTCAAGACCGGTATCGCTGCCTATCGCATCAATCCGCAGCTTGAAGCCGTCGTCGGCCTCAGCCAGCGCTCCCAGCACGAGGGTCATCTCAGCCAGGCGCGCGCCGACGGCGGCATCTACGGTTGCCCGGTTCCCACCCTGCGCTTCCTGCCGTGCAACCAGCTCAATCCGGTCAACCAGTCGACATGGAACGGCTTCGCCAAGCTGGTCTACCGGCCCAGCGCGGACCATACAATCAAGCTGACCGGCGAAATCTTCGATCGCAACGGGACGGTCCACCAGATTTATGACTTCAATGTCGTCAGCGCCGGCAACCGCAACGGTCCTTATCTTCGCAACCAGATCCTGACGCGCAGGACGGCGCAGATCGAGCATGAGTGGACTGTGGGCGCGCCCTGGCTCGACAGCCTGCGCTGGCAGGCTTCCTATTCGCAACAGCGCCGCCAGTTCATCAGCGATCGCCTTCAGACTCTGGCCAACACCCAGACGCGCTATACGCACGGCTATTTGAGTTATATGGAGAAGTTCACCCAGCTCGAAATCCAGGCGAAGTCGAGCTTCGCGCTGGGGCCGATCCGCCACAAGCTGACATATGGCTTTCAGGGTGACCTGATGCAGGCCGATTACCAGCGGCGCGATGACGTGCTCAACCTGACGACGCAGGTGCTGACCACGACGATCGCCGGCGGTTTCAACTTTACCAATTCGACGACCAAGCGCTACGACGTCTACCTGCAGGACGAGATCGAATTGTGGGGAGACCGCTGGACGGTGACGCCCGGCATTCGCCACGCCAATTACGAAATCAACCCGAAGCCCGGCCCCGGATATGTCTTCATCCCCGGCAAGGAACCGCGCGATCTCGCCTCGCACAAGTTCATTCCGCAGATCAGCACGCTCTTCAAGCTGAACGAGAACTACGCGGTCTATGCGCGCATTGCCGAGGGCTTCAAGATGCCGACGGCGCAGCAGCTCTTCACCTCGCTGCCCTTCGGCTCGCAGAACCTGGTGCCCAATCCGAACCTGAGGCCGGAGCAGGCGGTCTCCTACGAAGCCGGCCTGCGTGGCAAGTTCGCCCAGGGCTGGTTCTCGCTCGGTGTCTTCCATACCCGTTACAAGGATTTCATCCAGGAGCTGTTCCAGGTCAGCGCGACAGACATCTCTTCGATCAATCTCGCGGCCGTGACCCTGTCGGGCATCGAAGCGTCGGCCGAATGGCGCTTCCACGAGAACTGGCAGGCCAATATGTCGCTCAGCTATCAATACGGCACGCAACGCGCCACGCCCGGCGCCATCGAGACGCCGTATAATTCCATCAGCCCGCTGACGGCGGTGACGGGCCTCAAATACATGCTGCCGGAACATCATCTCGAGGCGGAAGTCATCGGCACTTTCGCCGCCGGCGTCACCCGCGCCACGACAGCGACGATCTTCCGGCCGGCGGGCTACAGCGTCTTCGACGCCTATCTCAACTGGAAGCCGCTGCCCAATGTGACGCTGCGCGCTGGCATGCAGAACATTTTCGACCGGCGCTACTTCTCCAATGTCTTCAACTACGAACTGGCGCCCTCGGCGAGCGTGCGCGCGGTCAATCCGCTCGAACTGCAAACGGCGCCGGGCCGCACCTTCAAGCTCGGCGCAACGATCGAATTCTGACCATTGCCAAAGGAGGGTTTATGATGGACCAAAAACTACAGCGCGAAGTGCTGAACGCATCCATCCGTGATGTTATCGCAGCCGTGCCGGACATGGGCCGCGTCATGGTCGCGACAAACGCCGGCGGCGCGACCCATGAGCGCATCGGCAGTGTCGAGAGCGTCGTCCTTGACGGCGCCTCTGCGAAGCTGTCGGGCGCCTGCCATGATAGCCGGATCGATCTGGCAATGGTCGCCTCCGTCATCGCCGACCGAACCGGGCGGATGCGGGACAAGACGATGCCGAAGCTGGAGATGCAGGATCGCAATGGCGTAACCCTGTTCAGCATTCATGTGCTCGACGGTCCGGACCTGTTCGAGGCGGCGCTGGCGCGCTTCGGCGCGGGCACGCCGGTGGAGCCGGCGATACGCGAACGCGCGGAACCTGGATCGCAGGACATTCCGCCCGAGGACGTCGGCGCTGTGGCCCTTCAGGCGATCCACGACTCCGGCGCGCCGGTCAGTATCGAAATGCGCCGCATCGGCCTCGTCCAGGCCTGGGGCGGCATCCTGCCCGGACCGAAGCCGATGATGGGCTTCATCAACATCATCGCCAAGGATTTTCATCTGCATCTGACGGCCGGCGCGGTGACGCGCTGGCGCAGGCTCGGCGATGCCCGGGATAAAGAGCTGCATGCCGAGGGCGCCGACGGCGCGGTCATCGGCCTGGTGCTCCGAGGCGAGGCGCGCGCCTTCGCCGGCGTGCCGCATGTGCTGGACATGACCGCTCATGGCTGATGCGCACATGGCCTCCCCGCCGCCGATCGCCCATCCGCGCGCGACCTGGATCGATCCGTCGACTGGTGCCGGCGTCAGCCAAAGCGAGCTGATGCAGCGCATGGCGACGAAGCAGGTGGTGCTGCTGGGCGAAAGCCACGACATCGCCGAGATTCATCGCTGGCAATTGCAGGTGACCACATGCCTGCACCTGCTGCGCCCCAACATGGTCGTCGGCTTCGAGATGTTTCCGCGCCGCGTGCAGCCCGCGCTCGACCGATGGGTGGCGCAGCAACTGACGACGGATGAATTCATCGCGCAGAGCGAATGGGCCGACGTCTGGGGCTTCGATCCGCAGATCTACCTGCCGCTGTTTCACTTCTGCCGGCAGCAGAGCGTGCCGATGCGGGCATTGAACTGCACACGCTCCCTCGTCACGCGGGTCGGCCAGTCGGGCTGGGATGCCATCCCCGTCGAGGAGCGCGACAGCGTGACGCCAGCGGCGCCGCCGACGCAGGGCTATCGCGATTACCTGTCCCGGCTGATGTCGGGCCTCGGCAGCCGCGACGTTCTGTCGAGCGAGCCCGGCCGTTTCGATCGCTTCATCCGCGCCCAACAGGTGTGGGACCGCTCCTTCGCCTGCGCCATCGCCGATTGCCTGAAAGGTGAGGACTGCGATCCGCTGGTCATCGGCATCATCGGCCGCGGCCATCTCGAATATGGTCACGGCACGCCCTATCAGTTGCGCGATATCGGCGTGCACGACGTTGCCGTCCTGCTGCCGACGGATGCCTGCGAACATGAGGCCGAGCGTCTTGCCGGGCTGGCCGATGGCGTCTTCCGACTTGATTATCCCGAGCCGCCGTCCGCGCGCCTGCGCATGCCTGTGGCGCGCAAACCAGAAGCTGCAACATGAAGGCGCTTGCCGGCCAGTTCTATCGGCTCACGCGGCTCTGCATCATCGGAGACGGTGGCCGGATCGGCGCGCTCTACTTCTTCATCATCTTCGGCCTCGGCCTCGCCGGCATCCAGATCACGGTGAGGCTGATCGCCTGGACGGCGGACTTCTACGATGCGCTGCAGAAGCTCGACGTCGATACGGCGGTGAGGCAGATCGGCGTCTTCTTCGGCCTGATCGCGATCAGCGCCGGCCTCTACCTGACGTCGGCCTATCTGCGCAAACTGCTGATCATCCGCTGGCGGCGCACCCTGACCGAGGCCATGCTCGACCGCTGGCTTGCCGGCAAGGCCTACTGGCATCTGCGCGACCGGCGTGACGGCGGCATCGACAATCCCGATCAGCGCATCGCCGAGGATTGCCGCATCTATGTCGACAAGCTGACCGGCGAGGCGGTCGAACTGGTCACCAGTTGTGTCGGCCTCGTTACCTACTTCGGCATCCTGTGGGGGCTTTCGACCTTTCCGCTGGCGTTCACCCTGTTCGGCACCGCTATCGAGATTCCGCGCTATATGGTCTGGGCGGCGCCGCTCTATGTGGCGCTCGCCACCGGGGCGACGCATTTTCTTGGTGCGCCGCTGAAAGCTATCAATTTCGAACAGCAGCGCCGCGAAGGCGACTTCCGCTTTGCGCTGACGCGATTCCGCGAGCATGCAGAGGCGGTGGCCCTGGCAAACGGCGAGGGCGCCGAGCGGCGTGTCTTCGCGCAGCGCTTTCGCGCCGTGCTCGACAACTGGCGGCTGCTGGCGAGGCGCGAACTGATCCTCGGGTGCTTCACCCGGCCCTATATGCAGACGGTGCTGCGCATTCCGCTGTTCCTGGCCTTGCCCGCCTATCTGGCCGGAAAGGTCAGTTTCGGCGGACTGATGCAGATCGGCTCGGCGTTCCAGAATGTCGTCACCACCCTGTCGTGGTTCATCTTCTCCTATCGCGACCTGGCCGAGCTTGCCGCCGCGGCCAACCGGCTGGGCGTTTTTCTCGATGCGGCGGAGGCAGCCGGCGCGGCCGTGGCGCAGCCGGCGATGTCCGTGGCTGTGGAAGACCATCTCGTTGTCGATGACGTGCGGCTCAAGACGCCGGGCGGCCAATGGCTGGCTCCGTTCGGCCGGCTCCACTTCAGCGCGGGAGGCTCCTATTGGCTCTCCGGTCCCTCCGGGCGAGGCAAGAGCTCGTTGCTGAAGGCTGTTGCAGGGCTATGGCGTCATGGCGACGGGCGGATCGAGACGCCCGTGTCTTCCATCGCCGTCATGCCGCAACAGGCCTACCTGCCACTTGGCGGTCTGCGCGCCGCGCTTGCCTATCCGCTGGATGCAGACGACGTCCCCGACAGAGATTTTCATGCCGCGCTGGCGGCCGTCGGTCTCGAGAGATTGTGGGGGATGGATGACGCGATCTGGGAGGAGGCGCGCCGCGGCCTTTCCGGTGGCGAACGGCAGCGCCTGGTGCTGGCCCGTCTCATCCTGCAGCAGCCGCAATGGGCGTTTCTCGACGAAGCGACCAGCGCGCTCGACAGCGACAGCGAGGCCTCGCTGCTGCGGCGCCTCAGGGACATGCTACCGAAGACGACGCTGGTCATCGTTTCGCACCGCGCGCCGCAGGGCGTGGACCGGTTCGAGACGGTCACCCTGTAACAGGAGCCTTCTCGCCCGGTCAGTCCATCGGCGTTGCCGGCCGGTCCGCTGAATTGAGATTATCAAAAATACCGCGCCCCGCCGCGCCTATTTTCTCTTTTAAATTAAGCATCTAGCCTGCAAAGTCTGTGGTACGGACGCGTGGTGCTTTTTACATTGCGAACCGGTGCGGCTAGAAGTCGGAACGCCGGGCGAGACGATATCCGGCACGGCGCAATCGGGTGGAAATTCTTCGAGAGGGGCACATGGCGGTCAAGGCTTTGCGGGTTGGAATCGTGGGCGGTGGGATCGGCGGTCTTGCGGCTGCCAATGCGCTGCATCAAGGCGGCTGCGACGTGACGGTTTTCGAACAGGCGGCGCAACTCGGCGAAGTCGGCGCCGGCGTTTTCGTTTATCCCAACAGCCTGCGGCAACTCGAGCGCATGGGCTTTGGCGAGGCGCTCAAGAAGGTCGGTGGCAAAGTCGGAACGACATCTTCCTATTACCGCATGGATGGCAGTTTCGTCGGCAAGATCCTGACGACGGATTCGACCGGTTGGAACGGCATGTACGGCATGCACCGTGCCGATCTGCTCTCGACCCTGGCAAGCGGCCTTCCCGCCGAGCGCATCCGTCCCGGCCATCGCTGTGTCGGCTTCAGCCAGGATGACAGCGGCGCGACGCTGGAATTCGCCAACGGCCATACCGCCCCGTTCGATGTCGTCGTCGCCTGCGACGGCATCCAGTCCGTGCTGCAGAAATATGTCGTCGAGCCGCAGCCACCCGAATACGCCGGCTTCCGCGCCTATCGCGGCCTGCTCGAAAGCGACAAGGTTCCCGGCTGGGACGTTCAGGCGCATCAGGTCTGGATGGGCGACGGCAAGCACTTCATGGTGTTCCCGGTGCGCAGCGGCAAGCTGCTCAACTATGTCGGCTTCGTGCCGACCACCGATGCGACGGCCGAATCATGGTCGGCTGTGGGAGACCGCGACGAACTTGCTGCCTCTTTCGCCGGCTGGGATCCGCGCGTCGTCGATCTGCTCGCCAAGGTCGAGACGTGTTTCTGGTGGGGCCTGTATGACCGCCGGCCGCTGAAGAGCTGGACCAATGGGCGGCTTGTTCTGTCTGGCGATGCGGCGCATGCGATGCTGCCGCATCTGGGCCAGGGCGCCAACCAGGCGGTCGAGGATGCGGTCGCGCTGTCGATCTTCCTGGAAGGACGTCATCCGGCCGATGTGCTCGCGACCCTGAAGCGCTATGAGGCGTTCCGCCGCGAACGCACGGACGTGGTCCAGGCCGAGGCGCGCAAGAACGGGCTGCGCTACGATTCCAAATACGAAAGCCTCGAACAGCGCGACCGCGAGATCGCCAATTCGGCCACTCTGCGCAAGTGGATGTACGACTATGATGTCGCGAAGGAAGCCCGGTCGATCGTCAATGCTTGAAATATTGACTGAGCGGCTGTCATTCCCGACGCGCCGCAGGCGCGAGCTGGCATCCAGAAGCCAAAGGCAGCACAATGGTTTCGTCACGCTGCCCCTGGATTCCCGCTCTGCGCTTCGCTTGGCGGGAATGACACCTAGACCGAAGCACTCTCTCAGCGCATGCCGCCGTTGACCGAGAGGATCTGACCGCTGATCCATGCACTGGCGTCCGACGCCAGGAACAGCACGGCATTGGTCACGTCGCCGGGCGTGCCGACCCGGCGCATGAACGTGTTCTGCAGGTGATCGTGCTTGGCTGCGGCCGGCATCTCGTCCCACAGGCGTTTCGTATAGGACGAGGCCGGAATGAAGCCTGGCGCAACGCTGTTGACGGTGATGCCGAATTCGCCGAGTTCCGCCGCCATCTGCCGTGTCAGGCCGACGATCGCGTGCTTGGTTGACGTATAGGGATGGATTTTCGTGCGCGAGGCGGCGATGCCGGCGCCGGAGCTGATGTTGATGATGCGGCCCCGGCCGGCCCGCTTCATGGCGGGCACAGCGGCGCGGCAGACGGCGAAGGTGCCGTCGACGTTCACCGCGAAAATGCGGTCCCATTCGTCGTAGGAGACATCCTCGATCAGCCGCGGCGGCGTGGCCAGAGTGCCGCCGGCATTGTTGATCAGGATGTCGATGGCGCCGCCGGCTGATGCTTCGATCTCCGCAATCCAGTCCTTGACCGCGACACGGTCCGTGACGTTGACGGCCTTCACAGTCGCGCCGAGGGTTTGCGCTCCCTTCAGGCCGTCTGCCCTGACATCTGAGCAATAGATTTTGGCGCCACGTGCCGCAAAGGTCTTGACAAAATCCTGGCCGAAACCGCCGGCTGCGCCGGTGATGGCGACGACTTTGCCTTCGAAAGTGTTATCCATGATCGATCCGATGCAATTGAGTCACCAGCAATAGTTGCGCGTCGACGGCGGCGTCCAGACGCCGGCCTTCTGCAGGTCGGCGAGGACCGGGGCGAGACGCGCGGCTTCCTGCGGGCCCCAGAGCAGCATGCGCATCGCCAGGCCCCGCCCGTGACCGTTGCGATAGAGCTCGACAATCTGTTCGGCGACTTCAGCGGGCGTACCTACCAGGTTCATCAGGTCGGCCGAGTTCGGCCGCGCATCGCCGATCTTCGACAGATGCGAGGCCCAGGTTTTCTGTGCCTCCTCGTCGGTCGATCCGACGAGATCGGCATAGAGCTGACGCGCTTCGCCGGGCGTGTCGCGAATGACGACATCGGCGAGAACGATGATCTGCGGGCCCCGATCGCGGCCTGCCTTTGCGGCAAGCTCACCGAGGTCGCGCGCGGTGTCGCGGACGATGTCGTTCGTCAGCGCCGATGTAAAAAGATAGTCGCAATTGGCCGCGGCAAAGGCGCGTCCGCGCGCTGATGCGGCCGCGCTGACCAGCAGCGGCAGCACGTCCGGGACGGGCCGGCGCATCTTGCCGTCGACCTTGAAATGCTGTCCCTCGTAATGCACGGCTTCCGGCGTGCGCTGCCAGAGTTCCCGGGCGATGTCGACAGCCTCCTGGGCCAAGGCATAGTCGTCGATCTTCTTTTCCAGGCCGAACAGCTTTGCCTCGTGGTCCCGGAAGCCGTTGACGATGTTCCAGCCCCAGCGGCCGCCGCTGATCCAGTCGAGATGGGCGCCGAGCCTGGCGATGACGACGGGATGCAGGAAGGTCGTGTGCATCGTCGAGACGATGCCGAGGTGGGTTGTCGCCAGGAACAGCGGCACCGAAATGATGGTGGCGTTGGTGGAAGGGTCCTGAAAGCCGGTGCGGGAGCTCGCCTCGGAGCCGGGCGCATAGCCGTCGGCGATCAGCGCGAAATCGGCGCCGACCGCTTCCAGCGCCTGGGCGAACTGAACGTGATTGTCGAGATCAAGAACGTCCGGATTGCGCCGGGCAATCTCGTGTGACGGGAGCAGGGTGCGCGAATAGGGCCAGAAGGCACCGATGCGCATCGAGCCATCACGGCCCCTCAATTTGCGCTGCCCTGCCGAGGCAGATCGTGCGGTCCACTCCATGCGAAGCCTCTCCACCCAGTCACGACTGATGCCAAATCCTGCACTACGCCAATACAAGAAGCCCGCGCCGAGCGCCATTTCCCGTTGGTTATGGCCGCTTTACTATTTGTGGTTTCGCGCTTGCGCTAAAATCCAGCATCATCAGCGACAGGAAGTTTCCCCGAATTTCTCATCGCTGAGGTGGCCATGTTCACACGTCGCAGTGTCGTCGGCTCTTTGTTGGCAACATCCTTCGCTCCCGATATTTCGGCACGCGCCCAGGACGTTTATCCGTCGCGATCGATCCGGTCGATCTGCTCGTTCGCGCCGGGCTCAGGCGCCGACATTCTGGTGCGCTTCTTCTCTAACAAGCTGCAGGAAGTGTCCGGAAATACGGTCATCGTCGAGAACAAGATCGGTGCGGCGGGCAATCTCGGCACGGAATTCGTGGCGCGATCCAAGCCCGATGGCTATACGATCTACATTTGCCCGGCGGTGAACGTTCTGGCCTCGGCGAAGTATTTCTACAAGTCGCTGGCTTTCGATCCGGTCGAGGATTTCGAACATATCACCACGCTGGCCAAGGCGCCCCTCCTGCTGGTGGTGGAAGCCAGCACGCCGTTCAAGACCGCGCGCGAGCTTGCCGAGGGCCTGAAAAAGCGTGGTTCGGCCGCTGGCTACGCGGCGATTTCCAATTCCTCGCAGGTCTTGTGCGAAATGTTCAAGGCGCAGTTCGGTCTCGAAACGACGGAAGTGCGTTTCCGGGACTTTCCCTCCGCGCTCGGCGAGATGCGGACAGGCAATGTCTCCTACACCTATCTGGATGCGGCGCAGGCCACAGGGCACGTCGCGGCCGGGCGCATCCGTGTGCTGGCGACCTCGTCATCCGAGCGGATCCCGTCGCTGCCGGCCAGCTATCCGACTTCGATCGAGGCCGGCATCGCCAATACCGACATCATGTTCTGGTGGTCGGTGGAGGTGGCCAAGGGGACGCCGAAGCCGATCCTCGACCAGCTCCAAACCTGGTTCAACAAAGTGGTCGGACTCGACGACACAAAGACATTTCTGGAAAAGTTTGGCCAGGCGCCTTTCCCCGGCAATCCGCAGATGCTGAAAGCTGCCCTGACCAAGGAAGTGGCGAATTGGGCGACCTATACGAAAATAGCCAAGGTCGAACCGCAATAGGACATTCACCCGCATGCCTTCGCGTCCCAGGAGCATAGACTTTCACGCGCACTTTTCCGACCCGGTCGTCTACGCGAAAACGGTGCCGCACAACGTCATGAGCGGCTTCGGTGCGAAGGTGCCGCCGCCGGATGCGCCGCGTATTGCCCGCCAGCTCGATCCGCATCTGCAGGTGGCCGATATGGACGACCGCGGCATCGACATGCATGTGATTTCGTCCTCGCAAGTCATCGTCGGGACATGGTGGGCGGAAGCGAACGAAGCGCAGGACCTGGTGAGGCGACAGAACGACCGGGCGGCAGACTGGGTAGCGCGCTACCCGCAGCGCTTCATCGGTGCTTTCGACCTGCCGCTGCAGGATATCGATTTGGCGCTCAGGGAAGTCGAGCGGGCAACGGATCAGCTAGGCTTGAAGGTGGCGAACCTGCCGGCTGGATGGGGCGGGCATTATCTTGGCGACGCGCCGTTTCATCCGCTGCTGGCGGACCTGGAGCGGCGTAACGTCCTCTGCTTCATCCACCCCGATGGCACCAAGGACCCCTGGTATCAAGCCTACGGAATGTGGAATTCGATCGGCCAGTCGATCGAGGAAGTCAAAGTGATGACTTCGATCATCTACAACGGGGTTTTCGAGATCTATCCGGCGCTCAAGATCGTCGTCGCCCACGGTGGCGGGTTCCTGCCGTACAACATGGCCCGGCTCGACCGCAATGTGACCAACCTGCCCCACAGCATGGCCAACATCAGCCGCAAACCGAGCGAGTATCTGCGGAATTTCTACTACGACACCTGCGTCTACGATCTCGATGTCCTTGCCGCGCTTGCAAAGTCGGTCGGTGTCGACCGGCTGGTGATGGGCGGCGACTATCCGGTCGGCAATGACCCGCTGGATTTCCTCCGCTCGGCAGCGTTCCTGTCGGCGGAAGAGAGAGAGGCGATCGTCGTCGGAAATGCGGCGGCCTTGCTGGGATATTAGTAGGGTGGCGATTGCAAATGGCAGGAAACTATCAGAAGCCCTCGTCCTGAGGAGCAACGCATAGCGTTGCGTCTCGAAGGACGGGGGCGTCACGCCGCAATGATCCAACTGCGTCATGCCCGCGCTTGTCGCGGGTATCCACGCGGTGACACTGCATCACTTTTGCAAAGGACGCTGATGGCAGACGCCTTCTTCTCATCGGTGACGAACACCACGGCATGGATGGCCGGCACAAGGCCGGCCATGACGGCTGATAGGCATCCGCGTGACGCCCCCGTCCTTCGAGACGCCTGCTGCGCAGGCTCCTCAGGATGAGGGCTTCTGTAGCACGTAGATTCACGCGATGGTCTCAAGCGCCTTACGCACGGCCGCAAAGAGATCGTCGATCTCTTCTTTCGAAATAAGCAATGGCGGCGACAGCGCGATGATGTCGCCGGTCACGCGGATGAGGGTGCCGTTCTCGAAACAGCGCACGAATGTCTCATAGGCGCGCGCGCCCGGCTGCCCGGGCCGCGAGGCAAGTTCGATGCCGGCGACGAGGCCCATGTTGCGGATGTCGATGACATGCGGCGCATCGCGCAAGGCATGTGCGGCTGCCTCGAAATGGCCGGCGAGCTCCTCGGCGCGCGCGAACAGGCCGTCGCGCTGGTAGATATCGAGCGTGGCGATGGCTGCCGCGCAGGCGACCGGGTGGCCGGAATAGGTGTAGCCGTGCGCGAGTTCGATCGCCACCTGGTTCGGCTGCGCCATGAAGGTCGCATGGATTTCGTCGCTGGTGGCCACGGCGCCCATGGGAATGGCGCCGTTGGTGAGGCCCTTGGCCATGGTGATCATGTCGGGCGTGACGCCGAATTTCTGTGCGGCGAAGGCGTGTCCGCCGAGTCGGCCGAAGCCGGTGATCACCTCGTCGAAGATCAGCAGGATGCCATGACGCGTGCAGATCTCGCGCAGGCGTTCGAGATAGCCCTTTGGCGGCATCAGCACGCCGGTAGAGCCGGCCATGGGCTCGACGATCACCGCGGCGATGGTCGAGCGATCATGCAGTGCGACGATGCGTTCGAGATCGTCGGCCAGATGCGCGCCCCAGGCGGGCTGGCCGCGGCTGAAGGCGTTCTCAGCCAGGTTGTGCGTGTGCGGCAGATGATCGACGCCCGGCAGTTGCGCGCCGAACTGCCGGCGGTTGCCGGGGATGCCGCCGACCGATATGCCACCGAAGCCGACGCCGTGATAGCCGCGCTCGCGGCCGATCAGGCGGGTGCGCGACCCCTGGCCGCGGACCTGATGATAGGCGAGCGCGATCTTGAGCGCGGTATCGACCGACTCCGAGCCGGAATTGGTAAAGAACACATGGCCGAGCGGCGCCGGCAGCAGGGCGCGCAATTTTGCCGCCGCTTCGAAAGCGATCGGATGACCCATCTGGAACGACGGCGCATAGTCGAGCGTTGCGAGCTGTTGGCGCACTGCCTCGGTGATCTCGGGCCGGGCGTGGCCGGCATTGACGCACCACAGGCCCGAAGTGCCGTCTAGGATCTGCCGGTTGTCCTGGGAGCGATAGTACATGCCATCGGCAGCGACGAGCATGCGCGGCGCCTGCTTGAACTGGCGGTTGGCCGTGAACGGCATCCAGTAGGTATCGAGATCGTTCGGCAGGATCTGCACGGCAAACTCCGGTCATTCAGGAGGGGCCATCATTCAGATCGAACGGATCATCGGCAAGTCTGTTTCTTGCTTTCCGCAAGTCCCTGGAAAAGCCGCGACGTGTTGCCGATATTGAACAGCCGCAACGACGGCGCTGCAAAGGTCTTGACCTTTGGTAATGCTTGCCACGACGATTATTCAAAACTGCCGGGCCATGCGCCGTGCATATTGGCGCTCCAGGACGCAGCCACGCGGCTGCCGGCGAAGCAGGGGATTGCGCGATGGATATTCGTTTCGACAACAGAATCGTCGTCGTGACGGGCGCCAAGGATGGGCTGGGGCGGCGGATTTCGGAACAGTTCCTGGCGTCAGGCGCCAATCTGTTCTGCTGCGATATCGATCCCGCCGGGCTCGAGGTCGTGACGGAGAAGGGCGGCACGACCGACGTGCTCGATCTGACCGACGAAAAGGCGGTCGCGGCCTGGATCGGCGGGATCGAACAGAAGACGGGCAGGGCCATCGACGTTCTCGTCAACAATGCAGGCGGCTTTGGTCATGCGATGCCGAGACCGATCGAAGACGTGACCGACAGCGAGTGGGATGTGGTGATGGCTCGCAATCCGCGGATTGCGTTTGGTGTCAGCCGCGCAGTGGTTCCCGGCATGAAGCGGGCCTCGCGGGGCCGAATCATCAACATGAGTTCGGGCGCAGGCATCGCCGCTTCGCGCACCAGGCTGCATCCCTATACCGCGGCCAAACATGCGATCGTCGGCCTGACGCGGCAGATGGCGATGGAGCTTGGCGCGTTCGGCATCACGGTCAACAGCGTGGCGCCGGGCTTCGTGCTGTCCAACGCTTTCACCAAAGCGGACTGGGAGCGCTACAGCCCGGAGGCACAACAGGCCCATGTGCAGGCGACATTCATGCGGCGGATCGGCGATCCCGACGATATCGCCAGCATGACTTTGTTCCTTGCTTCCGATCAGGCGTCGTGGATCACCGGTCAGGTGATTTCCGTCGACGGCGGCCGCTAAGGCAAGGCTGGAGGCAAGTCTGGGGCAAGGCTGGAAGCAAGGCTGATTGAGAGCAGATTGACGTGGCGCTGGGCAGGATTGCGAGAAGTTCAGGCTTAACCAAAGGTAAAATCGCTCTGGACGGATGCCGACAAAGAGTTAAGATTTCGCTCGATCAACGAGGGTGAATGGCAATGGTCGAAGTTCCTCCGATGGCGATGAAGTTCTTGCGGCAAAGGGTCAGCCTGAGGCATCTGCGCCTGGTCCTCGTGCTCGATGAGGAACGCAGCATCACCCGGACGGCCGAGCGGCTGTGCATCAGCCAGGCCGCGGTTTCGAAAACCCGCAGCGAGATCGAGAAGGGCATAGGCGCGCCGCTGTTCGAATGGTTCGGGCACCGGCTCGAGGTCACACCGGTCGGCAAATGCATCCTGCAGTCGGCGCGCCGCATCGCTGCCGAACTCGAATGCCTGAGCGATGAATTCGCGCTGATGAAGTCCGGCATGGGCGGTGTGCTGAGTATCGGCACGCGCACCATCTCGGGGCAACCCTTCCTGGCGCGCGTCACGGCCGCATTCAAGAAGGCGCATCCTGCCGTCACCGTGCAGCTCGACGACACCGATCTTGGTTCTCTGCTGGAACGCCTGTCGAAGGGCTCGATCTCATTGCTCTATGGCCGTTTCGACGCATCCTGTGCCGATGCGGGGCTGGAGGCGCAGCCGGTGTTGAGCGATCGCATCGTAGTCATCGCCAGCCCCAATCATCCGCTCGCCGAGCAGCGCAAGATTTCCTGGGCCGACCTGGTGAAGCAGAGCTGGGTGCTGACGCCGGAAGGCTATATGGGCCGCTACGGGCGCGACTATCTGGCGGCCGAACTGTCGCGACATCAATTGCCGTTCCCGACCAATCTGGTGGAAACCCAGTCGCTGCTGCTGATCATGACCTTGTTCCAGTCGGGCGATTTCCTGACCCTCTTGCCGGAGGGTGTCGCGGCGCAATTGGAGACGCGCGGGCTTGCCCGCGTGCTGAGCGTGGCACCGGTCGGACCGGTCGAACCGGTCTGTCTGATGTGGCGCTCCGATACGGCGATGCCACCCGCCGCCCGGCGCTTTCGCGACGTCGCGCTGGAACTGCTGCGGGGGGATGAGCAGCAGCGCCAGGAAGAGGAAGCCGCCGCCATCAAGCCGTTGCGCGGCCTCGAGGCCCGGCGCTTCGAGACCGTGCAAGGCGGACGCAAGCAAAAAGGGAGAGCTTCTCCAGCAGCGCGGCGGCGGGCACCGAAGGAAATCCTCGGCGAACTGGCTTAGCCAACGGAAGCCCGCATCCGCCCCTGGGCAGCAGTCGCGGACGAGGGCGAGCCGGGCTCAAATAACGTTTGGTTGAGTGTCTCGAAACTTCTTTTCCGTTGTTGGCTCCACGGTGGCATGATTGAACCTTTCCGTACGGGTTCAATGCAATGGCGGTGCGGTGTCTTCATCCTCGGATTCAGCCAAAACATTCGCGATCGATTTTGTCGAGCGCAATGCGCGTGCCTTCATCACCCTGAACGATTCGATCTTTTATTTCGGCGAGTTGGGCGTGCAGGAAACGCGCAGCGCCGGCCTGATGACGGCGCTGCTTGAAAAGCACGGCTTCACCGTCGAGCGCGGCATTTCAGGGTTTGCGACTTCCTTCATGGCGACGTTCGGCACGGGCTCGCCGGTCATCGCGATCCACACCGAATATGACGCCAATCCGTCGAACAGCCAGAAACCGGGCGTTGCCGAGCGGGCCGAGATCGTCGCCGGCGCGCCGGGCCATTGCGAAGGCCACAACACGAATGCGGCAGTGATGGTCAGTTCGGCACTCGCCATCCGCTATGCGATGGAGAAGTTCGGGCTGCCGGGCACGCTGAAGATCTTCGGCGCATCTGCCGAAGAGCAGTTGCTCAGCCGGCCGTATTTTGTCCGTGACGGCTATTTCGACGATGTCGACCTGGCTTTCCACGACCATGTGCTCGATACGTTCGGCACCGATTACGGCATGATGCAGAGTGCCGCGGTGTCCGCCGAATTCACGTTTCATGGCGAGACGGCCCATGCCGCCGTGTCTCCGTGGAAAGGCCGCGACGCGCTCGATGCTGTCATGCTGATGGACGCCGGCCTGGCGCAATATCGCGAGCATATGAAGCCGACGATGACCATGCATCGGGTCATCACCAAGGGCGGTGAGCAGCCGAATGTCATTCCGGCGCTGGCGGCTTGCTGGTGGTATTTCCGCGATCCGACGGCGGAAGGCGCGCGCGTGCTGTTCGAGCGGGCGCAGAAGATCGCCCAGGGCGCGGCGCTGATGGCGAATTGCGAACTGGAGATCAATGTGCGCGCCGCCGTCTGGCCGGTGCGGCTGAACCAGACGATCGCCGAGGTGATCCAGCGCAATGTCGAGGCGGTCGGGATGCCGGCGTGGACCGAGGGCGAAAACGATTTTGCGCGGCGGCTGCAGAAGCAGGCGAAGGTGCCGGAGATCGGCCTGCGCCCGAAGGTGTCGCCGCTCGAAGGCCCCGTCGTGCAGATCGCCGCGTCCAACGATTGCGGCGATGTCTCGTGGAAAGTGCCGATGGGACGCATCTGGTTTCCAGGCAACGTGCCGCATCTGCCGTTTCATCACTGGAGCGCGGGAGCCGCGCTGGCGACGTCGATCGCCCACAAGGGCGGGCTGGCCGGCGCCAAGGCGCTGGCGGCGTCGGTGATCGACTATCTGCGTGACAGGGATCTGGTGACGCAGACCAAGGCCTCGTTCAAGGCGGAAATCGGCGATACCGTCTACAAGCCGCTACTGCCCGATGGCCAGCGCGCGCCCGCCGACCTCAACCAGGCGCTGATGGAGAAATTCCGTCCCGCGATGGAAGCCCATTACATCGCCGCACAGCCCGAATTCATCGTCTAGCAACTGAAGAGGTTCTGATGCCGTCGTCTCCGATGCGTTACCCGCGAAAGTGGGAATGGCCGAACCAGCAGAAGATCGCCATGACGATCAACCTCGCCATGGAGGCGTTCCGCTTCAAGAGCCAGTACACGCAGGAGGGCAGGCCCGGGCGAGAGGACTTTTTCTCGCTGTCCTATGCGCGCTACGGCGCCAAGTCCGGCATCTATCGCATTCTCGATCTGCTCGACGAGACGGGCGTCAAAGGCAGCATGTCGATCAACGGCAAGGCTGCCGAGCTCTATCCCGATCAGATCCGCGCCGTTGTCGAAGCGGGTCATGAGCCGGTCGGGCATGGCTGGGAAAACGATATGCTCACCGACGACGCCGACCCGGAGGCAGAACTCAACGAGATCCGCCGGGTGACCAAGGCGATCACTGATGCGGGCGGCGTGCGCCCGATCGGCTGGACCAGTCCCGGCAGCGCGGGATCGAGCAATACGCTGACGTTTCTGGCCTCGGAAGGCTATTTGTGGAACGGCGACGAGGCCGATGACGATCTGCCCTATGTGAAGACGACGGCAAAAGGACCGATGGTTCTGCTGCCGCGGGTCAACACGCCGACGAACGATCTGGCGATCTGGATCGCCGGCAAGAATCCGCCCTCTGTCATCTGGGAGCAGTTCAAGGACACGTTCGACGAGCTCTATTCCGAGGGTGAGCGCGGCCATCCGAAATGGATCGAGATCGTGCTGCACGCCCATATGGCCGGCAGGCCGACGCTCATCCCGACGATCCGGCGCTGTATCGCCTATGCCAAGCAGCATCAGGACGTGTGGTTCGCGCGCAAGCGCGACCTTGCCGAATGGGCCATGAAGCGAGAATCGGAAAGGGAGCCGGGCTGAACATGTTGCGCCGGGTCGTGGAGGACAGGGTGAGCATCGATATCGGTGATCGTCTCCGCTTCGTGCGCACGCAGCGCAACCTGTCGCAGCGGCTGCTGGCGAAGCGGGCGGGCGTGACCAATTCGGCGATCTCGCTGATCGAATCCAACCAGGTCAATCCGTCGGTGGGGGCACTGAAGCGCATTCTCGACGGCATCCCCATGGGGCTGGCTGATTTCTTCTCGCTGGTTCCGAAGCAGGGAAGCCGCAGCTTCTATCGGTCGGACGAACTGACCGAGATCGGCAAGGGGCCGATCTCCTATCGGCAGGTCGGCTCGCACCTCAACGGCAACTTGCTGCAGATTTTGAAAGAGACTTATCAGCCGGGCGCCGATACCGGCCGCATTCCACTCACCCATGAGGGAGAAGAGGGCGGCATCGTCATCAGCGGCCGGCTCGAAGTGCGGGTCGACGGCGAGCGGCGGATTCTGGGGCCGGGCGATGCCTATTCGTTCGAAAGCCGGCGTCCGCACCGGTTCCGTTGTATCGGACCGGAGCCGTGCGAAGTGATCAGCGCCTGCACGCCGCCAAGCTTTTGAGTATTATTTTCGCGGAAGTCGCTCGCAACAGGAGCATTCATGTCCAAGCGCCCTAGATTTCCCCGCCAATGGGACTGGCCCGGCAGGCAGAAGATCGCTTTCACCGTCGGCGTTCCGTTCGAAGCTTTCGAGAAGCAGAGCCAGGTCAATTTTGTCGCCAGTCGCGGCCAGCTCGACCGTTTTTCGCTGTCCTATGGCGACTATGGCTGGAAGGCCGGCATCTGGCGCCTGATGAACATTCTCGACGAATTCGGGATCAAATCGTCGATCTCCGCCAATGGCCTTGCCGCCGAGCGCAATCCCGACATCATCAGGACATTCGCGCAGGATGGCCATGAAGTTCTCGGCCATGGCTGGGCCAACGACGTCTACGCCAAGGATGCGACGCCCGAGGAAGAACGCCAGGAGATCAAGCGCTGCACCGACCTTTTGACCGAGATCACGGGCGGGATCCGGCCTGTCGGCTGGACCAGCCCGGGCTCCAGCGGCTCCGAGATGACCAATGAATTGCTGGCCGAGCAGGGCTATATCTGGGTCGGCGACGACGCCAGCGACGACCTGCCGTTCGTGCAGCAGACGAAGTCGGGTCCGTTTGTGACTTTGCCGCGCACCAACATCTTTACCAACGACATCGCGGCCTGGATATTTCCCGCCAATCCGACGTCGGTGTTTCTGGAGAATTTCAAGGAGACGTTCGATCAGCTTTATCGCGAGGGCGAAGAGGGCTGTCCGAAATGGCTCGCCATGACCTTGCACAGCCACATGGCCGGCCGGCCGACCATGTCGAACACGATCCGCCGCTGCCTCGACTACGTGCGCCAGCACGACGGCGTCTATTACGCGCGCAGCCGCGATGTCGCCGAATGGGCGCTGCAGCGAGAAGCCAGGGGCTGAGTCTATACCATGACGGGCATTTGCCGCAGCAACAGTGAGTTATCCCATACCGGCGCTGGGTTTAACGGCAGGTTAGGGACGCGCGCACTTCTTTTCCGTTGTTGCGCTCCGCGGGGCATGATCGACTTGCGATTGGAACTTCATCCTGCGAACAAACGGACCGCCAGCAAGCCCATAGATATGGTGGCCAGACCATGACGGCAATCATCGAACTCGACAATGTAAGCATCGCCTTCCAGCGCGAGGTCGTCTACGACCGGCTGTCGTTTTCGGTGAACGACGGTGAATTTCTCTGCATTCTCGGGCCGAGCGGATGTGGCAAGTCGACTTTGCTGCGCGTCATCGGCGATCTGCTGGGTGTCGATTCGGGCGGTGTGACCGTCGCCGGCTCTCCGGCCGCCAAGGGGTGGCAGGAAATCGCTTATGTGTTTCAATCGCCGCGGTTGTTGCCGTGGCGCGATGCCGAGGCCAATGTCATCCTCGGCCAGCAATTGCGTTTCGGGCGCGCCCGCAGCATGAGCGAGATGCGCGATAAGGCCCGGGCGCTGCTGGAGCTCGTCGGCCTCGGTCGTGACATGCACAAATATCCCGCGATGCTGTCGGGTGGCGAACGCCAGCGTGTGTCGATCGCCCGCGCCCTGGCGGTCGAGCCGCGCATCGTGCTGATGGATGAACCGTTCTCCGCGCTCGACGTGACCACGCGCCGGCGGATGCGGGCGGAAATCGTCGAAATCTGGAAGAAGACCGGCAAGACCATCGTCTTTGTCACCCATGAAATCGACGAGGCGCTCGAACTCGCCGATCGTGTCGTCGTTCTTTCCGTCAAGCCGACGCGGGTGCTCGAAACCGTTTCCATTACGGCCGCCAGGCCGCGCAATCTGGCGAGTCCGGAACTGAATGCAGCGCGCGCGAGGCTGTCGCATCTGCTCGGCCTCTCGAGCCATCACGAAGAATGAAGTAACAGAAAGGTTGTCGTCATGAACAGACTGATTGGCAAAAGCATCGGCATGCTTGGCTTGGCTCTGGCGTTGCATGCCGCGCCGGTCCGGGCTGCCGAAACGATCACCTATGGCTCGCTGCCAGATCCCGGATACGATGCCGTCGTCTGGGCGATCGAGAACGGCAAGGTCAGCGATCCGAGCGTGACGATCAAGGTCGAGCGGGTGTCGTCGATCCCGGCGCTCATGCAGGCGGCGATGACGCAGCAGTTCAATCTGCTGCCGAACGGCATCCTGTCGATGCCCCAGATGCGCGAGAGCGGCCTGCCGATCAAGATCGTCAGCACTCTGCTGCGCTACCATCCGCAGGGCCATAGCGCCGATCTCTGGGTCAAGGCGGATTCGCCCTACAAGACCATGCAGGACCTCAAGGGCAAGACTATCGCGGTGTCGTCCGTCGAGGCGCAGAATGTGATTTCGATACGCTGGGTCATCGCCGAGCGCCTCGGCATGAACGCCGATGCCGTAGGAGGCGACTTCCGCTGGGTGGAAATGCCAGCCGCGCAGTTCGAAGCTGCGCTTGCTGCCGGCCGTGTCGACGCGGCTGCCTTCAGCAACGTCCCGTCCTATACGCTGACGAAGGGTGGCGCATACCGGTCGGTGCTGCATGGGTCGAAAGAACTCGAGCAGATGTACGGCGGACCGATGCCGTCGCTTTTCCTGTTCGGCTATGAGACCGACATGAACAAGCGACCCGATGCCTATGTGGCCGCCTCCAAACTGCTCAAGGCTTCGGCTCAGTATGTTCTCAAGAACCAGGACGAAGTCTTCGGTGCCGTCGCGCCGAAATACAAGATTTCCAAGGAGGATCTGCAAACCTGGTTCACCACCTTCGCGCAGATGCCGCTGGCGCTCGGCCCGACCGACAAGCAGGTGATGATGAAGGCCTGGCAGTCCGGCTTCAAAATGGGCATGCTGAAGAAAATGCCGGCGACCCCGGACGAGCTCGTCTGGTCGAAAGCGGTGATGGAATAGGCCTCGGGCGTCCTCAACAGGATCGAACACAGCAGCATGTCGATGTCGACGCCTTCTATGGTACAGGACCGCAAGCCGCCGCTTGCGGTCCTGACGGCGCGGCGGGTGAGCACGCTCATCTTCGTCGTCGGGCTGTTTGCGCTGTGGCAATGGTATTCGATGAACATGCCGCCGGTGCTCATTCCCAGTCCGGCGCGGGTGTTCGACCGGTTCGTCGAACTCTGGACCGATCCCAAGAATCTTGCTTATGCCGTCGATTCGTTGGTCCATGTGGCGGTGTCGGTGCTGCTGGCCTTCGTCGTCGGCGTCGCCATCGCGCTGCTGGGCTATTATTTCGACGTTCTGGACCTGGCGATCTACAGCCGGTTGACGCCGTTTCTCAATTCCTTCTCGAGCATCGGCTGGGCGTTCCTGGCGATGATCTGGTTCGGCGTCAACGAAGGGTCGGTCATCTTCGCGACGACGATCGTTCTGCTGCCATTTGCGATCATCAATGCTGGAACGGGCTTGCGCGAACTTGATCGCGAGATGATCGAGATGGGCCGGAGTTTCGGCCGCAGCGCGCGCCGGCAGATCATCTGGATCATCCTGCCGATGATGTTTCCCTATCTGTTCGCGACGGTCAGGCTGTGCTTCGGCATCGGCTGGCAGGTGGTGCTCACTGCCGAACTGCTGTGCGGGTCGTCAGGCCTTGGCATGCTGATCAACCTGGCGCGGCAGCGTTACTGGACAGACATGGTGTTCGCGGTGGCGGCGCTCATTCTCATTATCGTCTATCTCACCGACCGAATCATTTTCGCTGCGATCCAGCAGCGCCTGAGGCGTCGCTATGAGCTCACCTAGCGGCACCGGCCGGCACCTTTCGCAGAGGCTTGCCGCCGAGGGGCTGGTGGTCGCGGCGATTGCCGCCTGGTGGTTCTCGTCCGCGCAATTCCCCGTCAACGTATTTCCCTCGCCAATCCAGGTTTTCTGGGAACTGGTGCGGCTGTCGACGGATGCGGAATTCTGGGGGAATGCGGCGGCGACCGGATTGCGTGTCCTGCTTGCCGTCCTCTTCGCCACGGTGTTGGGCAGCGGGCTTGGCATGCTGCCGCGCTATGTGCCTTGGATGAGCGGCATTATCGACGACGTGCTGATCCCTTTCTTCACTTCGTTTCCGGCAATCGTCTGGG
>Ga0182744_1000467_pt1 | contig 38677 bp, 35 predicted proteins | sample eDN3rd30CKraftMG_FD_128525 | JGI IMG/M metagenome (GOLD analysis project Ga0182744, IMG submission 128525) | Enriched Miracle-Growth compost microbial communities from Emeryville, California, USA - eDNA 3rd pass 30_C Kraft MG (version 2) (version 2) ... | reverse complement strand
CGCGGAACTCAACGCGCTTAGCCTTCGGGTTCGAGCCAGTAACCGGGATGCGGATACACGCCGAACGGTTACGTGCCGAGTACACCAGGTTGACCGGAGCCTCATAGCCAGGCACCAACCGGCGGAACGAGTTCACAGAAGGGTTAGTGAACGCGAGCAGCGCTGGAGCGTGCTTCAGCAGACCACCGATGTACCAACGAGCCAGATCCGACAGACCGCCGTAACCCTTCTCGTCGAAAAATAGTGGCTTGCCGTCCTTCCACAGCGACTGGTGGCAGTGCATACCCGAGCCATTGTCACCAAAGATGGGCTTAGGCATGAACGTAACGGTCTTGCCCTGCTCCCACGCGGAGTTCTTGACCACGTACTTGAACTTCATGAGGTCATCAGCGGCAGCGGTCAGCGTGTCAAAGGTGTAGTTGATCTCCTGCTGGCCGGCAGTACCCACCTCGTGGTGCGCGCGCTCAACCTTCAGTCCAACCTCTTCCAGGCGTTCACAGATCTCATCACGGAAGTCAGCAAAGTGATCGTTAGGGGAAACCGGGAAGTAACCACCCTTGAGGCGGGTCTTGTACCCACGGTTCAGGCCATCTTCCTCGCGCTCGCGGCCCATGTTCCACGCTGCGGTGCCGGACTCAATCTCGTACAGGGTTGAGCCCGGGGTGGTCTGATAGCGGATGCCATCAAATGCGTAGAACTCGGCTTCAGGGGCAAAGAAGACGGTGTCTGCAATGCCGGTGGAGCGCAGGTATGCCTCAGCCTTGGACGCCACGTTACGCGGGTCGCGGGAGTACGGCTCTGAGGTGAATGGGTCAACAATGGAGAAGTTAACAACGAGCGTCTTGTGCTTACGGAACGGGTCCAAGTACGCGGTGGTGACGTCAGGAACAAGCTTCATGTCAGATTCGTGGATTGCCTGGAATCCACGGATCGATGAGCCGTCAAACATCATGCCTTCAGAGAAGGCGGAATCGTCGAATTGGGCGGTCGGCACATTGAAGTGCTGCATCTGACCAGGCAAATCGCAGAAGCGAACGTCGACAAACTCGACGCCCTCCTCGTTAACGAAGGCGATTGCCTCCTCAGCGGTCTTGAACATCCGAGTCTCCTTGATCGGGGGAGCCAAATTCTTAGGCTAAGTAGAACACTAGGGGACAGCGGTTTCTTTGCGATGTACCAATTGTTTCGCCCGTGTTACATACACAGATATTGTGTGACAATCTTGCGTCGTGGCGGCGGTTTGGTCAGCCTGTGAGATGCACAACGCCATGCCAAAATCTCAAATTGTGGCAGCCACTGCGTCCAGTTTCGCGCGTACCATCGTGATGTGGCATCTCGAAAAGATATTGGCTCCTGGCTAGAGGGTACCCCGTCAGGAAACCTAGAAAACTCCGCTGACCGTGCAAATAGGCTCGGCCTGCCAGAGTCCGGTTCCGGCTCCCAAGCGGGACTGGGCCGCCGAGTAATCGCCCTGCTGATCGACTGGGCAGCTGCCAGCGCAGTATCTTGGCTACTGTTTGACTACAACTCGCTGGCCACGCTCGGCGTATTTGCGGTGGAAAACTTCCTCTTTGTTTCCACCCTCGGATTTTCCATTGGCCACTTTGTGGCCGGGCTTCGGGTGCGCCCCGAAGTTCCGGGCCAAGCATTCGTCGGGTTTGTCCGTGGCCTTATCCGCACGCTGCTGCTGTGCCTCGTGATACCGGCCGCTATCTGGGATGGTGACGGCCGCGGTCTGCACGATAAGGCAGCGCGCACCATCATTGTCCGCCGCTAAATTTCCGACGACCCTGCCGCCTGATATGAAAAGTGCGGGAATCGTCGATAAGCAGTTTTAGCCGCCAGCGTGGAGCACAGCGGCGACCAACATAACGCTGCGCACAAAATGACCGCCGTAGTACACAAGAGGGGCCCGCGAATCACAGATTCGCGGGCCCCTCAAATACTTAGCCACTGACCAGGCTAAACCGGGCTGACTTAGCGCATGCCTCGGCGGTCCGGGCGGGCGCGAGTCGGGTCAATTCCCTTAGGAATTGGAAGTTGCATCTTGCCAATAGCAACCAAGCGCTTATCTACCTCGGCCAACTCGGCGCGAGTCAACTTTGGCTTCAGCTTTTGAACAGCGCGTGTCAACTTAGGCAGAGGGATTTGCCCCTCCTCATTGCCGCACGGTAGAACGTGCACCGGGACGCCAGGAAGCATACGAGACAAACGCTTTTGCTCTTTCTCCACCAACTTATTTGCGGCCTTTGCAGGTCCCTCTGTAACCAGAACAACGCCGGGGCGTCCAACGCCACGGAAAATCAAAGCCTGAGTCTTTGCGTCAAAAGCGGCAGGCTCCTCCGGGAAAGTCCAACCACGGCGAAGGGTTCCCAGCGCAGCGCGAGACGCGCCGGGCTGACCCTCAATGAGGCCATACTGAACCTTCTCAGCACGCCTAGCCAATACAAACATCGCGGCAAGAGGGGAGAACAACAACCCGATAATGCCCAAGTAGATAAACATTCCCGTACCCGCACGGAAAATAAGCGCGAGAAGCAGGAACACTGCGATCACACCGAGTGCGGCACCAAGCATGTACCACCGGGAAGTGGGATCGTGCTGAACGGTCAGCTTGTAGACGTCCCACACCTGGTGATACCACCGGGTCTTTTTGGGCTTCTTCTGCTTCTGGGCGGTGCTGTCGGCGACCACGTCGTCGGAAGTATTCTTACGAGCCATGCCAATAGTCTAGTGGGTTAACGCCGGGCGCTTTAACGGCACCCGCATTGTGTACCGGGCCACGGGGCGTAGGCCGCGCGGCGAACCGTCACACATTTGCCGGTGTAGATGTGCGGTCTACGAGGAATGCGGCCTCTTGGCGTGACACCGTACGCGTGGTCAAGTGCTTAAGCGCATCAGGAACTGGGAGTCCCTTCTTAGCCATAGCACCACCCCAGAGCCTTCCCGCACGATAAGAAGAACGCACGAGAGGCCCAGACATGACACCAAGGAACCCGATACGCTCAGCCTCGCTAGACAACTCCACAAACTCTTCCGGACGCACCCAACGATCAACAGGATGATGCCGCTTTGACGGGCGCAAATACTGGGTAATGGTAATCAGGTCACAACCCGCAGAATGGAGCGCCTCGAGGGCCTCGACGACCTCCTCGGTGGTCTCGCCCATACCAAGAATGAGGTTGGACTTAGTTACAAGACCCGCATCATGTGCGCGGGTAAGAACCGAAAGTGAACGGTCGTACCGGAAGCCGGGACGAATCTGCTTGAAGATGCGCGGCACAGTCTCGAGGTTATGGGCCAGCACCTCTGGACGGGACTCATTCACTTCGTCGAGAAGTTCAGGGATGGCGTTGAAGTCAGGGATAAGCAACTCAACGCCCGTGGACGGATTAAGTGCATGCACTTGACGGACCGTCTCCGCATACAACCACGCACCACCATCTGGCAGATCATCGCGAGCTACACCGGTGATTGTGGAGTATTTGAGCCCCATCTGCCGGACCGACTCGGCAACCCGGCGCGGCTCATCCGCATCAAATTCCGCAGGCTTGCCGGTGTCAATCTGACAGAAGTCACAACGACGAGTGCACTGATCCCCGCCAATGAGGAAGGTCGCCTCACGGTCCTCCCAGCATTCATAGATGTTGGGGCAGCCAGCTTCCTCACACACGGTGTGGAGGCCGCCCTTCTTCACAAGATCACGAACATCTTGGTACTCGGGTCCGGTTACCGCTCGAGTCTTGATCCATTCGGGCTTCTTCTCAATGGGCACGGCCGAGTTACGAGCTTCAATGCGAAGCAGTTTGCGACCTTCAGGTGCGGATACCACGGGTACTCCTTTGAGTGGTGTGCGTGTACGAGGCAGGTAGAGGGGAGACTCAGTTGTTACACAATGCCGATTTCTTTGAGTCGTAACTCGAGATGGTGCATGAGCCGTGGAGCGCACTCCTGCACAGTGATAGTGCGTCCGGCCTGCAGACTGAGCGTGGTGACTCCAGCATCTGCAATACCGCAGGCAACGATGTGTGAATAGGGCTCTAGCGAGTTGGAGCAATTTAGCGCGAGACCGTGCATTGTTACCCCCTGCGCGACCCGCACGCCGATTGCGCAGACCTTGTTTTCGATGCCAGGCAATGGCGAATCAACCCAGACACCGCTGCGCCCATTAACTGTGTGGGCTGCGACACTGAGATCCTCACACAGATCAATAACGGCGCGCTCCAACTGCCGAACATACTTGACCACATCTAGCGGTGCTGGAAGGGGCACGATCGGATAAACAACAAGCTGGCCCGGACCATGCCAGGTGATTTTGCCGCCACGATCAACGTCCTCGACGTTCAGATGTGCTGGGCGCTCAGCGGCTCGAGTGCGACGACCCGCGGTGTAGACGGGCTCGTGTTGGAGCATGATGAGACTTGCAGGCGTACTCTGACTTGCCACAGCAGCGTGAATGCTGCGTTGTAGCGCTAAGCCCTCGGAAAATGGAACATGTCTGGTTTCAAGATCGATGGACAAACACTCCATTTCTTCACCGTAGACCCGCACGACCAGTCCACATAGGTGCGGTCATCATCTAAGACAACGTAAAGTTTTGGGCCCATCTGTCGGCCGCTTTGTGCTGCTGTGAGCAGTTCTGGGGCCCAAAGCTGCGAGTTGTGAAGTCCCAAGAACCGCGATTGTGAACGAGTGTCGGGATGTGATGGGGAGTCGTCTCCTGTGGATTACGCTGACATTGAGTGCCTCATGCGGTTGGGTAGGTCGAGTGCGAGGACTCAACGAATCCGATGTAAAGACGCTCAATGAAGCAGGCGTTACACTCCTGACTGCGCTGACAGGACACAATCCTGATAGCCCGCTGCCCACCTATGAGGGGCTCACCGCTCACGGTGCACCTGCACACGTGCACTTTGTACTGTTGGGCGCGGGAGAGGACCTTGAAGCGGGAAGGCAGTACTGGTCCGATGTTATTGCCAAAACAGCCCCGCTTCGCCATGAACGTTGGTTGCAGCCCATAATGCAGAGCGTGGACCTAGGCGATGTCTGTGCCATTGCCGTTCAACCAGCGCAGCCGCTCCAAACCGCGTTTGATCACCGGCCAATGGCGTTTGAACAGGTTGTGGCACTTGTGCGCACCGTCTGCCAAGCGATGGTGACGCTGGCGAACTGCGGACTATGGCCGCTTGCACTTCACCCGAGCAATGTAGCGGTGATGAGTAACGGCTCCTTTGTTTTTACGCCATTTACGGAGTTCACGTTCGATCAGAATCTCGCTGGAGAACGCACTGAGGCAGTTGCGCCGCTTGATCATGTGCAAAAACTCGTAAGCGAACTAGCAGATCTTGGGCTGTGCCTGCCATCGGACGCACACGTACTTGCTGGCATTGCCCGAGCAATCTGTGAAAGCGAGAGTGGCGCCTACGCGGTGGGCGAGTTTGTCCTTGCGCTCGATAGTGATGGCACAAAACGACTTGCCCAACGAGAGGTCTATACAGGATCTGGTATTACACCTACCGAGGGTGCAATGGTAGAGGATGCGTCAGAGCCACAATCGCATGCACCGCAACTTCCACGGTGGAGTGCGCCACCACGCTCAGCATTGCAAACTAATAACGAAAAGCCGAAGCGGAACAAAACGGTAGTTGTCGCTGCCATTTCCGGTGTCGTTGTCCTCGTAGGTGGACTTGCCTTCGTGCTCAACGGAGGCGATGGAGAGAGCGGTTCTCGGCTGGCAAGCAATACAGCTGTAACTTCACCACCTGATAGAACCGCCCTGCCGATTTCCGATAAGCAGATTGATGACCAAGATTTGGTTTTAGCGCTGATTTCCCAACGATATGAACGTATCGCAGAGCTCACTACGCAGACAAAAACGTCTGGTAACTCAACTGACAAAGACCTGCCGGCCGGCAAAGAATTCGCTGGTATTGCTGTACCAGGTAGCGCAGTGTGGCAGCAATCGCAAGGGATCGTGAACTCCCTCCTGGCTTCTCACACCACACTAGAGAGCCCGCGCGTAGAGGTTAGTGATTTTCGAGTGTCACAGCGCCATGACACTCAGTTAGAAGTGGAAGTGACCTACACAATGACCGCGAAGGTGCTCGACCCAAACGGCCTCACGCATGAATCATCACAGACCACAGAATCAATAAACCTAGGACTGCGGAAAATCGACGGCATTTGGTTGCTAGAAACCGTGACTGCACTTCACTCTGAATAGCGGCTAGGAATAGCGGCTAGCTGGATTGCAGGTCAGCGGCGATCCAGCGAGCCATGTGTGCAGTGTCTGGGTGGTTGAACTCGAAGTTGAGTGATTCTAGGAGGGCAGGGCGTACAAGTACACCTCGCACTATCTCCTGGGAAAACTCGCCGACTGCGAATTTTAAGGCAAACGCGGGTACCCGGAACTTTGCTGGTCGATGGAGCGCGGCTGCCAGCGCGTTTGTAACCTCAGCGTTGGATGTGGCACCAGGCGCAACGAGATTGACCGGACCCCACGCATCCGTGTTGTCAAGAACATGTAGTACTGCGCGGATATGGTCCTCAAGAGTTATCCAACTCCACACTTGTTTGCCGCTGCCGAGTGGGCCGCCAAGTCCTACCTTGAGCAGTGGGAGCAGGCGACCCAACGCACCACCTTGAGGTGACATGACCAGACCCGTACGCAAGAATGCGACTCGGGTATCGCTGAGAAGTGCAGGCTGCGCGGCATTCTCCCACTGTTCGCAAACCCCGGACAAAAAGGTGCTGCCACGCTTGGACGACTCATCCACCGCTTGATCGGGAAATCCATAGAAGCCGGTTGCGGACGCAGAAAGGAACGAGTGCGGCGGCGTTGTGGAGTGTGCAATTGCAGTTGCGAGGGTGGAGGTAGCAGCTAGACGAGATCGTAGGATCGTGTCCTTGTATGCGGGAGTCCAACGCTTATCGCCAATGCCAGCGCCAGCGAGATTAATCACCGCGTCTGCGGAATCAATGATGAACTGATCGATTTCCGCGCGTTGAGGGTCCCATGCCATGTCTTGAATGCGGCTATGTGTATGGAGCGCGGAGTGTGGGGCAGAGTTCGGTCGGTTGAGCCTGACCACGGTGTCGCCACGTTCAGCTAGGGCTTGTACAAGTGCTGTGCCAATGAGACCGGAGGCTCCTGCAACCACAACACGTTTGCTGTTCATGTGGTCAGTTTAAGCGTGGGCGGCGTAATTGGCAGGTTACGGGCTGAAATAGACCAAAAGCCTGTACGAGCGTGGCAAGTGGAGAGATGAGTGCCAGCGTGCAGCGGAGAAACAAAGCGGGGGCCAAGGCACCGTGTTGGTGCCCTGGCCCCCGCTAGAGAAAGCAATAGCCCTTAGAGGCCTAGCTTGTCCTCGAATGCGCCCTCTTCGATACGTGCCTTAACAACCGAGAGGAAGCGTGACGCGTCAGCGCCATCTACGAGACGGTGGTCGTAGGAGATCGAGAGGTAGGTGAAGGAACGAATTGCAATGACGTCTTCACCGTCTGGGCCCTTAACAACTGCAGGGCGCTTGACCATGGTGCCGGTACCCATAATCGCCGAGGTGCCCACAGGAACGATTGGAGTATCGAACAGTGCTCCACCCGATCCGGTGTTGGTGATTGTGAAGGTTGCGCCTGACAATTCGTCTGGCTTCACCTTGTTGTCGCGAGTGCGGGCACCAAGATCCGCAATCGACTGAGCGAAACCAACGAGGTCAAGTTCGCCAGCGTTCTTGATGACTGGAACGAGAAGACCACGTTCGGTGTCTACCGCGATACCGATGTTCTCGGTGGCAGGGTAGGTGATGGTCTTGTCAGCTAGGACACCGTTGACCTTAGGGTAGGCCTGCAGCGCTTCGGTAGCAGCAAGAGCGTAGAAGGACAAGAACGTGAGGTTGGCGTTGTGCTTGGCCTTGAACGCGTCCTTGACCCGGGTGCGCAGCTTGACGATGTTGGTAACGTCAACCTCCATAACAGTGGTCAGCTGAGCCTGTGTCTGAAGTGCCTCAACCATGCGCTCTGCGATGATCTGACGCAAGCGGCTGGCCTTCTCGGTAGTACCACGAAGCGGCGAAACCGGAAGGATGGTGGAAGCCTTCTTTGCACCTGCGGCAGGAGCAGCAGCCGCTGGAGTTGCAGCGGCAGGAGCAGCAGCCGCTGGTACGGCAGCAAGCACATCTTCCTTACGGATACGACCACCAACGCCGGTGCCGGTTACGGTGGCGAGGTCAACACCCTTTTCCGCTGCGAGCTTGCGCACGAGTGGGGTGACGTAGCCGCCCTTCTTTACAGCCTCTGGGGCTGGAGCCGCAGGAGCGGCGGCAGGGGCCGGAGCGGCGGCTGGAGCCGGAGCAGCAACAGGTGCAGCTGGAGCTGCAGGTGCAGATGCCGGTGCAGGAACGGGTGCTGGCGCGGCAACAGGTGCTGGTGCCACTGGGGCAGCGGTAGGTGCTGAACCACCGATAACGGCGATTACTGCACCGACCTCAGCTGTCTCGTCTTCCTGAACCAAGATCTGGGTCAAGACTCCGGCGAATGGAGATGGAACCTCGGTGTCAACCTTGTCAGTGGAGACCTCGACGATTGGTTCGTCGATTTCGACGTTCTCACCAACGCTCTTGAGCCAGCGGGTTACAGTGCCCTCAGTGACGGACTCACCGAGTGCCGGCATGGTGACCTTTTCGCCATCGCCAGCTGGCGCGGGAGCAGCAGCTGGTGCAGGAGCAGCAGCTGGTGCAGGAGCAGCAGCCGGCGCTGCAGGAGCTACAGCGGCAGGAGCAGGTGCGGCTGGGGCAGCAGCGGCAGGAGCTGAACCGCCAACCACTGCTAGCACGGCGCCAACCTCGACTGTTTCGTCTTCCTGAACCAGGATCGCGGTGATAACACCGGTCACAGGGGAAGGGACCTCGGTGTCAACCTTGTCGGTAGAGACCTCAAGAAGCGGCTCGTCCACCTCTACGGTGTCGCCCACGTTCTTCAACCAGCGGGTTACAGTGCCCTCGGTAACGGACTCACCGAGTGCCGGCATGGTGACCTTTTCGCCATCGCCAGCTGGTGCTGGTGCAGCAACTGGTGCAGGAGCAGCAGGCGCTACAGGTTCAGCGGCCACTGGCGCAGCAGGAGCTGCAGCCGGAGCAGCAGCGCCGGTGCCGTCGCCGATGACAGCGAGGACAGTTCCGACCTCGGCTGTCTCGTCTTCCTGAACCAGGATCTGCTCAATGACGCCAGCAAATGGCGAAGGCACCTCGGTGTCAACCTTGTCGGTGGATACCTCTACTAGCGGCTCGTCGATCTCGACAGTGTCGCCTACGTTCTTCAACCAACGGGTGACGGTACCTTCGGTGACCGATTCACCCAGAGCGGGAAGTTCAACGTTGTTGGACATTACCTCTCCAAATTCTGTGGAAACTTGTGTGCTTATCAGTTGTGTGCGTGGAGAGGCTTGCCAGCGAGCGAGAGGAATGCCTCGCCCAGGGCCTCGTTCTGCGTTGGGTGTGCGTGGATGAGTGGAGCAACGTCCTCTGGGTATGCTTCCCAGTTAACGATGAGCTGACCCTCACCGATCAGTTCACCAACTCGCGCACCAATCATGTGGACACCAACAACGGGACCGTCCTTCTGGCGAACCAGCTTGATGAAGCCCTGAGTGTTCAGGATCTTGGACTTGCCGTTACCAGCAAGGTTGTACTCGATCGATTCCACGTTCTCGGCGCCAAACTTCTCGATGGCGGCCTTTTCGGTGATACCAACCGAGCCGATTTCTGGCTCGGAGTAGGTCACGCGTGGGATGCCGGACTCAACGATTGGTGCTGGGTTTAGGCCCATGATCTGCTCGGCAACGTAGATGCCCTGCTGGAAGCCGCGGTGTGCGAGCTGGAGGCCTGGAACGATGTCACCAACGGCCCAGATGTTTCCAACGCCGGTGTGGTTCTTCTCGTCCACAATCACGAAGCCGCGATCAATGGTGATGCCCTGTGCCTCGTAGCCAAGGTCAGCGGTACGCGGGCCACGACCAATCGCAACAAGCAGGTACTCAGCGTCAAAGGTCTTGCCAGATTCGAGCGTAACGTGCACGCCGTTGGCGTCCTGGGTGACGCCAGCAAAGCGATCGCCGAGGTTGAACTTGATGCCGCGCTTGCGGAATGCGCGCTCGAGGTTCTTCGAGATTGCCTCGTCCTCGTTAGGTACGAGGTGGGGCAAGCCCTCAATGATGGTGACGTCAGCGCCAAAGGACTTCCACACGGACGCAAACTCGGAGCCGATAACGCCACCGCCGAGGATAATTGCGGAGCCGGGGACCGTGTCCATTGCGAGTGCGTGCTCGGAGGTCATGACGCGACCTTCAATAGCGAGTCCTGGCAGTGAACGGGAATACGATCCGGTGGCAAGCACAATGTGCTTACCCGTGATGCGCTGTCCGTTGACCTCAACTGCGTTCTGAGCCACGAGCTTGCCGTAGCCCTCGATCAGAGTGATCTGGCGGGACTTTACGAGTCCCTGCAAGCCCTTGTACAGGCCCGAAATCACACCGGACTTGTAGGTGTTTACCCCGGCCATGTCGATGCCGTTGAAGGTTGCGTTAACGCCGAAGAGGTGACCCTCACGTACGTTGTCGGCGACCTCAGCTGCGTGGAGGAGGGCCTTGGTGGGTACGCAACCGTAGTGGAGGCAGGTACCGCCAAGCTTGTCTGCTTCGATCAATGCAACGTTTTGCCCGAGCTGTGCAGCGCGAAGTGCGGTGGCGTATCCGCCGCTTCCTCCGCCCAAGACGACGATGTCAAAGTCGGTGCCGGGGGTTTCGGCCACGTTCTTCTCCTAAGAAACAAGGGGTCTAGATACGTTCCCATCTTGTCATTAAGGGGCGTGAACCCAAAGTGGAAACGGCCCTCAATCGTTCGCGTCACATGTGATTCTCGGAACAAAGCCCGTGATTTCAACGATTTTTTGTTCCTTTTTGGTCGCGCGTTCACCGTCAGCACACTTTGTGTCGCGGCGTTTTGCGTCCAAGTGCGCGGTATCGTGTGGGCTATGGGTTTTTTCTCGCGAGTTTTTGGTGGTCAGGATCGCGGTCCGGTGGGGCCAACGGCGACTCCCACTGCATCGTCATCTAGTGATCGCAAGCGTGAGACTCTTGAGCACTTGAGTGCCTTTGCGCGCTCGCGAATTGGCGTGGAGGCGTATATTGAGCCGCCAAATGCAAATGAGCCGGTCTCTATTTTGTTGATTGCTACAACCGGTGAGTGGACTCGGCGTCGTGTGCCCACGGCCGCTGATGCGCGCAAGATCGCTGGTGATCTTGGTTTGCCTGTCTATGATGTGAACTTCACGGGCTATCCGCAGCGGATGCGGGACTGGAATTCGGCGCATAAGCGCGCGCATTAGGCAGAGCCGCTGGTCCGTCAGGTTCGCTGGTACTGACAGAATCGTCGGAAATTAGAAATGGCGCGGGGAATTACCCCGCGCCATTTTCTGTGTCTTATTTTCGACGACTCACTGGGCTGGGTTCTCCAGCAGGCTTACCAGCGTGCGTACGCCGTGTCCGGTTCCACCCTTGGGGGTGTAGCCGAACGGCGCTGATTCGTTGAATGCGGGACCGGCAATGTCGATGTGTGCCCATGGGCGCTCGCTTGTGAATTCCTTGAGGAAGTGACCTGCCACGAGCATTCCGCCCCAGCGCTGACCCATGTTTGCGAGGTCTGCAACGGGGGAGTCGAGGGTGGGCCGCAGTTCCTCGGGGAGTGGCATGTGCCATACGGATTCACCCGCGGTGGCCGCTGCGTCGAGAACCTCGGTGACAGCGTCGTCCGTACCCATGACGGCGGAGACGCGGTTACCTAGTGCCATCATTTGCGCGCCGGTGAGTGTAGCGATATCGATGAGCAATTCTGCTCCGTCTTCCACTGCGGCTGCGAGCCCGTCGGCGAGGACAAGGCGGCCCTCTGCGTCGGTGTTAAGCACCTCTACGGTCTTGCCATTGCGCATAGTGATAACGTCCGATGGCCGGGTGGCTGAGCCGGACGGCATGTTCTCTGCAAGGCACAGATAGCCGGTAACTGAAATGTTCAGGCTCAACTTTGCGGCGGCGATGACGGTGTGCAGAACCGAAGCAGCGCCCGCCATGTCGGACTTCATAGCCTCCATGCCACCTGCGGGCTTGATTGAGATTCCACCGGAGTCAAACGTGATGCCCTTACCCACGATGGCTACTTTGCGCTTGGCGCGTAGCGGGCTGTAGGTGACCTTAACTAACCGGGGGCCGCGTACCGAACCCTGGCCAACCGCTACCAGTCCGCCGTAGTTGCCTGCTGCGAGTGCCTTGTCATCGAGCACGCTGACCTTGACGCCAGTGCCTTTAGCTGCGGCCTTGGCCAGGTCCGCGAATGCTGCAGGGTAAAGCTCGTTTGGCGCGAGGTTGACGAGGTCACGGGTGCCGGCAACCGCATCTGCGATGATTTGGGCGCGGGCAGCGCCCTTCTTTACGGCATTTTGACGCGCCACTGGGGAAACGATTTCCAGCGCTGCAACGGGGGTGCCGGTGGTGGCGGCTTCTCCTGTGCGGTACGTGCGGAATGCATAAGCCCCGAGTAGCGCACCTTCGATGACCGCAATGACTTCTTCTTCATCTGTCGCGGGCAGAGCCAGCGCGATGGATTCGGTATCGGTGATTGCGCGGGTTGCGGTTCCAGCAGCGCGTCGCAGTTGTTCTGCGCGGCCGTAGTTGTTTTCGCCGAGGCCCACGAGCGCGAGCGTCCCCGCAGCGAAGTTCGCGGGGGCGGGGATGCGCACGAGCGAGTCAGCTTTTGCGCTTACGCCAAGTGCTTTGAGGTCGAGTGCGTTGAGGCTCTGCGCGCTGAGCACCTCGCTATCACCCGATTGTGGTCCCACGATCTGTGCAGTTCCATTGACGGTTTCCACGCCGAGTACCAGCACGCTTGCGGTTACTGCGTTGGGGTCTTTTGTAGTAAAGGTAAGTTCAGCCACCCCTCGATCTTACATAGCGAACACGTTCTGCGTCTGGGCCTTTTCGGGTAATCTCAAGGTGTGTTTGTGGTTCTGAGTGTCTTGATTTGGCTGTCTGCGGCAGTAACGCTGGCTTGGTCGCTGCTTTTTGTTGCGAAGGACCGGGCCGTGATTCTGCGTCAGCTTTTTGCTGCCGGTGTCATTGAAACGCTTTTGACCGTGCAGGCGGTTTCCAGCGCGGTGATGCTGCTGCGTCAGGACCGGGGGATTGAGGCCTGGGAGTTCTGGGGTTACGTATTTACCATCATGGTCATCATGCCTGGCGCCGCCCTGTGGGCTTTTGCGGAGCGTACTAAGTGGAGTTCGGTGGTGCTCGCTGTTGCCTCTTTCACAGTGATTTTCCTGCAGTTCCGCCTTATTCAACTGTGGGGCTGACCCGTAAAGTTGAGTGGGGCTTATCGCCCCGGTGATTTTCGACGAGTGTGTTGCGTTGGTGTGGAGTTGTTGGGTTCCGCTCGCTGTGAGCAATCTCGATTTTCTGTGCAACGTTTAGGGGAAGGCAAAGCATGACTGGCGCAGGGCCGCAAGAAACCGAGAACCGCGGAAAGCCATCGCTTGAGCAGCGACTTCAGGCGCGCATGGATAGCGCTCCGGAGCGGGACCGAACGGGGACCACGGGAAAGGGTTTTGGCCGGATCTTGGTTGCGGTGTACGCGATCCTTGCACTGTCCGCAACGGCGCGCGGTGTGTGGCAGTTGCTTGATCACGGCAGTGAAGCACCGGTGCCCTACGCGTTGTCTCTGCTTGCCGGAGTTATCTATATTGTTGCGACTTTCGCCCTGGCATTGGGTGGTCCGGTGTGGCGTAAGGTGGCTTGGGGTGCGGTGTCGTTCGAGGCGATAGGCGTTCTCGCGGTGGGGATCTCGTCGATTTTTGAATCCACTTGGTTCCCAGATGCATCGGTGTGGTCGAACTTCGGCCAAGGCTACGGATACATTCCGCTGGTTCTTCCTTTTGTGGGTATGTATTGGTTGCGGCGCACCCGTCCCCAATGATTCTCAGCAGTAAGCAGATTCAGTAGCTAGCAGGACGAACGAGAAGGACACCGTGATTTACCAGCAGATCTTCAAGCACGTATTCGCCAAGATGGATCCGGAGCAGGCGCACCACTTGGTGTATACGGGAGTCTCGGTAGTGGGAAAGACGCCTTTTGTTTCCGGCGTCATCGAGGGCGCGATTGCACCCTACCTGCAGCAGGGACCGGGCGTGCGTGTGTTCGGCCGGCGAGTGCCTGCGCCTTTCGGGCTTGCAGGTGGTTTTGATAAGACTGCGCGCGCTGTCCGTGGCCTGACCATGCTGGGATTTGGCTTTGTTGAAATTGGGACGATCACCGCGCAACCGCAGCCTGGTAACGAAAAACCGCGGATGTGGCGCGAGATTTCCATGGGTGGTCTGCGCAACCGTATGGGCTTCAACAATGAAGGTGCTGAAGCCGCCGCCGTTGAACTTGCTCGACTGCGTTCTAGTGCCAAGGGTCGGTCCATCTTTGTGGGTGTGAACATTGGTAAGACCAAGGTGACTCCTGCGGAACGTGCAGCCGAGGACTACGCGTTTAGCGCGAGGCTGCTCGCTCCCTACGCCGACTATCTTGTAGTCAATGTTTCATCCCCAAACACTCCAGGACTGCGCGATCTTCAATCCGTAGATGCACTCCGTCCGATTTTGCAGGCGGTGCGCAGTGCTGCCAATGAATCCACGGTTGACCTAGGTCACCCGAGAGTGCCGCTCTTAGTCAAGATCGCGCCCGACCTTGCCAATGAGGACATCGAAGCGGTAGCTGAGCTCGCTCTCGAACTCGGCCTTGATGGTGTGGTTGCAGTTAATACCACGATTAACCACGATCTAGGACCTGGGGGACTATCGGGAAAGCCGGAGCTTGAACGTGGTCTTGAAGTTGTTGAACTCCTGCGCACCGTTCTTGGACCAGACCCTGTGATTATCGGGGTAGGAGGCATTTCCACGGCGAGCGACGCCCGGCGCTACCAGCAGGCGGGTGCCAACCTTGTGCAGGGTTACACGGGCTTTATCTACGACGGTCCCTTCTGGGCCCGAAAAATCAACCGCACGCTGCTCGGCCTAACTGAACGGTAGATTCAGCAGCGGCCAATAGCAACAAAAAGGTGGCGCCCGGTGGCAGGTGAAGAACCTGCGGCCGGGCGCCACATTTATGCGTATGTACCGACGGTCTGCGCCAGCCTGTGCTCACGCATAACCAGTTCCCAAATTTCAGCGCTCGCCAGGCTGGTCCGCCAAGGTCTGCTTAGGGTCGCGGTTCACGTGGTCGCCCAGAATCTCATCGATCTTGGTCATGAGTTCGGCAGGAATCTCCACACCGCCAGCCTTCACGTTTTCGGCGATCTGCTCGGGGCGAGACGCACCAATAATTGGCGCTGCCACGTTCTTGTTCTGCAAAACCCACGCCAAGCCAAGCTGTGGCAGTGAAAGACCAAGCTGCTCTGCAATCGGCTTGAGGTTCTGCACACGGGTGAGCAGGTCGTCGTTAATCTTGGCGCGAATACCGCGGTTAACACCCTCACTTGCTGCGCGAGAGCCGGCTGGGAACTCGTGACCGGGCAGGTACTTTCCGGTCAACAGGCCCTCAGCCAGTGGGCTCCACACGATCTGGGACAGGCCCAATTCCTCAGAAGTTGGAACAACTTCTTCCTCAATGACACGCCACAGCATGTTGTACTGAGGCTGCGATGAAATGAGTTGGAAACCGAGCTCCTTGGACCACTTGTGGCCCTCACGGATCTGGTCCGCAGTCCACTCGGAGACACCAATGTACAGAGCCTTACCCTGACGAACCACGTCGGCAAACGCGAGCATGGTCTCCTCAAGCGGGGTCGAAGCGTCATAACGGTGAGCCTGGTAGAGGTCCACGTAGTCGGTGCCAAGACGCTTCAGCGAACCGTTGATTGACTCCATGATGTGCTTGCGAGAAAGTCCCGTGTCATTGTGACCACCAGGACCAGTTGGCCAATAAACCTTGGTCAGGATCTCTAATGATTCGCGACGCTGACCGTGCAGAGCCTCACCAAGAACCGTTTCAGCCTTGGTGTTTGCGTAGACGTCAGCGGTGTCAAAGGTAGTGATACCGGCGTCCTGCGCTGCAGCGACACAACGCTTAGCGGTCTCGTTCTCCACCTGTGAGCCGTGGGTAAGCCAGTTGCCGTAGATGAATTCGGAAATTTTCAGGCCTGAATTGCCTAGGTATTTGTATTGCATGCATCCAGACTATGTCACAAAGCTCGCGCAAACACACGGGGCGCGAACCTGACCTAGTCTGGTTCGCGCCCCGCTAAATTTTTCCAGGTGTGTAAAAGGTTAGCTTGGGTACTCGCCATGCTTAACCACAGCCTTTGGCAAGCGGCCACGACGGAACTGGAACGCACGCATCACCGCGTACATCATAAGTCCGCGCTCATTAAGCGCAGACTGCCCAAACTTGGCCACCAGCCGCTTCTTCAACTGACGCCACAAAATGAACGCGTCCACGATCGCCACAATGACCACGAGGTACATCAGTAGCAGCGCAACCAAGGCCACCACAGGGAACTGCGAACCCAGCAGAGTCAGGAGCAGGAACACACCGGCAATAATGAGGAAGTACTCGCCAACGTTCCACCGAGCATCCACGAAGTCACGGATGTAACGCTTCTTTGGGCCACGGTCACGAAGTGGCATTCGCGATTCATCGCCGCTCTTCATAGCAACGTATTCCGTGTCCCGGGCCTCACGAGCCTTAGCCCGCTGCGCCTTTGCTGCTGCGCGACGGTCCTCCGGAACAAGTGGACGCTTACGGGCAGCTTCCGCCTCAGCGCGGCTTCGCGTAGGGCGGCCCTTGCTGTTCAACTTTTCCGCGGCATCCGCGATCGACTTATCAACCTTGGCGGATTCAATCAATCCGGGGATCGATTCCTTAGCCTTCTTTTCTGAACTCACAGGCTCTATCTTAGGCGAGCAACGCGGGACCTTGTGCGCGTCCTTGGTCACCCTCACGGCACGCTTTGCAGAGTAGGCTGGAATGGTGAGCCAAAAGCAACAGTATGAAGATAGGGTGCGGGAGTTGTTCCCAGCACTTCGCGCAGACCTCGAGTCTCTGGTACGTATCCCGAGTGTGTCCGCGGATGCTTTCGATCAAAACCACGTGGAAAGCAGTGCGCAAGCAATCGCGCAACTGCTGCGCGCCGAAGGCATAGACGACGTCCGGGTGCTTCGAGCGGGTCAATCGCGGCCCGCGATCATTGCGCGAATCCCGGCGCCCGAAGGGCAGCCCACGGTTCTGCTCTACGCACACCATGACGTCCAACCGCCAGGCGATGACAGCGCCTGGGAAACCAAGCCATTCGAACCCACAGAAAAGAACGGCCGCCTCTATGGACGCGGCGCAGCTGATGACAAGGCTGGCGTCATCGCTCACCTCGGCGCACTGCGTACCCTCGGTTCTGACCTAGGTATTGGGGTCACGCTGTTCATCGAGGGCGAAGAAGAAATTGGATCTCCTTACTTCACGCAATTCCTCGCCGAATACACCGACGAGCTACGTGCAGATGCCATTGTGGTGGCCGATTCCGCGAACTGGAAGGTAGGGGTCCCCGCCCTCACCACCTCGCTGCGTGGACTTGTGGACTGCGTTGTTGACGTACAGGTCCTTAGCCACGCCGTGCACTCGGGCATGTTTGGTGGGCCGGTACTCGACGCGATCACACTGCTCTCCCGCCTCATCTCAACGCTTCACACAGATACGGGAGACGTGGCGGTAAGCGGGCTTGTGTCCGCACCCGACCCCACCGTTGATTACACAGAATCGGATTTCCGTGCAGATGCCGGGCTGCTCGACACCGTCGACCTTGTGGGAAGCGGACCGCTGACCTCGCTGCTGTGGACCAAACCGGCAATTTCGATCATCGGAATAGACGCGCCCACGGTGGCCCACTCATCGAACACCTTGACGCCAAAAGCGAGCGCGAAGATCTCCATGCGTATTGCACCGGGTCAAGATCCAGAAGCCGCGTTCGAAGCGCTACGCACGCACCTTGAAGCCAACGCACCTTTTGGCGCGCAGGTCACCGTGCACAAGGGTGAACTGGGCAAACCGTTCCTCGCACCCGAAGACACCCCGGCAATGGTGGCAGCACGTGCCGCATTCGCGCAGGCATGGGGGGTGGAACCCGTAGACATCGGAATCGGCGGATCCATCCCATTTATCGCCGACCTCCTCGAGGTCTTCCCCCAGGCCGAAATCCTCGTCACCGGCGTGGAAGACCCCGACTCGCGCGCCCACGGCGCCAACGAGTCCGTTCACCTCGGAGAACTGCACAAAGTGATCCTCGCGGAAGCCCTGCTGCTCGCCGGAATGAAGCGCTAACCGCCCCGCTTATCGACGAGGAGGCTGGGTCTGGACACCTGCGTCCCGACCCAGCCTCCTCGTCGTCAATCAGAAACGCGAACTAACCACGCTCGCGGAAATACACATCCATGGCCTTAGCCCAAGCAAGGCAATCAGCCGGTAACTCGGGGCTAACATGCGGCCCGCCAAGAAACTCGACCACATCCGGGGCAGGTACCTTACCCCCGCCCTTAGCAAGAAACCGCGCCGCAATATAAGCCTGTGTGACCACCTTGCCCTCATGGCGAATGATCTGCTCAATATAAGCAATCCGCGGATCCCAGCCAACAACCCGAGTTGAAATCTCCGCCTTCTGGCCAAGCAAGAGCGACGAGCGATACTTTACCGACGACGCTGCAACCACGGGGTACCAACCCTTGGAATTAAGAGACTTCATACCGCCACAATCCGCAAGAAAATTGGACCGAGCTGCATCCATCATGTTCAAGTACACGGCGTTATTCACATGCAGGTAAATATCAATATCGAATGGCCGCACACGGGTCTTAGTAACCGACGTATCAAGCACTGAAAAACCCTCGATAGGTTTGCGAGGAAGATACGTAGCGCGGGCAAGATCAAGAAAGCGTGTCACAAAAGATCAGGCTACTACGCGAGTCGGCCCCAACGTGGAGCGAACGCACAGCAGCCTGATCATATGTGATGGGTGAGACAGCGCCTCGAAGTCACGAGTGAATGGCTCAGATCCCCGGCAAAGCCAGCATCTGATCGAGAGCAACACGCGCCCAATGCGCGTCATCCTCATCAACCACAATCTGGTTGATTTCACGGCCCGCCACCAGGGACTCCATTGCCCACACCAAGTGAGGTAGATCAATACGGTTCATGGTTGAACAGAAGCACACGGTGGAATCGAGGTAGTGCACGTTCTTATCCGGGTGCTGACGAGCAAGCCTGCGAACCAAGTTGAGCTCAGTGCCAATAGCCCACGACGAGCCAGGTTCAGCGGCCTCAAGGGTTTTGATGATGAACTCAGTAGAGCCCACAAAATCCGAAGCTGCAATCACCTCGTTCTTGCACTCCGGATGCGCAATGACATTCACGCCGGGCACGGCCGCACGAATATCAGTGATGTTTTGCGCCGAGAAGCGACCATGCACCGAGCAATGACCCCGCCACAGGATCATGCGTGCATTATCCAACTGCTCTTGAGTCAGACCGCCATTTTCTTTACGCGGGTCAAACACCACGCAGTCGTCCAAAGACAAGCCCAACTTCTCCACCGCAGTATTGCGCCCAAGGTGTTGGTCCGGCAGGAAAAGAATCTTGCCATCCGAATCCACGCCGCCCACCTGATCAAATGCCCAACGCAATGCGACCTCGGCATTCGAAGAAGTGCACACGGTGCCCCCGTGGCGTCCGGTGAAAGCCTTAATAGCGGCAGTGGAGTTCATATACGTCACGGGAATAGTCTTGTCTGCGATTCCGGCTGCAACGAGATCATCCCATGCATCCTCAACCTGCGAGATTGCTGCCATATCTGCCATAGAACAACCCGCAGCAAGATCTGGGAGGATCACTTTCTGCGCATCCGACGTGAGGATATCCGCGCTCTCTGCCATGAAGTGAACTCCACAGAAGATGATGAACTCAGCCTCGGGGCGTGCCGCAGCCTCACGAGCCAACTTGAACGAATCACCCGTGACATCGGCAAAGTCAATAACTTCATCGCGTTGATAATGGTGACCCAAGATGAACGCACGCTCGCCGAGTGCGGCCCGGGCAGCCTTAGCGCGTTCAATGAGATCTGGATCGCTCGGCGCGGGAAGCGCGCCCGAACATTCAACGCCACGCTCCGACTCAAGGTCACTATTTTGCCCAAGTAGCAAGAGCGCCGAGGGACGTGGTTCCGCAAAAGTGTTGGAAGCAGTTGTAGTCACCCAACTATCTTCCCACAGATGGCACTTATGATCAGATGCGTCTCGATGGATAGAGTGGCATCATGCACATCCTCGTTGTGGCCGATCACGATCCCAAATTTGGCATAGAAGGCAGCGCCGCAGAAGCGATACCGAGCGCGGTTGACGGATCAGTTGGCTTTGGTTGGGAAAGCGACGTGATTAGTCAAAACTGGATGCACGCTGCGCCACACTGCACGACGACCACGATACCGTTTGCGGCTAACGCGAACGCAGTTGGCCCCGTATGGATGAGACTAGGGGCTCAGACACCGAGTCCTGGCAGGGACGGGGCGCCACATGGGGGGAGTAGCACTCCGGGAACGGCGCTCGTTGTCATGCAAGATGACCCCACAGACGGCACCACAGGCAATAGTGCCGCGCGTCTCAACGGAAGTCTCGAAGCCGCTGACCACATCGTGGCGGCCTTGCGCGCCAACATGAGTCGAATCATCGTCTCACTGCCGCGCTATGCCAAGATCGACGCGGGTGCCCAACTACTGCATGCCATAGCGGCAATGTACACAGGTAAAGCCGCAGATCAGTGCAAACTCGATGGGTCGTCGAAAATTGATGCGGACCTCTACCTACATGACCTCAACATAGTGAGCAAAGCGATCGCCGCCACCGACGTGGTAATAACCTTCGACGAACCCATGCCATTCCTAGGCATGCACGGAATGAGCGGAACTGCTGCGCTCCTTGGCGATCTGCCAGCAGTACAAGCACAGGAAAAAGAGCGTGAAATGTCGTCGTTATTCCACGCTCTGACACAGGCGATTGACAATAGTGCAAATGGTACGGCTAATGCGTCCAACAACGGGGCACTTAGTCTCCTAGCTGGAAGCAATGCCCCGCGGCGCGGCACACCGCCCACAAGCGCTGCAGAAGTCAAAGAACTCTCGCGTCATGACGCCGCCGGTTCGGCAGGCGGCGCGGGCTTTGCGCTCCTACTCGCTGGCGCCAGAGCACTTCCACTCGCACACGCACTCGGCGCTCAGTGGGAGGTGCAAAACAAAGTGCACGAGGCGGACCTTGTGGTGGTATACCAAGATCTTCTCGACTCGCGAACTTTGAACCAAACTGCCGCAGGGCTTATCGCGCCACTCGCGCTGCGTGAAGGAATCGCCTGTATCGCAATAACGCGTGAGCAAGTGATGAGTACCCGAGAACTTGCTGCGCAGGGAATAGCCTCGGCGTATGTACTCGATGACATCAAGCAACTGGGGTCCTTTTCTGCGCGACTCGCAAAATCCTGGGCTCCGATACGTCCCTGACGCAAACCTGCGAAAGTGAAATGGCTCGCCAACTCGTGAGCCTCAGCCTTGGCAGGATAGGCTGGGGGAGAAAACCGGTGTCCCGTGCAGCACTCCAAAATGCAGTTGCCCGAAAAACAACTACGTATGTGGAATAACTCGCAATGATCAAGGGTTACCGTTGATACAAGAACTCTCACAGAGTTGGATCGATCCGTGGCTTCCATGTGCATACGGACTGGTGCAGGCTCTCACGTGTTCACAACTAGTCTTCAAGCAATATGGAGAAAGCCATGAGCGAAGCAACCGAGATCGCCACCCACGGCGTACTATTGACGGATTTTGCCGCCAGCAAAGTCAAGAGCCTCCTCGAGCAGGAAGGCCGCGACGACCTGCGCTTGCGCGTTGCCGTACAACCAGGCGGATGTTCAGGACTGATTTACCAGTTGTACTTTGACGAGCGCATCCTAGACGGCGATGCACTGCGCGACTTCGACGGCGTTGAGGTCGTTGTAGACAAGATGTCCGTCCCTTACCTTGAAGGTGCGACGATCGACTTCGCAGACACCATTGAGAAGCAGGGATTCACCATCGACAACCCAAATGCCGGCGAAGGCTGCGCATGCGGAGGATCATTTGCCTGACGAGGCTGCCTGCGTGAAGTAGGTGAACGGCCACTACAGTGTGGACACGCCGTGAGGCCGGTCAACTAATGTTGACCGGCCTCACGGCGTTTAGCCTATCTAGGGCCAACTGTGAACCACACCTCAAATGAGTTCGAACTCGGCGGTGAGATACCGTCGCGAGAACTGCGCGGGGCTGAACAAGCACGACCCTTCAGCCGCGCCCATGCAGGGATATCAAACTCAGCCGCAGGATCACTGGACACGATCTCCACACTGTCGTTTTCGTCGATAGTCAACACGAACTTGGCCAAATTAATGATCGGCTGTGGACAACGTTGGCCACGAGTATCCAAGAAATGTACGGTCATAATCCCGTAACACCCATCTCACCGCGCACCTGTGCAACCGCCTGAGGAAGGACTTGGACGAATCGCGCCACCTGCTCCCGGGTAACATCCCAATCCAAAGTCACCCGTACATTCCCGTGAGTTAAAACACCCATTGCGGCAAGCACATGACTTGGCTCGAGTGACGCCGACGTACATGCAGAACCAGAGCCAACAGCAAAGCCAAGCGCATCAAACTGCGCCATAAGCGCCTCTGAATCCACGTACAAACATGAAAACGTACACATGTGCGGGAGCCGATTGAACGGATCGCCAAGGACTTCAGTATCGGGGAGTAGCGCAGCTGCACGGCGGATTGAATCAATGAGCTCGGTGTGCAGTTGGGCGCGCTCCTTCCTAAGGCTCTCTGCCTCTTGAAGAGTCACTGCCGCCGCGAAAATCGCGGGAAGGCTAGCGCCCCCGGGGAACCAAGCATCCTGATCCTCAGGCCACACTCGTCGTGCACGAGCCCGCGATTTAAGTGCGAGCACTCCGACGCCCTGACCTCCACCCCAATCTGCTGGTGAGGCAATGAGTGCGTCCCATAAGCCAGTGGGGGGTGCAACGTGCGTGAGCGACGCAGTAGCATCAACGAGCAAAGGAACTCCAGCCTTGGTGCACGCTTCTCGAGCGTGATCAAGTGGTTGCAAGGTGGCGACCTCATGGTTGGCCTGCTGAAGCGCTGCGAACGCCACGCCGGGCTGTGCGACGGCGGCACTAAAGCCGTCGGGATCCACGAAACCACGTTCATCTACTGTCACAAGATGCTCAGTTGCGTTCGAAAACTCGAGCGCGTTCAAAACGGCTGCCCGCTCAATTCGAGAAGCCACAACGAGATTGCCCTTACGCTTGTGCCCAGCCAATAGCGCAGGTATTACCGCGTGGAAAGCAGCGGTAGGGGAAGGCGCAAAGAAGACTTCGTCTGTGCGTGCGCCAAGTACGGAGGCGACCGCTTCTCGAGCGCCATCATAGAGTGCTCTAGCCCGGCGACCTTCATGGTGAAGCCTACGGTGGTCAGCCCAGCCGTCGTCGAGCGCCTGCAGGTAGGCCGTACGTCCCAGTGTGGTCAGACGCGCATTGCCGCCTGCATCAAGGTTAACCCGTTGTGCGCGGCCACTCTGATTGTGGGCTGCTAGCGGTTCTTGATTGCTAGACACGAGTGAAACTACCTTCCGTGGGGGATTGCAAGAATGTGAAGAACTGGCGTAGAAAGTCAGAACAGATGTGAGATGCTGACAGTTTGCGAGAATCTGTTATCAAGTTCAATCTCTGCGGCAATTCTCACATGAAAAACGCCCTTTCGATTCCGCTACTTGGGGTAATGCGCGATACGCTAACACTGTCGAGGACGAAGGTCCTGTATGGCGTTGGAGAACGAACGGTGTGCAGGACGTGAAGTGAAAGGCCCCCCTTTGCGCTCGCAAAAGCCAACTAGCAGGACGCGAAAGAACGGTTTGCTGCTTGCAGCAGCAAGCCTCATCGCGTTGTCTGTTTCAGGATGTTCCCCAGCGGCCAAGCGCGGGTTCCTACCAGGGTACGAAGATGGTCCGGTTACTAACATGACCGACCGCATCACGCACCTTTGGCAGGGCTCTTGGATTGCCGCTCTAATCGTCGGTGTCCTTGTGTGGGGCCTGACCATCTGGTGCATCGTCGTTTACCGCAAGAAGAAGGGCGACAGCCAGCTTCCATTGCAGACGCGCTACCACATGCCTCTGGAAATTCTGTACACGATTGTGCCAATCATCATGATCGGAGTCTTGTTCTTCTACTCCGCCCGTGACATGGACGCGATTACAGATACGTCAGCTACACCCGACGTCAATATCGAGGTCTACGGAAAGCAATGGAGCTGGGACTTCAACTACCTAGATGATGACGTCTATGACTCAGGTCAGCACGCCGTCAACGTTGGCGAGTTGAAGGGAAGTTTGGGCGAGCGTGGTACTCACGAGTCCTTCCCAACCCTCTACCTGCCCGTTAACGAGACTGTTGAGTTCACTCTGGTCTCGCGCGACGTGAACCACTCTTTCTGGATCCCCGCCTTCTTGGACAAGGTGGACATGATTCCAGGTCACACCAACAAGTGGCAGGTAAAGCCACTTCGTGAAGGTGTCTATGCCGGAAAGTGCGCCGAGCTCTGCGGTGACTACCACTCCGGCATGCTGTTCAACGTCAAGGTTGTCTCGCGCGAAGAATATGACGCGCACATGGCCGAACTTGCATCCGAGGGTCAGACCGGCCGTCTTGGTGAAGAGTTGAACCGCTACCACATGTATTCTTCGACCGCTGAGGGGAGTGAAAACTGATGAGTTCTGAAGTCGCACAGGTTCCTGGTCTTCGTGCTGACCGTCAGACCCTTGGTCGTACGTTCGTCAAGTGGATCACATCAACCGACCACAAAACGATTGGGTACATGTACCTGATCGCATCGTTTATTTTCTTCTGCATCGGTGGCCTCATGGCCCTGGTCATTCGTGCTGAACTTTTTGAACCGGGTATTCAGATCGTTCAAAGCAACGAACAGTACAACCAACTGTTCACGATGCACGGCACGATCATGCTCCTGCTGTTTGCAACGCCGCTCTTTGCAGGGTTCGCAAACTTCCTCCTGCCACTACAAATTGGCGCGCCTGACGTTGCGTTCCCACGCCTAAACGCATTCGCGTTCTGGCTGTTCGTGTTCGGTGGAATTATCGCCTGCGCAGGCTTCTTTACTCCACAGGGCGCGGCCTCCTTCGGCTGGTTCGCATATGCGCCGCTATCAAGCACCACTTATAGCCCAGGTGCCGGCGGTGACCTGTGGGTATTCGGTTTGGCCATGACTGGTTTCGGTACTATTCTCGGTGCCGTCAACTTCATTACCACCATTATTACGATGCGTGCACCGGGTATGACGATGTTCCGTATGCCGATCTTCTCGTGGAACACCCTGATCACCTCAATTCTGATTCTGATGGCGTTCCCACCACTAGCAGCAGCGCTCTTTGCACTTGGTGCCGACCGCCGACTTGGTGCGCAGGTGTTTAACCCCGAGAACGGTGGAGCAATCCTGTGGCAACACCTCTTCTGGTTCTTCGGCCACCCCGAGGTTTATGTCATCGCGCTGCCATTCTTTGGAATCGTCTCGGAGATTTTCCCAGTATTCTCACGTAAGCCGATCTTTGGTTATAAGGGTCTGGTCTTTGCAACGATCTCTATTGCTGCTCTCTCAGTGACCGTGTGGGCACACCACATGTACGTGACCGGTGCCGTGCTACTACCGTTCTTCTCGTTCATGACGATGCTGATCGCAGTTCCAACCGGTGTGAAGTTCTTCAACTGGATTGGCACCATGTGGCGCGGAAAACTTAGCTTCGAAACTCCGATGCTTTGGTCGCTGGGATTCTTGGTTACGTTCCTCTTCGGTGGTCTGACGGGTGTCATCTTGGCGAGCCCAACTATGGACTTCCAGATTTCTGACACATATTTTGTGGTCGCGCACTTCCACTACGTTGTGTTTGGAACCGTTGTGTTCGCGATGTTCGCTGGCTTCTACTTCTGGTGGCCAAAGTTCACCGGAAGAATGCTGAACGAGCGTCTCGGAAAGATCCACTTCTGGACACTGTTCATCGGATTCCACACTACGTTCCTGATTCAGCACGTGCTCGGTGTGGAAGGCATGCCTCGTCGTTATGCTGACTATCTCCCAGAAGATGGCTTCACCACGATGAACCAGATCTCCACTTTTGGTGCATTCCTTCTCGGAGCTTCAACACTCTTCTTCATTTGGAACGTTTACATCACCTGGCGTAATGCTCCAAAGGTTGAGGTTGCAGACCCTTGGGGATACGGAAACTCACTCGAGTGGGCTACCTCATGCCCGCCACCGCGTCACAACTTCACGTCGCTGCCGCGTATTCGCTCTGAACGGCCAGCCTTTGACCTACACCACCCAGAGGTAGCCGCACTAGACAACTACTCCATCCACGAACCAGCGGGGGCAAACAAGTGAAAAATGAAGCAAATCTCTTTGCATTCGTTGCTCCGTTCTTCCTGGTAGTAGGCGTTGTCTATGGCATCGTTACACACTGGGAAGAGCCAGTAGGCGCAGCCGCACTGCTGCTCGTATTTGGCTTGATGGCCATGGTCGGCTGGTACCTGATGCGTACCGCTCGCCACATTGACCCTCGACCAGAAGACGATCCAAACGGCGAGATTGCGCAAGGCGCTGGAGAACAGGGCTTCTACTCACCATGGAGCTGGTGGCCAATTGTTCTCTCAGGCGGCGCAGCGGTTTGCTTCCTGGGGCTAGCAATAGGTTGGTGGATCTTCGGTATCGGAGCAGTGCTTTCCATTATTGCGCTAGTGGGCTGGGTATTTGAATACTCACGTGGAGTCCATGCTCACTGAGTACATAAGAATCCATAGGCTTGGGGCCATCGCTTTGTAGCGGTAGCCCCAAGCCTATTTTTGTATTTTCTTAGCGGTACTCCATGGAAAACTTCGTCACCGTCCTGGCACTGGGCTCATGGCACAAAAATGGGGCCGCTCTGGCCTCTGAACTCTTCCCGCTGGGGGAGAAGTGTTCAGAGGCGAAAGCGCCCCTAGAAGGTCGTCCTAAGGTCCTTAGGCGGCCATGTTAAGAACGTTTGATCATGCAGGAAGGATCAAACCGGCAGTCTGAGTGCGAGCACGTGCGAGGCGCTCACCAGCATCCTTCCAGTTCACGATGTTCCACCAGGCAGCGACGTAGTCAGCGCGGACATTTTGGTAGTCGAGGTAGTAGGCGTGCTCCCACACGTCTAGAAGGACGATGGGGGTTAGACCCATGGGGATGTTGCCCTGCTGGTCGTAAAGCTGAACGATGATGAGCTTCGACCCGATTGAGTCCCAAGCCAAGATCGCCCAGCCTGATCCCTGCACGCCGGCTGCAACTGCAGCAAAGTGCTTCTTGAACGCGTCGAACGAACCGAACTGCTCGTCAATAGCAGCAGCAAGGTCGCCTTCTGGCTCGCCACCTTCGGGAGAGAGATTTGCCCAGAAGGCAGTGTGGTTGACATGCCCACCGAGGTTGAAGGCAAGGTTCTTTTCGATCTGGTTAATCGACGAGAAGTCACCCTTTGCGCGTGCCTCTTCGAGTTGCTCGAGCGCAGTGTTAGCTCCGGTGACATACGCCTGGTGGTGCTTGGAGTGGTGAAGCTCCATGATGCGTCCAGAAATGTGCGGCTCGAGTGCGCCGTAGTCGTACGAGAGTTCTGGCAGAGTGTAAACAGCCATGCCTAATTCCTCCAACTTGAGTTTTCCTCGCTGTGTAGCGAGCTATCTAGTTCAATGCGAACGGCCCACGATCGATTCCCGTGTGAACACGGGAATCGATCTGTGGGCCGCTGCAATAACCATCACTTCAATATATCGAAGCTACTGGTCAGGTCCAATGCTCGAGGGCGATCGTCTCAGGAATGCAGTTCTGCGGGAGACGATTCACTCTCTAGTTCATCGTGTCCGTGCGCAGTGTGCAACTCGGACGGACGTACTGGCTCGACTCGATCCTCGTAGAAGAACCGAGAAAGCTTTTGCCATCGAACGTCTTGCTTGTAGCCCTTGCGACGTACACCGCGCGAATCCTCTGCGGGTTCGATCACCAAAGGCTTGTGTGCATCAAAGTTGACGCGCAACCAACGCTCTTGTTCGGTGAGCGGGCGGTGAACCTCGATGTACTCACCGTTTGCGAAGCGCACAATCTTACCTGTCTCGTGGCCGTGTAGTACTAGCTCACGATCCTTACGTTGAAGGCTTAGGCAGATCCTCTTGGTGATCCAGAAGGTGATGACCGGACCAACGAACAGGAGCACACGCAGCGCCCAGGTGATCGAGTTCAGAGACATGTGGAAGTGCGTTGCAATGAGGTCGTTTGAGCCAGCAACCGCAAGGATGATGAACGCGGTGAGGAAAGCTACACCCAGTCCCGTACGAACAGGTACGTTACGAGGACGATCGAGTACGTGGTGTTCCCGGTCGTCGCGAGTAACGCGTGCTTCAACGAATGGGTAAACAAACAGGAACGTGAAGAGCAAACCTGGGATAACTACCGCAGGAATCAGAATGTTGAGCGAAAGGGTGAACCCTCCGATTACAACTTCCGCCTGTCCTGGCATCAAACGTAGTGAACCCTCGAGGAACAGCATGTACCAGTCAGGCTGTGCGCCAGCAGAGACTGGCGATGGGTCGTATGGTCCGTAGTTCCACACATTGTTGATGGCCATTGTCGCGCCCATGAGTGCGAGCACACCAAAGACAATGAAGAAGAACCCGCCGGCCTTAGCAACGTATACCGGGAAGAGCGGGAATCCGACGACGTTTTTGTCCGTACGACCGCCACCTGGGTACTGGGTGTGCTTGTGCAACACCACGAAGAGCAAGTGAATCGCTACGAACGAGAGGATCAATGCGGGAACAACCATCACGTGCATTGAGAACAAGCGCGGGATGATGTGTTCGCCTGGGAATTCTCCACCAAAGATGAAGTACGACATGTACGAACCGATGATTGGAATCGACTTGACCACTCCGTCGGTAATACGCAGACCGTTACCGGACAGAACGTCATCCGGCAGGGAGTAACCCGTGAAGCCGGCCGCGAGTCCGAGAATCATCAGTACACAACCAACGATCCAGTTCAGCTCGCGTGGCTTGCGGAATGCTCCAGTGAAGAAAACGCGAAGCATGTGCGTCACGATCGCTGCCATGAACAATAGTGCTGCCCAGTGGTGGATCTGACGCATCAGAAGACCACCGCGTACCTCAAACGAGAGTCGCAGCGTCGATGCAAATGCGTCCGACATCAGCTGACCATCCATTGCCGTCACTGGGCCGTGGTAAGTGGTCAGTCCCATAGACGGAACAAAGAACATCGTCAGGAAGAATCCGGTGATCAGCAGCACAACGAAGGAGTACAGTGCAATCTCACCGAGGAGGAACGACCAGTGGTCGGGAAATACCTTGCGTGCAAAGTTCTTGACTACAACACCGATACCAGTGCGCTGGTCCAAGTAGTCCGCTGCAGCAGCTGCCTTTGAAGGGGTAGTTGTTGTCACTTGAGACGCTCCCAATAACTAGGACCGATAGGCTCGGTGAAGTCGCTCTGCGCAACGAGGTAGCCCTCGTCGTCAACCGTGATTGGTAGCTGAGGCAATGGTCGCTTTGCTGGTCCAAAGACCACCTTTGCGCCATTTGCAACGTCAAAGGTGGACTGGTGGCATGGGCATAGTAGGTGGTGAGTCTGCTGCTCGTAAAGGGCTACAGGGCAACCTACGTGCGTGCAGATCTTTGAGTACGCAACGATGCCGTCATACGACCACGACTTGCGCTCTTCGCTCTCCTTGAGGTCCTTTGGATCGAGGCGAACCAGCAGAACAACGGCCTTAGCCTTTTCGGTGATCCACTCACCCGACTTCCGTTCCTCATCGGAAACTTCGGGGATGATGTGAACAACAGAGCCGACGGTCAGTTCAGAAGCCTTGACTGGGCGACCAGCAGGGTCGGTGGTGAGGCGCTTGCCTTTCTCCCATAAGGTGTGACGGAACTTGGATACGTTCCAGTCATTTCCTACCGAGCTGACCAATGGAACAGCGATCGTGAGTGGGAACAGACCGAGCGCCGTAACTACCGAGCCCTTTAGTACTGTGCGACGCCCGATGTTGGAGTCCTTGACACCAGCCTCGAGCGCTTCGAGGGCACCTGTACGGTCCTCGTCTGAGGACTTGAGTACGTGCCGTTCCTCGGCAATCTCGTGGTCAGACATGAGAGCCTTTGCCCAGTGGATTGCACCAAGACCGATACCTAGCAGTGCAAAGGCAATGGAGATTCCGAGGGCGAAGTTCGCGGTGCGAACTGAAGCAACAGAGTCACCGGGGCGGATCGCAAAGTAGACAACTAGTGCCACGATTGTGCCGATGATTGAGATTGTGAAGAGCGCCGACGACTGACGTTCTGCGCGCTTCGCGGCCGCCGGATCCGTGTCTCCCATACGCTCTTTGTGAGCGGGAATACCGGGATCTGTGAAGCGGTCTTCTGACGTGGTTGTCACATCGCTTGAATTGGTCTTCAGTTCACTCATGAGGACTTTGCTCCAATCCAGACTGCGGCGCCAATGAGGACACCCATACCGATGACCCAGGCCCACACGCCTTCGGAAACGGGACCAAGGGAACCTAGGGTGATACCGCCAGCAGATCCTTCACGTTGTTCAACTACATAGGCGATCACGTCGCGCTTCTCTTCGGAAGTGAGCGTGCCGTTGTTAAAAACTGGCATGGACTGCGGGCCGGTCAACATCGCTTCGTAGATGTGCGTGGGCGACGTCTTGGTCAGTGGTGGGGCGAACTTTCCATCGGAGAGTGCTCCACCCGCACCAACGGCGTTGTGGCACATCGCGCAGTTAGTGCGGAAGATAGCTGCACCGTTTGAGACGCTTCCCTGTTCCGGGTCAACTTGATCTGCGGTAGGAATTGATGGACCTGGGCCAAGCGACGCGACGTATGCCGCAAGCTGGCGAGTCTGAGTCTTGTCCATTTGCGCAGGCTTTGCCTGTGCTTGAGGACCCGATGCCTGCATGGGCATTCGGCCCGTGCCAACCTGGAAGTCTACGGCTGCTGCACCAACGCCGATGAGTGAAGGAACGTTGTCCGACCCTTCAGCGTTTGCCCCGTGGCAGGTGGCGCAGTTTGCCAAGAAGAGTTTGTGTCCCTCTTCAATGTCTTGATTAGTCGCAGTGTCCGCATGAGCTGAACTTGGTGCGAAGGCGGCGTAAACACCACCTACGACCAACAGCGCGAACATCACGATCACCACCGGCGTAAACCGGTGGTGTCGGCGGGCAGCGAGTGCCTTCACGAATCGATCCTCGTCTCGCTTATTGGGGGCTGATAGGTAAAGCGTGAGTACTGGGATGCTTCGCCGCATCCCAGCACTCATCCTGAATTACACAGGATGCAGTGATGACGGCCTAGTCTTGGTCACTTCAAGATGTAAATGACAAAGAAGAGTCCGATCCACACGACGTCAACGAAGTGCCAGTAATACGACACGACAATGCCGGTGGTTGCTTCGTGGTGCCCGAACTTCTTCGCGGAGAACGAGCGGCCAAGAAGGAGTAGGAATGCGACGAGACCGCCGAGGACGTGTAGTCCGTGGAATCCGGTGGCAAGGAAGAATACTGAACCGTACGGGCTAGACGAGATGGTTAGTCCGTGAGAAACAAGCTCTGCGTATTCGTATACCTGGCCGGCAACGAAGAATGATCCCATCAGGAAGGTCAGGGTGATCCACTCATTCATGCCCCACTTGTTGATCTGGAAGATCGAGCCAGTGCGAATTGGCTGGAAGCGTTCAGCCGCAAGTACACCCATCTGGCAGGTGACTGACGAGAGAACAAGCACAGTGGTGTTGATCGCGGAGAAGGTCAAGTTTAGGTGACCCGCACCGTCGTTCCACTGTTCAGCGGGGATTGATGCACGAATGGTGAAGTACATCGCGAAGAGGCCCGCGAAGAACATGAGTTCACTCGAGAGCCAGACGATGGTCCCGACCGACACAGGGTTCGGGCGGTTCACGCTTACGTGGTGTTGTGCTTTGGGAGCAGCCGTTACAGTCGACACAAGTTCATTATGGCTGATGTTCGGCAAATCGTGGGTCCAAAGACCCACGAAAACGCGAGGTTGAATCTCACAATGGGCTATGAATCTTCAAAATTGTGTGCGTTCGGTGACGGATCAAAGTTATGTGTCACTAAAATCGCAAGAGATCAGAATCAGTGTCCTTGTAGCGGGTACAGTTTTGAGATAGTCATGAGTGGACAACAAAGTATGTTGTTCGCCATCCAATACGCAGATGTGAGGTTGCAATGACCAGCACCAATGGGACCAAGAGCCCATTTGCAGTACTTCTTTACAGCGACAACTCGGATGTTCGTGCGTCAGTACGTACTGCAGTGGGTGACAGCATCGATGGTGCACCCGTGCGCTGGCAAGAGGTTGCTACTGCCGCAGCGCTGGATGAACTTGTGAAGAAGTCTGGGTTTGACTTGATCATCCTTGATGGCGAGGCGCACAAGGTTGGCGGAATGGGCATCGCCCGCGAGTTGAAGAACTCGGTCTATAACTGCCCGCCAATTTTGGCCTTAACGGGTCGGGCTCAGGATGCCTGGCTGGCTTCGTGGTCCCTCGCTGACTTGGCAGTTCCACGTCCGCTCGATGCGTTTGAGCTCCAAGCAGCAGTTCAAAGGCTTCTTACCGAGGGCGCTGAACTAACCGTGGGACAAGAATGAGTTTTACATGGCCTGACCTAACTGCGGCGCTGATCAGAGGAGAGGACCTCTCTGAGGATGGCGCTTCGTGGGCGATGGACTCGATGATGTCTGGTAGGGCTACTCCCGTGCAACTCGCAGGGTTCCTCGTGGCATTGCGCGCTAAGGGTGAGACCGTGGAAGAGGTCTCGGGCCTTGCGGCTGGGATGCTATCGCACGCAGTCGCATACCCAGACCTTGAGTCCTCGCGGCGCGCGGTGGACATTGTTGGATCTGGTGGCGACAGGCTACACACTGTCAATATCTCGACGATGGCATCGCTAGTTATCGCTGGCTGTGGAATTCCAGTGGTGAAACATGGGAACCGTGCTTCGTCGTCTTCGAGCGGTTCGGCCGATGTACTCGAAGCGTTAGGAATCCCTTTGGACCATGAGCCGGAACGAATCGCAGCGATTGGGCGCGAGGTAGGTATCACCTTCTGCTTTGCTAAGACCTTTCACCCAGCCATGCGATATGCCGGTCCGGTTCGTAAGGACTTAGGTTTGCCAACCGTGTTCAACTTCTTGGGCCCTATTACAAATCCTGGATATCCGCATGCCACGGCGGTGGGCGTCGCGGATGAATCCATGGCTCCACTGATTGCAGGTGTGTTTGCTCGTCGAGGAACAGATGCCCTTGTCTTCCGCGGTGCGCTGGGACTCGATGAACTTGCGGCAATTGGTCCTGTGGAGATTTGGACAGTATTCGACTCTGAAGTGACCTACCAAGTGCTGGATCCTGCTCTCGATCTTGGCCTTGCTCCTATCACCATTGATGATATCCGCGGCGCTGATGCACAGTTCAACGCTCAGGTTGCATTGGACTTCCTCAACGGTAAGCCGGGCCCCGTACGAGACACAGTCATTCTCAATGCGGCGGCAGCCTTGATCGCTGATGGGACGCTGACGGGGACACGTGGCAAAACACTGGTTGATTCCTTCTCTGCCGCGCTTGCTCATGCCAATGACGCCGTAGATTCGGGTAGAGCACTTGCAATCCTTGAAGCATGGCGCACGGAAGCCTCACGCGGCCTATCGCTATGAGATTTTCATTTCAACTGTGTGACGTGCTTGTAGCGTTTAGCGTGCAAACGCGCATAACGGTGTCCTTGTAAAGTGCGCGCAATTTAACTAACAGCACGCAAGTGAGGGGCGGACCACTGGTCCGCCCCTCACTTGCGTTGCATACGGTTATCGCCTCTGTTGACTTCTAGGGATAATCTCGGGAATTAAATCCCGATGTCGAAGGCTTCTTCGAGATCCTTGCTTGAAAACTCTCTGAAGGCTAGATAAGTCTGAGTTCTGCGTACACCAGTGATCTTCGAAATCTTGTCTGCAATGACGTTTGCGAAGTCCTTATGATCTGGAACTCGGACGATCGCGATGAGGTCGACTTCACCGGTCACCGAATACACCTCAGCGACACCGCTGACTTCTGCAATCTGTGAAGCAACCTCTGGGATGAGGGCAGGTTCGGTGTCAATCATGACGATTGCGGTGGGCATGCTTCTCCTTGGATTCGTGCTGTCCTTAACTAAACTCTACGCGGAAGTCTTGCCAGTACTTACATTGACTTGACGGCATCTGTTTGGACTTATGGTTACCTACCACGGCCCCGTAAGAGAATACTGCTAGTCGATCCGTTTGACATCGCGATAGATGTCGTCAACAGCATCTTTGAAGTCTTCAAGTACGAGTGATCGTTTCACTTTGAGTGATGGTGTGAGATAACCATTTTCAATTGTGAAGTCATCATCAAGTATCGAGAACTTTCGAATCGACTCTGCGCGTGAAACTGCTTTATTGGCGCGTTGGACTGCCGCATCAAGGGCGGCGAGCACTTCCGGAGAGTTCTTGGCCTGAGCTAGAGTGAGCGGCTCAAGACCACGTGCACTGAGCCAGTTTGGTAGCGACTCCATGTCTAGGGTTAGCAGCGCGCCGATGAAGGGTTGGGCGTCGCCGACTACAACGACTTGGCTAACCAGTGGGTGCGAACGTACACGATCTTCAAGTACGGCAGGAGCTACGTTTTTTCCGCCTGCCGTAACTATAAGTTCTTTCTTCCGTCCGGTGATGCGCAGAAACCCTTCATGGTCGAGTGAACCTATGTCTCCTGTGCGGAACCATTCACCATCGAATGCTTCAGCAGTGGCCTCGGGGTTTCCGTGATATCCCCTGAAGACGTTTGGGCCCTTAGCCAGAATTTCGCCGTCTTCCGCGATTCGAACGCCGCAACCGGGAAGCGGCGGTCCAACTGTACCGATCTTGATGTTTTCTGGAATGTTTACGGTGATTGGTGCAGTTGTTTCCGTCAGCCCGTATCCTTCGAGCACAACGAGCCCGACTCCACGAAAGAAGTGGCCCAGGCGTTCACCGAGGGCTGCACCACCTGAAATGGCATATCTTGCGTGTCCGCCGAGTGCGTGGCGAATCTTCTTCAGCACGAGCGCGTCTGCGAGCTTGTACTGCACGCGGAGTGCAAGTGAGGGCCCGCCGGGCTCGTCGAGGTGTTTGGAGTACGAAATTGCGACTGCTGTGGCCCAGTGGAAAATTTTGCCTTTCCCACCCGCAACGGCCTTTTGTTCCGATGAATTGAATACCTTTTCAAAGACTCGAGGTACCGCGAGGAGATATGACGGTTTGAATGACTCAAGTGCCGGTAGCAAGTCTTTGAGATCGGAAACATGCCCAAGTGTCGAACCGGCAGGGACTACGAGAACGTGTATGAAGCGAGCAAAGACATGAGCAAGCGGCATGAACATGAGCGTCCGCCGTTCACCATACTCGAGTACTTCGTGCATCCGTGCGGCAGCGTTCTCAGTCAGCGCATAGAAGTTCTCGTGGGTGAGCTCGGCCCCTTTCGGGCGTCCAGTGGTACCCGAGGTGTAAATGATCGTCGCGAGTGAATCCAGGTTTGCGGCGGAGCGGCGCATCTCCAGTTCGGTGTCAAGGACGTCGGCCCCTCGCTCGGCCAGTTCTGCTATGGCACCATTGGCAATGACGAGGACCTCTCTAAGGCTCGGGGTCTTCGAGCGTGCCTTTTCGACAACCGTGGCAATTTCCGGTGATTCGGCGAGCACAAGTTGCACTTCGGAGTCGTTAACGATCCAGGCTACTTGCTTGGAACTAGACGTTTCATATAGTGGTACTGAAACGGCTCCAGCTGCCCAAATCGCCCAGTCGAGGAGCGACCATTCGTAGCTGGTATGGGACATGATGCCCACGCGGTCACCTATGCCGACACCGCTGGCTATGAGTCCTTTGGCGGTGGCTTCAACTTCCTTGTTGAACTCGGATGCGCTGATTTTTGTCCAAGAGCCCTCGGGGGTGGAGCGCTCCATGAGTGTGCCGGTCGGTAATGCTGCGACACGTTTTGAGAGCAGGTCGTTGAGGTTTTTGTTACGGTCCACCGCTATTAACGGTGGTGTGATGATTTCGTCCATTCTGACTCCTATGGCAGTGGGCGAGTGTGAACTGTGACTTTAACGGTAATCGAATGTGCGGGAATGGGTGAAAACTGAGTAGGCTTGACTGCGGTTGCGCTTATGGCGCTTACGCAGTACTCAACCACACTGGCCATTACTATAACTACGAACACGCTAGTGCTGGCCCTAATCGAGTAAGGAAAGAACATTATGTACGCCATTGGCGTGGACATCGGTGGAACTAAAATCGCAGCTGGTGTGGTAGATGAGCAGGGCAAGATCCTGGCTCAGGAACGTGTTGCTACAGCTGCTGGTGATCCTGCAAGTATCGATGCGTCCATCGCTGAGGTGTGCCGACGTCTTTCGGCTGACTTTGAAATCGGTGCGATCGGCTTGGCTGCTGCTGGTTTCTGCAGCCCGGATCGTACTAGCGTTCTGTTTGCGCCAAATATCAATTGGCGTGATTATCCAATCGCCCAAAATGTTCGGAACCTGCTTGGGACAGATGTCCCGATCGTTGTTGAAAACGACGCTAACGCGGCTGGGTGGGCAGAGTTCGAGTTTGGCGTGGCTCGCGAAGCGTCAAACATGCTTACCTTGACAATTGGTACCGGCCTGGGCGGTGCGATCGTCATTGACAACAAACTTGTGCGTGGTGGATTCGGCGTGGCTGCAGAAGTCGGTCACATGCGTGTGGTTCCAGATGGTCATTCGTGTGGTTGCGGGCATGATGGATGTTGGGAACAGTATTCGTCTGGTTCCGCTTTGGTTCGCGAGGCTCGCGCGGCTGCGATTACGCAGCCCGAACGTGCACAGGCGCTCATCGATGCTGCTGGTGGTGATGTGCATGCGATCACTGGCCCGCTTGTGACTCGAGCCGCTCAGAGCGGTGATGCACTGGCAATTGAACTCCTTGCTGAGTTGGGCCGTTGGATTGGTGAGGGTGCGGCGTCTGTTGCAGCTCTTCTTGATCCGGAGATCGTGGTTATTGGTGGTGGCGTGGCTGCTGCTCAAGATTTGCTGCTTGCGCCGGCACGTGCAGCGTTCCTTGATGCACTTCCGGCGCGTGGTCACCGTACAGAAGCAACTTTTGCAATTGCGGAGATGGGTAATGAGGCAGGCATGGTTGGCGCAGCTGACCTTGCGCGCAGGTAGGTTCTGATTTTCGACGATTCTGGCGCTATACCTGAGCGCCGGAATCGTTGTCATGATGTCTGGTCGTGGGCATGCGCCATATCAGCAGACCCGCACCGAGAATGAATAGGGCTCCGAGTACTAGGTAAGTACCTGCGGATGCGGTACGCATGAAAATCGCGGAGCCGAACAGCCCTATTAGAGACAGGCCACTGAGGAACCAGCCGAGATTTCGTACTGGATCTTTGGATAACTGAAACTCGGGATTCGGCTCCATAAACCCGTCAATTTGCGCAACGATTTCTGGTGAGTCTTGCCAGTCACGCGGACCGTGAGGCGCAACTGTCGCATGGTGGCCTGCGTCGAAGTTCGAGCCAGCGTCATCGTGTGCGTCGACCTGTGAGGCGAGACTTCTCGGCTCATGTTGCGCAGTATTGGCGCGCTTGGTTTCGTCATTTGCGCCATTCGTGGAAAGATCAGATAGTCCAGACACTATTTCTTGGAACGCGCGTTCAGTTGCTGCTGGATCGGTGAAGATGTCCGGCTGCAAAGGCGAGTTATCCTGCGCATCGTTTGCGTCAGGCTCGTGTGAAGCGTCGGGCTCAGGAGTCGTCATGACTATTACTCTAGAGTTGGTTTGGGACGTGCGAAACACGCACGCCTGAGGAGGCCGTTTGTTTTACTGGTTGATGAAACGAGTGTTCGTAGGCCCCATCCTCAAGCTCATGTTCCGCCCCTGGGTGAAGGGGCTGGAAAACCTTCCAGCTGAGGGGGCGGCGATAGTCGCTAGCAATCACTTGGCTGTTATCGACTCTTTTGTGCTGCCTTTGGTGATCGACCGCGAGATTGTGTTCATTGGAAAGTCGGAGTACTTCACCGGCAAAGGCATCAAAGGCAAGATCACAGCAAAGTTCATGCGTGGTGTTGGAACTATCCCGGTTGACCGTTCAGGTGGCAAAGCGTCAGAGGCGGCGTTACGCACTGGGCTTAAACGCCTTGAAGAGGGTGAACTGTTTGGCATCTATCCGGAGGGTACCCGATCACCTGATGGCCGACTTTACCGTGGTAAGACGGGTGTCGCGCGACTCGCGCTAGAGTCTGGCGCTCCGGTTGTGCCTGTTTCGATGGTGGGTACTAATATCGCCCAGCCGATCGGAAAACGAATTCCAAAGATTATGCGGTTAGGCGTGGTCATT
>Ga0182744_1000466_pt1 | contig 38711 bp, 34 predicted proteins | sample eDN3rd30CKraftMG_FD_128525 | JGI IMG/M metagenome (GOLD analysis project Ga0182744, IMG submission 128525) | Enriched Miracle-Growth compost microbial communities from Emeryville, California, USA - eDNA 3rd pass 30_C Kraft MG (version 2) (version 2) ... | reverse complement strand
TCGCGTATCTTCCACTTCCCAAAAACCCAACAAATCGCAGGACTCCAATGCCAATGACTTGAAGCGCTCAATCAATCCGCCTCTTCTTGACACAAACCCCCATACAAGGATGAGGGCTTCTGGGTTGGGTAATCAGTTGAACGTCAGAATATTCACACCGCAATGCCGTGAAGATCATACGCATCCGAGCGCTCGATCTTCACGCTGACGATATCGCCAACCCTGAGCGGCCGGCGCGACGCCACATACACCTTGCCGTCGATCTCCGGCGCATCCGCCTTGGAGCGGCCCGAAGCAACCGTCGGGCCGGCTTCATCGATGATGACCTGCAGCCGCTTGCCGACCTTGTTTTTCAGGATGCGTGCGCTGATCGCCTGCTGCTTTTCCATGAGCTTGCGATAGCGCCGCTCTTTCTCTTCCGCTGGCACTTCGGGCAGGCCGAGATCGTTGGAGGTTGCGCCTGCGACAGGCTCGTATTTGAACGCGCCGACACGCTCGAGTTTGGCTTCGCCGAGCCAGTCGAGCAGCATCTCGAAATCCTCTTCCGTCTCGCCGGGGAAGCCGACGATGAACGTCGAGCGGATGGCGAGATCGGGACAGATCTCGCGCCACCTGGCGATGCGCTCCAAGGTCTTGTCCTGATTGCCGGGCCGTTTCATCGCCTTCAGCACGCGCGGTGAGGCGTGCTGGAACGGAATGTCGAGATAAGGCAGCACCAGGCCTTCAGCCATCAGCTCGATGACATCGTCCACATGCGGATAGGGATAGACATAGTGCAGGCGGACCCAGGCGCCCAGCGAGCCCAGTTCCCGCGACAGATCGAGAAAGCGCGCCCGCACGTTGCGGTCGTTCCACATGCTCTCGGCATATTTCACATCCACGCCATAGGCCGACGTGTCCTGCGAGATGACAAGCAGTTCCTTGACGCCGGCCTTGACCAGTTTTTCTGCTTCACGCAGCACGTCGGCGGCGGAGCGTGACACCAGCTTCCCACGCAGTTTCGGGATGATGCAGAAGCTGCAGGTGTTGTTGCAGCCTTCCGATATTTTCAGATAGGCGTAGTGACGTGGCGTCAGCTTGATGCCTTGCGGCGGCACCAGATCGGTGAACGGATCATGGGCGGGTGGAGCGGCCTGATGCACCGCCTGCATGACGCTCTCATAGGCCTGCGGTCCGCTGATCGAAAACACGTTCGGATATTTGGCGTTGATCGCATCGGGCTCCGCGCCCATGCAGCCGGTGACGATGACCTTGCCGTTTTCGCCGAGCGCCTTGCCGATCGCCTCGAGCGATTCCGCCTTGGCTGAATCGAGAAAGCCGCAGGTGTTGACGACAACGGCGTCAGCCCCGGCATGGCTCTTGGTGAGTTCATAGCCCTCGGCGCGCAGGCGCGTGATGATGCGCTCCGAGTCGACCAGTGCCTTGGGGCAGCCGAGCGAAACGAAGGAAATTTTCGGGGACGGGCGGGCGAGTGTATCAGTCGAGGTCTCAGTCATGGCCTTCGCTTGCCACGCATGCCGCCCGAAAAGCAAGCCTGCGGTTGAACTTCGCGCAGGTTCAAGGACATGCAAACAGGTTCAAGAACATGGCAGAAACGAAAAACCCGGCCGTGAGGCCGGGTTTCGCGATATTTCTCTGCCCGAGGGGCGTTTCAGTATTTGGCGAACACGGCGTTGTTCGAGCCGCCGAACCGGTAGTTGAGGCCGGCGCGCACCACATGCATGCGGTCTTCGTTCTTGTTGACGTAGTAGTAGGTCGGATTGGCGGCGTTCACCAGGAACTGCGATCCGTGGTCCATGTTGACGTAAAGATATTCGGCCTTGGCGCTCAGGTTGTTGGTGAACGCATATTCGAGACCGGCGCCGACGGTCCAGCCGACGGTCTTGTTGCCTCCCGTCGACAGGAATGCGCCGCCGGTCGGGGCGCCGGCCGTCGCGAACTGGGCCGAGCTGCTTGAGCCGGTGCCCGAGTAGGCAAGACCGCCGGTCAGGTAGGGCATGGCACGATCGAGTGCGATACCGATGCGCGGACGCAGGGTGGCGAACCATTCGTTGCGGTTCTGGCCCGAATAGGAGAAGCCGTCCGTGCCCGTGAACGGGCCGGCGCCGGCCAGCGCCGGGAAGGCCGAGATGAACGCGCCGCTGCGGTTGCGGTTGCGATAGTTGATGTCGCCTTCGAGGCCGAGCACGAGGGAGTTGTTCAACTGATAGTTATAGCCGACCTGGAAGCCGCCGGTGAAATTCGTGCCGCTCTTCTGGCCAAAGCCCGAGACGCCGGGCAGGGCGACCGGCGGGAAAGCGGCGGGGTTCAGGAAGTCGCCGCCCGGCGCGATGGCATTGCTGGTCCCGCTGGCGATCGCGGCGCCGACGTTCACACCGACATAGAAGCCGGTCCAGTTCATCACGCTCGGCGCATACACGGCGGCGGGAGGCATATACGGCTGGGAGCGGCTCGGGAGATCCGCGGCATTCGCACCGGCAACGGTCAGAACAGAAAGTGCAACGCTGCACAGAAACGCATTACGCATAGTCAAGTCCTCATACGCTTTAGTCGTCCGACGCCGGAGCAGGCGCCGGTCACCCAGTCGCTTTTGCCAAACTGTTTGGCCGAAGCGGATGCGTCCAGTTATGGCGGCAAGAGTTAATGGATTGTTACTTGGTGTAGGGGGATTGAAGACTTAGCGTAAACGCGTGGTTAACGATGTGCGGCTGCGGCACAGGGCTAGTCGAGCGTCACGACGCCTTCGGCGATGTTGACACGCAGGGTGAACGTACCCTCGCTGCGCCGCCACGGCGCGATCCGCCCGGTGCGAAATCCGGCTCGCACATAAGCATCTTCATCAACGATTGCCTGTGCTTCGGCGCGTGATTGAACACGCAGGATGAACATGCCGCCACCGTTGGGGCGGTTGTCTTCATCGAGAAAAGGCCCGGCGGCGAGCAGTCGCCCATCCTGCTCCAGCACCTTCACGCCTGCGATATGCGCGTCATGAGCCGCGCGCCGGTCACCGGGCTTATCGGTCGGCTCCCAGAAGACGATGAAGTAGACCCGCCCGGCCAAAGCCGAACGGGTGACAGGTGCCGCGTCGCTCATCAGCTCGCGAGTTTTTCCGATATGACGTCATCGCAAGTGACGTCGAATGCGGCATTGCGTTCCGCGACCGCCTTGCCGGACATGGCACGGATGGCGGCCGGCGACGGCACTGTCTTGGTGCCGGCCCAGGCGCAGGGGCGCAGCGGCTTGGCGCTCCAGAAGTCGGCGAAATGCTCCTGGTAGGTGTCGTCCACCTGATCCACATCGGTCGTATATTCCGTCGAGAACCCGTTCGGATCGACGAAATAGGCGAAGATGTTCTGGCCCGGTCCGGCGTGCCGGCCGACACCCCAGCCGATGTCGTGGCCCGCCAGCCGGACGCGGCCGGTGCCCTGCATCAGGCCTTCGTAATTGTGCATCTCATAGGCCATGTGATTGAGCGACGGCCCACCGTGCTTGGCGAGCGCGATCGAATGGTGATTCACCGAGCAGCGGATGAAGCTCATGATCTCGGTCGTATCGGAATGTTTGAAGCCCAGCGTGTCGAGGTAGAAGCGCATTTCGTTCTGAGTGTCTTCCGAATTCAGCACCACGTGGTTGATGCGCCACGGCCGCGAGATATCCAGCGAGGTCACCGCATGTACGTCGAGATTGCTGGACACCCGCAGGGTGTGGCCATCGGGTGTCTTGACCTCGAACCCGTAACCGCCGCCGTCGGCAGCGGGCAAGGCATGCGGCGCCGAGACGACGACGGCGCCGCTGGCGACCGCCCTGGCATGCAGCGCGTCGACGGAGGCCTTGTCGTCGGCGGCAAAATTGACACAGACGAGCCCGGCCTTGGGGCGCTCGTGCAAGGTCAGCACATGATGTTCGGGTCCGGTGGCGCGCAGCAGCATCTTGTTGCCGTCGCGCGACACTTCCTCGAGGGCCCAGGCTTTGCGGTAGTATTCGGCGCTCTCGTTCAGGTCGTAGACGGCCACTTCCAGACCGCGCAGGCCCGTTACTCTCGGATTCGCCATGATGTTTCCCCTACCGGTTCGTATTCTGATGTGCCGGCGACCTTAGTCTCAATTCGTCGGTTTGGCATGCGGATTTTAGGGGCCGGGCGCCATAGCGCCGGATGGTGATTTATGCGTCTCCGGCATGGAATTTATATGAAGCGAGCGTTTCCAAGCTGCGTGGCGGGCCGCTAGCCTTGTCCGGGCCGCAGAACTGCGGCCCGCCTAGGGAGGGCATTTATGGTGGAATTTGGTGCGGCGTGTCCCATTCATTTCGTCGGCTCCGTGCCTCTGGGCAGCATCGCGGAAGTTCTGACGACGATTTCCGCGGCCGCGGCGGGCGCGCACGTCTCGCGCCTGCCGGATGGCGAACTTGGCGGTAAGAAGGGATATGTCAGCAATCAGCGCGCCACCTTCGAACGGCTCGATGCCTTCCGGCCCGGGGCGCCACGCTCGGACTGGCGCAGGCTCAACAGCGGAATTCAGCAGTTCGCCCTGAAGTCCTTGAAAGAAGTGCCGGACGCGGCTGAGATTGGCGAACTGGGCCATGCCCGCTGGGCGATCGAGGCCTACGAGACGTTTGCGGACCTGAAGCGGAGGGGCCTCGTGCGCGCCGACGCCCGCCTGAAGATGGCGATGCCCTCGGCTTACGGCGTGCTCAGTTTCTTTGTCGAACCCGAGAGTGTCCCGCCGCTGCTGCCGATCTTTGTCGACGCCATCGGCGCGGAGATCGGCAGGATCGCCAGACAGATCCCTCACGACCAGATCGCCATCCAGATCGATGCATCGATGGAGTTCGAGGCCCTGGCCAGCGGCGACGCGCGCTTCCTGCCGATCAGCACCGGCGAGGCGGCGGGCCAACTGGCGCAACTGGGCGCGGCCGTGCCGGTCGATATCGAGCTGGGCTTCCACTGCTGCTACGGCAACATGAACCTCAAGCACTATGTCGAACCGAGAGACACGGGGGACATGGTGGCGGTGATGAACCGTGTCTGCGCCGGCCTCGGCCGGCCGCTGAACTTCGTGCACATGCCCGTGCCGATCGACCGGTCGGACGATGCGTATTTCGAGGCGCTGAACGATTTCAGGCCCGGATCCGGCACGGAGCTCTTCCTGGGCCTGGTGCACGACACGGACGGGGTGGACGGCGCGCTGCTTCGCGCCGCCGCGGCCCGGCGCGCCTACGCGCGCTTTGGCATCGGCACCGAATGCGGCCTCAATCACCGCAGCCGCGACAATGTCCTGCAGATCATTTCGCTGCTGGGCGACGTCGCCGACGCGCTGTCGCCCGACATGGCGAGCGCCGGCACGATAAGCGGTTAGTTAGGAGAGACACTCATGGCGTTCGCATTCAGGCGCGTGGTGACCGGCCACGACGAACAGGGCCTTGCTGTCGTCAAGGCCGACGAGGTGGTGACGTCGCAACCGCGGCGGCCCGGATATGATGCCGTGGTCGCCTGGTGCACCGACAGCCTGCCGGTGAACAACAACGAGGACGTCTATTCCGCCGGCCGTCCCGGACCGAAGGGCAGCCGCGTGCTCCTGCGCGTGGGTGAAATGCAGCCGGGACATTCCGCGCCGGTCATGCATCGGACGGAGACCTTGGACTATGCGATCATCCTCTCGGGTGAAATGGAGATGCTCCTCGACAGTGGTGAGGTCGTCCGCCATCTCAAAGCCGGCGACATGGTCGTTCAACGCGGCACCAACCACGCCTGGCGGGCGGTCGGCCATGAGGTGGTGAAAGTGTTGTTCGTCCTGATCGATGCCGAGCCGGCCAGTGTGGCCGGCAGGCAGCTCGGCGATTTCCTCGACAATTTCGGGCCCGGCGTCACCCCGATGCCGTCGGCATAACCGTCCTTTCTCTCAATACCTGCGGAAGACATATTGATGGCTGAGGCCAATCGCTCAACATCCGGCATGATCGTCGACGTCCATGCGCATCATGCGCCGCCGGGGCTTGGCCGTCGTTCCGATCCGAGCCAGGTCTTGAAACAGCCGCCGCAGGAGCCGTTCGAGGCGCGGATCGCCCGCATGGCGGAGGCCGGAGTCGGGTTGCAGGTTCTGTCGTCGACGACCCCGACCTATCAGGCCGACGCGGCCGAGGCCGTCGAGAAGGCGCGGATCGTCAACGACGAGCTTTCGGCGCGCTGCCTTCAGGACCCCGGCCGCTTCCGGTTCTGGGCCTCCTTGCCGCTGCCGCATGTCGACGAGGCGCTGGCGGAGATGCAGCGTGTCCTGAACCATCCGGGCGCGGTCGGGATCATGCTGGGCTGCTCATGCCAGGGCGGATCGATCGCGCGCGAGGCCTTCGATCCGATCTATGCCGAGATGGAACGGCGGCGGGGCGTGATTTTCCTTCATCCGGTCCAGAACGGCCTTGCGTCGCCGCTGATCAATGATCTGGGGCTCACCGTTTGCGCCGGCGCATCCATGGAGGATTCCGTTGCCGCGCTGCACCTCATCGCCCGCCGGGTTCCGCAACGGTTTCCCTCCATACGTTTCATCGTTCCGCATTTCGGCGGCATCCTGCCGATGCTGCTCAACCGGCTCGACGGCCAGATGCCGCGCGCGCCGGGAACCGAAGCACCCAGCGCGGTCGCACGGAAGTTCTTCTACGATACGGTCGGATGGGGCTCGAAGGCTGCGTTGTTCGCGGCGCTCGAAGCCTTCGGCGACACGCAGATCGTTGCCGGAAGCGACTACCCGATCCTGCTGTCGTGGGAGAGCTACGATCAGACGTTCAGGCATATTTCGCAATCCGGCCTGCCGGCCGGCGCCATCGAGAATATCTTGTTTAACAACGCAAAATCATTGTTGAATTTGGATGCGGCCGAACAGAGTCTCCGGCCGCCGAGTTGAATCGAAATCCCTGTCGGGCGACTATCCGGGCAACATGGCACCGGATAGGCGAAGGGCTCTTCGATGGAACTGCGGCAGATTCGTACCTTCAATCAGGTCGCCCGGCTGCAGAGCTTCAGCGCCGCCGCGGAGGTTCTGAATCTCGCGCAGTCGGCCGTCAGCCGGCAGGTACGGGCGTTGGAAGAGGAGTTTCAGACCCAGCTTCTGTTCCGCACCACGCGCAGGGTCGTGTTGACCGAAGCAGGCCAGATGATGCTGGCCAAGGGCGATGAAATCCTGGCCCTGGCCGACCAGTTGAAAGAGGCCATCATTCAGGCGCCGGGCAACGTCCGCGGTGCGGTCACCGTCGGCATACCGCCGTCCCTGACGGGCTTCTTCGCCACGCCCTTGCTGGAAGAATGCCGGCAGTCTTTTCCCGGTATCGATGTCCATGTGGAGGAAGGGCTTCCCACACTGGTGGAAGATTGGCTGGCCGCCGGGCGCATCGACCTTGGCATCCTGTCCAACAAGGGAGCCAAATCGAGGTTTTCCGGCGCGCCGCTCGGGCAGGAAGAATTCCTTCTCGTCAGCGATCCGCGACAAGTCAAAAGCCATCCGGACTCAATTCCGGCGGCGGATCTGGCGTCCTTGAAGATCATTGTCGGGCGAGGGTACCGGGAGCTCATAGACCCCGCGCTGGCCGAGTGTGGCCTGAAGATCGACTACGAGCGCGTCGTCGACAATATCCAGATGATCCGCGAAATGCTGGCGCGCGGTCCGTTTCATACGATCCTCACTCAGGAGATCGTCCGCCGCTGGGTCTCGGAAGGCAACGTGCAGACCAGCCGCATCAGCGAGCCCGTCCTCGTCCGCAAACTGGTGCTGGCCGACAATCCGCAGCGACCGAATACGCCGGCCATGCGGGCCGTGCGGGGATTGTTGATAGGGTGGGCGCGCAGCCAACTCTAGGAAACCGCGCCTTCCGTCGATCTATGCCCGGCGCGCATCAAATATATAACAACAAAGCCTTTCCCAATTGGCGAGGCCATTACTAGCCTCCATCGCAAGAGCATGAAGGTGCTTGGAGCAACCAGAGCGGGCGATGGACAAGCCCGACAAGCGACCGGGGAGAGCTAGCATGTCGTCGGAGGCTTATCGCGTCGGCCATAAATCTCCTGATAGGCCGCAAGCGGCCGAGCCGGCCGGCAACATCTGGGCGTGGTGGCTCGCGATCCTGCTGGCGCTGTACTATGCGCTCTCCGTCGTTGACCGCGTCATCGTCGTCCACATGGTCGACCTCATCAAACACGACCTTTCGATCACGGACTTCGAGCTCAGTCTTGTCTTCGGCCCGGCCTTCGGCATCACCTACGCTGTGTTTTCCTATCCCTGGGGATGGGCTGCCGATCGTTTCCAGCGCCGCTGGATCATGTTCCTCGCGGTTGCCGGCTGGTCGCTGGCCACGGTCGGAACCGGCTTTGCGCGCTCCTTCGAGGAGTTGATCGCCTGGCGGGTGCTGCTCGGCGTCGCCGAGGCGGCGATCGCGCCCACGGCGCTCTCCATGCTGACGGATCGGCTGCCCGCCAATCGTCTGGCCACGGCACTTGGAATTTACAACACAGGTCCGAAAACCGGAGCCACCCTTGCCTATGTTCTCGCGGGCCTCGCCATTGCCTGGGCGACCTCGATCGCGGCCGGCGATGCGCCGTTTTTCGGCCACAGGAAGACCTGGCAGTTGGTGATGTTTATGATCGGCGCGCCGGGCTTCGTGCTGGCATTCCTGATCTGGACGGTGAAGGAACCGGCACGGCGCGCCGGCCAGTCCGAGATTTCTGCGACCGTCGAAGGCACGGACGCCACCACCTTCCTTGCCTTTCTGCGCGCCAACGCGCGCCTGGTCATACCTTTCGTCGCAGCGTTCTCTCTGGCCGGCGCGGCTGCTCTGGCCCTGACGACATGGACGCCAGCATTCATCGTCCGAACCTATGGTTGGAGCCCGATTCAATACGGACCCTGGATGGGCGCGGTATCGGCCGTTGGCGGCTTCAGCGTCGTCATCAAAGGGGCTGTGGTCGACTGGATCTACAGCCGCGGCCATCGCGACGCCGCCATGCAATTCTATAGCTGGCTGCTGTTCCTCTTCCTGCCTCTGGGCGGGCTGTCCTTCTTCGCGCCCACGCCGTACGTGTTCTTCGTCTGCTTTCTGTTTCTCAGTGCCATCGCAATCTCGGGCTTCCTGTATGCGATGGCGTCTATCCATCTGTTCACGCCACAGCAATTTCGCGGGCAGATGCTGGGGCTGCTCATGGTCGTCTACCCGCTGGTCTCCAGTCTTTTCGGTCCGACCTTGACCGCCGGCCTGACGGACTTTGTGTTTCAGGACCAGGCAAAGCTGGGCTGGTCGCTTGCCATCGTGACAACGGGTTGCATGGCGGTGACGCTGATTTTGCTTCGATATGTGTTGCGCTTGCTGGCCCGCACGGCCAAGGCTGATATCAACAATGATATCAAGCCGGCGATCGAGGTAGCCACGTCGCCTGGCCGCGTCGTTTAGGGCTGCCTGCGCGTCTCTTAACCGGACATGATCAACTTGGATCGGGCGGGTCCCGAGATAACGGCGGCGCTATCGCGCCGCCGAAAAGCTAGCTACTGTCTGCACTTGCGGGGACCATTTCGTCCGTAACACTTCACGAGGCGTTCGATGACCAGTTCGACAGTCAGACTCATGCGCGGCGCCAGCCTTGCAGCGCTTCTTCATTTTGCCGCCGTGCCGGTGGCGGGGCTGGGCCTCACCGTCGTGTGGGCCGCGCAGGCGCAGGCGCAAGCGAATGTCGTCCTCGAAAACCAGACGATGGACAATGGCGACAAGGGCAGCTTTGTCTTTCCGCGCATCGAATTCAACGGCACCAATCTGACCCGCGACGAGGTGGCGAAGCTCTTCACCACCGGCACGCCGAAAGACGAGGCTGTCGCCATCGTCTCGAAGATGACCGCGGCGCGCGTCGCCATTCCGTCGGCCGTTCTGAACGGCAAAGACGCCAAGGTGACCCTGAGCAACATCGTCATGACGAATATCGACAAGGGCCAGGTGGGGCAGCTCACGATCGGCGGTGTCGACGGTTCGTTCCTCACCGACGACAACCAGACCGCGGCGATCAAATCCGGCGGCATCCAGATCGACGGCGCCAATTACAGCGGCATGTTCCAGGCGATGAAGGACGGTGACCTCTCCAACGGCACGTCGCGCTTCTCCAAATTCGTCTGGCAGGGCCTTGAGATCAATGTGCCGGACAAGGATACGCCGGCGTCGGCGCCCGGCGGCAACATGATCAAACTCCGCCTCGGCTCGATGACGGTCGACGCCACCTATGACGGCGATGTTCCTCTGAAAGTGGCGGGCAACGTCGCCAATCTGCTGATCGAACCGCCGAGCGCGTCCGATGGCGCCAAGCAGCTTGCTGCCGTCGGCTACGACAAGCTCGATCTCGGATTCACCTTCGCTGGCAGCTATGATCCGGCCACCAAGGCTTATGCGCTGAGCGACCTGACCGTGCGCGGTGTCGACGCCGGTTCGTTCGGGGTGAAAGCCCAACTCGACGGCATCGAGAAATCCGTACTGTCGGGACCGCAGTCGGCCCGCATGATCGGGCTTTTTGGCGCTGGCATCTCCGGCATGGAGCTGCGTTTCGTCAACGCCGGCCTGGTCGACAAGATGCTGAACTATTTCGCCAAGCAGCAGGGCAAATCGCCCGAAGCCCTGCGCGAGGAAGCGCGCGGAATGGCGACGCAGGTCATTCCCGTGATGCTGGGCGGCGACGCTACCTCGCTGCGCATCGCCGAAGCCGTCAGCCGCTTTATCGCCGATCCGAAAGGGTTGACCATCACAGCGAAATCCAAGGGCGGCTCGCTGGGGTTCATTGAACTGATGAGCATTCGCGATCCGGCTTCGCTGCTCGCCAAGGCCGACATCCAGGTGACGGCCGACGGTGCGCCTGCCACACCAGCCGCTCCGGCAGCCCGCGCGCCGTCGCCGCAGGCTTCCGCCGGTGGCATCGCCGGCGCTGCAGGGGCAGGGGCCGCGTCCCAGGCCGCGAAACCCGCCGCGCCCGCCGCCATGCAGACGCCGCGTTTGACGGGCCTTGCCGCCTGGAATGCCCTCGTCGGCAATTCGATCTCCGGCAAGAACGAGGACGGCGACCCGCTGACCGAATATTACATGCGCAACGGCACCGTGAAGCAGCTTGCTGACGACGAGACGGCCACCGGCAAATGGACCGTCAGGGGCGAGAAGGTCTGCTTCAAATATCCGGACGAGGATGAGGACTGCTATCGCGTCACCGTCGACGGCGATATCGCCACCTTCTCGGAAGACGATGGCTCTGGCCGCCGCTACCAGATCCTGCAGGGCAACCCGAAGAAGCTGTGATTTCCAGCTGCGATCGGATTCAGCAAGGCCTGGCGCTTGGACTTGATGGCTCTCGCGTTCTACCGTTGTAGTCTTGACATAAAAAGCTCTGTAGTCTGACTGCTTTAGATGCGGGGCTTTTCCATGACCAATTCGACCGCTGGATTTTTGCGCAGTGTAGGTCTTGCTGGGCTCATTCGTTTTATAATTGCACCGGCGGGATTGATGTTTGTCTGTGCCGCCCAGGCACAGTCCCTGGCAACCATTGTTCTTGAGAACGTGACCTCAGGTAACGACAGGAACAACACTGTCTATGGCCGGGTGGAAGTCGTCGATACCAATTTGACGCGCGAGGAGGCAATAAAGCTTTTCACCGTTGGGACGCCGAAGGACGAGACTGACACGATCCTGGCAAAAATGATCGCGTCTCGCGTCAGCATTCCTTCTTCCACCATAACCGGCAGAGATGCGAAGACCGGCAAGGAAGTCAACGCGACTGTGGTCGACATCCTGATGACCAATATCAACAAAGGAGCGATGGAACGGCTCACCGTCGGCGGCGCGGAAGGGTCTTTCACCACATACGACGGCCAAATCGCGACGGTGAAATTAGGCGCCATCCGGGTCGATAGCTTGAATTTTGCTATTCCGGGTCAGGCACTGAAGGATGGCGATACGATATTGGGCATTTTCCGTCCCTCCAAGATCGTCTGGCAGGATATTGAAGTCACCGGCCCCGTTCAGGGAGTGGCTGCGACAGCCCCCGGCGGCAATCTGATCAAAATACGCCTCGGCTCGATGGCATTTGATGCAACCTATGACGGGGATATTCCGCTGAAGGTGGCGGGCAGTATCGTCAATCTGCTGATTGAGCAGCCAAAAGCCTCCGAAGGCGGACAGGCGCTTGCGAGCATCGGTTACGACAAGCTCGATCTGGGGATCACCTTCACCGGCACCTACGATCCCGCCAGCAAGGCGTATACACTGAGCGATTTCACGCTGCGTGGAGTTGATGCTGGTTCGTTGAGTGTGAAAGCCCAACTCGACGGAATTGAAAGAGCCATGTTTCTGGGGTCGCAGCCCGCCCGCATGGATGCGTTTTCTCGGGCTGGTATCTCAAGCCTGGAACTGCGCTTCATCAATGATGCTTTGGTCGAAAAAGTGTTCAACTATGCCGCCAAACGGCAAGGTAAATGGACGGAGACTGTACGACAGGAGGCCAGTGCAATGGCGATCAAGGTCATTCCATACTTGCTGGGAGGAGACGTCACCTCGCTGCGCGCAGCGGAAACTGTCAGCCGCTTCATTCTAGATCCGAAGCGATTGACCGTGACGGCGACAGCAAAAAATGGCTCGTTAGGCATCACCGAATTGATGAACATCCGCAGTCCAGACCTACTGTCGAGAAAAGTCGATGTTCAAGTCACGTCTGACGACGCTCCTTAAACAGCTCCCTCACATTCCTGGCCTCTAAATCCCTACGGCCTCGGCTTGAAGATCTCGCTGAAGACCGCGCTCCACTTCTTCTCGTCTTCCGCCGACAGCAGTTTGGCCGTGACGGAAAGCCCGCTCATGCTGTCGAGCACTTTCGGCGGATTGGTTTCGACGTCCGGCCGCGTCGGCAGGCGGCCGAACTTGGCGAGAAACGTCTGCGCCTCGCGGCTGATCTGAAAGTTCGCGGCAAGCCGCGCCGCATTCGGATTGGGTGCATTGGCGGAGACGCCGACCGCGCCCCAGAACAGCGACACCGGGTCGAGCATCCAGAAATCCGTCGCCCCGCCGGCCATTTTCACGTTGAGCGTGAGATTGAGATAATTGTTCAGCGCGATCCAGTATTCGCCGGCGGCGACCGAACGTGCCAGCGCCAGATGGCCGTCGACGATCACCGGCTGCAGGTTGGTGACGAGCTCCTTGAGAATCTCGCGGGCCTTCGCCTCTCCATAGTGATCGAACAGAACCGCCAGCCACACGGTGTCGGTGTCGTCGATGGCGACCTTGGCTTTCCATTCCGATCTCTTGGCGAAGTCCTCGAACGTCTTCGGCAGGTCGTCGCGCTTGACGTATTTCGTATTGTATGCCGGCGCGTTGTAATTGGCATAGACCGCATACCAGCGCTTGTCGGGTGCGATCGCGCCTTTGACGAGGTTCTTGCCTTCCGGCAGGTCGACCGGCGCCAGCATAACGGCGGGAAACTTCTGCACATTGGCGGTCTGCACGATGTCCCAGGTTTTCTGGCGGGCCCGCGCCTCGATCATGGCGCGCCCGAGGATCTGTGAATCCGACGCGCGCACCACATTGACCTTGATGCCGGTGGCGTCCTCGAACAGCTTCCACAGCGGCAGGGCCTCGCGTTCGTTCGTCGTTGTGTAGACGACAAGGTTGCCTTCCTTCTTGGCCGCCTCGAGCAATGTGTCGTCGATCCACTCCGGTTTGCCCGTCTGCGCCAGCGCGCCGAGGCCGGAGATAGTGAGAGCGAAGGTTGCGGCCAAAAGCGATCGGAGAGCGGTCATCGATGTTCCTCTGTCGTTGCGAAGGCGCAGCGTGTGCGGTTCGTGTGGCAGGATGTCAGGCCGGTACGGATTGTAGCTGCTGCAGCGCGGGCATGACGTGTTGGGCGAACAGGTCGACCGAGCGGATCGGCGTCTGCCGGTCCATCTGGCCGAAGTAGAACTGCCCGACGAGGTAATCGGTTCCCGAAATCGCCACCGACCGGGTGAGCCAGTCGCGCACGAATTCCGGCGTCCCGGCAACGCCTTTGCCTTCCGCCATCAGCTCGTCGAACGTGCGGGCGCGCTCGCCGTGCATGGGGGAGCGGCCGAAGCGGTAGTAGAGATAGTGGAAACTCTCGCGCCAGCGCAGATAGGCCGCGCGGGCGGTGTCCATGGCCCGCTCGCCGTCCTTGTCGATCACCATGAAAATGCTCTGGCCGAAATGCAGGTTCTGCGCGTCCTTCGGCAGCGCGGCGCGCCAGGCTTCGATGAAGACGCGCGTATCTTCAGGCCCGTGCAGTGATACGGCGCTGGCGCCGAGCTTTCCGGCGCGTTCCGCATTGGCCAGCATGCCGATGCCGAGCCAGATCGGCGGATGCGGCTTCTGCAGAGGCTCCAGCTGCATGGGAATATTGTCGACCTGGAAATGCTTGCCCTTGAAGGTGACTTCCTTCTGCGTCAGCGCCATGAACAGGAGTTCGGTGTATTCGGCGTAGACATCGCGCGACTGATCCGGGTCCGTCCCGTAATAGCGCGCCTCGATCGGCGAGATGCCGCGACCAAGGCCGATTTCGAGACGTCCGCCGCTGATCTGGTCGAGCATGCAGATTTCCTCGACCAGGCGCAGCGGATGATAGAGGGGCAGGGTGTAGACCAGCGGTCCGAACCGCAGGGTTTTGGTGCGCTGGGCGACGGCGGTCAGATAGACATTCGGTGAGGCCGCAAGGCCCAGCGGCGTCGCATGATGTTCGGCCACGTGATAGGTGCGAAACCCGGCGCGGTCGGCCGCGACGGTGTAGTCGACCCGAGCGTCATAGAAGTCGCGCAGGTTTTCGCCGGTCGCATCGACATGATCGAAAATGCCGAACTCCATCGCGTTTCCCCTTTTTGTTGCCGCAGCCTTTCCGGCTGCGTTCTCTTGCTCTTAGAGCATTATGCGGCCACGGCCGGCAACTCCATCCACTCGTGCAGCGCCTGTGTGAACGCAGCCGGCTGCTCGACGGAGACGAAATGGCCACTGTCTTCGATGACGACGAAGCGCGAGAACGGAACGGCCTGCGCCATCGCCTCGTGCTGAGCCGGCGGGCTCCACTGGTCCTGGCGGCCTGCCAGGAACATGGCGGGGCAATGGATCGTCGCGAGCACCGGCGTCGCGTCGCGGCGGCCGACGAGCGCGCGAATCTGCTTTTCGTGGACCTCCGGCGTCGTGCTCAAAATCATCTCGCGCAGCGGCTGCAGGAACGCGGCGTCCGTGCGACGTGCCGGATGGATCATGCCCGGCAGCCAGGCGTCCGCCAGACCTTCCATGCCCTTGTCATAGGCCAGGCGGATGATGGCCTCGCGTTTCTCCGTCTCGCCGGCCTCCAGTGGATGCACGCCCGTATCGAACGCGCAAAAACGCTCGATGCGCTCCGGCGCCAGCCGCATGATCTCGAAGGCGACGCGACCGCCCATGGAAAAGCCGGCGACCGAGAAGCGAGGCGGCGCCGACGCAAGCACATGCTCGGCCATGGCCGTAAGCGAGTCGAAACCGAAGAAATCCGGCACGCGGACCTCGCAAACCGGCGCGAGATCGTCGACCTGGGCGCCGAAGATGCGGGCATCACACAGCAATCCCGGCAGCAGGTACAAAACAGGCTTCTGACTCATAATCTCCTCGTTCCCGCCGTGGCGGGATTGGCCATTCTTGAATTGAGGTTTCCTTTAGCACGGGCTTTCGCGATCACAATCCCCGCTGGCGCATGCGTGCGATCGCCCCGGGACGGCCGGGTTCTCCAGGCCTGGCGGAAACCGCTAAACCATTTGTTCCGCCATCAGAAAATCCTCCACCGTGCGTGCCAGAACCCCCGGCGCGTCGTGGTGGATGTTGTGGCCGGTGTCGGGAATCTGCACGCTGGAGCCGTGGCGCAGTTGCGACAGCCGCCAACTGAAATTGCCTTCGCCCTCCCACGCCATGCGCTCGAACCGATTGCCGGCCGCGATCCATAGCACGCGGGCCTCCGCCTCGCGCCAGGACGCCGCCCATTCGTCGATGCGATGCAGGGTGGGAAACGGCCGCCGGTGGGTCGGATCGAACCCGAAGGCGAAGCCGCCATCGACCGGCCGCGCCAGATGCCCGGCGAGAAACGCGGCCTTATCGGGCGAAAGCCGCACGTTGGCTGCCATCAGCCTTTCGGCCATCTCCGCGACATTCGCATAGGTCCGCTCTCGTGGCGTCGCTCTCCAGCTATCCAGCCATTTGCGCAGCTTCTCCGGCGCCTGCTCGGCGGGCGTATCGCGCAAGGCAAATCCGTCGATCGAGATGACCGTGCGCACGCGCTCCGGCCGGATGCCGGCATAAACGGTCGCCAGATTGCCGCCGAGACTGTGGGCGACGATATCGAGCTGCGCCTGTGGCGACACGATCGTCGCGATCGTGTCGAGATCGGCGAGATAGTCCTGATACCAGTAGCCTTGCGGCGCCCAGCCGCTGCCGCCATGTCCGCGCCAGTCGGGCGCCACCACATGCCAGCGGCCGGCCATGGCGTCGATCATGAACTGGAAGGTGATGGAGGCGTCGCGATGGCCATGCAGGAACAGCAGCAGCGGGTCGCCAGGGTCGCCCCACTCGCGCAATTGATAGGGCAGGCCACGCACATCGAGCATGCGTGTGCGCGAAGGTTTAAGGGGCGTATAGACCGGTTGGTTCATTGCGAGAACGAAGATGGCAGATATGTCAGGGGGCTGCTAGTGTCGTAGCGACTTCCTCGTATGCGAGCCCAGGATCAATCGAAGGATCGTTAATTCATGCGCGCTTACAACATTCCCGCACCGACCGGCCTCGACGCTCTCACCCGCATCGATCTGCCGGAGCCCAAACCGGCGCATCGCCAGATCCTCGTGAAAGTCGCCGCCACCTCGCTCAATTTCCGCGATCTCGCGGTGGTGAAGGGCGCTTATCGCGCCGGCGTCTCGCCCAATCTCGTGCCACTCTCCGACGGCGCCGGCGAAGTGGTTGAGGTCGGTCCCGGCGTGCAGAAATTCAAGGCCGGAGACCGGGTCGCGAGCTGCTTCTTCCAGCGCTGGCCCGGTGGCAGCGCCGATGCCTTCGTGCAGCCGAGCGCACTTGGCGGCGCCATCGACGGCATGCTGCGCGACTATGCGGTGCTGGAAGAGGATGGCGCGGTGAAGATTCCCGCGCACCTGTCTTATGAAGAGGCCGCGACCTTGCCGTGCGCCGCCGTCACCGCCTGGCATGCACTGGTCGAACACGGCAAACTCATCGCCGGCCAGAGCGTGCTCGTGCAGGGCACCGGCGGCGTCTCGATCTTCGCGCTGCAACTGGCGCGGATGATGGGCGCCGGGGTCATCGCCACCTCGTCGAGCCAGGCCAAGCTCGCGCGGGCAAAAGAGATGGGCGCCAGCGACGGCATCGACTATCGCGCCAACGAAGACTGGGACAAGGTGGTGATGGAACTGACCGGCGGCCGCGGCGTCGATCAGGTGGTCGAAGTCGGCGGGGCAGGGACATTCGCCCGCTCGCTCGGCGCCATCCGCACCGGCGGCAAGATATCGATGATCGGCGTGCTGACCTCCGGCGCGCCGATCAACCCCATGGCGATCATGGCCAAGCGCGCCAATGTGCAAGGCATCTCCGTCGGCTCGACGCAGATGTTCGAAGCGTTGAACGCCGCCATCGCCGTCAACGGGCTCAAGCCCGTCATCGACAAGGTGTTCGGCTTCGAGGACGCGAAGGCCGCCTACAGCTACCTCGAATCCGCCGCGCACTTCGGCAAGGTGGTGATCAGGGTGGCGTGAGAAGGTTTCTCCGATCGCCTCAGCGGATCAGCCCCAGTCTCATCGCCAATCTTACGATGCGCCGGTTCCTGAGCGCCTTCAGCTCAGCTTCAGCCCATTCACTGCGCGTGCGCCATTCATCGGCCTGGATGGCGGCGGATTTTTCTCGATTCTCAAGCAGACGTTGGTCGTTTTCCAGGGCCCTGACCTTCGCGTCGAGCACGGCATGCGTCTGTTGGCTTTTTTTGAACCACAGCATGACGGATGGAAGAAGGCCTTGCCCGCTGCTGCTTTGGCCGTCGTCCGGCAGGTCTGGAAGCAATACGATCTGGTCCGCCGGCTTTTTGTCTGCGATTCCGGGCTTCTTTTCGGAGTTCTCAAGGCCTGGCTGGTCGAGCAATGCAAAAGCCAGATTCCAGTCGCCCAGGCGAAATCCAGCCAAAGCCGCCATGATGGTGCGCTGCCTGTCGGTGAAGGCCGATCCGGCTGGAGTATTCCATATCCCCTGGTAACGGCGCTGCATAATGCCACGCAGGTCGAGATAGGCGTCCATCTCAAAAAGACCGAGCCTGGCGATCGTTCTGTCCAGGCGTTTGAACAGAGCCGCCCACGACCGGATATCCGCGAGATCGGGCGAGCGGCTGCCTTGCTGCTCATGCAGCAGGTAGACCGCGCCTGGCTGGTTGACCAGGAACACTGAAATACAGCTGAAAATCTGCGCCTGGAAATCAACGTCGCTCGGCAGCCCGACGTGAAGATAAGGATCGCCGATCAGCTTCAGATTGCTGGTGCGCCATAAAATGGAGCTCCACGCGTAATGGCCGTAGGTCATCCAGTCGTGAAGATGTTCGCTGGGCCCAAGCAGGCCGAAACGAATCTTGTCGAGTGCGCTCGGATAGGTACCTTTGAGATCGCCGGTCTCATCTCTCGCTTCGCTCACGAATATGGCGGCGCCGGCAGATCTGTGCCGCTCAAGGATTTGAAATGCGTCAAACACGAAGTCCGGCAGCAGCCAATCGTCGTCCGCAAGCGGGATGTAATATTCCGTTGTAATGCTCGCCAATGCGAGACTGTAATTTTTTATTGCCCCGAGATTTGTCTCGTTCCGCGTGTAGCAGATTCGTGAATCAGCCGTGGCCGCTTGGGTTGCATAAGCCTCGGTGTCATCGGTAGACGCGTTATCGAAAATGTGGACGAGAAGCGGGATTCTGGTTTCCTGCAGGACACTCTCGACCGCTTTCTGGAGCTGCATCCGTCGGTTGAATGTCGGAATAACAATCGTAATCGCAGCCATCGCGATATTCGGCATTGAAAGCTTCCAGCTATTTCCGGTGTGAAACTGCGCCGGAATACCGGTTCTGGCAAGTCTATCGGATTTACGGCGATATCTCCTCCAGCACCTTGCCCGCCGTCTCTTCGGCAAACAGCAGGCAGACGATGCCGCCAAGGAGCGATACGATACCCACGAACAGGAAGACACCCGCGGTGCCGCCGACCGGCAGGATCCATCCGACGATCAGCGGACCCGCGATGGACGCCATGCGCAGCCAGAACGTCGACCATGACGTGCCGAGCGCGCGAATGCGCGTCGGATAGAGCTCCGGTACATAGAGATAGAGCGCGCCCGAGCAGACCGACACGAACAGCATGCTGACGGCGGCGAGATAGCGCACGCTGTCGGCAGTGCCGCCCTTCAGATACCACAACATGAACAGCGGCAGCGCGCCGACGATGAAGCAGAAGGCGAACATCTTCTTGCGGCCTGTGGCGTCGATCACCGAAGCCGCGATCAGGAAGGCGATCATGCTCATGACCTGCTGCAGCAGGCTATAGTTAATGGAATCTTGCACCGAGAGCCCGTAGACCGTGCGATAGATGGTCGGCAGCCAGACGATGAGGCCATAGGTCACCATATAGGCCGCGATCCACAGCAGGCTGACGACGATCGTGCGCTGCAGATACCGGCCGCGGAACAATTCGCTCATGCCGGGACGATCGATCGGCGGCGGCTGCAACGGCAGATCGGGAACCGGCGGCAGAGGCCGCGCGCCATAGCCGGAGACGGCCGCTTCGATCTCGGCCATCGACGCTTCAGCATCCGCCTTGCGTCCGCGCGAGGCGAGCCACCGCGGCGATTCCGGACACCATTGCCGCATCCCGATGACGATCAGCGCCGGCACCGCGCCGATATAAAACATCCAGCGCCAGCCGAACGTCGGCACCACCCACGCGGCGATGAGCGCCACGGCCAGCAGGCCGGCCGGAAATACCGCTTCGTAATAGAGGAAGAACCTGCCGCGCCCCTTCGCCTTGGCGATCTCGTTGATATAGGCGGCTGCGAGCGGAACTTCGCCGCCGAGCCCGATGCCCTGCACGAAGCGATACCAGAACAACTGGTCGTAGTTCTGCGCATTGGCGCAGAATATGCTCATGACGGCGAAGATAAGCACGGTGAACATGGCCATCCGCACGCGCCCGAAACGTTCGGCGAGCCAGCCGAACGCCAATGCGCCGATCGCCTGGCCGGCATAACCGATGGAGAACAGTGGTCCGATCTGCGCCGGCGAGAAATGCCATTCGCCCAGAAGCGATGGCACGATATAGGCGATCGTCAGGGCGTCGAAAGCATCGAAAAAGGTGGCGACGCCGAGAATGATGCGCATGCGCACATGCCACGGCGAATAGGGCAGGCGTTCGATACGCGCGGCGATATGCAATTCATCGCGCGCGTTTGCGGAAGCTAAAGTGTCCATCGTCCCCCCTCTTGCCGAACCTTGTTTGGAGGTCCTGGCATTCCCAGTCCGGATAATGATTACGTCGTCTTGTCCTGCTTGCTTGCCTGCCACCGGCTCCTGGGTCGTTTGAAGCCGAGATTGTCACGCAAGGTCATGCCGCGATAGTCTTTCTGGAACAGGCCGCGGCGCTGCAGCTCCGGGATCACCAGCTCGATGAAATCGTCCATGGAGCCCGGCAGATAGGCCGGCTGAGTGATGAAGCCGTCGCACGCGCCTCCGACGAACCATTCTTCCATTTCGTCGGCGACCCGTTTGACCGATCCCTTGATGGTGCGTTTACCGCGCGCGCCGGCGAGCCGCAGGTAGAGATCCTTGATCGTCAGGTTTTCGCGCTTCGCCATCTCGACGACGAATTTGCGCGTGCCGCCCTGCGCCTCGTCGCTGTCGGGCAATTCGGGCAGGGGGGCGTCGATATCGTAGGAAGAAAGATCCACGCCGCCAAGGATTGTCGAGAGGATTTCCTTGCCGACCTGCGGATGAATGCGCGACTGCAGGAAATCGAACTTGGCGTCGGCTTCCGCCTCGGTCTCGCCGACGATGACATTGAGCCCCGGCATGATTTTCAATTCGTGGGGCGAGCGGCCGTATTGCGCCATGCGGCCCTTGAGGTCGGCATAGAACCCCTGCGCCGTCTTCATGTCGGGCGGCGCGACGAACACGATCTCGGCCGTCTGCGCAGCGAAATCCTTGCCGAATTCCGATGCGCCGGCCTGCACGATGACGGGGTGGCCCTGCGGTGCGCGCGGCACGTTGAGCGGTCCGCGCACATTGAAATGCTTGCCCTTGTGGTCGAGCGTATGCACCTTGGTGGGGTCGAAATAGACGCCGGTCTCGCGGTCGCGCACGAAAGCGTCGTCATCCCAGCTATCCCACAGGCCCTTGACGACCTCGACGAATTCCTTGGCGCGATCGTAGCGGTCCTCGCGGACGTAATGCTTCTCCTTGCCGAAGTTCCATGCTTCTGCAGGGTTCGCCGATGTCACTACGTTCCATCCGGCCCGGCCGCCGCTGATGAAGTCGAGCGAGGCGAACTTGCGCGCCACATGATAGGGCTCGTTATAGCTTGTGGTCGCCGTGCAGATGAGGCCGATGCGCTCGGTGACGGCGGCGATGGCGCCGAGCAGGGTCAGCGGCTCGAAATGCGCGGTATACTGCGACGAGCGGCTGAGCGCTTCCTCGGAAGCGAGCCGCACCGCAAGCCAGTCGGCAAAGAAGATGAAATGGAATTTGCCGCGTTCAGCCGCCTGCGAAATCTGCTTGAAATGCGCCCAGTTGACGCCGGCGTCGGCGCAGGCTTCCGGATGCAGCCACGAGGCAACATGGTGGCCGGTATAATTGAAGAAAACGCCAAGAACCATTTCCTTGTCTGTACGGCCCATAAGCGCTCTCGTTTCCTGTCCCATCGTGTTGCGTTGCCGCAAGCCTAGATCAATCGTTGCCGGTCTGTCACGCACGAACCATGCCTTTGTGGTTCAATCTGTATCGTATAGCGGGCGTGACTTGACTTGAGGGCGGCGGCCATGGCCTATCGGCGGCGCGCGCCCGGATAACGCGCAATGGGAGAGAAGTAGCGGTGACAACAAACGCAACACCGAAGGCGGGCTACCTGCGTATCGCGGTCGATATCGGCGGTACGTTCACCGACCTTGCCGCCTTCGACGAAGCCGGCAAGACCTTGCATTTCGGCAAAGCCCTTTCGACACACGATGCTTTGGTCGACGGCATCCAGACCACGGTGGAGGACGCCGGCATTGCCTTTCGCGATGCTCATCTCTTCCTCCACGGCTCGACCATCGCCATCAACACCCTGCTTGAGCGCACCGGCGCTCACACGGCACTGCTGATCACCAAAGGTTTCCGCGACATCTATGAAATCGGCCGCATCAATCGGCCGGATTCCTACAATCTGTTTTTCAAGAAGCATGATCCGCTGGTGCGACGCTCGCTGCGCTTTGAAGTGACCGAACGGCTGCGCGCCGACGGCTCGCTGCATGAAGCGCTCGATGAAGCGCAGGTCGAGGCGCTTGCCGACGACCTGAAGGCGCGCGGCATCGAGGCGGTGGCGATCCTGCTCTTGCATTCGTATCGCAATCCGGCGCATGAGCGGAAGGTGCGCGATATCGTCCAGGCCAGATTGCCGAAGGCGTTCATCTCGACGTCCCATGAACTGACGCAGGAATATCGCGAGTTCGAACGCGCCTCGACCGTCGCCGCCAACGCCTATATCGGCCCCAGGGTCGATACCTATCTCGGCGAATTGCAGAGCCATCTCAAGACGCAGGAATTTCCCGGCGACTTTTTCGTGGTGCAATCCAACGGCGGGCTCTTTCCGGTCAACGATGCGCGCCGCGAATGCGTGCGCATTCTGGAATCCGGCCCCGCCGCCGGCGTCACCGGCACCCAGGCGATCTGCGCCGAACTCGGCATGCCCGACGCCATCGCCTTCGACATGGGCGGCACCACCGCCAAGGCCGGCGTCATCTACAACGGCAAGCCGTTGACCGCGAGCAGCGCGCTCATCGGCGGCTACGAACGGGCACTGCCGATCCAGATCCCGATGATGGATATTTTCGAGGTCGGCACCGGCGGCGGCTCCATCGCCCGCCTGTTCGAGGGCAAGGCTTTGCGTGTAGGCCCGCAGAGCGCCGGCTCCATGCCGGGACCCGCCTGCTACGGACGCGGCGGCGACGAGCCGACGGTGACGGACGCCAATCTTCTGCTCGGCCGGCTCGATCCCGATCACTTCCTCGGCGGCCAGATGAAGCTCGATGTCGCGGCGGCGGAACGGGCCATGCGCAACAAGATCGCCGATCCGCTCGAGATCGACGTCATGCACGCGGCCGAAGGCATTATCCGCATCGCCGTCAGCGCCATGTCCTACGCGGTCAAGGGCGTCACCACCGAGCGCGGGCTCGATGCCGGCGCCTTCGCCATGGTGGTCTATGGCGGGGCAGGGCCGCTGCACGCTTCCGCCATCGCGCGCGAACTGGGCATCAAGCGGGTGCTGATCCCGTTCTCGCCCGGCCATTTCTCCGCCTACGGCATGCTGTTCAGCGATCTGCGCTACGATTTCGTGCGCTCGTGCTTCGAGCGCCTGGCGACCGTGTCTTTCGACCGCATCGAAAGTCTCTATCGCGAGATGGAAGAGCAGGGCCGCAAAGCGATTGCCGCCTCCAGCGTGAAGCCGGACTCCATCGTCACCTTTCGTTCTGCCGACATGCGTTACGTCGGCCAGGAACATGCGGTCGCCGTCGATCTGCCGCAGGCCTTGTTCGACAGCGCCGACCGTGAAGGCATCAAGAAAGCCTTCGATGCGGAACACCTGCAGCGCTACGGCACTTCGGCGCCGCTGCAGCCCTCCGATCTGGTGTCCCTGCGCGTCACCGTGCTCGGCGCCATGGCCAAGCCGCCGCGCGAGCGCCATGCCATGGCAGGTGAAACGCCGCCGGCCGCGGCCCTGCGCGGCCGCAAGCTGGTCTGCTTCAGCGCCGCCGCGGGCTTTGTCGAAACGCCTGTCTATGCCCGCACCGAGCTTGTGTCGGGCAACCGCATCACCGGCCCGGCGCTGATCGAGGAACACGCCTCGACAACCACCGTCCTGCCAGGCGACGTGCTGAGCGTCGATGCCTTCGGCAATCTTGATATCGCGATTGGAGCCCAGTCATGAGCGCGGCAGAAAAATCTCCCCGCGTCGATCCCATCACCGTCGAAATCGTCCGTAACGGCGTTCTGTCGGTGACGGAGGAGATGAAGACCAATCTCACCCGCACCGCCTACAACATGATCATCTACGAGGCACTGGACTTCACCGTCGGTCTGTTCACGGCCGACGGCGACACGGTGTCGATCGGCCTCGGCCTGCCGATGTTCATCCGCGGCATGTCGGAAACGGTGAAGGCCAAAATAAAGCACTTCGGCAAGGAAGGGCTGGAACCCGGCGATATCCTCATCACCAATGACTCCTACGTCACCGGCAGCCATCTCAACCACATCACCCTGTCGCTGCCGATCTTCCACAACGGTGAGCTGATCGCCTTCACCTGCTGCATGGCCCACTGGCTCGATGTCGGCGGTTCGATCGGGCAGGTGACGACGGACATCTACGCGGAAGGCCTGCAGCTTCCCATTCTCAAGCTGCATCGGGCCGGCGTCCTCAACCAGGACCTCGTCGACATCATCTCGATGAACGTGCGCCTGCCGGACACGGCCATCGGCGACCTGCGCGCTCAGATCACCGCCGTCACATCCGGCGAGCGCGCCTTCCGCAAGCTCGTCGAGCGCTACGGCCGCGATGCCGTGCTGGGCTCGATCTTCGCCATCATGGATCAGACCGAGGCCGAGGCGCGCGCGAATACGCGCAGCATTCCGGACGGCGTCTATGAGGCGGAATCCTTCATGGACGACGACGGCCTCGAGATCGGGAAACACGTGCCGATCAAGGTCAGGGTGGAGGTGCGGGGCGACGAGATGACGGTCGATCTGTCGGATGTCAGCGCGCAGGTGCGCGGCTTCTACAATTCCGGCATCACCACCGGCTACGCCTGCGCCCAGGTGGCCTACAAGTGCATCACCACGGGCACGACCTATCCGGTCAACGACGGCTCATTCCGCTCGCTCAAGGTCATCATGCCGCCGGGCAGGGTGATCAGCGCGACGCGCCCGGCCCCGATGCGCTGGTGGATGACGTTTCCGATGACCGTTGTCGACACCATCTTCAAGGCGCTGGCGCCGGCCATCCCGGACCGGGTCATCGCCGGCCATCACGCCGACCTGGTGACGACGACTTTGCATGGCATCAACCCCCTCGACGGCCGCTTTTTCATCGCCGGCATCGGTCCGCTCGGCGGCGGCTGGGGCGCCAAGTCGAGCGAGGACGGCATCGGCGTGACCGTCTGCATCAACGACGGCGACACCCACAATTCGCCGACCGAACAGCTTGAGACGAAGTATCCCATCCTGATCGAGAAATATGCACTGCGTGAGGACAGCGGCGGGCCCGGCCGGTTCCGCGGCGGCGTCGGCGCCGAATGCGTCGTCCAGGCGCTGTCGCCGATCCATTTCAACTCGACGATCGAACGCATGCACTGCAAGCCCTGGGGCCTCAACGGCGGCAAGGACGCGGAGGCGAATTTCGTCAACATGAGAGTCGACGGGGAGTGGCAGCAGACGCCGCGCAACGCCAAGGTGATGGCCGCGCGCCTGAAGCCGGGTGACGCGTTCATGGTGCGCACCGGCGGCGGCGGCGGTTTCGGCCCGCCGACGCAGCGGCCGGCGCAGGATGTCCTGTTCGACGTGATCGAGGGCTATGTCAGCCGCGAAGCGGCTGAGCGCGACTATGGCGTTATCCTCGATGCTTCGGGTACAAGGGTCGACGAAACCGCAACCGCGGCCCGGCGTTCGCGCCACGCCGCCGAATGAATTCACTTAATCCAAAGGGAGAAAACCTGATGACCGATTACCGCCTGCTGACATTCAACAGCGCCAATGGCCCGCGCGCCGGCATCGCCGTCGGCGACCAGTTCGCCGACGTTGCCGAGCAGACCGGCCTTGCCGCCGATGCGACTGTGCTTGGCATTCTGGACGACTGGGCGGCCGCCCAGGGCCGTCTGGCAATCGTCGCCGACAAGATCGCCAACGGCTCGGTGAAGGCCGCGCCGCTCGCCTCGGCCAAATATCTCGCCGTCGTGCACTGGCCGGTGACGATCTACTGCGCCGGCGCCAACTATGCCGATCACGTCCGCCGCATGGCCGAGCGCTCAGGCCTGCCGCAGGAGCCGAACCCGAAGGAAGCCGGGAGCACGCCGTGGCACTTCATCAAGCCGTCGCGCACCGCGCTGGGCCATAACGAGGAGATTTCCGTCGTCTCGTCGAAGCTCGACTGGGAAGCCGAACTCGCCGTCGTCATCGGCAAGACCGGCAAGAACATTCCGATCGACAAGGTCTACGACTACATCGCCGGCTATACCGTGTCGAACGACGTCTCGGCCCGCGACCTGTCGCGCCGGCCCAAGGTGGCCCAGGGCACGCCGTTCAGCTTCGACTGGATCGGCCAGAAATGCTTCGACGGCTCATGCCCGATCGGCCCGTGGATCGTGCCGTCCGCGCAGATCAAGGACCCGATGAACCTGGCCATCAAGACCTACATCAACGAGAACCTGCAGCAGAACTCCAACACCTCGAACATGATCTTCAATATCGCCGATCAGGTTTCGCACCTGTCGACGCGCCTCACCCTGCATCCCGGCGACATCGTCCTCACCGGCACGCCGAGCGGCACGGGCGCCGAGGAAAACAAGTTCCTCAAACCGGGCGACGTGATGCGTGTCGAGATCGAGGGCATCGGCTCGATCGTCAACAAAATCCGCAGCATCGACAGCAATTGATGACGCGCGAATCCTTCTCCCGTTCTTAACGGGAGAAGGGAGAAAGAAAAAGCGCCAGTCCGCGGCCGACACAGGGCGGGCTGGCGCTGAGCCGGAGGAGAGCGCAACCGGCAATGTCATCCTTAGACCACGACGCCAGCGTCCTGCCTGTGCGAAATCACACATCGCTGGAGACCGAACCGTGCTCTCAGGCGTATTACGACATTAACGCCACAATAGTGAAGGTTTTGTTGCGGGCACTTCACATCCTCGCGATGTGCCGCAATTTATCGGGATTGCGCGTGACGTAGATGGCGCTGATACGGCCGCCGTCGATCGCCACCGCAGTCGTCTGCAGCACATTGTCGAGTTCCACCGTGACAAACCCCGGCAGGCCATTGATGATTCTTGGGCGCAGGACCGGCGGCAACTGACCCCCGGCACGGTGCGCAAGACCGGCGAAAAACCGGGCGACCTTGTCCTGTCCGTAGATCGGGTTGAGCACGGCGGATACCTTGCCGCCCCCATCCGTATAGGCAATGACGTCGGCTGCGAGCAGCGATTGCAGCGCCGCCATATCGCCGCTGCGTGCGGCGGTGAAGAAGGCGTCGGCAATATGCCGGCCGCGATCCTCCGTCACCGGATAGCGTGGCCGCGCCTCGCGCACATGGGTGCGGGCGCGGCTCGCCAATTGCCGGCAGGCTGCCGCATCGCGGTCGATCGTCTGTGCAACCTCCTCGAACCCCAGGCCGAACACGTCGTGCAGCAGGAAGGCGGCGCGCTCCAGCGGCGACAGCCGTTCCAGCGCCAGCATCAGCGTCAGGGTGATGTCGTCGCTGTTATCCTCCGGCGTTTCCACCACCGGGTCCGGCAGCCATGGGCCGATATAGGTCTCCCGCTTCATCCGCGCCGATTTGAGCACGTCGAGGCACAGCCGACCGACGGTGCGCGCCAGCCATGCCTCGGGATTGAGCACGGCGGCGCGATCCGTCTGATGCCAGCGGATGAACGCGTCCTGCACCACATCCTCGGCCTCCGCGACCGAGCCCAGCATGCGATAGGCGATACGGGTCAGTCGCGGACGCAGGGGCGCGAAGCTGGCTGCGGCCTCGTCGTCAGGCCGCAGCATGCTGCGCCTTGGCCTCGACCGGATGGATGTTGCGGAAGCCGATGGAGAGCCGGTTCCAGGCGTTGATCGCGCCGATCAGCACGGTCAGCTTGACCTGTTCGTCCGGGGTGAACTGGCTGGTCAGGGCTTCATAAGCGCTGTCGGGCGCATGGGTCTCGGCCACCAGGGTCAGGCTCTCGGTCCATTCCAGCGCCGCGCGTTCGCGATCGGTGTAGAGCGGCGACTCCCGCCAGGCGTCGAGCAGGAGCAGCCGTTCGGCGCTCTCGCCATCGGCGAGGGCGTCTTTTGTATGCATATGAATGCAATAGGCGCAGCCGTTGATCTGAGACGCCCGGGTCTTGACGAGTTCGTAGAGGCTCTTCTCAAGCCCGCTGTCTTTCACCTTGTTCTCGAGGTCGAGCATCGCCTTGATCATCTCGGGGGCCGCCGTGAAGGCATTCAGTCTGGGTTTCATCACTGTCTCCGTTTCTGCCGGGCAATAGCCCGTGCTGCAACCAAGACGAGACGGGAATGCGGATTGTGACACGTGCCTTGAAAAAAGTCAGAGCGGCGCTTCGGCTCAGGACGCCTTGCGCCAGGCGCTCTCGTTTTTCGCTTCGTAGTCACGGAACGTTTTGATCAATCCACCAAGCACTTCGGCGGACGTTTCAAACATTGCCTTGAGCTGCGGCTCGTCCACCTTCTCGATGTCCTGGCGCAGGTGATCCTGAAGCTGCTTCAGGGCTTTCTGCATTTTCTGGGTATGGTGGCGGGGATCGCGGTCTGCTTCGCTGGCCATGAGAACCTCCTAACGGATATGGCAGGAACGAGCCCCAACGTGGCTCCGGACCTATTGTTCCGGCTTTCAGGAATCTGCGGCTGTCGTCAGATGCCGGCCGTGCCGCGCTGCAAGGCGGCGCGGAGATCGGTCAGCAGATGCGGCAGATCGTCTAAAGTCGGGCAGGCGGCGAAAAGATAATAATCCGGTCGTTTGATCAGAACATCGCAGCCGTATTCATCCATCAACCGCAAGGTCCGGCCGTCGAGGTCGGTGATCACGCCCGCGCGGGGTTCAGCATCTACGCCAACCTCGACGAAACCGCCCCCGAGATCCCGCCAGAACTGGCGGTCAGCCGCCGACAAGGCGGTTTCCGCATTCGCTCCACGTGACACAATCAAGAACCCACGTCCGGCAATGTCGTCGAACAGGCCTTCGCGGCCGTCGCGGCGCACTTTGCTTTGCGGAAAAACGTCGCCGCGGCCTTTCACGCCTGCATGCTCGCTGGCGATGAAGCCTGCCGTGAAGCCCGGCACCCGGAAGGCGATCAATTGCTTGTCCAACTGCCCCGCATCCTTGGCGCGCTGGAAGGCCAGCAATTGCTCGTCGCGCGCCTTCACCTTTGCCGGGTCACGCTCGTTGACGTTGAAACCGACCCGCATGCTCTCGACCACCGTCGCGCGCGCCGGCGGCTCGCGTTCGGCAACATAATTGGTGAGGAATTCCGGCGGCGAGACGCCGCGTAAAACCAGATCGAGCTTCCAGGCCAGATTGAACGCATCGCGGAAGCCGGAGCAAAGCCCCTGAGCCAGGAACGGCGGCATCAGGTGAATGGCGTCGCCGATGAGATAGATGCGCCCGTCGCGCCAGCGCCGTGCCAGCCGCGACTGGAACTTGTAGGATGCGATGCGGATGAGATCGAATTCGTCAGGCGTCGCGCCATCCGGCCGGTCGAGCCGCTTCCAGACATTGTCCGGCTTCATCGCCTCAGTGTGGGATTCGCCGGGAAAGATCATGAACGACCAGCGCCGGTGCTGCGGCCCCATCTGCATGGTCATGCCCGGTTGCTGCGGATCGCAGAACTGGCGCAGATCGGGCAGGGTCGCGCGGCCGGTCTTGGCTTTCGCATCGATGACGAGCCAGTCCTGATCGAAGCCGAGGTCCTCCCATTCAATCCCCAGTCTCTGGCGGACAAAACTGTTGCCGCCGTCGGCGCCGATCAGGAAGCGCGCCGAAATCTCGCGCCGGACGCCATCTTCCTGCACCGTCATCGATACATGATCGGCGGTTTGCGACAGCGCGACCAATTCGGCGCCTTGCAGGATATCGACCGACGGCAGCTTCTTGGCCTCGACATCGAGTTCGGCCTCGAAGGCCGGTTGATAGATCGAGGTGAATTCCGGCCAGCCGTGGGCGGCGTCGGGCTCGACATCGTTCGACAGCAGCACGCGGCCGTCGTGAGCCAGTTCGTAAGTCGGCAGGAAGCGGGTCGCCGGGGCGACGCGGCCGGCGATGCCGACCTCCTGGAACATCCGCAGCACGTCGTCGTGAACGATGCCCACGCGGGGCAGATTGTAGAGCGTCTTATAGCGTTCGAGTACGACGACCTTGTGCCCGGCGCGGCCCAGCAGGATAGCGGCCAGCATGCCGCTCGGACCATATCCGACGATCGCCACGTCATATATGCCAGCTCCTTGCATGCCAGCCTCCCGTCCAAGCCAAGGTCATGGGCCGCGTTGCCGCTGCTGGTTGATTATTATAATAAGTATGCAAGGTCTCCGGCGGGCCGCAAGCAGTTTTGAACAATTGCGGGAGAGTTGAATGGAAAAGTCGATTCATCGCATCGAGCGCGCCGCGACTCAGCGCGGCAACGGCCAGGTCGACGCCAAGCGCGTGCTGATCTCGACCTCCGATTTCGCCTCGATCTCGCCCTTCCTGCGGTTTTCGGAAGACTGGTTCCGGGCGCCGGGCGGTTTCGAGACCCATCCCCATCGCGGCATGCAGACTGTGACTCTCGTGCTCGAAGGCGCGTTGCATCATCGCGACCACACCGGCGCTGACGGCGTGCTGCGCCAGGGCGACGTGCAATGGATGACGGCGGGACGCGGCGTGCTGCACAGCGAAATGCCCTATCGAGACGAGCCCGCGCACACCCTGCAGCTCTGGCTCAATCTCCCGGCGGCGATGAAGGGCCTGCCGGCGCGCTATGTCGACCAGCCGGGGCGCGACGTCCCGGTCCGCCAGCTACCCGGGGTCGAGATCGCGGTGTTTGCCGGCCGGAGCGGCGAGATCGAGCAGCCGCACGGCAGTGATTGGCCGCTGATGTTGCTTGATATTCGCATGAAGGCGGGCGCCGCGTTCACGGCGGAGGTTCCATCGGGCTGGCGCGGATTTCTCTATGTCATCGAGGGCAGGGCGGAGGCCGGCGCGGAGAGCGCGTCCATCGAGGCGCCGGATATGGCGTGGTTCGAACCCTCGGTGCCGGGGGAGCTCGACCACCTGCCGATCAAAGCCGCCAGCGTCTTTCGTGCGCTGCTGTTTGCCGGTCCGCCGATCGACGAGTCCGTCGTCGCCTACGGCCCCTTCGTCATGAACACGCCGGCTGAAATCCAGCAGGCATTCACCGATTATCAGAACGGCCGTCTCACTGCTTGAAATGCACTCTGTCGTATCCCGCCCAAAATGCCAGTGTTGCAGATTTGCCGCCGCCTCGGCAATTCGATTGCGGCAATGTGAATTGCCCGGAAAATGCCTCTTTGTCCGGCGTAGTGTTGAAATGAAACGACTTTGCTGAAACCGCGTTATGCTACGTCCCATATTTTCGCCACACGGCGGCCATGGGTGGAAAAGGAAGTATTTAATGTTGATTGATCGGCGTTTGTTTGTAATTGGCGCTCCACTGGCCGTCGCCGGCTGTGCTTCGCAACCCGTCATGGGACCGGCGCCGGCCATCATCGATCCGGCATATCGTGCCATGTACAGCGAGATCGATAACGAGCCGCATCCGGTCGATGCCGTTGACCTGACCCAGATTGACGAGAGATTCCTGCGTCGCGAAATCTCGTATCATTCGAACGAACCTGCCGGAACCGTCATCGTCGACCCGAGCGCCCGTTACGCCTACCTGATCCAGGGCGGCGGCCGCGCCATCCGCTACGGCGTCGGCGTCGGCAAGACCGAAGCGTTCAATTTCAATGGCGTTGCCACCATCGGCCGCAAGGCCGAATGGCCGCATTGGACGCCGACCGGCAGAATGATCGCCCGCGAGCCGAAGCGCTACGGCCCGGTCGCCGCTGGCATGACAGGTGGCGAAGACAACCCGCTCGGCGCTCGCGCGCTCTACCTCTATCGCAACGGCAAGGACTCGTTCTATCGGCTGCACGGCACCACCGAGCCCTATTCGATCGGCACCATGGTCTCGTCCGGCTGCATCCGCTTTCTCAACCAGGACATCATCGACCTCTACAACCGCGTTCCGGTTGGCGCCAAGGTCATCGTTCGTCCAGCTCACGCAACACAGGACGCCTGAGGCAAATCAGACTTGGTCCAGCGGGTTGGCATGGGCGTGCCGGTAACACGTGAATATCGGTACGCCTAGTCGAACCTGTATGCGTCCATCGACAGCAGGCCGTAGTCGTAGCTGGAATGGACGCGTTTGCCCGCGCCGCCGCCCGCGCCCATGGCGAAGGGCAGAGGCAGGAAATGCTCTTCGCTGGGATGATTCTCTCTGGCGAAGGGCGCCTTGACCTTGTAGTCGGCGATGGCGTCCGCGTCGCCGGCCTCGATCTTATCGGCGATCCATTCGGCGAAATCCTTGACCCAGTCGAGCACCGGCGCGTCGAGGTCGCCGCGGCGGCGCGACAGCTCGTAGAGATTGTGCGTCAGGCTGCCTGAACCGACGATCAGCACGCCCTCATCGCGCAGGGGCTGCAGAGCCTCGCCAAGCGAAAGGTGATGTGCCGCGCCCTTCTGGGTCTGCACCGAGAGCTGCACGACGGGAATGTCGGCCCCGGGATACATCAGTTTCAGCGGCACCCAGGTGCCATGGTCGAAGCCGCGGCCGGTGACGGGATGGGCTTCGAACCCGGCGCCCCGCAGCAGGGTGGCGGCGCGCACCGCCAGTTCAGGCGAGCCGGGAGCCGGATATTTCATGTCGAACAGCGCCTGCGGGAAGCCGCCGAAATCATAGATCATCTCGGGCTTCTCATCGGCGGTGACGAAGGGCTGGCGCGACTCGAAATGGGCGGAGGCAATCAGAATGGCCTTCGGGCGCGGCAGTCCCGGCGCATAGCTCTCGAGAAAATCGCGTGCCGCGCTGTGATGCAGCGCCGTCATTGGCGATCCATGGGAGAGGAACAGGGTCGGCATTTTCTGGTCGGACATGGGAGCCTCTGAAGTCTGCTTCTCCATCATATAGGTACGCCGGGGCGGTTTTGCCCACAGCTATCCTCGCAGCTTCACCATTGACAGCGGTGCGTCCGCCACCTGATACTCATTCCAAAGAAGACGTTTGGCCTCAAGAGGCTCGAAAAAAGCGCAACAAACATATGCGGAGGATACGATGGCGATTGAGATCATTGTTCCCAAGGAAATCGCCGAGCGCGAGAAGAAGCGCACGGTTGTCATGAACACCCGCAAGCTGCACGCCTGGGTGCATTACTATCCCAATCCCGGCGATCATGATGAATTGCACTGCCACAACGAAGACCAGGTCTTCATGTGCATCGACGGCGAATGCACCATGCGGTTTCCCGACGGAAACGCCTCGGTGCTCAAGCCCGGCATGGCGGCGCTGATCACCGGCGGCTCTTTCTATCAACTCGTCAATTCCGGCGATAAGCCGATGATCCTGATGGGCCAGCGCTCCGGCAACCAGGACAATGTGAAGATTATCGACTACGTCACCCGCAAGGACATCCGCGCCGAAGGCCGCGAGCCCGTCATCTCCAATTCGAATACGCCCCCCGCCTGACACCAAGCGTTTCCGAGCCGTCAGGATCGGGACTTCGCTCGAATTGTTTCGTCGGAGGGCGCATGATCTTCAGCAAAGCGTTACGTGTGGCGGTCGCGGCCGCAGGCCTGCTCGCAGCGCACACAGCCATCGCATCGGGCGAGAGCACGGTCTTCGCCGGCAAGCAGATCCGCTTCTTCACCATGGGCGGGCCGGGCGGCGGCTACGACACCTACATGCGCACCCTGATCCCGCCGCTGGAAAAGCGCCTCGGCGCGAAAATCCTGCCGATCAACGAGACCGGGGCCGGCGGCCTCCTTGCCATGAACCGGATCGTCACTGCACCGCCGGATGGCCTGACCTTCGTGCTGATCGGCGGTGAGGCATTGGTGACCGCGCCGCTCTATGGCCTGCCCGGCGTCAACTACGATCTGCACACGCTGACCTGGATCGCGCGGGTCAGCGCGGAGTCCAAGGTGGTTCTGGTTTCCGCCAAGACGGAGTTCAAAACCCTCGCAGAGATGCTGGCGAGCCCGCGCCCGATCATCTGGGGCGGCACCGGCAAGTCCGACGGCAATTCTGATTTCTCCGCCATCCTCGCCTACGCCACCGGCATGAAGACGAAGATCGTGCTTGGCTACCCCGGTTCCGGCGGCATGAACCTCGCCATCGAGAACGGCGAGGCCGACAGCCGCGTCGTCTCCGATGAAGCCGCCGCGCTGTTCGCAAAGGACGGCCGCTTCCGCGTCATGACCATCCTTTCGCGCAATCGCGGCGAGCAGTTTCCCGAGGCGCCGACGATTTTCGAAGGCGCGAAGCTGACGCCCGAAGGCGCCAAGATGATCGAATGGCGCGCCGACATCGCCGCGCTTGGCCGGCTCATTGTCTCGACGCCGGGCGTGCCGGCTGACAGGGTCGCGGCGCTGCGCGCGGCCTTCGCCGGCGTGCTCAACGATCCCGAGACCATCGCCGAGATCAAGCGGCGCAGCCTGTCGCCTGGCTTCGCCAGCGGGCAGGAGGTGGAAGCGATGGTCAAGAACGCGCTGACCATGCTGGATGAACCGGCGCTCGTGGAAGTGCGGAAGGTCGTGCTCGAAAAATACTATTGATCGACGGAAGGCGGCTAGAGCATTTTCAAGCGAAGTGGACACCGGTTCGCGTGAAGAAAATGCTCTCTTTAAAGGACTAGACGCGTCTTTCCGATTCCGTGGAATCGGAAAACGCTATGATCGCAGGAGGAAACGAATGTTCTCGAAGCTCAATCACCTTGCCATCACGACCGACCACTACACCGTGCTCGGCATGTTCTACCGCGCCGCTTTCGGCCTGAAGGTGTCGGGCGATGTGTCGCGCGAAATGTCGGCCATTTCGGTGGGCGACGGCAATCTCGGCATGACGCTCATTCCCCGCCGCGGCGGCCGCAAGGCCGGCCTCGATCATTTCGGCATCGAGGTGGAGGATCTTGAAAAGGTGCGCGCCAAGGCGGCGGAGAAATATCCGGACATCGAGCTCGTCAAGCGCCCTGGCAACCGTCCCTTCGCCAGCTATGGCATCCATGATCCGGCCGGGAATTATTTCGATCTCTCGCAGCCGGGCCACGAGAACCGCGCCGAGGTCTATGCCAAGGCGCCATGGACGCAGGACACGCGCTTCAGCCATTTCGCCATGCGCGTGCGCGATGCCGAGAAGGTCGCCAATTTCTATGTCGACCTGTTCGAACTTGAAGTGCGCAACACCGCGTCGGAAGAGGGCGGCTATCACCTCACAGACGGCAAGGTGACGATGATGATCCTGCCGTGGAAGATTTCATCCTTCAACGGCGCCGGCATCGAACAGCCCGGCATGGATCATTTCGGCTTCACCGTGTCCGACCTCGATGCGTTCAGGAAGAACGTCGACAAGGTGGCGCTGCAGAACCTGGCGTTGCGTCCCAAGCCGATCGACTACGATGCAGAAGGCACGGCGCGTCTGGCCCTGTTGAAGAAGTGCCCCTACGGCGAGTATCAGCTCGCCGATCCGGACGGGACACTCATCGACGTGGCGCAGCGGCCGAACTGACGGACGCTTACGGCGCGAACACCAGAAACACGAACACCGCGAACATCAGGAGATGCACGAAGCCCGGCAGGATATTGGTCCTGCCGCCGCCGAAAGTGACCAGGCTGACGGCGAAGGTCAGCACGAGCAGCAGCGTGTCGCTCTTACTCAGACCAAGCTCCAGCGGCTGGCCCAGCAAGATCGTCAGTTCACCGACGGCGGGAATGGTCAGGCCGATGGTGGCGAGCGTCGATCCGAGCGCCAGGTTCAGGCTCTTCTGCAATTCGTTGTGGCGCGCCGATTTCACCGCCGCCAGACTTTCGGGCAGTAGCACGAGCAGGGCGACCAGCAGGCCCATGGCGTTGGGTGGCGCGCCCAGCGCCACGACCGTCGATTTGACCGAGCCGGAGAAGCTCTTGGCCAGCAGCACAATGCCTGCCAGCGCGACGATGAGAAGCACGGCGCTGGTCCAGACCTTGCGGTTGGACGGCCTGACTTCGTCCTCGGGCATGTCGACATCGCCGGCATCGGACAGGAAGTACTCCCGGTGCCGGACGGTCTGCACATAAAGAAACACGCCGTAAAGGATGAGGGTGACGACGCTGACGAAGCCGAGTTGCAGGCCGGAATAATAAGGCCCCACCGCGCTCGTGGTGTAATTCGGCAGCACCAGGGTCAAAGTCGCCAGCGGCATCAGCACGACGAGATAGGCGTTGGCGCCGGGCAGTCGAAACCCCTGTTCGCCATAGCGCAGCCCGCCGACGATCAGGCAGATGCCGACAATGCCGTTGCAGACGATCATGATGACGGAGAAGACGGTGTCGCGCACCAGTCCGGCGGTGTCGTCGGCTCCCGACAGCATGACCGAGAGGATCAGCGAGACTTCGATGACGGTGACCGCCACCGTCAGCACCAGTGTTCCGAACGGCTCGCCGGTGCGGTGGGCGATGACGTCGGCGTGATGGACGGAGACGAACACGGCGGCGATCAGCACCGCCATTTCCGCCACCAGCCAGACACCCTGCATCCCCGGGATGGACTTGATGCTGTCGCCCATCGAGAGCGACACGACCGCCATGGCAAGCGCGATAAAGGGCATGGCGGCCCAGAAGATGCGTTTGCGGGCAGGATAGGCCTTTAAGGATTCCATGGCCCGAGCATAGCCTGCCGTATTGCTGCGTGACCAGTCTTCTTGAGGCTCAGAACCAGCCGAAACGTTCCACCAGCGCCAGCAGCCAGACGATGCCCGCCAGCGCTTGCACACAGAAGACGCCGGCCGAGCCCATGTCTTTCACCGCCTTGATCTGCGGGTGCAGTTGCGGCGTCACATGATCGCACAGCTTTTCGATGCAGGTGTTGAGCAGTTCGGCGCTGATGACCAGCACCACCATGCCGATCAGCAACAGCCGCTGCCAATGGCCGTAGCCGACGAGAAAGGCCAGCGGCACGCTGACCGCCAGCAGGATGGCCTCCTGGCGGACGGCACGTTCCGTGCGCAGGGCATAGGACAGCCCGGCGCACGAATTCCAGAACGCAGCAACAATCCGCCCCACAGGCCCCCCTGACCTGAATCTCAAGACACCTTAGTCTTTTATTCCGCGGCGTGAACCTCCGGCAGCGGGAAGGCGATGCGTTCCGCTTTCAACAGTTCCGCCACCAGGAACGCTACCTCGATCGCCTGTTCCGCGTTGAGGCGCGGATCGCAATGGGTGTGGTAACGATCGTGCAGTTCCTCTTCCTGGATCATGCGCGCGCCGCCAGTACATTCGGTGACGTTCTTGCCCGTCATTTCCAGATGCACGCCGCCGGCATAGGTGCCTTCGGCCTGATGCACGGCGAAGAAGGTGCGGATCTCGCTCATGATGCGCTCGAACGGCCGGGTCTTGTAGCCGGCGGCCGAGATCGTATTGCCGTGCATCGGGTCGCACGACCACACCACCTTGTGGCCCTCGCGCTTCACCGCGCGGATGAGGTTCGGCAGGTGATCGACGATCTTGTCCGAGCCGAAGCGGCAGATCAAGGTCAGGCGGCCGGCCTCGTTATCCGGATTGAGGATGCTGATCAGGCGCACGAGATCGTCCGGCTTCAGGGACGGTCCGCATTTCAGGCCGAGCGGGTTCTTCACGCCGCGGCAGTATTCGATATGGGCGTGGTCGAACTGGCGCGTGCGGTCGCCGATCCATAGCATGTGGCCGGAGGTCGCGTAATTGTCGCCGGTGGTGGAATCGACACGCGTCATCGCCTGCTCGAAGCCGAGCAGCAGCGCCTCATGCGAGGTGTAGAAATCCGTCGCCCGCAGTTCCGGATGTGCCTCCGGATCGAGCCCGATGGCGCGCATGAAGCCGAGCGTCTCGGTGATGCGGTCGGCGATCTCCTGGTAGCGGCCCGATTGCGGGGAATCCTTGACGAAGCCCAGCATCCAGCGATGCGCGTTCTCCAGGTTGGCGTAGCCGCCGGTGGCGAAGGCGCGCAGCAGGTTGAGCGTCGCCGCCGATTGCCGGTAGGCTTCGAGCAGGCGGCGCGGATCGGGCGTGCGGGCCGCCTCTGTGAACTCGATGTCGTTGATGATGTCGCCGCGATAGCTTGGCAGTTCGAGGCCGTTCTGCTTTTCGCTCGGCGCGCTGCGCGGCTTGGCGAACTGGCCGGCGACTCTGCCGATCTTGACCACGGGCGAGGCCGCGCCGAACGTCATCACCACAGCCATCTGCAGGAAAACGCGGAAGAAATCGCGGATATTATCGGCCGAATGCTCGGCGAAGCTCTCGGCGCAATCGCCGCCCTGCAAGAGGAAAGCTTCGCCATTGGCGACTTTGCCCAACGCCCGTTTGAGCTTGCGCGCCTCACCTGCAAAAACCAGCGGCGGAAATCCGGCAAGCTGCTTCTCGACGTCGCCAAGAAGGGCCTTATCGGGATATTCC
>Ga0182744_1000465_pt1 | contig 38730 bp, 42 predicted proteins | sample eDN3rd30CKraftMG_FD_128525 | JGI IMG/M metagenome (GOLD analysis project Ga0182744, IMG submission 128525) | Enriched Miracle-Growth compost microbial communities from Emeryville, California, USA - eDNA 3rd pass 30_C Kraft MG (version 2) (version 2) ... | reverse complement strand
CATTCGCGATCCGCCGTTCGCCGTTTGCCGTTCACCGCCCGCCCACGGTCCGCGCCACTCACTCCATAACCCATGATCCATGCCATCCGCCTAATGCCACTGAAATCGTGACGCTGACCATTATGGTGCTGGCTACTACGACACCGGCCATTACGCCCCGCGCCGTCACGACACCAGGCCTGGTATCTGGGCGAACAGGCTTTGTATGTAATCCACCATGGTGGTGATCAGCCACGGCCCGAGCAGGACGAGCGCCGCGCCCACGGCCAGCAGCTTGGGGATGAAGGACAGTGTCATTTCATTGATCTGCGTGGCCGCCTGGAAGATGCTGATGACCAGGCCCACCACCAGGGTCACCAGCAAGAGCGGCCCCGCCATGATCAGCGCCACTTTCATGGCCATATAGGTCATGGACATGACGGTTTCGGAATTCATGCGCGTCTCCTCACTGATAGAAACTGCGGGCCAGCGAGCCCAGCAGCAGATGCCAGCCGTCGGCCAGGACGAACAGCATCAGCTTGAAGGGCAGGGAAATGGTCACCGGAGGCACCATCATCATCCCCAGAGACATGAGCACGCTGGCCACCACCAGGTCGATGATCAAGAAGGGAATGAAAATGGTGAAGCCGATCTGGAAAGCCGTCTTCAGTTCGCTCGCCACGAAGGCCGGCACCAGCACCCGCAAGGGGACCTGGTCGGGGCTTTCGATATCCTGCATATTCGCCATGTTGGCGAACAGGCTCAGGTCGGTTTCGCGGGTCTGGTTCAGCATGAAGGCATGCAAGGGCTGGACGCCGCGCTGCAAGGCTTCCTCGAACACGATGGCGCCCTTGCTCAAAGGCTGGTAGGCCTCGGCATAGATGCGGTCGAACACCGGCGACATGGCGAAAAAGGTCAGGAAAAGAGCCAGGCCGATCAGCACGGAATTGGGCGGCGAGGCGCCTGTGCCCAAGGCGTTGCGCAGCAGCCCGAGCACGATGATGATGCGCGTGAAGCCCGTCATCATCATCAGCATGGCCGGCAGGAAAGACATCATGGTCAGCAGGACCAGCGTCTGTATGCTCAGCGACCATGTCTGGCTGCCGTCCGCATTGGAAGTGGATGTGATGGCCGGCAGGGCGGCCTGGGCGAAGGCGGAAGCCGGCAGGAACAGGGCGATCAGCAGCAGAGCCGCCAGGGCCGGTCCCGCCTGCGGCAGGGCGCGCACACGCGTGCTGTGGCGGAATAATGCGGCGAAAAAATTCATGAGGAAAGCCGGTGGATGGTGTTCAGCGGCCCTTCAGGACCTTGCGCAGCGCCAGGGCGAACGCCGGCGATTCGGCGGAGCCGCCGGACGGCGGCGCAGCGGGCTCGGCCGGCATGCCGGGCGCGAGCGGCGGCAGCGTATGAAGCAGGGAAATCTGCTGAGCCGTGACGCCCAGCACCAGGCGAGCGTCCTCGACCTGCACCACGCTGACGAAGCTGCGCCCGCCCAGGCTCTGGCTGCCCAGCACCTTGATGGCTTGCGGGTTGGCCGAGCGCAGCCAGCCGGACCTGCGCATGGCCCAGGCGCAGGCCAGGATCATGGCGACGATGAATATCAGACTGATGATCAGGCGCAGGACGGCGGCTTCACTCATGGCGCGCTCAGCGGCGGCTGTTCAGCCGGTTGATGCGGTCGGAAGGCGTGATGATGTCGGTGACGCGTATGCCGTATTTTTCATCCACCACCACGACTTCCCCTTGCGCGATCAGGTAGCCGTTCACGTAGATATCCATCGGTTCGCCGGCCAGCCCGTCCAGTTCCACGACCGACCCCTGGCCCAATTGCAGAATGTTCTTGATCGTCAACCGCGTGCGCCCCAGTTCCACGGACAGTTGCACGGGAATGTCCATGATCATGTCGATGTCGCTGTCGCCGTCCATCGATGCGTTCTGGGACAGCGGCTGGAATACTTGGGCCGCCGCGGGCACGGCGGCGGCCCCCAAATCGGATGACGCCGCCGGCGGCGCGGCGTTCTGGGCGGCGGTCTGTTCCGCCAGAGCGCTGGCCCAGTCGTCGGCGGCCTGGGTCAAGCCGTCGGCCTGGGTCGCCTGCTGGCGGGTATGGGCCGCCTGCTCGGACAGCGCGGCGGCCCAATCGATGCCCATGTCGTCGGGCGTTTCGTTTTCTTTGGCGAAATCGTTGTCGGATTCAGTCATTTCGGTGTGCTCAAGAGAAGTCGTTTTCGGAGTTCGCCAGTATTTTTTTCACGCGCAGGGCATAGCGTCCATTGAAAGTGCCGTAGCCGCATTCCATGACCGGGACGCCGTCCACATGCGCCGTAATGGTGGCGGGAATCTCGATCGGCAGGATATCGTTGACCTTCAGCTTCATGAGCTGGGCGACGGTGGTGTCGACGCGCGCGAATTCCGCCGACAGCTCCACGTCGGCGTTGCGCACCTGGCGGGATAGCTGATTCATCCAGCGCTGGTCTATGGCTTCGACATTGGCATCCTGCAAGGGCCGGGTAAGCAGGTCGCGCACCGGCTCTATCATGGAATAGGGCAGGCAGATGCTCAGATTGCCGCCGCTCGCGCCCAGTTCGATATTGAAGGAGCTGACCACCACGATTTCATTGCCGCTGGTCACGCTGGCGAACTTGGTATGCATTTCCGAGCGTATGTACTCGAACTCCACCGGATAGACCCGTTCCCATCCCCTGCCGTAGCTGCTCAGCGTGATATTCAGCAGGCGGCGGATGATGCGCTGCTCGGTGATGGTGAAGTCGCGTCCCTCCACCCGCGTGTTGTAGCGCCCATGGCCGCCGAACATGCTGTCTATCACCAGAAACACCAGGTTGGGGTCGAAAGTGAAAAGGGCCACGCCGCGCAGCGGCTTCATGGCGACCATGTTCAGGTTGCTGGGAACAGGCAGATTGCGTTCGAAGTCCGAGTACTTCTGTATGCGTATCGAGCCCACCGTAATATCGGCGTTGCGGCGCATGAAGGACAGCAGGGAGGAGCGCAGGCGGCGCGCGAAGCGTTCATTGATGAGCTCCAGGGTCTGCATCCTGTGGCGCACCACCCGGTCGGGAGAGCTCAAGTCATAAGGACGTACGCCGCTGGTATCTTGCTCGACCGGCGCCTTTTCGGTGTTCTCGCCCGTTACGCCCGCCAGCAGGGCATCGACTTCGTCCTGAGACAGTAAGCTTTGGTATGACATTACTGGATCACGAAAGCTGTGAACAATACGGCATTGATTCCGGGGCCCTGGGGCTGCGGCAGGTAAGGCTCTTCGATCTTCTCCTTGATCAGGGCGACCAGGCTGGCGCGGCCCTCGGGCGTCTGCACATGGTCCGCTTTCTGCTCCGACAGCACGCGCAGTATGCGGTCGCGCACTTCGGGCATGTATTCGACGATCAGCCTGCGCGAGGGTTCGTCCTCCAGGCGCAGCGTGATGGCGACATACAAGATGCGGTTGTTGCGCTCCGTGCGCAAGGTGACCGTGAAGGGCTCCAGCGGGGTGAAGATGGGCTTGGCCGCGGTCTCGGGCTTCGGTTCGGGCGCCGCCTTATCGCTGGATGCCGTCTGCCCGGCCCTGGTCGAATAGAACAAGGTGCCGCCCACGCTGGCGGCGACGATAAGGAAGATCGCCGCTAACGATTTGACTAGCTTGGCGATCTTTTGGGGTTCATTCTTGGCCATGGCGTTTGGCGAGCGGGAATCGAGGGAATACTTTGTTGGGTAAGGGATGAGCCGCTACATTGTGCCGCAAGGCGGCCAGGGCGATGGACTCGAATAGGGGACTGAAAACTCGCTAGCTTGGCAATTTGGCGGCCAATCGCTGGGCATGGTCAGGCAAAGGTGTCGACCAGGGCATTGGGCGCCGCTGTGCGGGCGCGCGGCGCGGGCGCGGCGGCGCCGGCGATGCCGCCGGCATAGTCCGGCCCGCCTTCGCTCCCCCGGCGATCGCCGCTGCCGGACGACGGGTCGCCAAAAGCCTGGCCCGCCTGCCCGTGGTCGCTGACGCTGGCCTGCCCCAGCGACAGGCCCGACTGCGCCAGCAATTGCTGCAATTGGGGCAGGGCATTCTCCACGGCTTGACGGACTGCCGCATGGGGCGACACAAAAGCAGCATTGGCGACGCTGTCCTGAATATTGATGGAAATGCGCAAAGGCCCGAATTCGGGCGGATCAAGGCGCAATTCGGCGGTATGCGGCGTCTTGCCATCCGCGGACTGGACGATGGACAGAAACTGCCGTCCGAATTCCATGCCCCATTGCGGGCTTTGCAGCGGCGAGGCCATGGCCGGTGGCGCCGATGGCGCGGCCAGGCTTGCAGGACCCTGAAGCATCGGGCTCAGCGCCGGCGACAACTGCGCGGCGGCGGCTGCGCCCGAAGATGCGTTCGCTTCGGCCGCCGTGGGAAGCAGGCCCGCTTCCGCAACCAGGCCGGAAGCCGCTACGCTGGCGGCGCGGCTTGTGCCGGCGGTGATGAAGTCGGGCATGGATACCAGCCTGGCCTGGCCCTGCTCGGCGGCCTGCATGCGCGCCTGCATGGCCAGAACGGCCTGACGGGCGCCGGCCAGGCTGGCGGCCTTGCCCGGCGCCGCGGAGAAACGCGGCGAGGGAAGGCGGGCCTGCGCATCGTCCCGGCCGGTGGGGGCGGATGCCTTGAGCCCCGCCATTGCGCCCACGAGCGCGTCCGATTCAGCTGCGGCCTGTCCGGGTGATTTCAGGCTGCCCGAATCCGCTTCTGCCCTTCCATGAATGGCGGCGTTTTCCAGCGCATCCAGCGCGGCGCCCTGGGCCGGCAGGCCGGAGGGGCCGCGATCGGCGCCGGCCGTCCGCCCTGGCGCCGGTCCGTGGGCGCCGGGGGATTGCTGCACGGCCGCGGCTTCGGCCGCGATATTCAGCGCGATCTGCGGCAGGTTGGCGCCCGTCGCAGCGCCGTCCGGCGCTGCGTCCGCATCGCTTGCGGCGTCGGCATTGTTTTTGGCGGTTGTGTTCGCGCGCCGGCCCGCAGGGCTTTGCCCTGGCAAAGCCGCGTCGTCCGCGCCGCCCTGCGCCGATGAAGGGCGGGCGGCATCTTTGCCCGCCGGTGTTTTTTCACGGGTTTGCGTGTGAATGGCGTGCTGGCGGTTCAATACGCTGGAGAAGCCGCTATCCGCCTGATCGCTTTGGTTGCGGCCGGAAGGGATGTTCGAGGGCAGGGCGGCGGATATCATGGCGGTATTCATTGCGAGTTCCTAGTGTGCCGGCCGCAAGCGGCGGTACATGGCGGCGGAATTCTCGTCGGCCGCCAGTTGTTCGGCCCGGTTTTCCTGAGCCAGCCGCTGCTGCACCTGGCGGGTTTGCAGCGCCTCGTACGAGTTCAGGCGCCGCTTTTCCGCATACCAGCTTCGGCGCCCATCTTCGAGTCTGCTGTCGATTTGCGCCACGATCCTATTTTGCTGTGAAATGGCTTCATCCAAAGTGGCGATAAACTGCCTAAAGTTATGGTAATTCGACGCCGACAGCCCCGCTTCCGTCGCTTTTTGCAGGCGCTCCGCATAATCCTGGCGGTAGGTTTGCAGGGCGGATAGCTGCGATTCGGCGTTGTTGCGTTCGGCGGTCAATTGCTGCAGCATCCTGCCCGCTTTGTCGGCATTGTCCTTGGCCAGATCTATCAAGATGGGCAAAGAGGAAGACTCGGCTTTAGCCATGGTTCACTCCGTTGAATGGCAAACTGCCGGCTGCGCCGCCGCCTTTGCCCAGCACCGCCGCCAGGTCGGAAGCCGCCGATGGATAATCGATGCGGGTTTCTATGCCTTGCTGTAGATAGGCTTCGAGCCAGGGGTATTTATCGATGGCCTCGTCGATCTGCGGGTCGTTGCCCGGCGTGTATGCGCCCACCGCGATCAGATCGCGGTTGCGCTGGTAGCGCGACAGCATTTTCTTGAACTGATGCACCAGGGTGAATTGCTCGCGCGGGACAATGGCGGACATCACCCGCGAGATGGATGCCTCGATGTCGATGGCGGGATAGTGTCCCGATTCGGCCAGGCTGCGCGACAGCACGACGTGGCCGTCGAGAATGGCGCGCGCCGAATCGGCGATGGGATCCTGCTGGTCGTCGCCTTCCGTCAGCACGGTATAAAAGGCGGTAATGGAGCCGGCCGGCCGGTTGCCGACAGGCGCGCCATTGCCGGCGCGCTCCACCAGCGCCGGCAGCTTCGCGAAAACCGATGGCGGATAGCCTTTGGTGGCGGGCGGCTCGCCGATGGCCAGGGCGATTTCGCGCTGAGCCATGGCATAGCGGGTCAGCGAGTCCATGATCAGCAACACATGCTTGCCCTGGTCCCGGAAGTATTCGGCGAGCTTGGTCGCATAGACGGCGCCCTGCAGGCGCAGCAAAGGCGAGACATCGGCCGGCGCCGCCACCACCACCGAGCGCATCAGCCCTTCGGGGCCCAGATTATGCTCGATGAATTCCTTCACTTCGCGTCCGCGCTCGCCGATCAGGCCCACGACGATGATATCGGCCTGGGTGTAGCGCGCCATCATGCCCAGCAGCACGCTTTTGCCCACGCCGGATCCCGCGAACAGGCCCATGCGCTGGCCGCGCCCCACGGTCAGCAAGCCATTGATGGCGCGCACCCCGACATCCAGCACGGTATCGATGGGCGCGCGCGCCAGAGGATTGATGACCGGCGCCGTCAGCCGGGCGGATTGCACGCCTTCCAGCGGCCGTCCGTCCAGCGGCCGGCCGGCTCCGTCCAGCACGCGGCCCAGCAAGGCATCGCCCACCGGCAGGTGGCGCGACAGGACCGGAGGCGGCCCGGCGCCCTCGTCGGCATGCACGGGCAGCGGGATGCGGCTCTGCACCGAAGGCTCGATCGGCACGACGCGGGCGCCGGGCGGCAGGCCGGAAATATCGCTTTGCGGCATCAGGTACAGCGTATGGCCATGGAAGCCGACCACTTCGGCTTCCGCCCAATGGTTCTGGCCGGGGGCTATCTCTATGCGGCAGGCGGCGCCCACCGCCAGCCGCAAGCCGGTCGCCTCCAGCACCAGGCCGGTCGCCCGCGTGATACGCCCGCTGGCATGCCAGGATTCCGTGGCCGCTACGCGCCGCGCCCCGGCTTCGAGCAGGGCGCGCCAGCGGGCGGCCGGAGTCGATAGCAGTTCGGGCGCGCCCATGGTCAGACCCGGCCCGCCAGCGCGGTTTGGTGACCCAGGGCGGAAGTGACCCGCTGCCAGCGTGTTTGCAAGGTGGCGTCTATGCTGCCCAGTGCGGTTTCGGCGATGCAGCCGCCGCGCTCGATGGCCGTGTCCGGCAGCAGGCGATAGCGCCGCGCGCCGGCCTCTTCGCGTAAGTAATTGCGCGCCAGCTCGAGATCGGCCGGATGCATGCGCAGCGTAAGCGTGGCGTCGTCGCCGCTGTCCACCTGCAGCACATCGCGCAGCAGGTCCAGTATCTTCTCGGGATGCGCATCCAGCGCGCTGCGCAAGACCTGTTCGGCGATGCTTATGGACAGGCCGATCAGGGCCTGCCCCATTTCGGCCTCGAACGAGGCGATCGACCCGGCGCAGGCTTCGGCCAGGGCGCGCAACTGCGCCGCCTCCTGCTGCGCCTGTTCACGTCCGGCCGCCATGCCCGCCGCCATGCCCGCGTCATAGCCATCGCGGCGTCCGGCGGCCAGGCCTTCCTCCCGGCCCTCGCGCAGGCCCTGCTCGCGGCCCGCCGCATAGCCTTCGGCGTGGCCGCCTTCCCGGGCGGCATCCCGCAGGCGCTGGATTTCCCTGCGCAGGATGTCGGGCGCGGGCGGAAGGCCGGCGCCGGTCTTGTCCGGGGATGGCGCATCGAAGGACGCCATTTCCCAGCGCCGCCAGTCCTGCGCGTCGCGATAGAGCGTGGCTTTTCTCTCAGACATATTCGTCTTTTCCCATGCCCCCCAGCGAGAACTGTCCCGCTTCGGCCAGCTTGCGGGCGACCTGCAGGATATTCTTCTGCTCTTGCTCGACCTTGGACATGCGCACCGGCCCTTGCGCGTCCAGGTCGTCGCGCAGCATTTCGGCGGCGCGGTTCGACATGTTCTTGAAGAATTTTTCGCGCAATTCCTCGGGCGCGCCTTTCAGCGCGACGGTCAGCGAGGTGGTCTCGATTTCCTTGAGTATGAGCTGTATGGCCGTGTCCTCGACATCCACCAGGTTCTCGAACACGAACATCTCGTCGACGATGCGCTGGGCCAGGTCGGCGTCCAGTTCCCGCAGGCTGGCGACGACTGCTTCCTCCTCGGCGGAACTCATGAAGTTCAGGATTTCGGCGGCCGTGCGCACCCCTCCCATCTTGCTGCGCTTGGCACCCTGGCCCGAGAGCATATTGTTCAGCACGTCGGTCAGCTCATGCAGGGCCGCCGGCTGCACCCCGCCAAAGGTGGCGATGCGCAGCATGACGTCATTGCGCAGCCTGTCGTTCAGCAGCGCCAGCACCGCCGATGCGCGGTCGCGCTCCAGATGCACCAGTATGGTGGCGATGATCTGAGGATGTTCGTCGCAGATGAGCTCGGCCACGCTGTTCGGATCCAGCCAGTTCAGGGCGTCTATGCCGTTGCCGCTGTCCCCGGCTTCCAGGATGTCTTCGATCAGCCCCGCGGCGCGGTCGGTGCCCAGCGCTTTGGTCAGCACCGAGCGTATGTATTCGTCCGAGCCCAGGGTGACGGCCATGAACTGATCCGCTTCCTGCCGAAAGTCTTCCAGCACCTTGTCCACGTCGGCGCGGGTGATTTGCTTCAGGTTGGCCATCGCCCCGCCGATCTGCTGCACCTCGCGGGCCGACAGATACTTGAAGACTTCCGCCGCGGCGTCCTCGCCCAGGGACATTACCAGGATCGCGCAGCGGCCCAGATCGGCGTCAACGATTGGCATCTTTCTTTTCCATCCAGGAGCGCAGCACCATGGCGACGGCGCGAGGGTCTTTCTCGGCCATGTTGCGGGCTGTGTTCAGGTTTTCTTCGTAGCGGCTCATTTCCGCGGCCAGTTTTTCCGCCGCGGCCAGTTGTTCGCGATTCTTTTCCTTTTCCTGCGCCTCTTCCTGGCGTTTGAGCTTGAGCTGGGCATTGTCCGCCACCAAAGGCTTGATGATGCCGCGCCACAGGAACAAGGCGGCCAGTGCGATCAACAGGTATTTGACCAGGCGTATGGCGTAATCCAGGTAGACCGGGTTTTCCCAAATGGGCGTCTTGGCGGCGCGCTCGTCGCTGAACCGGCTGTTGATCACGCTCAGCGTGTCGCCCCGTTCCGCCGAATATCCCATGGCCTGTTTGACCAGATCGTTCAGTTTTTCCAGCTCGGCGGCCGGCAAGGCTTCCGGCGTGCCGTCGTTGTCACGGTAGTTCACCACGACGGCGACCGACAGGCGCCGCAGGGTGCCCAAGGGATCCTTGATATGGCTGATGGTGCGGTCGACTTCGTAATTGATGGTCGCATCGCTGCGCGAACTGCCCGAGGGCGTCGCGGCCGGGTTCTGGCCCGTTTGGGCTGTGCTCAAATTATTCTGGGGCGCGGCGCCCTGGGCCTGGTTCGCCTGATTGGCGGCATTGGGAGCGGCCGGATTCTGGTTGGCGTTGGCCGGCGCGGCGACGATGGGCGCCGTAGCGTTCAAGGGAGGCTGATTGGTGAGCGCGCCGGGCACGCCTTCGGGGGGCAGGACATTGTTCTGCACCGATGAGCTGGTCTGTTCGCTGCGCACGGCGGCTTCGCCGGGCTTGCGATTGGGACGGTAGACTTCGGATGTCTGTTCGCGCTGGGCGAAATCCACATCCGCGCTGACCTGGGCGCGGACATTGCCGGCGCCGACCAGCGGATTCAATAAGGTCAGTATGCGCTGCACCGTCCGCTGTTCGATGTCGTCCACCAGGCTGCGGCGGCTGCCGTCGGCTCCGGCTTCGCCCGTGGGCGCCGTCAGCAGGCGCCCGTTCTGGTCCACCACCGATACTTTGTCGGCGGTCAAGTGCGGCACGCTGGACGATACCAGCCAGGTAATGGCCGAAACCTGGGATTCGCTCAGGCTGCGTCCTGGGTAGAGCGTCAGCAGCACAGACGCCGTGGGCGGCTGGCGGTCCCGCACGAACAGGGACTCGCGCGGAATGGCCAGATGCACACGGGCGTGCTGCACGGCGTGCAGGCCTTGTATGGAGCTGACCAGCTCGCCTTCCAGCGCCCGCTGGTAATTGATCTGCTCGGTAAACTGGCTGGCGCCGAAACGCGTCTGGTCCATCAGTTCGAAGCCGGCTTCGCCGCTGCGCGGCAGGCCCTGCTGCGCCAATTGCAGGCGGGCTTCGTGCACCTTGTCGCTGGGCACCAGAATGGCGTTGCCCGAGTCCGACAGCTTGTATGGAACATTCATCTGCGTCAGCGCGGCCACGATGGCGCCGCCGTCGCGGTCTTCCAGATTGGCGAACAGGGTGCGGTATTCCGGCGTGCGCGCCCATAGCAGCAGGGCGACAAACACGGCAACGGCGGCGGCCGCTGCGGCCAGCTGCACGGGTTTGGGCCAGGCCGCGATTTTTCCCGCGGCCGGAAAGCGCTCCGCCAGTTGGGCCATTTGGCTCATTGACGGCCTCTGTGGCAAGGGCGGCTTGCGCTTGGTCCGGCGGTCGGGCAATCAGGAAGCAAGGTGTACATGCGGCGAGACTAGGGAAACAGTGCGTGAATTATTGCGCGTATGGCCCGGAGGGCAAGCCTCGAAAAGCGCGGCTTTTGGGCGCCACTTAGGTCTTATGCAAGACAGCGGCGCCGCAGTTTGCGCCGTGGGACTATAGCCCCTGGAGGCGGGCCCCGTATCGTTGGAAAAGAAGGGTCATTTGGGGCTAGATGCGCCGCTTGCCCGCGGTGGGAATTCAGTACATTACTGCTCGTGAGTTCCACGATGCGCATGATGCGCGACGACAACCATGGCCATACAACATCTATCCGCGATCGAGAACATGCTGGCGCAGATGCGCGCCGTCGCCCAGGCGGCCTCGGCGGGGCCGTCCCGCATTCAGGAGGGCGCCGCCACGCAAAACGGCGGCTTCGCGGCCGAGCTGTCCCGCTCGCTGGAGCGTGTGTCCGCCCTGCAAACCAATTCGGCGTCCCAGGCGCGCGCTTTCCAGTTGGGCGCGCCGGATGTGTCGCTGAACGATGTCATGATAGACATGCAAAAAGCCGGCATCGCCTTCCAGGCCACGGTGCAGATGCGCAACCGCCTGGTGGCGGCCTATCAGGAAATCGCCAGCATGCCGGTGTAGAAGAAGCTCTATCTCTATATTACAGTGCTGATTTGAAGTATCTACAAAGTAGATATCTATTTAATTGGCCGGCGCCGCATTAAGGATACCGCGTTGAGTTCAAGCTATGCGCCATCAACGGGCCGGCCCTGGCGCAGGCGCAAGTCCCGCCCCTTGCTTTCGCCTTCCAGCGCATACAGCCAGGCCAGCAGCTCGGCGATGGCCAGATAAAGCTGCGGCGGAATGTGGGCGTCCAGATTCACCTGCATCAGCAGGCCGACCAGTTCGGGTGATTCATGCACATACAGCCCATGGTCTTGCGCCGTGCGTATGATGTTTTCCGCCACGGTGCCATAGCCTTTGGCCACGACGCGCGGAGCGCTGTCCTGCTTGTCGTAGGCGATGGCGACTGCGCTGGCGCGCTCGTCCGGTGTGGACAGGGGCGCCGTCATGTCGGCTCAGTCCGGTCCGTGGTTTCAGCCGCATCCGCTTCCTGGGCGGCGAGCGATAGCCGGCTCAGTTGCAGCCCGCTGGCCGCATAGCGGGCGCGCAAAGCCTCCGTATGCTCTTTGAGCAGGGGAGCCGCGTCCGGCGCTACCAGGTGCATGACGATTTCCTGTCCTGATAGCGTCAGCCGCGCCCGGACCTGGCCCAGAGCCGGCAACTGGATCGCGATCTGCGTCGCCCAGTGCTCCGGCTCGCCAGGCTGGCCGTCCCCTTGCCAGGCGGGATGCCGGCTGACTTCCCATTCCATGGGAGCTTCCGGCCATGCTTCTCCGCGCCATGAAAAGGCCTGGTGGGCCAGCACATCCAGTTGCTGCCTGACCAGCATGCCGGCCTGAGGATCGATGCCGCTGCCGGGCGGGCTCCACGCCTGCATGCCATGCAGACTGGCAGGCTGCCCGGCAGCTTCGCCGCCGCCGCGCGCGGCGGAAGCCGCTTGCTGGGGCGTGTTCGGGTTCGTCCGCGTGCCGGCGGCATCGCCAGTTTCGGCATGGGGTCCGGCGCCGGCCGGGGAAGAATGGGCCTCCATGCGGCCGAGCTGCGCCTGAGGCTCCTGCATCAGTTGCGCCACGCTGAGCCTGCCCCGCATCATCAGGTCCAGGTGCGACTCATAGAACAGGCCGCTGCCTTGCAGGGCCTGAGCCAAGGCTTGGGTCAATGCCTGGACCACAGGCGTGCCGCCTCCCGGCGAAAAGGAAGCGCCCGCGAGCGCTGGCCGTTCCGTTGCCGCCGACGCGGGATTGTGGCCGGCGGCAGGGCCGCCGCCTGCTGCATTGCCCTGGCCGGCAGGGCTCGGGGAGGCTCCCGCCGGGCCGGATGCGGCCGCCGGCTGGCCGGCGTATTCAGTGGATTGGACCTGGCTTTGCGGGTTCAGCAAGGCTTGCCGGCCGAGCACAGGAGGGGCGTGGTCGGGGTAGTTGGCCAGCAAGGCCAGTATGGTTCTGGCCGCATGGCCCAAGGTCGTGGGAGCGGATGGTGTGGTGGAGGTGTCGGCAGCCGCGCTCGAGGTCAGCCATGCCGCGGTCCTGGCGTCCAGGCGAGCCTTGTCGATTGCGCCGCGTCCCTGTCTATCGCCCTGCGCCGCGCGGTCGACCGCCTCGCGGGGATGGGAATGAGTATCGAGGCGCGGGGCCTCGGCGCGTTCGGGGTGGCCCGGCTGCGTGACTGCATGAGGATGAGCGCCTGAAACGATATTGGCCTGCTGCGATAGCGTCACACCCAGGGCGGCGTCGACCCGCTGCAGCAGCAGGGTGCCCAGCGGCGAGGAACCGCCTACGCTCATAACGTCAGGGTGGGCGTGCAGTAGGCCTGCAGCACGGTGTGCTGGCGTTTCATGTCGCCCAGCAGTGCGCCCAACCGGGTCAGTTCCGGAGCGGCTAGATGCCGTATGCGGGCGTCGTCATCCAGGATTTGGGTAAGCAGCGCGAGCCGGGCTTGGCGGTCTTCGGTGGATAGCGTATCTATGCCGCGCAGGGCTTCGACCGCCTGCTGGTAGTCCCGGCCCAGCATCACGACCTGATCCCAGTTGTTGGCGCGCGCCTCAACCAGCATGCGGCGGGTTATGCCGGCGATGGCTTCGTATTGGCGCAGGATGGATGAGGGTTCGCTCATGATAGGGTCGTTTGGCAGCAAGGCCTGTTGCTTGATTTCCGGCGGCGCCACCGTGTCAGTCGATTGAGCCAGTATACGGCAGGCGCCTGAAAATCATTAATAAAATCCTGTATTTACCACCTGGTTGAATAGCCTGGGCCATTCAGCCTACCGCTTCGGCGCGGACGGGGTCCACCGCCTCGCGCCAGGCCTGCGCCACGGTGCCCAGCAGTTGCTCGGCCAGCGCCAGCTTTTCCATATCCGCATGCAGATTGGCCAGCAGCAGGTTGCGTATCACCAGTTCATAGGTGGCGACCAGGTTCCTGGCCAGCTCGCCCCCTGTTTCCTGATCGACGCTGGCCTTCAGGCCCGAGTCGACGATGTCGATGGCTTTGGACAAGGCCATGCCGCGCCCTTCGATATTGCCGTTTTCCATATGCAGGCGGGCTTTCATCATGGCGGCGCGCGCGCCGTCGAAGAGCAGCGTGATCAGATGTTCCGGGCTGGCGCTGAGTACCTGGGTTTCCAGGCCGATATTGGCGTAGGCTTGAACCGATAGACGGCGGCGGGCGCCTTGCGAAAGAGAGTAGCTCATTTTTCCTTGCCTATATTGCTTAGCATGGACAGTTGCTGGGTCAGGTAGGTGCTGACGGAATTCATCTGGACCATCATGGTGTCCAGTTGAACAAATTGCTGGCGGTAGCTTTCCATCTTGGCGTCGATGCGTTCCGACATCGCGGTGTACTGGCTTTGCAGATCCTTGAGGGTGTCGGTCATGCTGTCGGAAGCATGGCTGATCAGGCCGCCGCTTTTGACGTAGCGGTCCGCCACCGCGGCGATGTTGGCGCTGATGCCTTGCTCGCCGGCGAAGAGCTTCTGCACGTTCGCCATATTGTCTTTCAGGGCGGCGGCGAGCTTGTCGTTGTCGACCTTCAGGATGCCGTCGCTGGGATTGGTGCTGATGCCCATTTGAGACAGGCTGCGCAATGCGCCGGATGATTCCACTGTATTCAACGCGGCGCGCACCTGGGTCTGCACGCTGCGCGCCAGGTTGTCGCCGGTCAGGGCGCTGCCCTTCTGGTTGTCGACATCATAAGAGGTCAGAGTCTTGATGATGTTCTGAAGATTGTTGTAGGCCGTGACGAAGGTGTTGATGGCTTTGGACGTGACTTCGTCATTGCGTGTCAGCGTCAGGGTGCCGGCCTTGCCGTCTTCGTTTTCCTTGGCCAGGGTCAGCGTGACGCCTTCGATGGCGTTTTCCACCGTATTGCTTGAGCTTTCGACTTCGATGCCGTTGATGGACAGCTTGGCCATTTTGGCCGGATCTTCAGTGAAGTTGCTGCCGGGATGTTCCGCGTCGTAGCCGAGCAGGTTCTGCACGGCGCCTGCGTCGGCGCCGCTGACCGTGATGGACGCCACTGCGGCTTGCGTACCGGTTTGCTTTGCGGTCAGCAGCATGTGATGGGGCGTATCGCCCTTGCCGCTGTTGACCAGCGTGGCGCTGATGCCCAGCCCCGTTTCCGCATTGATGGCTTTGACGATGCCTTCCATGCTGGTGTCGGCCTTGCCCAGTGTGATGGTCTTGGACGAGCCGTTTTCCAGCGTAACGGTGATGTCCACCGTATCGCTGGACAGCGCGGTCTTGCGGTCGGCCTGGCCGACGGTGGTCAGTGTCTGCGCCGTGGCGAGCTGTTCCACCTTGATGCTGTATTGACCGGCAATGGCTTTGCTAGTCGCGGTGGCGGTGAAGGCGTCGCCTCCGACGCTCGCTTTCAACGCACCGAAGGTCTCGGCCTTGCCCAGCGCGTCGCCGGCGGTTTTGAGCGCTTCGATGGAGCTTTTGATGGTTCCATAGGCCGATAAGCGGCTTTGAACCGTATTGGCGCGCGATTCGATCAGAGTCAGCGACTGGTTCTCGCTTGCGCGCAGCTTTGCCAGCAGGTCATCCAGAGGAAGGCCCGATCCGACGCCGATAGATGAAATAGCCATTTTTCTATACTCCTGTGGGGGGCATTGTCCCGCAATCCCGCCCCTTTCAATGCCTGTGTAAACGCCTGTTCGCCTTGATAGTTCATGGGTTTGACCTGGGCGGTCTTGCCCGGGGCGGCGTTTTTCGGCCGGCCGTCATGCACGGGTATCCACACTCTTGCCCTGCAGCTGGACTATCATCCTGGCGACGCGGATGACGGCGTCGGTGGGCACTGTGCGCAGCACTTCGCCGCTTTCGCTGTCCACGATGGACACGACAATGCGCTGCGCTTCGGGGTCGACATCGAAACGCATGCCTGTGGACCACGCCTTCATGCTGGCATTGACGGCTTCCAGTGCCTTGTCCAGAGGATGCTCGACCTCCCATGGCCCGCCGGCCCGGGTCCGCGCCGCGGCATCGCGCCCGACGCCTGTTTCTGCGGCGGCCGTGACCTGTACGGCCGGCTCGGGCAGGGATGCCGGCCGTTCGACGTCCACTGCAATCAGGCCGAATGGCGCTGCCGCGGGATTGGATGTGATCGGGTTTACCATTTTGCTGCGGCTCCTGAGATGTATTTCTTGGGCATGGCGCCTCGCTGGTACTTTAACGGCCGGTTGGCGCAAATCTTTAATTCGGCGAATAAGCGATGAAATGCCGGGCTGATCGGCCCAACGGCGCATCCCTCGGAGCGCCAAAATAAGCATGTGGGCCAGTCCCCGCCGGGCGGGTCCCGGCTGGGCGCCTCGGGCCGAGTACCAGCCCCGGACGCAGGGCCCGGTTGCCTTGGACTCCGCGTCGGTGGGCCGCGCGGCTTGCGGCTCGCGGGCCGGATTCCCTCGGACGCAAAAAGTTCTTCCTGTATACATAAATGCTCGCATGCTGAGTTCCGAAGACCGTCTTGTCGGGCAGTACGCCCCCCTGGTTCGCCGCCTGGCCCTGCAAATGGTCGCCAAGCTGCCTGCCAGCGTGGAGCTGGACGATCTGCTGCAAGCCGGCATGATGGGCTTGCTGGATGCGGTCCGGCGCTATCAGCAGACGGCGGCCGCCCAATTCGAGACCTATGCCATCACGCGCATACGCGGAGCGATGCTGGACGAGCTGCGCAGCCAGGACTGGCTGCCGCGCAGCGTACGCAGCAAAACGAAAAGCATAGAGCAGGCCATGCACAAGCTGAGCCATCGTCTGTTGCGGCCCGCCACCGAAGCCGAGATCGCGGAAGAGCTGGGCATGACCCTGGCCGAATATCGCGAACTGCTGGAAGAGGCCCGCGGCGTCCAGGTCATTCACTATGAAGACCTGATTCGCCATGGCGGCGATGGCGGTCCGCAGCAAGAGCCCGAGCAAGCCGGCGACGGCGCCCAGGCCGCCCATTGGGTCAATCCGCTGAACCAGCTGGTATCCCAGGGCTTGCGCAAGGCCCTGATCTCCGCCATCGAGTCATTGCCCGAGCGCGAAAAACTGCTCCTGTCCCTGCAGTTCGAACAGGATCTGAACCAGAAAGAGATCGGCGCGGTCATGGGCATCACCGAGGGCAGGGTATCGCAACTGCGATCCCAGGCCGTTGCGCGGATAAGAGCGGCGCTGGCGCGCGACGACTGGCACGAAAACCCCGGGGAAGCCGAACTGCAGGCATTGCTGTAGATCCGCCATAAGGCGTTGCCGCGGCGCCCGACGATGCAAGCGCGGTAGCGGGTCGTTTGCACTTCGAAATGGTTCGAGGAGGGCTATGCGCAGCACCCGGGACATGGTGCGTGCCGGCCCGCTTGTTCGCGCCCGGCGGCGAGCCGAATGGCCAGCAAGCGAGTGATCCTTGCCAGTCGACAACCGCCGCATACGCCCGCGCGGCGTATGGGTATTCAGCCGCGGTTGCTTAAACAAAAGTATATTTACATGGACGTATTCAAGGACGCCGAGCCTTGAGTCAAGCAGCGCTGAAACAGCGTAGTCGGGCGAAAGCCGCCCCTCTCTTGAACCAGCATATCAGCCATGGACATAGACCGCTTCAAGCAACAGCATGTAGAAATCCTGCGAGGCATCGCCCAACTGCGCGAGTGGGCGCATGGGGGAATAACCCGCAACGCCGCTGAAATCGTTCGCGGCATCGCCGACTTGAGCGCGGTGGTCAAGCTGCACCTGGCCATCGAAGACCGCATCCTGTATCCGGCCCTGCAAGCCAGTCAGGACAGCTTGCTGGTCCAGATGGGCAGGGCCTACCAGGAAGACATGAAAGGCATCGCCAACGCCTACATCGCCTTTGCGCGCCGCTGGAACTCGTCGGCCGCCGTGGCCGAAAAAGCCGAACAATTCCGCGCCGAGGCCAACCAGGTGCTCAAAACCCTGCACCAGCGCATGCAGAAAGAGAACAAAGAGTTCTATCCCGCCATCGAGGCGTTTTAGTTTTTAGATCGCGCCGCAGCAGATACACCGTGGCAGGGCGGCGCCTTGTAAAGTGCCGTACCCTTCGAAATGCTGATCGTGCGCCATCCAGGCTACGGCTTGCGGGTGCAAGCAGCCCGAATCCGAACGCTGTGCAGCCTTAGACGAACACATCCTCGATGCGTGCGGCATCGAGGATCTGCATGGCCCAACGGTTTAACGTCGCTTCATCGGCTTCGTCTATGCGGACTTTCGCCCAGCCGGGTAGTTCGCCGAATTTTCGGTTGACTTGTACGGCCAGGATCTCGGCAACGCCCTTCTGCCTCTCCCGCCGAAGCGCGAAGCGTTCAATGGTATTAACGTAGGCCACTGGGTGTTCCTCCTCTATCCGATTGCTGGTGTCGATACCTGCATCCACGTAGTTTCCGAAGCTGCTTTCGCAGGTGTCCTGGGGCATGCTGACAGGGGTAGCGAGTTTATATTTCCCCTCGCACCTGGCGGTATTTATCAGTGAACATAATTTACGCACAACCTCATTGTGCATATAATACACATATCCTTATGGCCATTGAATTCAGAGATAAATGGCTCGAAGCTTTCTATGAAGCAGATTTAAGCCATAAGAGCATACCCAGCACCATTGAAGCCGCGCTGTATCGAAAACTTCAGATTTTGGATGCCGCTACGCGAGAGGCAGACCTACGGGCTCCGCCCGGAAACCATTTTGAGCATCTTCGTGGACATTTGTCTGAATGGCGTTCTATCCGCGTAAACAGACAGTACCGGCTTATTTTTCGTTGGGAAAACGGCATTGCCTTGGAAACGTATCTGGACTCGCACACCTATAGAGGCTAACGAAGGTTAAAAACCATGAGAAAAACGCAACGCCGCCCCATAACGGTGGGCCAAATGCTGACGAGCGAGTTTCTGGAGCCTATGCATATCGAGATCAGCGAGCTGGCCGACGCGATGAGCGTCCATAGAAACACCCTCGGCAGAATTGTGCACGACAAGGGCGCCCTGACCACCCCTATGGCCATCAAACTGGCCGCAGCGCTTGGCAATACGCCTGAGTTCTGGCTGAATATCCAGCACGCCGTCGAAATCTGGGACGTTCGCCATAAGGCGTACGAGCAAGAAGCAAAAGGCGTCAAGCGAATCCGGCCACATATGAAACATGCTGCGGATATGGGGGGATTATGACTGATTGCGCTTTCCTGTAGACGGCTCCAGATGCGACGCCGGCTATCCGCCACGTCGACTGTCACCGGCTCCTCGGCGCTGCCCGGTATTTAGGTGTAATGGCGTAGCGCAGCCGCGCCGTCACTTGGTCTTCAAAACATAATCCATCAGATCACCCGAGACGCTGCCCGGCTTGCAGCGAATCTCGGCCAGCAGTTTGTCCGCCTTTTCCACCAAGACGCCGTGCGACCGTTCCCGTGTCAGGCTGTCGTACGATTGATAGACGCGATACCAATAATCCCCATTGGGTAGCGACGCGATATAGTTCTGCGCCCGGCCCACCCCCTCCCAGGCATAAAACTCCACCTTCCGCAACGGCACTTTCAGGGACAGCTCCGGCGCGGCGTCGGGCTTGCCGTAGGTGTAGATCAACTCCCCGCCTTCTTGCATCAACCGTAGCTGCTTATTGTTCTTGGCCGTCAGGCAGGAAAATACCGTCTCGGCGAATACGGGCCCACCACCTGACAGTAGGGCGGCAACCAATACGGCAGGCAAAAGCTTCATTGACGAGTTCCTGTTCTCATGTCAGTGTGATACGGGCAGAGCGGAGGCTGGATTCCGCTCCGCTGCAATATGCGCGCTTATTAAAGCATGTCTTTAAGAATAGGAGCGGGGGACTCCATGGGGCGGAGATACATCGCCATTCCTTTGAGCCATGGCCGCTGCCGCCTTGTGGTCATCCGTCTGATACAGGAAACCACTGCGCGGATGGACGCTGTCCCAGAGCTTGCCGGGGCGCGTAGTTATGGGATGTCGGGCCGATGTTTCCGGTTGGACGCTGTGGATGAGCGCTTCCAACAAACGGCTGATCGTGTCTTGCGGATGATTGGTCGGATTAGACGAGAACGCCACGCTGCCGAACCGAATACGGCGGCCGATGCACTAGAGGCGCAGGCTCCATTCTGGCGGCGCCAGGAGCGCGTTGCTGTACTGCCGAATCTGGACGAACCGCCCTGATAATCGCCTTTATTCGAGCCATTGCCTGACTGCGGCCGCGGTTATCGTAGCGTTTCCAGTCTTCTTCAGGAGCGCGGCTTGAACTCGCCCGACCTCATCAACCAGCATATCGCTGAAAGCTACGACCGCACGCTGTACACGTCCAATGCGTTTTACTATTCATCACCAACGCATTTGCGGGCGGCCGCCCATTTATATGGGGTGGAAACAATCCCCGTGGAATCGGCCCGGGTGCTGGAGCTGGGTTGCGCAGCCGGCGGCAATCTATTGCCTTTCGCCTTGGCTTATCCGAACGCGAAAGCCGTGGGTGTCGACCTTTCTTCAGCGCAGATCGAGCAGGGGCGGAAGATCGTTAGCGAGCTCGGCGTGGAGAACCTGGACCTGCGAGCGATGAGCCTGACGGACATCGGCAAGGAGTTCGGCGAATTCGACTACATCATCGTGCATGGTGTTTTCAGCTGGGTGCCGCCCGAGGTCCGCCGGGCCATCCTGCGCATCTGCCGGGAAAACCTGTCCCCTCTGGGCATCGCCTACATCAGCTACAACACCTACCCGGGCTGGAAAGCGGGTGACATCGTGCGCGACGCCATGCTGCTGCACAGCCATGGCGCGGGCAGCGACGAAGAAAAGCTGGCCAGCGCCAAAGCCATGCTGACGCTGCTGTCCGACGGCTTGGCAGCCACCAATCCCTTGGCGCCTTCGCTGCGAGGGGCGGTAGCCCAATTGCGCAAACAGTCGGACTACTACATCGCCCACGAGCACCTGGAAACCTTCAACGCGCCATGCTATTTCCTGGAGTTCGCCGACATGGCGCAGCAGGCGGGCCTGGCCTACGTTGGCGATGCCGAGCCGCATTCAGAGCTTGGCGCAAGCTATGGCCAAAATGTTCAACTGAACCACAGCCTGATCGCCATGGGGCAGCCCAAGGTGCTGCGTCAGCAATATCTGGATTTTGCCGTGGGCCGCAACTTCCGCAAAAGCCTGCTGGTCCATCAAAAGCGCGAATCGCAGATCGCCGTCAGTCCGGCGCTGGAGCGTTTGCGAGAACTGCGCTGGGCCGAGCATTTCATTCCGAGCGACAAACCCACAGACGCACCCGCCGGCCGGCACTTCTATACCAATCACCGGGGCATGTCCTTGCATACCTCGGAAACCAAGGTCATGGCCGTGATCGAAACGCTGACCCAAGCTTGGCCCAGAACACTGTCTTTCGATCAATTGCTGGAAGGCGTCCGGGCGACAGGCCGCATTGAGGGAGACGGTCAAGCACAGACTCAGGCCGTGCAAGAGGCCTTGGAAACGCTGTTCAAACTGCAGCAGTTGCGATTCAGCTTGGGAGACGGTCCTCATGATGGGCGGCAGGCAGGCAACCCAGCCTTGGTTCCCGGCTTCGCATATTTATGGGAAGCAAGCCAGCATCCTGATTCGAGCGTAGGCACGTCCAATTTATGGCACGAGGTCATCAAACTGAACCTGAAGCCAGCCGAGGCTTGGCTGCTGCCTCATTTGAACGGCCGGGAGTCGGCGGCCCAGCTCAAGGCGCGGTTGCGCGACGCATGGCAGCAGGGCAGGACACCCGGGCCGGACGGCGCGATGCTGACCGGCCAACGCAACCTGGACGCCAAGGCACAGGAAGCCCTGAACAAGCTGCTGGCCCTGCTGGGCCGTCTCGGGCTGCTGGCTTAGCAAGGCGCTTTTCCGATAGACGCGATGGGGTGATAGCCGCAAAGATGGCGCGATTGGTGACAGTACCGAGGATGGTAGTAACGCTTGGCGTTATTAACGTGATGCGTTACCTTAAAGGAAACTGCAAGGGGCAGTATAGTATCCGCGTCAACGATCAATGGAGAGTGTGCTTCGTGTGGCACGATGGGGGTGTCCACGATGTAGAGATCGTGGATTATCACTAAAGGGAGTAGCCATGGTACGCGAAATTGCTCCGGTGACCCCCGGAGAACTTCTGTCGGAAGAGTTTCTGCTGCCGATGGGCATCAGCCAGTATCGGCTCGCCAAAGAGATCGGTGTGCCGCCACGGCGTATCAACGAAATCGTCAAAGGCAAGAGGGCGATCACGGCCGATACGGATTTGCGTCTATCCCGGTTCTTCGGGCTGTCCGACGGCTATTGGCTGCGCGCTCAGGCTGCGTACGATACGGAAGTAGCAAAAGAGAAGATGCGCGATATCCTGGCCGGCATCAAGCGCTGGGATGCGAAGGCGCACGCATAGCTCAGCCGGCCTTCCAATCCCGCGCCTTAGGGTAGAGAACGCTATTGCCACACCGTAAAAGCAGAGCGAAGTCGATACCTGATTTCTTAAAGCGCAGCGGCGCCGCGCTGATATCAACAGAGTTGAGGGAACAAAAAAAGACCGCCAGCGGCATCACGCCCCTGACGGTCTTTTGTACTGCGTCGGCATGGGCCGCTCAGCCAGCGAGCAATCCTATGAAGCTGGCTCGCTCGCCGGGTCACTGCGATTAACGCAGCAGCGACAGCACGGTTTGCGGAACCTGGTTGGCTTGAGCCAGAACCGAGGTGCCGGCCTGCTGCAGGATCTGCGCACGCGTCATGTTGGACACTTCCACTGCGTAGTCGGCGTCTTCGATACGCGAACGGGCGGCGGAGAGGTTGGTGACGGTGTTGTTCAGGTTAGTGATCGTGGATTCGAATCGGTTCTGAACGGCACCGAGCTCGCCACGAAGGTCGTCGACTTTCTGAAGAGCTATGTCCAAGGCGTCCAGAGGATTCTCAGTCCGATCTTTTTCCGTAGTGGGAATCGTAGTTAGCTTGCCATCTTCGCCCACGTAATATTGGTTAGCGGCATTATCAGTAATGTTGCCGTTCTCACGAACAAACAGATCGGTGTCAGTGGTTGATGCAGTGGTAAACGGCGCTGATTCAACATTGCTTAGGTATATCGCTGCATTACCAGCCGTTGTGCTTGAGGCTCCGCCCGCCGTAACTCTAATAGAACCTGCAGCCCCATCATCCAGATTAGTCGTGAAGACGAGAGCTGGGTTGTCATTGGCAATAGTAGCCAACTGGGTAGCAGAAATAGATGAAGTTACGGTGGTCTCACCGCTCGTCGCAGTAGAGGTGTATGTGGCGCCGCCTTGAATTTTGAGCACAGCATCGCCGGCACCTGCGGTCGTCCCGATAAATGCAGCTAGATTTGTAGCAGTAGCTGCATCTCCACCACCCGAGTTGAGAGAAAGAGCGCCAGTTGTAGTGTTTAGATATAGAGCTTTGCCATCGCTATCTGTAATGTTTCCAGCGCTATCAATCAATATATCTTGACTAGCCCCGGCTACCGTGTTTGTATAGGTGGCGACGGTGGCGCCGTTGGCGGTTCCTGTTATGGCTGATGCGACGTTTGTATTGGTTACTTTAGTAGCTGTGAAATTGAAGGTTCCGTCGCCTGCGCTTGTTATGCCATTAACAGCAACTTCAGCCCCAGCGTCGAAGCCTAAGGCCTCAGCTAACTGCGCTGCGGTTCCTCCACTTACGGTGAGAGTATTTGTTGTCTTCCCAGCCACGGCGGCGAAGACATCACTAGAAGAAGCTGCGATATTGGCTTGCTTCAGAACGTACGGATCACCTTCCGTGGCGGGAGCAGTTACATTACTAGCGGCTTTGAGGTCTACTTCGGTAGCCGCACGATTATTGATGGCACCCTTTTTATTAACATTGAATCCTGTTAAACCAAGAGTATCGGCACTAATCTCGCGCAGGCCTATCGAGATTGTTTCGTTATCCTTGGCGCCGACTTGAACGGTAAGAGTACCCGCATCGGCACCTAGAACTTTAACTCCATTGAACTGTGTTTGTTGAGAAACACGGTCGATTTCATCGAGACGTTGCTTAATTTCAGCCTGAATCGAATCCAAATCGCTTTGAGAGTTCGAACCGTTGGCAGCCTGCACGGTTAATTCACGAACACGCTGCAAGTTGTTATTGATTTCGTTCAACGCACCTTCGGTCGTTTGAGCAATGGAGATGCCGTCGTTGGCGTTGCGCTGTGCTTGTGTCAGGCCGCGGATGTTGGCGGTAAAGCGGTTGGCGATGGCTTGGCCGGCGGCGTCGTCCTTGGCGCTGTTGATGCGCAGGCCGGAGGACAAACGCTCGATGGCGGTGCCCAATGCCGTCTGCGACTTGTGCAGGTTACCTTGGGCAACCAAGGAAAGCGAGTTGGTGTTGATGACAGACATGTATAACTCCTGAGAGGAATAATTTCGGCGAATCTGGCTCCGCCTGGTTGCCAAGAAGAACTAGCCTGTCTTGTGCCGTGTCCGGCTGAACCGTGCTAAAGCAAGGCCAGTTTCTCCCTGTTCACTGGCATTAACGGACCGGGGCTGAATAACTTTAGGGCGTGGGGGGTCGCCATCCTCTTTTCGGCTCTTCATCGGGATTTGCTTGCGCATATGGGCGATATGGATTGCGCTTGCCGGGAGCGTCGGTACTTTAAGAGGTTTTGAAATGTCTTTTTGCCGTGGGATTGTATTTTGATGGCTCGCAGATCGTCGATTGTCTTCGAGACAGCCGCCACCCTTGAAGCGTTGACTGGGTGGTTTCTCGTCGACGCTGTCTATGCCGTACTTTCCAGATATGGCGATAAATTTTTAGGTATATCTGAAGTTGGATACGGCAATTTCAAGCGAAATATAATTCGATCCGATCACTGGTCCAGGTTGCTACCCCTGTACCGAAGAAATCGGCGTCTTCGGTCCAAATAGGGCAATCGATCGCCAAGGCACAAGCCAATACCGGCCAGTCATCCGCATCGCGCATAGCGACGCGGCTTGATGCTTGGGTTCGCAATGGCGCGTATAGCTCTATATCCAGAGCAATGACGACGGTCTCGAGAAGTTCCAGCACGGCCACCGCGGAATCCGGCTCGACTCCTCTTTTCTTTAATAAGTCTGGCAGATATTTTCGTGCATCTGCATATGCTATATCAGGGGCAAAGAACTGCACTGTCGAGGCGTATTCCAGAATAAGCTGGCGGACACGTTTCCCTAATACTGCGCGTATCAGGATATTCGCGTCCAACACGATCGCCTTGCTGCGCATTAACTACGCGTCTTTTTTCGCTTTTGTTTGTATTCCGCCACGACCGCGTCTACGTCTACATCGTGCTGGGTAAGCAGGGCATCCAAGGTTTGGGCGGCTTGCTTTAGCGCCGCCAGTTCCGCTTCGTTCTGTCCGCGCGCAGGAATGAAATAGCCGACAGTCTGCCCATGGCGGGTAACCGCCACAGGCTTGGTGCCTTCTATGTATTCCGCCAGAGAAGCCCGAAACTCGCGGACGCCGACTTTTGTTGCTTCCATAGCAGGGGTCTCTTTAGGTGTGAATCAATGTGTACACATTTTAGCATGAAGACGCTTTCGATGAGAATTAACCGTGGTTCAGGAGCGGCCTGAATCACACCCAAGCCCCGAGGATATGGTTTTCAGATCCCCGCTGGCCTATAGCCGCGTACCGTGGAAGCTGAATCTGTGTTCCTATTTCGATATCAACGCGCTGAACGATAAAAAATTTCTTTGATGTCAACGCGCTGAACTGTATAGAATTTCCTTGATCAGCTTTTCGACTGCGCGGGCGGCGGATGACATGGGGTGCTGGGTGGAGGTGGCGATCCAGGTGGTTTGTTCGACGCCCGGGTTGCGCAGCCGGCGTGCGGTCAGGCGGTTGTCGTTGATGGCTTGGGCGTAGGTGCCGGCGGGGGACAGGGTGACCATGCCGGAGGCCAGCATGGCTTCCTGGATGAGCGACGAGGTGCCGGCTTCCAGCGCGATATTGAGCGTGATGTTGCGGTTGGCCGCCGTGGCGAACATGTGGTCGGTCAGGCTGTTGGGCCTCGCGGGCATGGCGATGGGCACATGCTTCAAGGCATCGAAGGTGATGTCTTTTTGCCGGAACAGGGCATGATCGGGGGCGCCGATGACGGATACATGGCCGCGCATCAGGGGATCGGCCTGCGCGGGCCGGGCCCGGCCATAGCGGTTGAACACGCCGATGTCGATACGCCCTGAGCTCAGCCATTCCTCGATCTGGCCGCTATAGGCCTCGAGCATCCTGAGCCGGATGCCGGGGTGGGTGGATTGCAGCCGGCGCACCAGGCTGGACGCCAAGTGGCGCGAAACCAGAGGGATGACGCCGACAGCGACGTCGCCCGACAGTAGCGCGCGGGCATCGCGGGCGAGCGCTTCGAAGGCTTCCAGTTCCGCGATCAGTGACTGGATGCGCGGCATGATGCGCTGCCCGAAGTCGGTGAGGGCGACACCGCGGCCGTGACGGTGGAAGAGTTTCTGCTGCAGGTGCGCTTCAAGGGCGGCGACCTGCCGGCTGAGCTGGGATTGCGACATCCCCATGGAAATCGCCGCACGCAGAAAGCTGCCATGGCTGGCGACCATGATGGCCGCCTTCAGGCCTGGAATGGCGACGGACGCGGTGGGAAGTTCAGCCATCTCAATGCCTCATTGATGAATACCGTTAGACTCGCACATCCAGACATCGGGGCCGAACGCCGCGGATTCCCTTTTGTTTCAGCCGGTCCTTGCCTTGTCCGGCCTTTACCTTGTTTTGAGCAGGGATGAGGAAAGCGATCCTGTTGCAGAGCTGAAACCGCGCCAACCGACCGCGGGCCGCCAGCTGCGCACCACTCGCCGCGTGCTCCTGGCCGCATACCGCCAGCCCGATAACGCTGATCGCACACTCCCCGAACGCCGCGCGTCGCTGCTTTCGCCAAAATCGAAGTTTATCCAAGAATTGCATCACATGCATAGCTGATATCCGAAAGCCGCGTATCCATCATAGATTCAAGTCCCTAGAATCCTCCCTAAGAGTCCACACGATCAACTGGGAGATGGGAATCGTGACTGCCGAACAATCGCATGGCCCGCTGCATGGCTTACGCATCCTCGATCTGTCCACGGTCATTGCCGGACCTTATGCGTCCACGCTGCTGGCCGACCTGGGGGCGGATGTCATCAAGGTGGAGCTGCCAGGCAAGGGGGATGGCCTGCGCGCCCTGGCGCCGCACAAGGATGGCGTTCCGCTGTGGTGGAAAGTCACGAACCGCAACAAGCGCGGCATTACGCTGGACCTGCGCAAGCCGCAGGCGAAGGCGGTGCTGGAGCGCCTGCTGCCGGACTGCGACGTGGTGGTGGAAAATTTCCGGCCGGGCACGCTGGACGCCTGGGGCCTGACCAAGGCATGGATGCACGGCATCAACCGGCGTCTCATTATCTTGCGCGTCACCGGGTTCGGGCAAACGGGGCCTTACCGGAACCGCCCCGGTTTTGCGCGTGTCTTCGAGTCGATGAGCGGCTTCACCCGCATGTGCGGCGAGGCGGGCGGCAGCCCGCTGCATCTGGGCTATCCGATTTCCGATGCGGTGGGTGGGCTGTTCGGAGCGATCGGCATCCTTGCCGAGCTGAGCCGGCTGCGGGCGCAGCCCGATAGCGGCGGCCAGGAGATCGATGTGTCGGTGACCGAAGCCATGCTGCGCACGCTGGATTTCCTGGCCATCGAGTACGACCAGTTGGGCGTCACGCGCGTAGGTTCCGGCAACCTGAGCCAGTACGCCGCGCCCGGCAATGTCTATCGGACGCGCGACGGCAAATGGGCGTCCATTGCCGCATCCACCCAAAGCATCTATGAGCGGCTTTGCCAGGCCCTGGATCTGCAGGAACTGCTGCAGGATGCGCGGTTTGCGGACAACCCATCGCGCGTGGCGAATCGTGAGGCCCTGGACCGGATACTGGCGGAGCGCATCGCCGAACTGCCGCTGCAAGAGCTGCAGCAGCGGCTGGACAGCAGCCACGTGGGCTTTTCGCCTATCTACGACGCCGCGGACGTCATGGCCGATCCTCATTTCCAGGCCCGCGAAGCGATCGTGACGGTTGACGACAGCGAACTGGGGCCGGTGCGCATGCAGTGCGTCGTGCCGCGGTTTGCCGAAACGCCGGGCCGGGTGCGCAATGCGGGGCCCGGCATCGGCCAGGACAACGAGCAAGTGTACCGGTCGCTGGGCTTCAGCGATCGCGACATGGAAGAGATGCGCCGCCAAGGCGCGATATAAGGCGGCGCCGCGAGGCGCCCTATACAGCCTCATATATATAGACAGTGAAAAAACAGTGAAACAGACCGGAGGAGATAAACAATGAAAAGGATGATGCTTTCTTTATTGATGGCCATGGCGGTTTCCTGCGCTTATGCCCAGGGCGACAAGGTCAACAAGATTATTGTCGGCTTTCCCCCGGGGCAGGCGACCGATCAGGTGGCCAGGCTGCTGGCGCAGCAGTTGTCCCGCGAGCTGAACGAGAACTTTATCGTGGAGAACCGGCCGGGGCAGGGCGGCAGCGTGGCCCTGGCCGCGCTCGCGCGCAGCGAGCCGGACGGCAATACCATGGTGCTGGCCGCGCTGGCGTCGCTGGTGGTGAACCCGCATTTGTACAAGAATGTGGGGTATGCGACATTGAGTGATTTTGAACTGGTGTCATTGGTCGCCGATCTGCCCATGCTGCTGGTCGTCAACCCCGAGGTGCCGGTGCAATCTTATTCGGAGCTTGTTTCCTATGCCAAGGCGCATCCGGGCAAGCTCAACTATGCTTCGTCGGGCAATGGCACGCTGTCTCATCTGGGCATGGAAGAGCTCAAGCGGCATACCGGCACGCAGATCGCGCATATCCCGTATTCCGGCAGCGCGCGCTCGATGATGGATGTGGTAGGCGGCGGGGTGCAGGTGGCGATAGATACGGTCGCCGCCACGCAATCGCAGATACGCGGCGGCAAGCTGCGGCTGCTGGCCACGACTTATTCCGAACGCCTGCCCGCATTTCCGGATACGCCCACTGTCGCCGAGCTGGGGGTGAAGGATTTCAGGCTCAGCGCGTGGTTAGGCATTATCATGCCCAAGGGCACGCCGCCGGCGCGGGTGGCTGAATTGAATGCCGCGGCGCTGAAGGTGGTGCAGTCGCCGGAGGTGCAAAGCAAGTACGCCGCGCTGGGCGCGGTGCCGCGCACCATGTCCACGCCGCAGTTCCGCGCTTTCGTGGAAGCGGAATACAAGCGCTGGGGCGAGGGAGTGCGTCAGGCGGCATTGAAAGTGGATTAGGGCCCGTCAGCGTAAAAGGGCTGGCTCTGTAAGATAACTGCAAACGCATGGAGGCACAGTGTTCAACGCATTGCTGATAGAGAAAGATGAGTCGGGCTACCGTACTGTTTGTACGGGAATCCAGGAAGACCGGCTTCCCGAAGGGGACGTTCTGATCGACATATCCCACTCCACCCTGAACTACAAGGACGCCTTGGCCATCACCGGCAAAGGTCCGGTGGTGCGTACGTTTCCCATGGTGCCGGGCATCGATCTGTCTGGCGTCGTCCGGGAAAGCGCCCATGCTGATTTCAAGCGCGGCGACGCCGTCATCCTGAATGGCTGGGGTGTGGGCGAGACGCATTGGGGCGGGCTGTCGCAAGTGGCGCGGGTGCGCGCGGACTGGCTGATCCGCCTGCCGGACGGCCTGACGTCCGAGCAGGCCATGGCCATCGGCACGGCGGGCTACACGGCCATGCTGTGCGTCATGGCGCTGCAGGAACATGGGATTGCGCCCGACGGCGGCGATATCCTGGTCACCGGCGCCGCGGGCGGCGTCGGCAGCGTGGCGGTGTCCCTGCTCAGTTCGCTGGGATACCGGGTGGTCGCGTCGACGGGCCGTGCGGAAGAAGCCGATTACCTTGGAAGCCTGGGCGCCGCCGACATCATTGACCGCAACACCTTGAGCGGGCCGGGCAAGCCCTTGGCCAAAGAGCGCTGGGCGGGCGCCGTCGATAGCGTGGGCAGCCATACCCTGGCCAATGTGTGCGCTGGCGTGCGATATGGCGGTGTCGTGGCGGCTTGCGGTTTGGCGCAGGGCATGGACTTTCCGGCAACCGTTGCGCCGTTCATCTTGCGCGGCGTCACCTTGGCGGGCATAGACAGCGTGTATTGCCCGCGCGAGCGCCGCCAGCGGGCATGGAGCTCGATCGCCCGCCATCTGGATCCGGCGAAGCTTGCCGCGATAGGGAAGCAGACCATCGCGCTGCGCGACGCAATCCCTCTGGCGAGCGAGCTGCTGGCGGGCAAGGTGCGCGGCCGCGTCGTTGTGGACGTCAACCGTTGAATACGGCACAAGGCTTACGCCAGCGCGGCTTTGCCGCCTGGCCGCCGTAAGACCCTGTGGCCGGTGCTGACATCCCTTTACAGCATCATCGGCGCTCGCTTGTTACCGTGGTCGTTCATCCATTACAAGGACTACGCCATGATGTTCAAGAAGCCTGTATTGATGCTGACACTGGCGGGATGCGCCGCATTGGCCGCCTGCTCGACGCCCACTCAGGTAACCACGCGCGACGGCCAGACTACGGTCGCGCCGGACAAGCCGGAAATCGACGATGACGGTTTCGTGACTTACAAGAAGGACGGGCAGACGGTCAGGACGAATAAATCGGAAATAAAGGAAATCAGGGAAGTCGATTAGGACTTGTCGGCGCAAAAAGGGACAGGCCCTTTTAACGCCGGCGGCTCTTTGGCCTTTAGTGCTGACAGCCCCCGGTTCTCAAGAAGCAGCAATGGCAAGGGGCGCGTTGGCGGCGCCGATGGGCGCGGTGGCGCTGGCCGCTGCGCGGTGGGCACGCTCCGCCCCGGTTTTCCCGCCTATATTCAATACCTCGATGGATAGCCGCAGGCCGGCGGACTCTTCGGCCAGCAGTTTTACGGTGTCGCCCAAGTCCTGCACCAGGCCGGCGTTGCGATGGGTGACCTCATCCATTTGCGCGATGGCCTGATTGATCTGCTCTAGTCCGCTGGATTGCTGGACCGATGCAACGGAAATCTCGCTCATGATGTCGGTGACGCGCCGCACGGATTCGACGATGTCTTGCATGGTTCGTCCGGCGAGCTCGGCTTGCTCCGACCCCATCGCCATGCGCTGTACGGAATCGTCGATCAGCGCCTTGATTTCCTTGGCCGCCTGCGCGCTTTTCTGGGCCAGGCCGCGCACCTCTCCGGCGACCACGGCAAAGCCCTTGCCGGCCTGGCCGGCGCGCGCGGACTCCACCGCCGCATTCAGCGCCAGGATATTGGTCTGGAAGGCGATTTCTTCTATCAAGGCGACGATATCGCCGATTTTGCGCGAACTGCCGTGGATGTCGCGCATGGTGGCTACCACATCGCTGACCACGGCGCCGCCGCGCTGCGCGGTCTGCATGCTGGCGTCGGCCAACTGGCTGGCCAGGTGGGCGTTGTCGGCATTCTGCTTGACGGTGACCGTCAGCTCTTCCATGCTGGCGGCGGTTTGCTGCAGGGATGCGGCCTGGTCCTCGGTGCGGGCCGACAGATGGGTGTTGCTGGCGTCCAGCACCTGGGCCATGCGCGCGGTGGCATGGGCGCTGGCATGCACGTCATGGGCGATGCCAAGCAGGCTTTTGCGCATCAGGTCCAGATAAAAATACAAGTCGCCGACTTCGCCTTCTTTATCCGCGTCGATATTGATTTGCAGATTGCCGGCGGCAATCTGGCGCGCGATCCTGGACGCTCCTTCCAGCGGGTTGATGACCCGCAGCGCGACCCGCCAGCCATAGGCCAGGTTGGCCAAAGTGGCGACACCGATACCGGCCAGCACCCAAGCCTGGTAAGCCGCGGGAATGCCTCCAGCGAAGGCGAACCAGGTGGCGGCGACGATGGTGGCTGTGGACAGGGCCGCCATGCGGAACATGCCCGCCCGCAGGGTTTTTTCAAAAGGTAATCTGGCGGCGTCAAAGACGCGCCGCCAGCCGACCCGCACGCGTCGGCCTTGCCTGATCGCGTAGCCCCGGCTGTTGCCGGCCTTGATATCGTCATAGAAGGCTTGCGCGGCGTCGATCTGTTCCTGTGTGGGCTTGATGCGCACCGAGGCGTATCCGGTGACTTCGCCATGCTCGTAGATGGGCGCGGCATTGGCCAGCACCCAGTAATAGCCGCCATCTTTGCGGCGGTTCTTGACCATGCCCAGCCAGGGCCTGCGGGCATGCAAGGAATCCCACAAATCCTGGAAGGCCGCGGGCGGCATGTCGGGGTGGCGGATCAGGTTATGCGGTTTGCCGATCAGCTCTTCGCGGGTATAGCCGCTGATTTCTATAAAGGCCGGATTGGCATAGGTGATGCGGCCTTTCTTGTCGGTTTTCGAGATGAGGTACTGATCGGCTCGAAGCTTGGTCTCAATATTGTTGACGGGCAGATTGGTGCGCATGGGAAGGATGGATAGCCTCAAAGGGTTTGGGCGATGTGCTTCGCCCGATTCTTGTGATAGGTATGGCTGGATGGTAGAGCCCAGCCTGTCTCTTGGTCTTGATCTGGATCATGTTTATACCAGAGCTCGAGCATGACGGGGCCCATGCGCTCGCCGCCACGCGGAGGCGGCCTGCGGTCCGGCAAAAAAAACGGCCCCCGAAGGGGCCGGTGAGTTGCCGGTATTCCGGCTGTTGGTATGTCGTGTCAGTACAGAACCCTGGGTAGCCACATGCCGATGTCCGGGAACAGGTACAGCAGCACGATGGCGATGATCTGTATGCCCATGAAAGGCAGCATGCCGGCGAAGATCTGGTTCAGCGTGACGTGCGGCGGCGCGACGCCCTTCAGGTAGAAGGCCGACATGGCCACCGGCGGCGACAGGAAGGCCGTTTGCAGGTTCAGCGCGACCAGCAGGCCGAAGAACAGCGGGTCTATCTGGTAGTGCGCCAGCAGCGGCAGGAAGATGGGCATGAAGATGACGATGATCTCCGTCCATTCCAGCGGCCAGCCCAGCAGGAAGATGACGATCTGCGCCAGGATCATGAACTGTATCGGGGTCAGATCCATGCCCAATACCCAGTTGTTGATGATCTCCTGGCCGCCCAGCAGGGCGAATGCCGCCGAGAATATGCTGGAACCCACGAACAGCCAACACACCATGGCGCTGGTCTTGGCCGCCAGGTATACGGATTCCTTCATCATGTCTAGGTTCAGGCGCCGGTAGGCCAGCGCCAGCAGGATGCCGCCGAAGGAACCCATGGCGGCCGCCTCGGATGGCGTGGCCAGGCCGAAGACGATGCTGCCCAGCACCGCCAGTATCATGATGGCCAGCGGGAAGAAGGAGCTGAGCAGCATCTTGAAGATTTCCAGGCGCGCGAAGGTCAGCATCACGTAATAGATCAGCAGTATCACGATGCCTATGGCCAGGGTGACCCAGTAGCCTATCGGCGCGGGAACGCTGGCCGCTTCCTCGGCCGCCTCCGCCTCGCCCGCTTCGCTCGTGGCGGCGGCGCCAGCATCGGCCGCGGCGCCGCCCGAGGCTTGCGTTTCAGCGCCTTCAGGCTCCGCCAGGCCGCCCATGTCCTCTTCATCGCTGGAAGCTGCGCCAAAGCCCATTTCCACCAGCCCGCTGGCCTGCTGGGGGGCGGGCTGCGTGACGATTTCGTAGGTCAGCCCCATGGCGACGACGAACACCAGCGCCGGCAGGGCGGCGATGACCATATGGTAGACCAGCGTGCCCATGGGCACATGGGCGTTGCGCTTGCCCTTCATGGCGCCGATGAGGCCGGGGATGGCGCGGTTGCTGATGGACTCCTTGATGGTCTGGGCGAACTCGGGCAACGTGACGCGACGCTCTTCCGCGGTCAGCGGGGGCGCCGACTTGGGGCTGATCTTGGCCACGATCATGACGTAGATCACATACAGCAGCGCCAGCATGATGCCGGGGAAAAAGGCGCCGGCGTACAGCTTGACCACCGACACGCCCGCAACGGCGCCGTACACGATCAGCAGCACCGAGGGCGGTATCATGATGCCCAGGCAGCCGCCCGCGGTGATGGCGCCCGCGGAAAGGCGGATGCTGTAGCCGGCCTTGAGCATGGCGGGCAGAGCCAGCAGCCCCATCAGCGTCACCACGGCCCCCACGATGCCCGTGGCCGTCGCGAACACCGCGCAAGTGATGATGGTGGCCACCGCCAGCGAGCCGGGCACCCGCGCCATGGCGAGGTGCATGCTCCTGAAGAGCTTTTCGATGAGGTTGGCGCGTTCGACCAGGTAGCCCATGAAGATGAACAGCGGCACCGCGATCAGCACGTCATTGGTCATGACGGCATAGGTGCGCAGCACCATCAGGTCCAGCGTCTGTTCCATGGCTATCTGCGGCCCCATGCCGCGATAGGCCAGATAGGTGAACATGACGCCCATGCCCATCAGGGTGAAGGCGGTCGGAAAGCCCAGCATGATGGTGACGACGATGAGCGCCAGCATCAGCAGCCCCAGGTGGCCGTTGGTGATGTCCGCCGGAGCGGGCATGAGTACGACGATAGCGACGACCAGCGCGATCAGGATTGAAATGCCGAACCAGGCTTCTTTTCTCATGGTTGGCTTCCTTTGTTCTTGTTGCCGGTTTGATCGCCCGTGTTCTCGTCGGTGACGAGGGCATCCAGTTTTTCTATGTCGTCGGATTTAACGTGCACCATGTCCATGAGTTTGTCCACGTCCACTTCCTCCACGTCCTTGTCGCGGCGGGGCCAGTGGCCCAGCTTCAGGCACTGGATGCAATAGACGATTTCCACGAACCCCTGGAACAGCAGCGTAACGCCGGCCAGGGGAATGATGAATTTGAAGGGGTAGATGGGAGGGCCGTCGGCGGTGATGGTGGAGTGCTCGTTGATCATCAACGATTCAACCGCATAGTTATAGCCCGCCCAGGCCAGAGCCACGACCCCTGGTATGAAGAACAATATATAGAGAGCGAGATCCAGTCCCGCCTGCAGGCGCGCCGGAAAGAAGCCGTACAGCACGTCGCCGCGCACGTGTCCGTTCTTGGACAGCGTATAGGCGCCCGCCATCATGAACAGCGACCCGTACATCATGTTCATGGCGTCGAAAGACCAGGAATGGGGCGAGCCCAGCGCGTAGCGCGAGAACACTTCGTAAGTCACGAATAGGGTCAGCGCCAGGACGAACCAGCCGAATAGCTGGCCGATCCAGGTGTTGACCCGGTCGATGGTTAGCAAAACTTTTTGCATGGTAGATTCACCTGCGTGGGATGGGGCGCGGGGAAGCAGGCGACCGGTTGTGCCGATCGCCTTCCCAGGCTGGCCGATTCAGAAACACCACCCATGTCGCGGGATGGCATTTAACGCGAGAAAGTCAGCGTTCAGCTCTTTTTGGCGGGAGCGGCCTTCTTGCCGAAATAGTGGTTGTAGGCCATGCGGCGGTTGTTGTTGGTGTCCATGTCCCACGCCATGGCGCGCGCCGCGAACTCGCGCTGCGAGTCGCCGATCTTCTTGAAGAGCGGGTTGGTTTCGCCTTTTTTCTCGACGATTTCGTCCCACACCACCAGTTGCCGCCGCAGGATGGAATCGGGCGTCTTGTAGAATTTCACGCCGTCTTCCTTTTGCAGTTTGATGTAGTCCTTGGAATAGCGGTCCACCGCCTTCCAGGACATGTCAGCCGATGCCGCCTCCACCGCGTTGCTGATGATGGCCTTCATCTTGTCTGGCAGAGCCTTGTACTTGTCCTTGTTGAAGATAATCTCGAAGGTTTCCGAGGACTGGTGGAAGCTTTGCAGCATGCAGACTTTGGATACATCGGGGAAGCCCAGCAGGCGGTCCGAGGTGGCGTTGTTGAACTCGGCCCCGTCCAGCAGGCCCCGGTCCAGCGCCGGTACGATTTCGCCGCCGGGCAGGGCGTTCACGGCGGCGCCCATGGCGGTGAACAGGTCGATCGCCAGGCCGTTGGTGCGGAACTTCAGGCCCTTCAGGTCTTCTTCCTTTGTAATCGGTTTCTTGAACCAGCCAAAAGGTTGCGTCGGCATGGGGCCGCTAAGGAAGGACACCACGTTGCCGCCGATGGCGTCGTACAGTTCGGCCAGCATTTCCTGGCCGCCGCCGTATTTGTGCCAGGCCAGAATCATATTGGCGTCCATGCCGTAGGCGGGGCCGGAGGAATACAGCGCCAGCGCGTTCTGTTTGCCGTAGTTGTAGCCCAGCACGCCATGGCCGCCGTCCAGGGTGCCCTTGGAAACGGCATCCAGCAGCGCGAAAGCGGGTACGACCGCGCCGGCGGGCAGTACTTCGATCTTCAGTTCGCCGCCGGTCATGTCGTTGATCTTCTTGGCGAAATCAAGGGCGAATTCGTGGAAGATGTCGACCGTGGGCCACGTGCTTTGGAAGCGGAAATTGACGGGGGTTTGCGCGCTGACGATAGCGGGGAAGCCCATGCCCACGGCGGCTGCCGTGCCTGCGGCGGCGCCGCCCAGGAAGCGGCGGCGGGAAGCCACCGGCTGGACGGAGTTGGTGTCAGGTTTCGTGCTGCTTTTCATTCGTTGTCTCCTGGCGTTGTATAGCGATGAATCGTTGGTTGCAACAAGGTACAAACTCTCAACTGCCGTTGCTTTTATAGGCGATCCACCTACCCGAGTCAACAAGTTGTAAGCTGCGATTTTCTGCCGGACGCCAGCGGGAAAAAACCGCTGCGAGGCCTGAAACCCTCAATATCCATGCGGGTCGCGAAAAAAAGCCGCGACTGGCGCGGCATTCCGGACCCCTTATGGAAACGGGTCGTTGTTCAGGGTTATTACGTAGGGATTCAGTGTTTCCACTAGTACCCCGGCTGTGGCGGATCGCCACAGCCGGAGCGCCGACTATGCGGGCCGGCGAGCGCCTTGCCCGCGATTGCGCTGGCTGCTCTGGTCCTGGCTGGTTCCGATCTGGCTAGTATGGCCTTCCTTCTTGCTGCGATTTTGCTGATCCTTGTGGCTGCGCTGGGATTCGCGGCGCAGATCGTCCGCTTGCGGCTTGTCCGCGGGCTTGGGGGTGTTTGCCATGGTGACTCCTTGTTCCTTCACTGGGGTATGGAACGAGCAAGCGGCATGCCCGGCTGGTACGCCCGCCCGTTGCCTGGCGCACACGTCCGGCCCGCCTGTTTCTCGCTGGCGCCTGTGACTTCATACCAGCGTATCCATGCTCCCGTCAATGGAAAAGTACTTTGCGCAACACCTCATCCCTGGAATTGTCCGCGATGCAGCGGCGTGGGGGCCAGGGGCTGCCGCGAGCAGGGAAGAGGCTCAGGAGCTCTGGCGGTCGTCGTCCGGAATGCGCCCCAGGCCCAGTCCGGCGCCCATTCCCATGCCCGCTCCCATGCCGCCGGACATGCCGCCGCCTCCTTTGCCGCCCCCGCCGCCGCCCGCTTTGCCGGCGTCGCGGCCGGCATCCCTGGCGCGCGACCCCGAAGGGCGTGCGGGCCCTTGGGCCGGGATGGCGATGCCCGGCGGGACGGGCTCCAGGTTCAGCACGCTGCGGATGAAGTTCCTGAGCGACACCACCAGCTCGGCCGTGTGTATCGGCCGCCCTTGCGCCAATTCGGTGGCGGCGCGCGCGGCCAGGCGCACCTGTTCCTCGGTGCCTAGCAGGATGATGTCGGACAGCGCCGCTTCCACGGCATCGCGGATGCGGCGGGGGCGGTCCGAGGAGGCGGCTTCGGTGTATGGCGCGGGGCGGGCTGCGTCACGGGCGGCGGCGTCGTATGGCTCAGACTGGGCTGCGTCATGGATGGCAGCCGAGGGCGGGGCGGAGGAGGCGGACGGGACTGAGGAGGATGGCGACCCATGAGGCTCTGCATCCGTCCCCGAAACCGCGATCGACGCGCGACGCAGATCCCGAAGGTGGGTGGGGTCGACGGCCAGGTTGCCCGTGAATGAGCCGCCCAGCGTCTTGTAGGCGGCGATCAAGGTGCGCAAACGTTCGTTGATCTGGCGATTCTCGCGTTCGCGGCGCATCTGTATCGTCTGCATCACCACGAGCCGTATGCCCACGCCGATCAGCGTAATGACCGCCAAACCCAATAGCGTAGACAGCAGCGCCTGCCAGGAACTGAAATCCAGATTGCGCATGACGAACTCCGGGTACTGAAGCCTTCATCATGCCATAGCATGCCAAGCCGTGCAGGCGAGCGTGGCGAGCCGGCTCGTTGGCGGATGCCGGTTCCCGCGCTAGGCGCTGGGACGCCGGCACGCAAGCCGGGCGCAGGACCATTGGGCCGCCGGATCGCCGGATCGCCGGACCGCCGGACCGCCGTTCAAGGCTGCAGAATGCCGTCCTTGTTGCTGTCATAGCGATCGAAGTCGCGCATGACCTGCTCGATGAGTTCATCCAGGCTCAACTCGCCGTTCTTGTCCTTGTCGACGGCAGCGAATTGCTCCGGCGTAAAGATTTTGCTGGCTTCCTCCTTGCTGAGGCTGTTGCTGCCGTCCGTATCGAGCTTCTTGAAGGCATCGCGCATGAATTGCTCGTATTCGTCCCTGCTGATGCCCCCGCTTTTGTCTTTGTCGAGCTGCGCAAAGTGTTCCGGAGTGAGTTCGACGGGTGCGCCCGGAGCCGCGGTCGCGGACCACGACAACGCCAGGGAAAAGGCCAGGGAACAAGCCAGGAAAAGAGGTTTTTTCATGGTCATGTCCTTATTTGCAGCCCATGGTATTGCCGATATAGCCGCCCGCGCCTATGCCGACCGCCGTGGCCGCCGTCCGTCCGCGCCCGCCTCCTATGGTGCTGCCCAGCAGGCCGCCGATCACGGCTCCGCCTATGGTGCCCGCGATGCAATTGAATTCGGCGTTGCGCGAACTGTTGCTGCTATGAGAGCTGGAAGGGCTCTGGCAGGCCGCAAGCGCGCCCGCGCTGGCCAACAAGATGGCGAATGTGGCTTTGTTCATGGTTCTGTTTTTCGGCCTCATAGTCGAAGAAAAATATGGTGATGTCGTACCCGCTTGCGCAGTCATGAAAAGAAACATTTTTATTATGAGCTATTTTAATCACGGGAATGCGGACAAGGACAATTTTTATTTCCTATGT
>Ga0182744_1000460_pt1 | contig 38898 bp, 30 predicted proteins | sample eDN3rd30CKraftMG_FD_128525 | JGI IMG/M metagenome (GOLD analysis project Ga0182744, IMG submission 128525) | Enriched Miracle-Growth compost microbial communities from Emeryville, California, USA - eDNA 3rd pass 30_C Kraft MG (version 2) (version 2) ... | reverse complement strand
TTGTTTGCCGCCTCGAAATCGAAATCCTCGATACGGTTACCGCGGAGCACCACCACCCGAGTTTCCTCCGGGTGCGATGCATCGATGAGCATTTTGTTGGCCATTTGGGTCTCTTGCAACTCTTGATGTGTCAGCGTTCGACCGGACCAGTCCGGAATGTCCGGGCTGCGCTCCACGCGCGGCGATCGCGCGGCGCAAAGGCGTCGAAAGCAAAAGGTTGAGGGAATGGAATCGGTTGCGCCCGCCAGTTGTCAGATGACGTGAATTGGCAAAGCGCTGATCGGAGAGAGGGTGGAAAACGAACGACGGCGCGGAGAGAACCGTGCCTGGGACCACAGCAAGCAGCGCGCCTGAGCGTCCGGCAAAACCGGACTGCGCGCCCTTCCTGGGAAAGGTCGAGGTTGAATTCTTGCGTCTGCGCTGCTCGGGAAATTGTCCCATGGCGTGACGAACCATTATTTATCCACCTGCGCACATGTTCGTGCTGCCAGCTCCACCGGGGTCTGGCCTTGCCCGCCTGAACGCCGGAGCCGCAAATATGCGACCGGATTCAAGACCGTCTGATGCAAACCCCGGCTCAATTCGGGAGGCATCTCGACGGAAACCGCAGCAAATCCTCCATGGGAATGGAGAGCTATTGCCGCACGGCTTGTCCGTTTTCGACGGGCTATAACTACATATGCCGGATGTGCGAGTCTGACAAGTTTGTTGCCAGGTGTGGCAAACGGGGCACACCGGGGACAACCAGGCCGTCAGGGTGTCCTGGAGCGGAGCGGATGCTGGTCCGTATGAAGAAAACGCTCTTTTTTTAATAAGCTAGGCATATCTTTCCGAACCAAGCGGAGCGGAAAACATTATGATGTTACTGGGTGTTAACCTTTACGAGGCTATGGCTTACAAGCGGTTAATTCCAGATTTTTCAACGCTTCAGGCCTGTATTCATGAAGTCAGCGGCGCGCAGCCCAAACCGGCGTCCATTGCCGATCTTAGGCCGTCGTGGCCTCAGGGCGGTGCTGCTGGGGGCTGTTCTGGTGCTTTTCGGCGCGGCGGCGCCGGTTGCCGAAAGCCAGCCGGCTGAAAATCCACCTGCCGTGAGCGGTCAGGATAAGGAAAGCGTACCTGTTGTCACCGGCGCGCGGATTGTACGCAATGACGACCTGACACGGTTCGTCCTGGATATCTCGGAGCCGGTCACCCCCAAGGCCTTCGTCATGGCCGACCCCAAACGGGTCATCCTTGATATTCCCGAGACGATTTTCCAACTCGATCCGGCGATCGGCCAGCCGAAGGCGGGCGCCCGCCCAGGCAGCGGACGGATGAAAAAGGCCGGCGACGGGGTCGTCCCCGAGGGCGCGGTTGCGTCCTTCCGGTTTGGTCGCCTGGCGCCCGGCAAGTCGCGCATCGTCATCGATCTGGCCGAGCCGGCGCTGATCGTGCGCGCCATCAGCGAGGCCGATGCGGACGGCGCCAACCGTCTTATTCTGGAGCTGGCGCGCAGCGATATGGCCGCCTTCAATCAGGCGGCGAAGGAGTCCGTCGCCAATATGCCGGTGCAGAAACCAGCCCGCGTCGAGGTGGATTCGGCTAAAAGTCCCCTCGAAACCGGTGGCCTGCCGGTCGTCGTCATCGATCCGGGACATGGCGGCATCGATACTGGCGCGCTGCGCTACAATGGAACGGCGATCGAAAAAGACCTGGTGCTCGAATTCTCCAAGACCCTGGCTGAGCGGCTGCGGCGGACAGAGCGCTACAAGGTCGTCATGACCCGCGACGAGGATATTTTCATTCCGCTCGACGAGAGGGTGCAGATCGCGCAGGCGGCGCAGGCGCAATTGTTCGTCTCGGTGCATGCTGATACGCTGCGTTCGGGCCGCGGCGTGTCCGGTGCAACTGTTTACACCGTCTCGGAAAAAGCTTCGGACCGAGAGGCCGCGCGCCTGGCGGAGCAGGAAAATCTGGCTGACAAAGTCGCCGGTCTCGACGGCGCCGAGCAGACCAGTGACGTTTCCGACATTCTGTTCGACCTGACCCGGCGGGAAACCCGCGCCTACAGTCACTTGTTCGCCCGCACCCTGGTGTCGATCTGGAAGGAAGCGGGCAGTTTGAACAAGAATCCGATGCGTTCGGCAGGATTCCGGGTGCTGAAGGCGCCGGATGTGCCGTCGGTCCTGCTTGAGCTTGGCTACCTGTCGAGCGACAAGGACGCGGCGCAGATGCGCACGCCCGAATGGCGGGAGAAGACTGCGGATGCAGTGACGCGGTCGATCGATTCGTTTTTCGCGCCGCGGATCAAGGCCCGCTCGGCGTCGGGCGAGGAAGACGGTTCGCCGAGCGTTGCAGCGACCTTAAAGTGATGCGATAAGATCACATGCGTCGGATTTTTCAATATTCGCCGCCAAATGAACACAAACGGACGCGAGTGAGTTCGTTACCGGATAAGTTTTTATCTAATGTCGGATTGTCGTCCCGAATCGTCGGGCCGATCTGATAACCGGAAGAGCGCATGGCGCGCTCTCCAAGTTCGCCTTTGCATCGAAAGTTCGCCTTGGCCGCCTTTGTCGGTCGGTGTTGTTCCAAGGCGTACGCCTGATCGCGGTTGCGGGAGCTAGTGGGTATATGCGCGGTATTGGCCGTTTCCTGGGTTTTCTGTTCGCTTCGGGTGCGATTCTTTTCGTCGTGGGCGCCGCCGCAGCGGGCCTGCTGATCTGGAACTATGAGAAGGATCTGCCGGACTATACCCAACTGCAGAATTATGAGCCGCCGGTGATGACCCGCGTGCATGCGGGCGACGGCAGTATCCTTGCCGAGTATTCGAAGCAGCGCCGCCTGTACCTGCCGATCAATTCGATCCCGCCGCTGGTCAAGAACGCCTTCATCGCGGCGGAAGACAAGAATTTTTATACCCATAGCGGCATCGATCCTGAAGGCGTGGTGCGCGCTGCCATAGTGTATTTCCAGGGCAATAAGAGTGTGCAGGGCGCCTCGACCATCACCCAGCAGGTCGCCAAGAACTTCCTTTTGACCAACGAGCGCACGTTCGAACGCAAGATCCGCGAAATGCTGCTCTCGTTCCGTATCGAGGCAGCCTATTCGAAGGACCGCATCCTCGAACTCTACCTCAACGAAATCTATCTCGGTCTCGGCAACTACGGCATCGCCGCGGCGGCGCTGAACTACTACGGCAAATCGGTCAACGAACTGACCCTGGCGGAAGTCGCCTATCTTGCCGCCTTGCCGAAGGCGCCGAGCACGCTGCACCCGTTCCGCAACCGCGACATGGCCATCTCGCGCCGCAACTACGTTCTCGACCGTATGGTCGCCGACGGCATGGTGAAGGCCGATGCGGCCGACAAGGCGCGCAAGGAACCGCTCGGCGTCAACCCGCGCGTGCTGTCTCCCAACACCTATGTCGCCGGCTTCTTCGCTGAAGACGTGCGCCGCGAACTGCTCGACCGTTACGGCGAAAAGAAGCTGTATGAAGGCGGCCTGTCCGTCCGCACGACGCTCGATCCGCAGATGCAGGTTCAGGCCCGCAAGGCACTGGTCGATGGTCTCGTGCGCTATGACGAGGCGCATGGCTACCGTGGTCCGATGCGCGGCATCAATGTCGATGCCGGCGACTGGGGCCCGGCGCTGGCCGACATTCCCGCCCTTGGCGATATCAAGCCGTGGCGGCTCGCGGTGGTGCTCGACGTCAACGAGGGTTCGGCACGCATCGGCCTGCAGCCGCCGCGCGAGGCTTCGGGCGAAGTCAGCCGCGAGCGTGCCACCGGTCTGCTCACCACGGAGGGCATCCGCTGGACGCGCCGCTCCAGCGTGCGCGCCGCCGTCACCCCCGGTGACGTGATCTATGTGGAGCCGATGACGGATCGTCCCGGCCAGTACCGGTTGCGGCAGATCCCGGAAGTGTCAGGCGCCATCGTCGCCATGGATCCCTACACCGGCCGCGTGCTGGCGATGGTCGGCGGCTTCTCTTACGACCAGTCCGAATTCAACCGCGCCACCCAGGCCTACCGCCAGCCTGGTTCGTCGTTCAAGCCGATCGTCTATTCGACGGCGCTCGACAACGGCTATACGCCGTCTTCGATCGTTCAGGACGCGCCGATCGAAATCGATCAAGGCAACGGCGAAGTGTGGCGGCCGGAAAACTACGGCAACTCGCAGAACTTCGGGCCGCATACCCTGCGCTACGGCATCGAGCATTCGCGCAACCTGATGACTGTGCGCCTGGCGCGCGACGTCGGCATGCCGCTCATCGCCGAATACGCCAAGCGTTTTGGCGTCTACGACGATATGTTGCCGGTGCTGGCCATGTCGCTTGGCGCGGGTGAAACCACCGTCATGCGGATGGTGACGGCCTATTCCATGCTCGCCAACGGCGGCCGCCGCATCAAGGCGTCGCTGATCGACAGGATCCAGGATCGCTGGGGCCATACCATCTACAAGCACGACACGCGCGTCTGTCAGGGCTGCGACGCCGACAAATGGGAAAACCAGCCGGAGCCGCGCTTGGTCGACAAGCGCGAGCAGGTGCTCGATCCGCTGACCGCCTATCAGATCACGTCGATGATGGAAGGTGTGATTCAGCGCGGTACGGCGCAGGTGATGAAGGCCGTCGGCAAGCGCATGGCCGGCAAGACCGGAACCACCAACGACGCCAAGGACGTCTGGTTCGTCGGCTTCTCGCCCGATCTGGCGATCGGCGTGTTCATGGGTTACGACCGCCCGCGTTCGCTGGGCGATTCCGCCACCGCCGGCCAGTATGCGGCGCCCATTGCCCGCGACTTCATGATCCAGGCGTTGAAGAACAAGCCGGACGTGCCGTTCCGCGTGCCGCCGGGCATCAAGCTGATCTCGATTGATCCGCGCACCGGCATGCGCTCGTCGGGCCCGGGTTCTTTCCTCGAAGCCTTCAAGCCTGGCACCGCTCCGCCTGACTTCTTCGCCGGCGGCGACGGCACGCCGCGTGCGGCCAGCAGTTCCGGCCAGTCGGTGGGCACCGGCACCGGCGGCCTTTACTGACCAGCTTCCAATTTCATTGCTGCATCCCGGGCGCCGGCAAGGTTTACACCTTGCCGGCGCGTCGATATGACAGGCTTCAACGGCCATCGGCCGAAGCCGTTTATCCGCGAATCCGTTTATCTGAAAGAGTTTGTGTCATGCGCGCCGAGGCCGAATCCCTCGTTGAACAGATCAAGCAGTCCGTGGGACTGCTGAGGAGGCATCTTTGACGTCGATGCCGCAACACGCCGCCTGGCGGAGCTGAACGCGAAGGTTGAAGACCCGTCGCTTTGGAACAATCCCGACGACGCGCAGAAGATCATGCGCGAACGTACCGATCTTGAAGAGCGTCTCAACGCGTTGTCCAAATTCGAGCGCGAGCTCGAGGATGCGATCACGCTCATCGAGCTCGGCGAGGCTGAAGAGGATGCCGATACCGAGAAGGAAGGCATCGAGGTCCTGAAGGGTCTGAAGGCGGATGCCGAGCGCCGTCAGATCGAGGCGCTTCTGTCGGGCGAAGCCGACGCCAATGATACTTACCTCGAAATTCATTCCGGGGCCGGCGGCACCGAGAGCTGCGACTGGGCGCGCATGCTGCTGCGCATGTACACGCGCTGGGCCGAGCGGCGGAAATTCAAGGTCGAACTGATCGAAGAGACGGCGGGCGACGAGGCGGGCATCAAGTCCGCGACCCTGCTGATCAAGGGGCACAACGCGCATGGCTGGCTGAAGACGGAGTCGGGGGTGCACCGGCTGGTGCGGATTTCGCCGTTCGATTCCAACGCGCGCCGCCACACCAGCTTTGCCTCCGCCTGGGTCTATCCGGTCATCGACGACAAGATCGACATTCAGGTGAACGAGAGCGATTGCCGCATCGACACTTATCGCTCGTCGGGCGCCGGCGGCCAGCACGTCAACACGACGGACTCGGCGGTGCGTATCACCCATATTCCCACCGGCATCGTCGTCGCCTGCCAGATGGAACGCTCACAGCACAAGAACCGCGCCACGGCCTGGAACATGCTGCGCGCGCGTCTCTACGAACGTGAACTCGAAATCCGCGAAGCGGCGGCCAATGCGCAGGAATCGGCCAAGTCCGATATCGGCTGGGGCCATCAGATCCGCTCTTATGTGCTGCAGCCCTATCAGATGGTGAAGGACCTGCGCACCGGCCACGTCTCGGGCACGCCCGACGAAGTGCTCGACGGCGATCTCGACGATTTCATGCAGGCTTCGCTGGCCCAGCGCGTATACGGCGGCGGTCCGGACTCCGTCGCCGACGTGGATTGAGGCGATGGCGCGGACGGCCAAACCAGATCAGGCGCAAGCCGTCGAGAAGGCGCCAGCCGGCAAGAAGGACGGCAGGAAGAACGGTTTGGCGCGGAACGAGCTGGAAACCGAAGTTCTCTATGGGCTTCTCGGCCATCCAGGGCATTTCGTCCGCCGGCTGCATCAGATTTCGGTCGCGATATTTCTGAAACAGACCGAGAAATACGATCTGACACAGGTTCAGTTCGCGACGCTCGAGACGATCAATTTCGCGCCCGGTATCGATCAGGCGACGCTCGGGCATCTCATCGCGCTCGACCGTCAGACGATCAGCAATGTGATCGGCAGGCTGGTCGACAAGGGACTGGTTCATCGCGAGCCGCGCGATGGTCGCACCAATGCGCTTTCCGCCACGCCGAAGGCGAAGACCATCCTACGCTCGATGAGACCTCTGGCTGGAAGCGTCGGTGGCATTCTGCTCGCTCCGCTCGGCGAGCGCGAGCGGAAATCCTTCGTGCGCATGCTGATCAAGCTGGTCGAGAGCAACAACCAGCTCAGCCGTGCGCCGTATAACCCGAATGGCAAGGACGCCTGATCTTCAGGCGCTTATGCACCGTCCTTGTCACGCAGGATCGATCTCCTCGCGGAGCAGATTCAGACGCTGAAAAATATCCCTGTCCGAGACAACGAACAGTTTTGCCTCCGCAGAAGATGCTCGATGCTGGCACCATGCGCCCGGCGGCAACGTAAAGATATCCCTGGCGCTCCAGGACACGGTCTCGCTGCCGATGATCGACGATCCTTCTCCGTCCAGCACGCAGCACACCGCATGGGTATTCGACCGGGTGCGTTTTGCCGTCACGGTCCTGTCGATGCCGATGAGGCTGCAATCGAGGAAGGCGAGGGCGCTGGCGCCGTTCTGCGGATTGACATAGCGGACCCGGCGCAGGCCGTCAGCGGCAACGGGAGCGGCTGCAAGAGCGCGGCGGGCGTTCTCGAACGAATACCGGAAGACCGGCGAATGTTGCGGATTGGCCGGAAGGCCTTCCGGTAGCATATTGGCCACGGCGAAGACATCATCGGCCAGCGTCTGCATCGGCGCATTGATCGGGCCAGGCTGGAATTCACTGGTGCCGAGAAAATCGTGAAACGGCACATCGAGCGCGTCGAGCCAGATGATCGGTTCGCTGCCGGGATGCCGGTGCTCATGCCAGCACCAGCCCGGCGTGAGGATCAGATCGCCGTATTCCATCATGCAGGCCTTGCCATCGACAAGCGTTTCGGCGCCGCTGCCTTCCAGCACGAGCCGGATGGCGTTCATGGAATGGCGGTGCGGCCTCGCCACCTCGCCGGGGCGCAGCGATTGCAGCGCGACCGCCAGTGTGCCGAGCGTGGCGCCATGTTCGCCCAGGCCGGGATTCGACAGCGACAGCACGCGCCGTTCGACGGCGGCGGGAGAACTCATCGCCAGCGCGTGTCCGATCAGAGGCCGCATCTTGCTCCACGCCCAGACCAGCGGCTTCTCGCCGTCTCCGGCGAGCTTATGGGCGGTGGGGCTCTCCCACAGCGGAGCCAGATTGGCGCGCCGCCATTCGTCTCTGGCGGAGGCATAGTTCGGATCGTCGATCGAAAGCGAATTCATGACACCTCCCAAACGCGCTATAGCGTCTTTCCGATCCAATCGGATCGGAAAGACGCGTCTAGCTCTTTTACAAGAGCATTTTCTTCACGCGAACCGGCATCCACTTCGCTTGAAAATGCTCTACCGCGAAAACTTCGGCAGGACATGTGCGCCGAACATCCGCAGCGACTGCCGCGCCGAACCATAATCCAGGTTGCCGAAATTGACCTGCAGGGAGGCATGCTCGAATTTGCCGATGGTGTCCTGCAGACGTCGTATGGTTTCTATGATCTCATCGGGGCTGCCGACCCAGGCGCCGCCGGATTCTATCTGGGTTTCAAGGGTCGCCGTGACCAGGCTTTTGGCCTGCTTGTCGTAGTCACGATAGTCCTTGCTGACGGTGCCGGTCGCCCATTCGCCGGCGCATTCGTTCAAGGCCTGGAAATAAAGGTCGAAAGGACCTCGGGCAATCTCACGCGCCCTGGCAGCGTCTTCGTCACATAGCATATGAAAGGCGATCATGACATTCCCGTCGCCGGGATGACCGGCGGCGCGCCAGGCCCGCCGGTAAGCTTCCAGCAGCGGCTTGATGGGGCCGATGGGAATGGCCATCAGGGAATATCCCTGCCGTCCGGCAAATTCGAACGTCTCCACCGTCTGGGTTGCAGCCACATAAAACTTCGGGCGCGGGTGCTGGGTCGGTCGCGGCAGCGACGTCACGTTTTCGAAGGAATGGAATTGTCCGTTGTGTGAGGCGTGTTCGCTGGTCAGCAGCAGATCGATCTGTTCCAGGCCCTCGCGAAATCGCGCCTGCGATTCATCCGGCGATATCTTGAAGCGGCGGAATTCATGCGGCAGGAAGGCCCGTGCAAAGCCGACGTCCAGCCGCCCGTTCGAGATCGCATCGATCATGCCGATCTCGCCGGCGAGTTTCAGCGGATGGTTGAATACGGGCAGCACGGCGCCGGTGACGAGCCGCATGGTTTTCGTGCGCTGGGCAAGCGCCGCCAGGAAAATCAAGGGATTGGGTGTGAACCCGCCGTAGCGGTGGAAATAGTGTTCGACAATGCGGCCGTGCGTAAAGCCCAATTGCTCGGCCTCGGCTGCCAGCGCGAGCGACTCCTCGAAGTATTTCGCCGCCGAACGATCCGAGCCGCCAACCGGAAAAAACTGGATACCGAATTCCATCGCGCGCCTCCCTGATGAATATCAGTATGCAGATTATTATGCCGCGTGAAAATAAAAATCATCATAGCTATGACAATTTTGTCTTGACTGCTCCGGTGTCATTGCCCAGCATGAAGATCTTGGGTCAACGGGCCGAAGGGGAGGGAAGCATGCTCAAGCGGATGGCGCTATCCGGTGCTTTTGCCATTGCCGTCGTGGGTGCTGTTGCATCACAAGCGGCTGTCGCTCAAACGGATTATCCCTCACGCCCGGTACGCGTGCTCGTGGCCTATCCCCCGGGCGGCTTTCCGGATACGACGGCAAGGCTCTACAGCGATCAATTGGGCAAGATATTCCACCAGTCGTTCATCGTCGAAAACAAGCCAAGTTCCGGCACAATCATTGCCGGCGAGGCGGTCGCACACGCTGCGCCGGACGGCTATACGCTGCTGGCCGCGGATTCGCAGATGTGGGCGATCGCGCCGCTTATGTACAAGCTGCCGTTCGATCCCATGAAGGACTTCGAGCCGATCAGCATGCTCAGCGAGAACAGCAACTATCTGTCGATCAGTCCCAAGTCGCCGATACCTCCAAATCTTCCTGACGCCATCAAGTTCCTGAAGGCTCATCCGAGCCAATTTCACTACGGATCCGCCGGCATCGGTTCCTTTCATCATCTCCTGATGGAAGTCTTTCAGGCGAAGACAGGCATCAAGCTGGTGCATGTTCCGTTCAAAGGCACGGCGCAGATTCTACCGGCCCTGTCCGAGGGAGAGATCGCGATCGCCAATCACTCGCTGGCCAGCGTTGCGTCATATCTGGCGCAAGGCAAGATCAAGATGATCGGCATCATCGCCGCGAAGAGGTCGGCCTCGTATCCGGATGTGCCGACCATGCAGGAGGGCGGCGTTTCCGGCATGGATATTCCAGGAACAATGGCCCTGTTCGCGCCGAAAGGGACGCCGAGACCGATCATCGACCGGCTTGGCCAAGCCATTAAAACGGCAATCGGCGAACCGGATTTGCGTCAGCGCATGGACTCGTTGAGCGTCACGCCAATCGGCACGTCGCCGGAAGAAACCACGGCGGCCATGAAAGCCGATTTCACGGCGTTTTCGGCGGTGGCGAAAGATGCCAATCTGAAGCCCGAGTGAAAGCCGTCGCCCAGTGGATTTGCAAGGAGCGCACTCTTGGATTTGTCGATGATCGACCGCAACAACTCGACCGAAATGGATCTCGGTGGAACTCACTTCAAGGCGAACGCCCGCACGTATCTGGCCGAGTGGGCGAAGAAGCCGCCGTTCTACGTGTTCAACAATGGTCCGCCGCAGGTGATCGTAGGGCGTTATGCCGACGTACAGGAGATGTTTCGCGACGCCATACGTTTTTCATCGGAGGTGCCGCTCGGCGAGGGGTACGAACAGTTCGATCGCTTCATCGGCTCCAAGCCGATCACACAGATGGAGGGAGAAGCGCATGCGCGATTGCGCCGCCTGATGATGCCGGCGTTCTCAGGCCGCAGGATCGAGCAGATCGAGGAACGCGTTCGCCGGATCATCGATGGCATGCTCGACGAGATCGAGCGGGATGGGCCGGCGTTCGATGCGATGGGGCAATATGCTGCCCGTCTCATCGTCGGCGTTCTGCTGACCGCCATGCTCAATCTCGACGACTTGCAAAAGAAAATCCTGATGGACTATCAGGAAGTCCAGCCGCTTCTGACATCGATGAAGGCCGGCCAGCCGCACCCGCCAGAGGTGCTGGCCGCACATGCGCGTATGCGGGAGGTCGTCGAACATGTCATCGCCGATCGACGCCGCAATCCGCAATCGGATTTTCTCGGCGATCTCGTCCAGGCGCGCGATGAAGGCGACAGGCTGAACGATGTTGAACTGTTCGACCAGATATTTGGAATCTTCGGAGCGCTGGCGACGACCCCGCGCACGGTTTCGGGCGCGTTCCATGCGATCTACAGTCATCCCGAACAGGCCAGGCAGTTGGTGCAGGATCCCGGATTGCTGCCGGACGCCATCGAGGAATGTCTTCGCTTCGCCGGCAACGGCTATTTCACGTTTCCGCGCATCGCGACATGCGACACGGACCTTGGTGGGACCAAGGTTCTAAAGGGGATGATTCTGCGGCCGTCGCCCCAGGCGGCCAATTACGATCCCACGGTCTTCGAGAATCCGTTGACGTTCGACATTCACCGCAAGCCGCAACGGATCATGACATTCGGAACCGGGCCGCATCATTGCATCGGCCATGTGCTCGGCCGCAAGACACTCCTGCTGGCGCTGGGCATGTTCATGGCGCGCTTCCCCGAGGCACGACTGGCCGACCCCGATTTCGTTCCCGAGTATGGCGGGGCCACCGGCGAACTGCGCACGAAATCGCTGCCGATGCTGAGTCATTGATCGATTTATTGACATAGCCAAGCTGAGACATACACTGCCTCCTGTGAAGCTTAGGGAGGCTGGCGATGCATTATCTCCGTTCGAACAGACGTGATTTTCTCGGCATGACGGCAGGCGCCGTCGGCGCTTCCATTCCCTGGCATCGCGCCTTCGCCGATGCGCGCGACGCCGACATGGTGGTGATCAATGCCACCGTTCATACGGTAGACACGAACCTCCCCAGAGCCGAAGCTTTCGCGGTCCGCGACGGCCGCTTCATTGCGGTGGGCAGCAACGACGCCGTGAAATCGTTTGCGGGCAAGGGGACGCAGGTGGTCGACGCCAGGGGGCTGACCATCGTGCCCGGTTTCATCGATTGTCATGTGCATCCGGTCGGCGAAGTGCTGCTCTATCAGGTGCTCGTCGGCAATCCTTTCGATGTCGAGTTCGTCACCATCGACAGCATCGTCGCCAAGCTGCGGGAGCGTGCGGCGCAGACCCCGCCGGGCACCTGGGTCGAAGGCTTCTTCTTTGATGATACGAAGGTGAAAGATGCACAGCCGCTGACGGTGCACGATCTCGACAAGGCTTCCACGCAGCATCCGATCATGGTGCGCCACCGTGGCGGCCATACCTACTACGTCAACAGTAAGGCGTTCGAGCTGGCCGGCATCAACAAGGAGACGGCCAATCCTTTCGGCGGCACGTACGACCGCGACAAGGAGGGCAATCTCAACGGAAGAGTCACCGACCGTGCCGGCGTCGTCTTCACCAAGGTCGGGCAACGCCCAGTCTTCACCGACGCCCAACGCGCCGAGCGCAGCCGCGACGGCCTTGCTCATATCTCCAAGCAATTCGTGCGCTACGGCCTCACCAGCGTGCATCACGAAGGCGGCGATCTCTCGGCCCTGCAGCAGATCCGGGCGCGCGGCGATCTCCTGCACCGGGTCAGCTATGAAGCGGCGGGTCCACTGGTCGACAGCTTGATCGCCGATGGCTTCCGTACCGGCTTCGGAGACGAGTGGCTGCGCATCGGCGCGACGTTCGAACATACGATCGACGGATCGTTCTCGGAGCGGACGATGGCGCTGAGTACGCCTTATGCCGGCAGCGATCCGCCTTATAAAGGCAATATCCTGACAACCCAGGAGGATCTCAATGCCTGGACCGAGAAGGTTCATCGCGCCGGCATCCAGGTCAACTGCCACGCCAACGGCGACGTCGCCATCGATATGATGCTGACTGCGATGGAGCGGGCGCTGAAGCTGCATCCGGTCGCCGATGCGCGGCCGAAGATCACCCATTGCACCTTGATCAACGACGACATCATCGCGCGCATGAAGGCCATGAACGCTGTGGCTGCCGTGTTCTCGACCTATCCCTATTACAACTCCGACAAGTTCGTCTTCTATGGCGAGGACCTGCTGAAGCGCAGCATGGCGCTGCGCACGATGATCGACGCGGGCCTGCGCCCCGCCGCCGGCTCGGATTTCTCGCCAGGCCCGTTCTCGCCGCTGCTGGCGTTGCAGGCGATGGTGACGCGCACCGGCTGGGACGGCAAGACCTGGGGCGCCAACCAGCGCATCTCGATCGACGAGGCGCTGATGGTGACGACCTTGAACGGCGCCTACAATTCGCACGAGGAAGCGATCAAGGGGTCGATCACGCCGGGCAAGTTCGCCGATTACGTGGTGCTGGCGGAGGACGTGAAGACTGTGTCGCCCGACAAGATCAAGGACATCAAGATCGTGCGCACCGTGACCGGAGGCGTGACGCGCTACGAAGCGTAGCGCGCCATATTATTTGTCACCGCGTGCGGCGATCCAGACGCCCAGGAGGATGAGCGCGCAGCCGGCGATGTGGAACGTCATCAGATGTTCGCCGAGGAGTGTCGTCGCCAGCACTGCGCCGTAGAAGGGGATCAGATGCAGGAAGACGGCGGCGCGTGAAGCGCCGACCGCTTCCTGACCCTTGTTCCAGCAGATGTAGGACAGCACGCCCGAGAAGATGGTGATATACGCCATCACCACCACATTCACCCAGTTCATCTGGAACTGGCGCAGGTAGACGTGTTCCCAGATGCCGACCGGCACCAGGGACAAGCCGCCGATCAATGCGACGATGAAAGCGAATGTCATCGGATGCACAGGTGGGCGCAGGCGTAGACAGGTGCAGTAGCCGGCCCATATGGCCATGTTGGCCAGCAGCAGCAGATCGCCGCCATTGAACTGAACGCTGGACAGCACATCCACACTGCCGCGGCTGACGATGGTGAGTACGCCGATGAAGGAGACCGCGATGCCGAAATAGTTCATCCTCTTCAGGTGGTCGCGGAACAGGATGGCGCCCGCGGCGGCGATCATCGCCGGCGCGAACGAGTTGAAGATCGAGGCATTCAGCGCCGAGGTGAAATTGAGCGCCACATATTGCGTGGCCGAGAAAACCCCGCCGCCGGCGATGCACATCGGCAGCACCACTTTCCACCCGCGCTTGAGCTGCGGCCAGTCGGCGATGAAATGACGGCTGACGAATGGCCACATGAGCGCGGCGCCGAGCAGCCAGCGCAGGCTCGCCATGCTGACGGGCGGCATCTGCGCGGCGGCCGCGGCCTTGCCGGCGATATGATTGCCGCTCCAGAAGAGGCCGGCGAGCGCGAGATAGATCCACGGATTGCCGATCAGCTTCCGCCAGGCGCTTGTGGGCTCTGCCGCCGGTATTTGCTTTTCGGTCTGCACCGACATGTAGGTTCCCTTTTCAGTGTGCATGCACTGAATTTAGGCAGGGAACAATGGCCGCGTTTGCATCGCGGGGTTTCGCTGCGCTCAGAGGGGCGTGGCGGTCAGTTCTGGGCGAAGAATTTGGCGCCGGCGCGCAGGAAGCGCGTCGGATCGACAGGCTCGTCGTCGATGCGCACTTCATAGTGAAGGTGCGGGCCGGTGGACCGGCCGGTCGAGCCAAGCCGGCCGACCACCGTACCCGCCTCGACCCATTGTCCTTCCGATACCAGGATGGCCGACATGTGCCCGTAGCGCGTGGTGATGCCGTTGCCGTGATCGACCTCGACCATATTGCCGTAGCCGCCGTTGGGGCCGGCGCTCGTCACCTTGCCGGCGGCCGTGACGAAGACGGGCGCGCCATAGGGTTCGCGCAGATCGACGCCGGTGTGCATGGCGGCGCGGCCGAAGAATGGATCGACTCTGCCGCCGAACGGCGAGGTCACGTCGGCAACGCTTGAGAGCGGCCGCCGCAGAGGGATGTACGGCAGAACCTTGCGGATGCGGTCGGCGGTGGCGATCTGATCCTGCAGCCGGGCGACCTCGCGCTCGAACGGCGTGCCGTTGGGATCGATTTTCAGCGGAACGAACGGCCCGCCGATGTCCTCGGTTTCTCCGCCTTTGGCGGGACTGTCCTTGGTCCGCCGCGGAGCCGATAGCTTTTCGATGTTCAGGCCGGTTGATGCCAGCGCCGTGCGCAGTTGCGCCGACTTGCGCTGGGCGGCAGCGGCGATCAGGCCGACCGAATTGATTTGCAGGCGCTCGACCTTGTCGAGCTTGGCGGTGACCGTCGCCAGATGCAGGGCCAGCGGAACCGCGGGTGAAGCGTCGCTCATGTCGCCTGAGCGCAGCGGGGGCGCGCTTTGCGCTTCGGCGGGCTCCGGCACCGGCCTCGGCTTGCCCGGCGCGATCGAGCGTTCGAGCGCCTTCAGCGCCGGTGCGGATGAACTCTCGATTGGGGCGAAACCGGGAATGGTCGGAGCCGGCCCGCCGATCCCGCTCAGGGTGCGCTGCCTGACAGTGGCGGTCTTGTCCTTGGCGCTGGGGCCGGGCAGGGCGTCCGGCATCAGGCCGGCACCTTCCGCAAGATTGGCGACGACGACCGCGCGGGTTTCCAACTGGGCCTGCCGGGCGACCAGTTCGTGAACGCGATTTTCGACCGAGTCCTGATCGAGCAATTTCCGCGAGGCCATGCGATCGACCTGGGCGCGCATGGCGGCCAACCGATCTTCGTAGGCTGCCTGCATTTCGGCCTGGCGGGTCATCAGCGCCGACAGCATGCGGTCATGAAAGACGAAATAGGCGGTGGCGACGAAATAGACCGCCGCGACAAGCGGTATGACGCCGGCAAGCGCATAAAGGGTCAACGGACGCAGCGCGATGCAGCGCATGTCCTCGCCGCGGGCGAGAGTCAGAAAATAATGCGATCTGGAAATCTTCGGCTTGGGGAATGCATCTCGCAACGACATCGACCACTCCAACGCCGCCGATTTGGGGCATGCCGCAAGCGCGGGGAGAAATGCGCTCTTCAAGAAGCTGGAGGCGTCTTTCCGATTCGAGGATCGGAAAACGCTACCGGGTCGATTACAGCTTGTTAGGGTTAATAAATCGCGAAATCCGGGGCTTTCGAGCCTCGTTCCGTTCGTCAATTTGGACGCGTGGCAGCGGCTCTAGGGCAGCGCTTTGGCGGCCGCCAGCACCTCGTCGGCATGACCCGCCACCTTCACCTTGTCCCAGATGCGGGCGATCTTGCCCTTGCCATCGATCAGGAAAGTGGTGCGCACCACGCCCATATATTTGCGGCCATACATGCTCTTTTCGGCCCAGACACCGTAGTCGGCGAGCATTTTCTTCGTCTCGTCGGAGAGCAGCGTCAGGTCGAGCTCGTGTTTGGCTTTGAACTTGTCGTGGCTTTTGACCGAATCGGGCGATACGCCAATAACTTCAGCGCCGGCCCTGGCGAAGTTTTTCTTCAGGCCCGAGAAGTCGATGGCTTCCTTGGTGCAGCCGGTCGTGTCATCCTTGGGATAGAAATACAGGACGATCTTTTTGCCGGCGAGGGATTTTAGCGAAATGCTGCCACCACCGTCGCGGGCAAGTTCGAAAGCCGGGGCTTTATCGCCTTCCTTTAAATTGGCCGTCATGTCGCCTTCCTTTTGCTACGATGGCTCGGCAGATGACGCCAGGATTACTGGACGGGGAGCGGCACGCAAGAGTGCCGCGGCGGATTTCCGGTCCGAATCGCACCGATTTCCTTTATGGATGTGGCTTCCAAACTGACGGGGCGCGCGCGAAACTTTGGTCGATTTTTCGCAAATTCAAAGCTGCCAGGTGAGAAAGGGTACCGGCCCCGGCACGCGCCTGGCGAAGCGTTGCCTGTTTTTCTGCGCCGGCTTCATATCCGTTCTCGTGGTGATCGCGGTCTGTGGCTTGGGCTGGCTGTACTGGCGGCTGGGGACAGGGCCGCTTGAGGTCGGCTGGCTCGCTAACCGTATCGAGGTTGAGCTGAATGCCCGACTGAACCAGGGCTACAGTCTGAAATTGGGATCGGCCCAACTCGTCAACGGCGGCAAGGGCACCGAACTGTCGATCGCCGGACTAGAATTGCGCGAGCCGGATGGGCAGATCGCCATTACCGCGCCGCTGGCCACCGTCTCGGTCGATCCGTTGCGGCTCGCCATCGGCGAAGTCGCGCCGCGCCGGCTGGACGTGTTCGATCTCGATCTGCGGCTGGCGGTGCTTCAGGACGGCACGGTGGCGCTATCGGCCGGCAACCAGCAATTCGTCCTGGCGCAGCGGGATAATCCGGGCTCGGCGCCCGAAGCGGCCGCCGTATCGAGCGAGGATCGCAAGGCGGTCATTCAAAAGCAGATCGCGACGGCAGTGGCGCGCATCCTGGCGCTGGCCGCGGGGGCATCGCCGCTGGGCGACCTGGAACATGTCGGCATCATCCGGGGGAATTTTGCTTTCGATGATCAGACTCGTGGTGTCTCCACGAACTTCAAGGATTTATCGCTTGTTTTTGAGAGACAGGATGATGCCGCCAGCATCGTCGTTTCGGCCGATGCCGCCAACCATCGCTGGGAAGCCAAGGCGCGTGCGTCGGGAATTGCCGGGCGTTCCGCCGAAGGTGTCGCCAATCTCGACATCGAGCTGAATAATTTCACGCTCGACGAGGTGACCTTAATCGGCGGCTTGCGGCAATTGCCTTTCGACTTCGACATGCCTTTTTCGGCCAAGGCGCATTTCGTCGTTGCCGCCGACGGCGGGCTGCGGGCAGCCGATGGCGAGTATTCGTTCGGTTCGGGCTTCTTCGTTTTCAAGGATCCGGACCATGAGCCGCTTCCGGTCAACACGATCACCGGGGGCATCGCCTGGCAGGTGGAGCGCGACGTTTTCGATCTGACCGCGACGCAATTCGTTTCCGGCGGCACCAAACTGACGTTGACCGGCACTCTGGCGCCGCCCAGGCAGGACGACGACCGTTGGCGGCTCGACGTCAACGTGGCGCCCGGCAAGTTTGGGCCGGAGCGGCCCAACGAACGCGATATCGTGATCGAGCGCGGAGGGTTCTCGGCGTCGATCCGGCTAGCCGACCATGAATGGGCGGTGGAGCGTTTCGACCTTGGCGGACCCGACGTCAACCTGACGATGACCGGCAGCGGCACCTGGGGCGAAAATCGCCATGTGAAGCTGCAAGCCGCCGTGAAGGATATGTCGGTGCGCTCGGTTCTGCGTCTGTGGCCGACCGTTTCGGCGCATGAGGCGCGGACCTACCTTCTCAAGAACCTGCGCGGCGGCCGTCTCTCGACGGGGAGCGTCAAAGTGGATTTCAGTCCCGAAGACTTTGTCGCGATGCATGCGCATCAACCGCTCCCGGCGGAGGCGGTGGCGGTCGATTTCACCATTGCCGACGGCGTTCTCGATTATCTGCCCGGTGCGCCGCCGCTGTCGCGCATTGCCGGCACCGGCAAGGTGTCCGCCCGGCAGACGCTGTTTACCGCGACGCAGGGCCAGGTTGAACTCACGCAGGGGCGCAGGCTCGATCTCCTGGCGGGCCGGTTCGAGATCGCCGATCAGGCAAAGAAACCTGTTCCTGCGACCGTCAATCTGCAGTTTTCAGGCGGGCTCGATGCGGTTTCCGATTTCATGGGACGCGATGCCCTGAAGCCGTTCGGTGGCTTTCCGATCGACGCGCAGACCGTCAAGGGACAGGTGGACGGCCGGGCGGTCATCGACATGCGCATCGGCAGCGAGTCGCAGCCGACAGATTCCACCGCCCGGGTCATGGCGCAGATATCCAACCTCTCCATGGAAAAGTTCATGGGCAAGGAGCGGCTCGACCAGGCCAGCCTGACCGTCAACGCCGACAGCAAGGGAATGACTGCCACCGGCCAGGGCCGCCTGTTCGGCGCGCCGGCCAAGATCGACATCAGGAAGGCGGCGAACGGCGGATCGGAAGCCGCCGTCTCCTTTGTGCTCGACGATGCCGCCAGAGCGAAGCAAGGCTGGCCGGCCGGCGTGACCGGGCCGGTGAGCGCGCGGATCGTCGCGCCGCTCGGGCAGGGCGACAAGCTGCGCGGGCAGGTGGAGCTCGATCTCACGCGCGCTGCCATCAATACGCCGCTGCCCGGCGTCGGCAAACCGGCCGGGCGGGCCTCGAAAGCCCAGTTCATCCTGGCGACCGATGCCGACAAGATGCAACTGCAGGGCTTTTCTTTCGACGGCGGCACCCTTTCCGCGCAGGGCCAGATCGACCTCGACGGCACTGGCGGATTTCTCGGCGCCAAGCTCTCGCAGGTGCGGATGTCGCCGGGCGATGATATGCGCGCAGACATTCTGGCGACCGAGGACGGGCTGAAAATCGTCGCGCGTGGCAACGTGCTTGACGCGCGGCCGATGTTGCTGCGAGCGGGCGCCGGCGACACCTCGTCGAAGGCATCGGACGCGACGTTCGATCTCGACGTGAAGTCCGCTTTGGTGACGGGACACAATGGTCAGTCGATGGCCAATCTCGATCTGCGTTTTGCCAAACGCGGCAGCCAATTGCGTGAATTCAAACTCTCGGCGCGCTCCGGCCGCGCGCCGCTGACGGGCGAGATGTCACGCGATGGCGGCCCGCAGCGCATCATCGTAAGGGCGGCCGATGGCGGGTCTTTTCTGTCGTTTCTCGACTACTACAAGCGGATGGAAGGCGGCCAATTGATCCTGATGGCCCAGGGCACGGGCGATAACTATGCCGGTGTCTTGTCAGTTCGCCGGTTCGTGCTGCGCAATGAACCCGCGCTCGGCCGGCTGTTGCAGGAAGGCGTTCCGCAGCGCGCCGAGGACCGGGCGGCGCAGATCAATCCCAATGCGGTGGAGTTCGATCGCCTCGCGGTCAATTTCCGCAAGGCCGACGGACGCCTCGACATCAGCGACGGGCTGATCAATGGCCCCAGCATCGGCATGACGATCGATGGTAATATCGACTATGCGCGGGACCGTGTGGCGCTCAACGGCACGTTCGTGCCCGCCTTCGGCCTGAACAATCTGTTCGCCCGGGTGCCGCTGTTCGGACCGCTTCTCGGCGGCGGCAATAACGAAGGTCTGTTCGGCGTCAATTTCAAGGTGCAGGGGCAGGCCAGCGCGCCGATGCTGTCGGTGAACCCGCTCTCGGCCATCGCGCCAGGCTTCATCCGCAAGATTTTCGGGGCGATGGACGGCGCGCAATCCGATCCCAGCGGCCAGTCGTTTGCGCCTCCGCCACCGCCGCAGCCCGCTGCAAGACCGCGCCCGCCGTCCATGCCGATGTCGATCGCGCCGGGGCGTTAACTACTGATCAGATGCCCTGAGGATTCCTATCCAGTTCTGCCGTCCGCCGAGCAGACGCAGGATGACGATATGATCTTCGGTGATCGTGTATACGATCACATGCGCTTCATAAACATGGATACGCACGGGCGGTTTGAATTCGCTGCGTTCGCGCGCGAGCGTCGGCATGAAGGCAATGGTTTCAAACGTGCGCGTCAGCCCATCGATGTACCGGTCTGCCTGGTCGAGTGACCATACTTCGGCGGTGAACCGCCAGATGTCGTCAAGATCGGCCAGGGCGCGCGGTGATAGCCTGTAAGGCTTACTTGACGACATGCCGCTCGCGCATACGGAGCTTGAAAGCTACCGGATCGAAGGGCTGCGGCTCTCCGCTTGCTATACCCTCGGTGATGGCTGCTTGCAGAAGCGCGAGTGCCTCTTTGCGTTCCTGATCCTTCCGGATCAGGTCGCGGACATAATCGCTGGCGTTGCCGTATTGGCCTTCAGCTGTCTGGCGCTCGACCCAAGCCTTCATCGGCTCAGGAAGGGACACATTCATCGTAGCCATCTGGAGCTCCTCGCTTTGCGGAACTCTATATGCTTTGGCAATTTTTGTCAAAAATATTGGCAATCATTGCCGCGTCGGCTTTGATCTCTAAGGCCTTCATCTGTCAGTTTAAATTCTGCTCAGCTCGGCCGCAACAACACGTGCTTCTTCTTGCCGAGCGAGAGTTTCGCTGCGCCGTTGGCGGTCAGTTGCTCGCGCGTCAGCACGGCGCGCTCGTTGCTGACGACCTCGTCGTTCAGGCGCAGGCCGCCGGATTTGATCTGGCGGCGGGCTTCGCCGGTCGAGGCGACAAGGCCAGCGGCGACGAAGGCGGTGAGGACGCCGTAGCCGGCATCGAACTCCGTTGCGGGAACGGTCACCGTCGGCAATGCGTCGGAGACGACGCCTTCCTCGAACGTCTTGCGCGCGGTTTCAGCGGCGAGCTCCGCCGCCTCGCGCCCATGCATGAGCGCCGTCGCCTCGTTGGCGAGGATCTTCTTGGCGTCGTTGATCTCGGCACCGCCGAGTTTCTCCAGGCGCGCGATCTCGTCGAGCGGCAATTCGGTGAACAGGCGCATGAAGCGGCCGACGTCGCCGTCCTCGGTATTGCGCCAGTACTGCCAGTAGTCGTAGGGGCTCAGCATGTCGGCGTTGAGCCAGACGGCACCGGATGCGGTCTTGCCCATCTTGGCGCCTGACGACGTCGTCAGCAGCGGCGCGGTGAGCGCGTAGAGCTGCGGCGTGCCCATGCGGCGGCCAAGATCGATGCCGGTGACGATGTTGCCCCATTGATCGGAGCCGCCCATCTGCAGGACGCAGCCGTAGCGCCGGTTCAGCTCGACGAAGTCGTAGGCCTGCAGGCACATGTAGTTGAATTCGATGAACGACAGTTCCTGATCGCGCTCCAGCCGCATGGCGACGGAATCCATCGACAGCATACGGTTGACCGAGAAGTGGCGGCCGACATCGCGCAGGAAGTCGATGTAGTTGAGCGCCGTCAGCCATTCGGCGTTGTCGGACATGTAGGCGTCGGTCTTGCCTTCGCCGAAGGTCAGGAAGCGGGTGAAGGTCTTGCGGATCTCGGCCTTGTTGGCGTCGATGGTTTCGATCGGCAGCAGGCGACGGCTTTCATCCTTGCCGGAGGGATCGCCGACTCTCGTGGTGCCGCCGCCCATCAGCGGGATCGGCTTGCCGGCGCCGGTCTTCTGCAGCCAGCGCAGCATCATCGTCGGCAGCAGGTGGCCGATATGGAGCGAGGCGGCCGTGCAATCGTAGCCGATATAGGCGGTCAGCTCGCCGTTGCGGGCCTTGTCGTCGACGCCGGCGAAGTCGGAGCATTGATGGACATAGCCGCGCTCCAGCAGGATCGACAGGAAATCGGACTTCGGGCGGAAATCAGCAGACATTCAGGGCCTCTTTTGCGGCCGGCGGATGGCCCAACCGCAATGCAATGCGTGAAAGCGAGGGTTTAGGGGGCAAACCGGCCCGGCGCAACGGATTTTGCTGCCGTTCAGGCGGCGGACGGCTCCGGCGCAGGCTGCGGCGCGGCTTTCGGCACGCCGCGCTGGCGCGCCGGGCCGGCAAGGCCTTCGCCGGCTTCCGGCGGCAACCGCCAGAAGATCAGCAACGAGAATAGCATGAGAACGCCGAGAAACAGGAAGGTCGGGCCGAAGACGTCGGCATTCAGGCCGGTCTCGCCGCGGCTCAACTGCGTCAGCTCGACTATTGTGGCGCCCAGCGCGATGCCGCCCGAGCCGGCGATCTGCAGCCCGGTGGCGTTGATGCCGGTCGCCTTGCTCATACGCGACATTTCCACGTCGGCGAAGACGAGGCCGTTGAGCGCGGTGAACTGCAGCGAGCGGAAAAAGCCGCCGACCCCGAAGATGACCAGCAGGATGGCGTGCGGCGTCGCCGGGGTGAACAGGGCGTTGACGGCGAATGTGCCGGCGCAAATGAAGCCGTTGACCAGCACCGTCGTGCGGAAGCCGAAGGTTCTCAGCACCCAGGCCGACGCCGCCTTCATGAACAGGGCGCCGAAACTGCTGACGAAGGTCAGCATGCCGGAGTGAAACGGCGACAGGCCGAAGCCCAGTTGCAGCATCAGCGGCAGCAGGAAGGGCACGGCGCCCATGCAGAGGCGGAAGATGGTGCCGCCGATGATGGCGCGGCGGAACGTGTCCAGTCGAAACAGGGTGAGGTCGAGGAGGGGATTGGGATGGGTGCGCGCGTGGCGCACATAAAGCCAGAGGAAGAACAGGCCGGCGAGGATGAGCGCGATGTTGGGGCCTGCCGCGATGAAGTGACCCCCGGCCAGCGAGAAACCGAAGACGACGCCGGTGAAGCCGAGAGCCGTCAGCAGAAAGCCCTTGAAGTCGAAGACGCCGGGATACTCCTCGCGCACGTCCGGGATGAAGCGGGTGGCGAGAATGACGCCGAGGATGGCGATCGGCACATTGATGAAGAAGATCAGCCGCCAGCTCGAATAGGTGGTGATGAAACCGCCCAGCGGCGGCCCCAGCATCGGGCCGATCATCGCCGGGAAGGTGAGCCAGGTGAAAGCTTCGATCATCTGTTCGCGCGGCACGGACCGTAGCACGATCAGCCGCCCGACGGGCGTCATCATCGAACCGCCGATACCCTGGATGATGCGGGCGGCGACCAATTGTTCGAGCGATTGCGACAGGCCGGACAGGATTGAGCCGAAGATAAAAACCACCAAAGCGGCGCGGAAGACATTGCGGGCGCCGAACCGGTCCGCCACCCAGCCGCTGGCGGGGATGAAAATCGCCAGCGCCAGCATGTAGGACGTCATCGCCAGCTTCAGCGACAGCGGGCTGGTGCCCAGATCGGCTGCTATCAGCGGCAGGGAGGTGGCGATCACCGTGCCGTCGAGGTTTTCCATGATCAGCGAGGAGGCCACGATCAGCGCTGTAATGAGACTGCGGTTCAATCGGGTGTCCTCGGCGACGGCGCCCTTGTCCTTGGTTTGCCGGCCACTCTTAGAGCATTTCGGGGGGAAGTGGATATGCCTGCGCAGCAAGCCAGCATCGCTTTTTAAGGCGAACCGGCCCCGCAATACGAGCCGTCTGAAACGTCACTTAAACATCATAAAATTACTAGACAAATAATGCATGACTCTTTTGCACATGAAGACGGGTGACGTGTGCCAGCCGGCCGTCGCGGCGGTGATCGCCGCCGGCCGCATGGCGGCCGCGCGAAACTGGATTCCCGCGACCTCGGGCAATTTCTCCGTCAGGATCGACGCCACCCGTGTCGCCATCACCCGCAGCGGCGTCGACAAGGGCGCCCTCATGCCGGAGCACGTGCTGATCCAGCCTCTGCATGAGCCGTTGCTGCCGAATTCCTCGGCAGAGGCGCCGCTGCATGTGGAGCGATACCGCAACGATCCGGATGTCGGCGCGATTTTCCATGTCCATAGCCATCACGCGACGGTGATCGCCCAGGCTCATGCCGATGCGGGCGGCGTGCGTCTGACGGGATGGGAATTGCAGAAGGCTTTTTCGGGCATCGCCAGTCACGAGGCGATCGTCGAGGTGCCGGTCTTCACCAACGACCAGGATGTGCCAGCCCTGGCGAGCCGCGTCACCGAACGATTGACCGTGTCGCCCGAGCCCGGCCTCAGCCGCGCGCCGGGCTATCTGCTCGCCGGCCATGGGCTTTATGCCTGGGGTCGTAACGCCCAGGAGGCCAATAGGCATCTCGAGGCGTTTGAATCGCTCTTCCACCAGATGATCACCCTGCAGATCATCACCCAGAAAGCTATCAGCCATGACACGACTGGTCGTTTATGACGCCGTCACGCCGGCGAACATTTTGCTCGACACCCTAGAGTTTGATCGCATCGCGGACGAGATGAAGGCGATCGGCGCGGACGTCGAGCGCTGGAGCGCGCGGCCGCTTGAACAAGCAGCGGAAGGCGAAGCCATATTGGCGGCCTATGCCTCCGAAGTGGCACGGCTCAAGACCGAGCGCGGCTATGCAACCGCCGATGTGATCCGCATTCGGCCTGGCAATCCCAATTGGCCTGCGATGCGGCAGAAATTTCTCGCCGAGCACATCCATGATGAAGATGAGGTGCGCTTCTTCGTGGAGGGCAGCGGCGCGTTCTACCTGCATGTGGCGGACAGGATTTATGAGATCGTCGGCGAGCCTGGTGATCTGCTCGCGGTTCCTGCCGGCATCAAGCACTGGTTCGATGGCGGACCGGATGCCGAATTCACCGTGATCCGCCTCTTCACCGATGAAAAGGGCTGGATCGCTCACTATACTGGTGACGCAATTGCTGCATCCGTGCCGCAATATGAAGGCGCGAACCTCCTGGCTGCGTCTTCTTGAGCCATCCGATGCATTTTACGGCCGATGCGGTGTTGCTCGACATCGAGGGCACCATCAGCTCCATCGCGTTCGTGCGGAACGTGCTATTCGCCTATTCGCGTGAACGTATGGCAGATTTCATCGTAGATCATCGCAGCGATCCGGCCGTGGATGCGATACTCGCCGATGCATCCGCGCTTGCCGCTAGCGACGATCCGGTCGCCGTGCTTGCGAGATGGCAGGATCGCGACGAAAAGGCACCGCCGCTGAAGAAGCTGCAGGGATTGATCTGGGAGAGTGGTTATCGCACCGGGGCTTTTCGAAGCAGCCTGTTTCCCGACGCGCTTGCGGCGCTTCAACGTTGGAAGGCCGCCGGCGTGCCGCTCTACGTGTATTCGTCCGGTTCCGTTCAGGCGCAGGATTTGTTTTTTCAATACAATGAAGCCGGCGATCTGAGGCCGATGTTTTCGGGGTTTTTCGACACCGACATGGGGGCCAAGACCGCCAGCGCGTCTTATGTCGCGATTGCTCGGCAGATCGGTATCGAGCCTGGCAGGCTGGTGTTCTTTTCCGACAATCCCGACGAATTGAGCGCTGCCAGAGGCGCTGCGCTGCAGGTCGCGCATGTCGTCAAGGAACACGCGGGCGACACGCGCTTTCCCGCTATCTTGGGTTTTTCGAATATAGAAATCATCCGCGATGTCTGAGACCTAGAATATGTTGCGGCTTGGATGCAGCGTCATCATCCGACGTCCCGGTCCATTGCCGGACGGCAAGACCATCGTGATCGTGTCCTGCAATTGTTTCAGGTTGAACGGCTTGCAGAGAAAATCGCTGGCGCCGGCCTCCAGCGCCATGTGCCAATAGTCGAGCGACAGATTGGCGGTCATCAGAACGAACGGCATTCTCGCGAGTGCATGATCGGCGCGAACCGAGCGCAGAAGGTCGATGCCCATGGTGGGCTCCATGTTCCAGTCGCTGACGACGATGTCGATCCTCGATCTGGTTAAAAATTCCCAAGCCATCTCAACGTCAGACGCCATAATCACGCGTCTGAAGCCCATCCGCCGCAGCATGAAAGCCACGACTTCGCGAAAGCTCGAATCGTCCTCGACGACGAGCGCGATCATAGATTTTTCAATCATTTCAGCTATTTGTCTTGAGATTGACGGGAGCGGCGAATGAATCAGTCTCGAAGCCATGTGATTCCATAACGCGAGTGTTTACCCTCGCGAGTAAATCGATGCTTGCCGGAACGGTTAGAGTTTTATCGATCGGCATAATCTCTGTGTACGATGGAGAAATAGAACGACAGACCAGAGTCCACGCCAATCGTGCAGGTGGATTTGCTTGACAGTGCCGATGGCGCGCCAGCAAATGTGCGTCAACAGAAGCAAGCAAGATTGCGATGGGCGGGAGGATGTCATGAGGCTTTCTTGCCTCGCTGAAGATGCGACAGCATTTTCCGATCCAATCGGATCGGAAAGACGCGTCTTCTCCGTAAAGGCGCGCATTTTCTTCACGCGAACCGGCATCCACTTCACTCGAAAATGCTCTCGACGCTTTCTGTTTGCCATGGTGATCGCCATGGGCGCTGCGTTCGGACCGACAGCGGCGCAAACGCCGATCAGAGTCGGCGTGATCGGCGCGATCAGCGATGCCGGATTCTACATCGCCGACAAGAAGGGCTATTTCAAAGACGAGGGGCTGAACGTCGACATCGTCGATCTCCGGGATTCAGTCCAGATGGTGGCGATGCTTGGCTCCGGGCAGCTCGATGTCGCAGCGGGCGCGCCTTCCGCAAGTCTCTACAACTCGGTTGCGCGCGGCATCGATATTCGCGCCGTCGCCGACAAGGGCTCGATGCCGAAGGATTACGGCTACAGCGTGCTGGTCGTCCGCAAGGAGCTTGTCGACAACGGGCGCTATAAATCGATCAAGGACTTGCGCGATCTGAAACTGGGCAGCCAGTCGCCGGGAGGCGCTGCAACGGCGCTCCTCGATCGCGGGCTCAAACAGGCCGGCCTGACGTTCAGGGACATGGAAATCGCCTATATGCGGCATCCGCAACTGGCGCTGGCGATTGACAGCGCCGCCATCGACGCGGCCTTCATCACCGAGCCCAATGCAACCAATGCCGTGCGGCTCGGGCGCAGCGTCAAGGTGCTGCGCGGCGACGAGGTCTATCCCGATCAGCAATTGGCGGTGGTTCTCTACAGCGGCGTCTTCGCCAGGCAGACGGCCACGGCGCGCAAGTTCATGGTCGCCTATCTGCGCGGCGTGCGGCTCTACAACGACGCGCTGTCGCACGGCAGGACGGCAGGGCCGAAGGCAAACGAGGTCATTTCCATTCTTGCTGCATCTGCCGACGTGCACGTTCCGGAAATTTATCGCGAAATCGTTCCCGCCGGCTGTAATCCTGATGGCAGGATGAATGTCGCGAGCATGCAGGCCGATCTCGACATGCTGCGCAATCAGGGGCTCGTCACCGATGCGGTGAAGGCCTCGCAGCTCGTCGATACCAGCTTCGCCGAGGCGGCCGTGGCGCATCTCGGCCCTTACAGGCGTGCGATGCGTTAATTTTCGAAATGAAGAGCAGAAAGGTCAGGCGTTTTCTATGATCATTGATTTCCATACCCATGTTCACCCGCCACGCGAACAGGCGCGACCGTTCTGGAAGGGCAAATGTCCGGCGACCATCGAGAACGTGCTGGCGACCCATGAGCGCGCCGGCCTGTCGATCAGCGTCATCTCCAGCGCGGCGCAATATCTGCGCGACCTGACGCGAGAACAGGCGCTCCCCGAACTGCGGGCATCGAACGAATATATGGCGTCGCTGCGCGACGCTTATCCCGACAAGATCGTCGCGATTGCGACGACCATTCCCGGCGGCGGTGACGAATATCTCAAAGAGCTGGAACGGGCGGTGAAGCAGGACGATCTGCGCGCCGTGCTCATCTCGTCGAGCCATCGCGGCGCCTATCCTGACGATGACGATGCCTTGCCATTTTTCGATCTGGTGACCAAGCTCGACATCCCGGTGTTCATCCATCCGCCGGCGGTCGGCTTCGGCGAGGAGCGGGTGAATGTCTATCGGCTGGCGTCCAGCGTGGGCAGGCCTTTCGACAATTGCCTGGCGATCTCGCGGCTCATTGTGCGCGGCATCTATGAGCGCTTCCCAACGTTGAAGATCGTCGGCTCGCATCTCGCCGGCGGCATGAGCGAAATCATCGGCCGCATGGACTATGCCTATGAGATGGGCGACGAGGCGTTCTTTCTCGGCTCCTACGAGCCCATGCTGATCACGCGCAAGCCGAGCGACTATCTGCGCATGATGTATATGGACACGACGAGCTATCATGCGCCCGCTATCCGTTGCGCTGCCGATACGATCGGCGCTGACCGTCTTGTCTTCGGCTCGGATTCGCCGATGCTGCTGTCGATCAAGCAGAAGGCGATCGACGTGGTGAGGGAGGCGGGATTCACGCCGGAGGAGGAAGCTGCGATCATGGGCGGCACGGCGAAAATGCTGCTGAAGCTGTGAGGGCTTTGGGTGTGAACCCTTACGTGTTATAGTTGCTCCAATCAAAAGATCGGGAGTGAGGCATGATCAGCGCCGCTGAAAATCAACGTCTGACGCGCGTGGGGCCGGGGACGCCGATGGGCAGTCTGATGCGCCGCTACTGGCAGCCCGTCTGCTTCTCCGATCAGTTGCCGAAGTCCGATGGCGATCCGCTGCGCGTGCGGTTGCTTGGCCAGAATTTCGTGGCGTTCCGCGATACGTCCGGCAGGCCCGGTGTGCTCGATGAGCTGTGCATGCACCGGCGAGCATCGCTTGCCATCGGCCGCGTGGAAGATAACGGCATCCGCTGCCTCTATCACGGCTGGAAGTTCGGCGTCGACGGCACTATCCAGGAGACGCCGAACCATTGCGACGAGCGTTTCCGCCAGCGCATCAAGGCGCCGGCCTATCCGGTGCGCGAGGCGGGCGGCATCGTCTGGGGCTACTTTGGGCCGAAGGAGCTGGAGCCGCCGTTCCAGACATTCGGTTTCTTCGAAGGGCCCGACGAGAACCGCTGCAGCTTCCTCATCAAGATCCCGGCGAACTATCTGCAATTGTGGGAAGGCGGCACGGATTCCTCTCATGTCGGCATTCTTCACTGCAATCTCGCCAACCCGGACTGGAAGAACAAGTCTGACGTGGTGCCGCCGGAAGACGATTATTCGTCCGTTGCGCTGGCTGTCGGCGACAATGCGCCCGACATCGAGATCGAGAATACGGAATACGGCTATCACTATGCCGCCAAGCGGCAGGGGCCGCCGCTCGCGGACGGCACGCCGACGTCAAGCACACGGGTGACGGCGGTTTTCATGCCCACGGGACGCATTATTCCGCTGGCGCAGTACCAGTTCTTCCTGTTCGAGGTGCCGGCTGACGATCACTGGACCAATACGTTCCTCATCTGCCACGGCCCCAAGCCATTCGATCGCGCCAAGCAGAAGGCGGTGCTGGGGCTCGACAACGAGAAGCTCTGGGATGAGCGCGACTGCATCTACAAGGCGACGCCGGACAATCTTTACCTGCAGGACCGCAGCCTGATGAATGTCACATGGTCGGGCCTGTCCGGCCTTGCGCCAGAGGATGCCAGCATCGGCGTGTCGATGGGGCCGATCGTCGACCGCGAGAACGAGACGCTGGTTGCCGCAGATGCGGCCGTGGTGCGGCTGCGCGAGCGTGTACTGGAGAACCTGCGCCGCATGGAGGCGGGTGAAGGTCTGATGGGCTTGTCTATCGCCGACTTTTCTAAAGTGCGCAGCATGGCGGACACCAACGTGCCGAAGGGCGCGCGCTGGCAGGATCTGCTGCCGGACAATATGGGTTTGGGTGGGAAGAAGCTGGAGAGGGTTTGAGTTTTGACAGCGTTGGCTGGGGTGTCATTCCCGCCAAGCGAAGCGCAGAGCGGGAATCCAGGGCAACGTGGTAGACCTTGACTCCTGGATTCCCGCTCACCCGCTGTGCGGGTGTCGGGGATGACAACCCCGACTTTCAATCAGCCTTCTTACAGCTTCGCCAGTTCGGGCATGATCTCGCTGCGGAAGAGTTCGAGCGAGCGCAGGGAATCCGGCAGCGACAGCGTGCCGAACTGCATGTAGGCGAGCAGGTAGTTGATGCCGAGTTCGTCGACCTGCTGCTTAATGGCTTTCAGCACTGTCTGTGGGCTGCCGGCGATGGTGCTGCCTTCGGCGATCATGCCGGCGAGGTCATGCGCGCGGGGCACATTCAACCGCGCCGTGAACTCGTTGATGTTGTGCTTGTTGCGCAGCCAGTTCAGCGATTCATGATGAGCTTCGCAGGCCGGCTTGGCGATGCGCACGGCTTCCGCATCGGTATCGGCGACGACGATGTTGCGGAGGATGCCGATGGCGGCGCCATCCTTGAACTCCGGCTTCGGCTGCGCCGGGCCGCCGCGCTTCTTCAGCGCGGTGCGGTAGGCGTCGATATTCGCCTTGGCGAAGGCCGTCGGGCCGTTGGCGGTGAAGTGCATGCCTTCCTCGCCGGCGAAGGTGGAACCGGTCGCATTCGATGAGCCGTACCAGAAGGCCGGTGTCGGCTGCTGCAGCGGCCGGATCGACATGGGCACGTTGGTGTAGGTGTAGTGCTCGCCCCTGTAGTTGAGGATCTCCGACGTCAGGCCTTCAACGATGCAGCGATAGGCATCGATGAAGATCTCGCGGGTCTTGTCGTGCTGGATATTGTTGTAGCCCATCTCGAACGGCGAGACGCCGCGGCCGATGCCGACTTCCATGCGGCCCCGGCTGAGATGGTCCAGCATGCTGATTTCTTCGATCATGCGTAGCGGCGTATAGAGCGGCAGCAGGTAGCACAGCGGGCCAAGGCGCATGCGCTTGGTGGCGCGGGCGACGATGCCGAGATAGACGCTGGGCGAGGGGACCATGCAGATCGGCGCGCAATGATGTTCGGCCAGATGCAGGCAATAGAAACCGGCCTCGTCGGCGGCGGCGTGGAATTCGATGCGTTCGTCGTACAGGGTTGACAGTGGCTTGTCGCCGACGCCGACATGATCAAAGAGGCCGACTTTCATATTGCTTGATTTCCGGATGCAAGAGGATGGAATGACTAGAGTGTACGCAGTTTCGGCATGACCTCGCTGGCGAACATCTGCAGGGACGAGAGCGCCTGCGGCAGTTGCATATCGCCGAACATCATGTAGCCGAGGAGATAATTGAAATCCAGATCGCGCGACTGTCCGGCGACCTTGTCGAGCACGGTTGCGGGAGAGCCGGCGATCATGACGCCGTCTTCGACGAGATCGTCATAGGTGACGTGGCCGGGCACCCGCAGGCGGTCGACATAATCCTTGTGTCCGTGCTTCTGCCACAGCCAGTGGAGGCGGCTCATGTGATGGGTGACAGCCGGCTCGGCGATGCGCCGCGCAGCTTCGTCCGTCTCGGCGACGACCACGTAGCGCAAGGCGCCGACGGCCGTGCCGCCGGAGAATTCAGCCTTGGGCTGCAGCGGTCCGCCGCGCTTCGCCAGGGCTTCGCGGAAGGCGGCGATATTGGTCTTCGCCAATGAGGAGGGACCGTTGGCGGTGAAATGCATGCCCTGTTCGCCGGCAAAAGTGGAGCCGGTGGTGTTCGAGGAGCCGTACCAGAAGGGCGGGTGCGGCTGCTGCAGCGGGCGCAGCGGCATCGGCACATCCTTGTAGCTGAAATGCCTGCCGTCATAGCTGAACGTATCGTGCGTCAGCGCCTGTTCGAGGCAGAAATAGGCATCGGTGAAGATCTCGCGCGCGTCCTCGTGTGCAATCTTGTGATAGGCGAGTTCGTAAGGTGAGATACCTCGGCCGACGCCGACCTCGAGCCGGCCCTTGCTGAGATGGTCGAGAATGCAGACTTCCTCCGCCATGCGCAGGGGCGAGACCAGGGTCAGCAGGTAGACCAGGGTGCCGAGATGGATGCGCTTCGTCGCATGCGCCAGCGCGCCGAGGAAGACGCCCGGCACCGGCACCATATTGACAGGCGAGGCGTGATGTTCGGCCAGATGCACGCAATAGAAGCCCGCCTCGTCGGCAGCCTGAAAGAAGGCGATCCGTTCGTCGAAAAGATTGGCGACCGGGCGCCCGGAATGCGCGACATGGTCGAAGAGACCGACTTGCATATGTCCTCCCAGTTTTCACGCCGCTTTTGCGGTCGCGCCCGTCTTGGCCCGTCCGGCGTTTGACCAGGCTGCCAGACAGGCTGTACCTTTAGTATCCAAAGCCATCGGAGCGGTAAAGCGCCGGGGCGCGGGGGGAGGATAGTGTCATGCGCTTGCGAGCGTCGCTTACCGGTTTTGCCGTTTGTTTCGCCGTTGCTCAGGTGTTTGCTACAACAGGCGCCTGCGCCCAGTTCTACAAGGACAAGACGCTGACCCTGCTGGTCAACTATGGCGCCGGCGGCAATGCCGATATCGAGGCGCGCCTGTTCCAGCAATATCTGAGCGGCTTTGTCCCGGGCAAGCCGAATGTCATCGTGCAGAATGTCCCCGGGGCCGGCGGCATCAACGCCATCAATATGCTTGGCCTCAATGTGGGCTCACGCGCCGATGGGCTGACGCTGGGCTATTTCACTTTCGGTCCGATCTCGTCGATCGCCGATGATCCGGCGCTGAAGGTCGACGTTTCCGAGTTCAGGGTCGTCGGCGCGATGAAATCCTGGGCTCTGGCCTATGGTCGCAAGGATATTCCGCCGGGTATCACCAAGCCGTCCGATCTCGCCAAGGCGAAGAAGGTTTTCATCGGCGGCTATTCGCGTTCGTCCCTGCATGACACGCGGCTGCGCTTCGCCATGGAAATCCTCGGCGTGCCCTATCAGATGGTGACGGGGTTCCAGACGACGAGCATGATCAACAAGGCGATGCTGCAGAACGAGCTCAACATCACGGGCTCGACCCTGCCGGGCTATCAGACTCAGGCGGTGCCGCAGTTGGTGAATGCCGGCATCGCCGTACCGCTGTTCCAGTTCCCGGTCATCGGCAAGGACGGCAAGCCCGCCGGCAATCCGGCGCTGACGAAACAGGGTATTCCCCGCTTCGATGAGCTCTACCAGGAGGCCTTCGGCAAGCCGCCGTCAGGGCCGAAATGGGAGGCGATGCTGCTGACGACGCATCTCGGCTCGCAGATGCAGCGGCTGATCGTGTTCCCGAAGGGGACGCCCGATGAGCCTGTGAACGACATGCGCGGCGCGTTCCAGAAGCTCGTCAAGGATGAAGCGTTTGCGACGGCCTATCGCAACGTGACCCATGAGGAGCCGGATGTGGCGACGGCCGACGAGGTCGAGCCGATGCTGAAGCGTATGAAAGATGTGTCGCCGGAGGTGAAGAAGGTGATCAAGGAGTCGATCGCGGAGTAGGGGCGCACCCTCATCCGACCCTTGCTGCGCGAGGGGCGGATGAGGGCAGTGTACTTCAGCCTATTTCGTCATAACCACATTCAGGATCGCAGTCTTGCCGGCCTTCACCGAGGCCAGCGCATCCGTGAACGCCTGCTTGAGTTCCGCCGGCGTCGAGGCCTTGGCGCCGAACAGGCCGAAGTGCTGGCCGAGCTCGTGATACTCGGGCCCCTGGATCTTGACGCCATAGTGGTGATCGGTCGAATGGGCGGCGCCGCCTTCGTAATAGATCACGTGGCCCTTGCGCATGGCTTCGTATTTGGCGTTGTTGCACACCACGACGATGATCGGGATGTTGCAGGTGTTCGATGCGCCGAGCGCCTGGATGACCGGGTTGTAGAGGAACGATCCGTCGCCGACGAACAGCACTACCGGCCGGTCGCCTGAGGCGAGCTTGACGCCCATCGTTGCGCCGATGCCCTGGCCGAGCGCGCCGCCGGTGACGCGGAAGAAACTCTGCGGCTCGTCGAGATCGAGATGCGGGCGCATCAGCGGCATATGGGTTATGGTCTCGTCGCAGACGATCGCATCCTTCGGCAGCACCGACTTGGCGACGGCGGCGACGGCAATCGCATCGAGTGTGCCCACCGCAACCGCTTTGTCTTCGGCGGCCTTCAGGCTGGCGAGCAGCTTCTCGTGCTCGGCGGTCCAGCGCTTGCGGCGCTCCTCGATCTTCGCCGCATCGCCATTGACGGGCTTGGCGGCCTGCGCCAGCGCGCGTAGCGCGAGGGCCGTGTCGCCTTCGAGATAAACGTCGGCGTGCAGCACCTGATAGGCGAGCTGGGCTTTCAGCGAGTTCTCGCTGATCGAGACGATCTTGCCGACGCCGGGACGCTTGTTCGGCGGATACCAGGGCGTCTTGGCGCAGACCAGGATGATGAGATCGGAGTCTTCCACATAGGAGAGATTGCCGAAGCCGAGCCACATCGGGCTGGTCTTGGGGAAGTTGGTGTAGACGCTGGCGCGGCCGCCGATGACGGGAATGGCGAGCGTCTCAGCGAGTTCGACCAGTGCGGGGAAGGCAGCAGGATCGCGGCCGGGCGTTTCGGTCACGATCACCGGGTTCTTGGCGTTCTTGATGAGCGCCGCGATCTCCTGCACGTCCTGGGCGAGCGGCTGCGTCTTGGGCGCGGGCGGCACGCGGCGCAGCTCGTCGGGCTTCTTCCATTCGTGCAGCATCGCTTCCAGCGAGCAGTTGAGATAGACGGGACCTTGCGGAATGCGTTGCGCCATTTCGCCGGCGCGGGTGATGGTGTTGTAGAGCGTCGCGTGGCTGGTGATCTGCGTCGACCATTTGACGATGGGGGCAACGAAGCGATGCGCGCCGCCTTCACTGACGCCGCCGTACCATTGCGGTTCGAGAGACAATTCCGGATCGGCGCCGAAGGTGGTCGATTCACCTGACATGACCAGCATCGGCATTTCCGCCTTGGAGGCGGACAGCATCGCCATGGAGCCATGCATCAGGCCGACACCGGCGTGGATGAGGACCGCCTGCATCTTGCCGGTGACGGCGGTGTAGCCGAGCGCCATGTCGACGGCGACGGTCTCGTGCCAGCAGTCGATGAATTTCGGGCCGGCGTTCTTCTCCACCGTCTGGCGCGACATCGCTTCCCACACGGGGCTCCACTCGGAGCCGGGCGAGGACATGATGTAGTCGACGCCCAGGTTGCGGAACGCCTCGACAATCGCCTCGCCACCATCCTGATAGTTCTTCATTTTGCTCTCCCTTGGTCGTTCGATATTCAGCGTGTGTTTACGCGTCGGCTGTTTCCGCGAACGGCGACACCTTGACCTCATGCGCCTGCAGGATCGGCAGCACTTCTTTGGCGAAGCGGCGGATCTGGTTCATGAACATGTCGTGGGGCATGGCGCCGCGGTTCATGCTCAGCAGCAAAGTGCCGGCGCCGTTCTTCTCCGCCATATCGATGAGGCGTTGCGCCACTTCATCAGCCGTGCCCCAGGGCATGGTCTGCGCCTGTTGCGTCACGTCGTCGATGGTCATCTTGCGGAAGCTGTCGCGCGAGCGCTCGGCGGCCTTCTTGTTCTCGGCGCTGACATAGTCGGTCGAGGTGGCGCTGACATAGCCGGAGTTACGATTGACGCTGTTTTCCGTCACATTGCCGTGGCTGTAGAGCGTGCGGTTGAAATAGAGATGATACGGCGCGTATTCGTCGATCGCCTGCTGCTTGCTGTCCGCCACATAAGTGAGGGCCGGCAGCGAAATATGATCGGGCGTCACGCGCTTGCCGCGCTCGGCCAGGCATTTCGCGTAGTAGCGGATCGAATCCGCGCGCACGCCCGGCGTCGGGCCGCCGGCAGTGATGGGGATATCGCGCGCGGCCGCCCATTCGAGCGACTCCCGGCTCGATGTGACGGGGATCCACACAGGAGGGCCGGGCTGCTGCAGCGGCCGCGGCCATAGCGCGATATCCTTGTAGGATGAGAACTTGCCCTCGAAGGAGAACACGTCTTCGCGCCAGGCGCGGGTGATGATCTCGTAGGCTTCCTCGAAGCGCTCGCGCGATTCCGACATGGCGACGGAGTGCACGGCGTATTCGCGCGGGATGCCACGGGCGAAGCCTGAGATGATGCGGCCGTTCGACATGCAGTCGAGCATGGCGAGTTCTTCGGCCAGGCGCAGCGGCTGATGCAGCGGCAGCAGGTTGGCGTAGATGAGCAGCTTGCAGCGCTTCGTGCGCTGCGCGGCGGCGGACGCCATCAAGTTGGGCGAATTCATCAACCCATAGGGCGAGGTGTGATGCTCGTTGAAGCCCAGCCCGTCATAGCCGAGACGGTCGATCTCTTCCCAGGCTTCCAGATGTTCCTGATAGGTGCGGGCGGCGACGGCGGGGTCGCAATATTGCCTGGCGAGCGGGTAGGGCAGCTCGTTATCGACCTTGAGATGATCGAGATGTTCGCCATACGGCAGAAGGTCGAACACAAAGATTTTCAACCGGCGTTTCCTCAGTGTTGTTTAAGTTTGTCTACGAACTTATGGCAGACTTGTGCGGTTTATTCTACCCGTCGCATCGACGAACCAGCGCTCGCTCTGCATCGGCTGATCGTTCAGCCGCGCCAGCATCCAATCAGCGATCAAGGTGGGCAGGAAGGGGCCAAGGCTTGCCGAGGGCACATTGCCGATGGCGTGGCGCGAGTCCTGGTAGATGACGAACTGTTTGGGCGCGCGGATCGCCGCGATCATCTCTTCCACGTGACGCAGCGGGCTCAGCTCGTCGGCTTCTCCCGTTGCGCAGAAATAGGGCACGCTGATTTTCTCGGCGTGGCCGCGCCAGGAGAGCTTCTGGGCGAAACGGTCGAACGCGGCCTCGTCCGTGTAATTGGCCATGAACATGAAGCGCATTTTGAAGGTCGGCGAGGCTTCCTCGAAAATCGTGTGGCAGCCGGGCTCGAGGCAGGGCGCGTTGACGGCGATGGCCTTGATGCGCGGTTCGTTGGCGCCGGCGATCGTGGTGAAGAATGAGCCGAAGCTGGTGCCGGAAATGCCGATGCGCGTGGCGTCGATCTCCGGGCGGGTGTTGAGGTAATCGACGCAGGCGCGGCCCGTGGCGGCCCAGGCCTCCATCGTGACATAGATGCCGAGCAGCGGGCTTTCGTACTGGCCCGGCCCGTCGATGGCGAGCACGGCGATGCCGCGATTGAGCCAGCGGTCGCCGTAAAGCGAGACGCCGGATTCCTTGAAACTGTCCATGCCGGGCACGGAGATGACCACCGGCACCTTGCCGCCGCTGTACCCGTAGGGCAGGTGCAGCCAGGCCGGCAGTTTATGATCGCCGAGCGAAATCCACGCCGGCTCGACCTTGTGGTCCGCGTATTCGGCGTATTTCAGATAGCATTGGCGCTTGCTGGCGTTGTAACGCAGGTTCAGCTCGCTGGCCTCGTCGATCGGCCATTGTGCGGCGCCCCAATGGGTGGCGGCCATAAAATAGTTTTCCCGCGCCGTTGCCAGTTGTCCTGCCTCCTCGGCAGCCTCGGCCTTCGCCTGGCGGCGTTTCGCCACCGCCTCGAAGGCCGGCGAGGCGTCGGCATATTTGCGGATGCGCAGGCGCAGCGCGGCGAAATCCGCATTCGCCTCCATACCGCAGGGGGAGCTCAGATAGACCGACCGGGGCTGGTCCCAGTCTAGGCCGTTGGCCTGGATGACGTTGTCGAGCAGCCAGCGCTGTTCGGTCCAGCGCCGTGTCAGCGGATGGCCAGCGTGTCCGGTGCTCATCGGATCCTCCCAGAAATGATGTTGCCGGCTCCTGCCTTAATCCGCCCGGCGGTGCCTGTCGATCCGGTGCGCATCGCGGTACAGGCGCCACGCGAAAGACGGGGCGGTTTCGCCTTGGAATCCGCCCCGCCAGACCCCACTTGTTCAACATCTGGTGTGAGTTGTGGCCAAATCAGCAATAGTGCTTGCGCCCTGTCGCATGCATGCTATGAGCCGCTGCCAACCCTGATCCCCACGACGATTCCAGCAACGCATCGTCGTATCGGCTCCGAAACAATACTGGAGAGTTGGCAATGGCCAAAATTGAGAGACCGTCTTTCGAGACAGCTTTGACGTTCGACGACGTCCTGTTGAAGCCGGGCCATTCCGAAGTCATGCCCTCCATGGTCGATCTGTCGACGCGGCTGACCCGCACCATCAAGCTGAACCTGCCGATCATCTCCTCGGCCATGGACACGGTGACCGAAGGCCGGCTCGCCATCGCCATGGCGCAAGCCGGCGGCATCGGCGTCATCCACCGCAATCTCGATCCCGAGGCGCAGGCGGAAGAGGTGCGGCGGGTGAAGCGCTATGAGAGCGGCACCGTCATCAACCCGATCACCGTCTATCCCGACCAGACGCTCGCCGATGCTCTGGAGCTGATGAAGCAGAACGGCATCTCCGGCATTCCGGTGGTCGAGCGCGGCAATCCGGGCAAGCCGTCGAAGCTCGTCGGCATTCTCACCAATCGCGACGTGCGCTTCGCCGCCGATCCGAAGCAGCCGGTGTCCGAACTGATGACCAAGAAGGTCATCACCGTGCGCGAGGGCGTGTCGCAGGCGGAAGCGCAGCGCCTGCTGCACCAGCACCGCATCGAGAAGCTTGTCGTCGTCGATGACGACGGCCGCTGCGTCGGCCTGATGACCGTCAAGGACATCGAGAAGGCGACGATGCATCCCAACGCCAGCAAGGACGAGCAGGGGCGTCTGCGGGTCGCCGCCGCCTCGACCATCGGCGACAAGGGCTATGAGCGCACCTTGATGCTGATCGAGGCCGGCGTCGATTGCGTCGTCGTCGACACCGCCCACGGCCATTCGCAGAACGTGCTCGACCAGGTGGCGCGCATCAAGCGCATCTCCAACAGTGTTTCCGTCATCGCCGGCAATGTGGCGACGGCGGACGGCACCAAGGCTTTGATCGACGCCGGCGCCGACGCCATCAAGATCGGCATCGGCCCTGGCTCCATCTGCACCACGCGCATCGTCGCCGGCGTCGGCGTGCCGCAGCTCACCGCCATCCTCGATTCCGCCGAAGAGGCGCGCAAGCAGAAC
>Ga0182744_1000455_pt1 | contig 39073 bp, 33 predicted proteins | sample eDN3rd30CKraftMG_FD_128525 | JGI IMG/M metagenome (GOLD analysis project Ga0182744, IMG submission 128525) | Enriched Miracle-Growth compost microbial communities from Emeryville, California, USA - eDNA 3rd pass 30_C Kraft MG (version 2) (version 2) ... | reverse complement strand
CGCGGTAGACGCCCGGAGCGGGATTGCCGCTGCGACCCCAGGGGATGAGATCACGCACACTCATGGCCTTCTCCTATGATGACGAAATTCTCCTTTTCGGGATGAAGCGGGCGCGCCCGACGCCGACCGGCATCGGACGGGTACCCTGCGCTGCGGCCTCACGCGGCCTGCCGTTGTCCGCCGTCGATCCGGCACGGCGCCGGCGGCGCTGCGGATCTGATCTCGATGCGGCGCGGTTTCATCTCTTCGGGGATCTCGCGCTGCAGGTCGATGGTCAGCAGGCCGTTCATCAGGCTCGCACCCGTCGCCTTGACATGATCGGCCAGCTCGAAGCGCCGCGCGAACGAGCGGTTGGCGATGCCGCGATGCAGGTATTCCCCGCCGGGCTCGCCGGTCTTCTCGCCGGCCACGATCAGGAGATTGGGCTGGATCGAGACGTTCAACTCGTCCTGGGAGAAGCCGGCGACCGCCATCGAGATGCGATAAGTGTCCTCGCCGGTCTTGGCGATGTCGTAGGGCGGCCAGTTGTCGGTGGACTGTCCGCGCGTGGCGTTCTCCAGGAGATCGAAGACCCGGTCGAAGCCGACGCTCGAGCGGTAGAGCGGTGTGAAATCGAAGTTGGTTCTCATAGCCACATCCTCCATTGAGCAACATGGGTACGAGAGGCGCCAAAGAGCTGGCGCCCCTTGGAACGGGCCATCCCTTTTCAGCGGATGGCGCTTTTGATTTGGGCGCGGCCCGGTTTCCGTCAAGAGGGCGAAACTGCGGCAATCGGGCTGCTCGCGGCGGATGGAACGCCGGAGGGAGGGCTGTCGTTCGTGCTCCGGGGTACCGAACGAGCGGAGACGCAGGATGACCTCTCTTACGCGCGAAGATGTACTTTCCGTCGTGGGTCCGGTCGACGAGGTTCTGATCGCCGAGATCATCGCCACGCAGGCGACGCTCGAGGAACTAAATCGCGCCTGGGCATGGGTGAACAATGACGAGGCGCTGATCAACGAGGGTCGGCCATTGCCGAGCGGCCGCACGGCGGAACTGGTGGATCTCCTGGCCTTCCCGGACGAGGAGGAGGAGCGGACCCCGTAGCCGGTCGCGGGCGCGCCGGAGCCGCCTGCACGCGCGATCATGCAGGCACGGCGCCGCCGCCGCTCCGCTGTTGCACTCGCCCCGCAACGCCGGCGCGGCCGCTTCATGACGCGCGGCGGATGCAGCATGTCCCTTTGCTTGTGACCGCGCCCGCCGCTTCCTGGGGTGCCGCCGCCGCTCCGTCCGGGCGCGCGCTTGTACGCTATATCCAAAAAGATATAGCCTTTCCCGTTATCACGACGAAGCCGGCAAGACGGAAGCGGGAGGGTGCGGAAGCCCATGTCATTCATCGACAGGATACCCTCGGCCGAAACGAGCGAAATCCTTTGCGCGCGCATGCTCATCGGCGGGCGGTGGGTCGAGGCCGCCGCGGGCGGGACGATCGAGGTCGAGAATCCGGGGAAGCGGCGCGTCATCGCGAAAGTGCCGCGCGGCGGAGCCGAGGATGTCGACCGCGCGGTGTCGGCCGCGCGGGATGCGTTCGACGGCTGGCGCAGGACGGCGCCGCGCGAGCGCGGGCGCATGCTCGCCCGCATCGGCGATGCGCTTGAAAAGCGGCAGGAGGAGATCGCGCGCCTGATCGCGCTGGAGAACGGCAACGCCCTGCGCACGCAGGCGCGGCCGGAAGCCTACGGCGCCGCCGGTCTGTTCCGCTATTTCGGCGGGCTCGCGGGCGAGCTCAAGGGTGAGACGGTGCCGCTCGGCGAGCAGTACCTCAGCTATACGCGGCGGGAGCCCTACGGCGTGGTCGGCGCCATCATTCCGTGGAACGGTCCGGTCGGGCTCGGCACCCTGAAGATCGCGCCGGCGCTGTGCGCGGGCAACACGCTCGTGCTCAAGGCGGCCGAGGACGCGCCGCTCTCGATCCTCCTGGTGGCGGAAATCTGCCAGGAGTTCCTGCCGCCCGGCGTGCTCAACGTGCTGACCGGCTACGGCGAGGAAGCCGGCGCGGCGCTCGCGCAGCATCCCGGCGTCCGCAAGCTGTCGTTCACCGGCTCGACGGAGGTCGGCAAGCTCATCATGGCCGCCGCCGCGGAGCGGATCGTGCCGGTCTCGCTCGAGCTCGGCGGCAAGAGCCCATCCATCGTCTATCCCGATGCCGACGAGGACTGGGTGGTGGACGGCGTCATCGCATCGATGCGGTTCACGCGGCAAAGCCAGTCCTGCACGGCGGGATCGCGCCTCTTCCTGCATGCCGATATCTTCGACAGCTTCCTCGACAAGCTTTCCGCGAAGACGCGCCCGCTGCGCATCGGCGACCCGCTCGACGAGGCGACCGATATCGGCAGCATCGTCAACCGCAAGCAGTTCACCAAGGTGTGCGGCTACATCGAGGACGGCCTGCGCCGCAAGGAGGCGCGCCTCGTGTTCGGCGGCCTGCCGCCGCGGGAAGGTCCGCTCGCCGAGGGCTATTTCGCGATCCCGACGGTGTTCGCCGACAAGTCCAACGACTGGCGGCTGGCGCGCGAGGAAATATTCGGGCCCGTGCTGGTGGCGATCCCGTGGCGCGATGAGGACGACGTGATCCGCATGGCGAACGACAGCCATTATGGCCTCGCCGCCTATGTCTGGACCCACGATATCGGCCGGGGCCTGCGGACCGCGCACGCGATCGAGTCCGGCTGGATCCAGGTCAACCAGGGCGGCGGACAGATGCCGGGTCAGTCCTACGGCGGATGGAAACAGAGCGGCATGGGACGCGAAGGTTCGCTCGAGGGCATGCTCGATTCGTTCACCCAGCGTCAGAGCATCACGGTCAACCTCAACACGCCGCCGAGGAATTGAGTAGCGAAAGATGGCACAGTCGTCGAAGCTGAAGGTCGAAAGCAACGATCTGGCGGCGAACGTATCGCTGCTGGAGCCGCTCGCCGCGAAGCTGCGCCGGGACGGCATCCGGCATGTCATCGGCGGCAGGCAGACCGCATCGGCCGGCGGCAGGACCTTTCAGACGCATTCGCCGCACGACGGCACGCTGATCGCAGAGGTCGCGCTGGGCGATGCCGGGGACATCGATCTCGCCGCGCGGGCCGCCGCAAAAGCGTTCAAGGACTGGCGCGGGATGCCGCCCGGCCGGCGGCAGGCCCTGCTGCACAAGGTCGCCGACAAGATCGAGCAGCATGCCGACGAGATCGCGCTGCTGGAAAGCTACGACACCGGGCAGGCGATCCGCTTCATGTCCCAGGCGGCGGTGCGTTCGGCGGAGAACTTCCGCTTTTTCGCCGATCGTGCCGCGCAGGCGCGCGACGGGCTCAACCTGCCGGATGCCGACCACTGGAACGTGACGACCCGCGTGCCCATCGGCCCGGTCGGCATCATCACGCCGTGGAACACGCCGTTCATGCTGTCGACCTGGAAGATCGCTCCCGCGCTCGCGGCAGGCTGCACGGTGGTGCACAAGCCCGCGGAGTGGTCGCCGGTGACCGCCGATCTGCTGGTGCGGCTGATGCTGGAGGCGGGCGTTCCGGAAGGCGTCGTCAACACCGTTCACGGCTTTGGCGAGGAGGCGGGCAGGGCGCTCACCGAGCATCCCGATATCAAGGCGATCGGATTCGTCGGCGAGAGCGCGACCGGCTCGGCCATCATGAAGCAGGGCGCGGCAACCCTGAAGCGGGTGCATTTCGAGCTAGGCGGCAAGAACCCCGTCATCGTATTCGACGATGCTGATCTCGACCGCGCGCTCGATGCCGTCGTGTTCATGATCTACTCGCTCAACGGCGAGCGCTGCACCTCGTCGAGCCGGCTGCTGGTGCAGGACACGATCGCTGCGGAATTTTCCGCCCGTATCGCCGAGCGCGTGAAGAAGATCAGGGTCGGACATCCGCTCGATCCGGCAACCGAAGTGGGCCCGCTGATCCACGAACGCCATCTCGCGAAGGTCACGTCCTATTTCGACGTGGCGAAAAGCGAGGGCGCTTCGATTGCCGCCGGCGGTACGCGCCATGCCGCGGCCGGCGGCGGCCACTACGTGACGCCGACGCTGATTACCGGCGCTACGAGCGGGATGCGCGTGGCGCAGGAGGAAATCTTCGGTCCGGTGCTGACCGTGCTTCCGTTCAAGACGGAGCAGGAAGCGCTGTCGATCGCGAATTCGGTTCGCTACGGCCTGACCGGTTACGTCTGGACCAATGATGTCGGGCGCGCCCTGCGCGTGAGCGACGAGCTGGAAGCCGGCATGATCTGGCTCAACTCGCACAATGTCCGTCATTTGCCGACGCCGTTCGGCGGCGTGAAGGCGTCGGGCATCGGCCGGGACGGCGGTGACTACTCGTTCGATTTCTATATGGAAACCAAGAATATCTGTCTGTCCAAGGGCGCGCACCGCATTCCCCGCCTGGGTGCCTAGCATGGCCTTTGCTGCGGCGTCGGTCGCGGTTTGCGGGGCAACCCGCCGGGCTGCCGGACAACGGTCCGTCATATAGGATCCTTCTTGCATATCGCGTGATGCCGCCGGCAGCGGTCCTTGCCGCGAAAGCGCCGGCTATCCGCGGTCGGTGCATGGCTGCGCCGCGTGCGCGCGGCCATTCGTTGTCGACAGGCCCGACCAACTGCTTCTGAGCAGGACTTATCGTTCCTTTTTGAGGTTGCGCCACCGCCGACGATGCGCGCGCGAGGCCCGCGGTTTGACTCGCTATATTCATGCGGATATAGCGAGGCCGTCGTTATGAGCGACATTCATGCGTAATGACGTGGCACGTTCGAATGAATTGGACGATCGGCGAGGTTCTGGCGCGCAACGCGGCCGCTCAACCCCTCAATACCGCCCTGATTGACGGTGATACGACCGTTTCATGGGCGCAATTGAACGGGAACGTCAACCGTCTCGCCAGCGCGCTGGAAGGGCTTGGGTTCGGCAGGGGCGCGCGGATCGCGACGATCTCGGGCAACAACACGACCGCCATCGAGTTGCTTTTCGCGATCGCCGCTGGCGGGCAGGTCGGCATTCCGATCAATTACGGCCTGACGCCGCCGGAGCTTGAGCTCCTGTTCCGCGATTCCATGCCCGAAGCGATCGTCGTCGAGGCGGCCTTTGTCGATCGCTTCATCTCACTTCTGAATTCGTCTAAAGCGAAAGTCATCGTTCGCGGCGCGCGGCACCCGTTGCCGGCCGGATGGCTCGATTACGACGCGGTTTTGAATGCCGGTCGCACGGACTACCAAAGCCCGGCGCAACCGGACGACATCCGCACCATCCGTTATACGAGCGGAACGACCGCCGCGCCCAAGGGATGTCTCGGGACGCACCGGCAGATCCTTTCCAGCATCGCCAACTTCCTCGACGAGATTCCGGTGCCGCCGGAGGGACCGTTTCTGCAGATGCTGCCGCTGTTCTCGGGCGCCGGCATCTGGATGGCGATCGCGGCCGCCTGTCACGGCGTCGCCAATGTACTGATGCCGTCGTTCGATGCCGCGCGGGCGCTGTCGCTGATCGAGCGACACCGGGTGGCGCATGCCTGCGGCGTACCGACCATGGTGCGGCGCATCTGCGATGCGTACGAGGCCGACCCGCGCGATCTATCCAGCTTCAAGCTGTTCGGCTACACCGGCGCGGCGATGCCCGTCGCCGTGCTGCGCAGGGCGTTGCAGATGCTGCCTTGCGAGTTCTATCAGGGATTCGGCGGCGGCGAGCTGGGCGGTCTCGTTTCCTATCTTCTGCCCGACGATCATCGGGCCGCGCTTGCGGATTCCGGCCTCGCGAGACGGCTGGCATCGGGCGGCCGCCCGGCCGGATATGCCGAAGTGGTGGTGCGGGACCTGAAGACCGGCGAGCCGCTGCCGCGAAACGAGGCCGGGGAAATCACCGTGCGCTCCGCGAGCAACTTTGCGGGCTATCATCAACGTCCGGAGGATACCGCGCGCACCCTGCGAGGCGAGTGGGTCTATACCGGCGATGTCGGCTACGTGGACGACGACGGCTTTCTTTTCGTGGTCGATCGCGTCAAGGACATGGTCGTCACCGGCGGCATGAACGTATCCTCCGCCGAGGTCGAGGCCGCGCTCGCCGAGCATCCCGCCGTGCGGGCCGCCGCCGTGATCGGCCTGCCGGACGAGGAATGGGGCGAGATCGTCACCGGCGTGGTGACGCTTCGCGCCGACCGGACGGCTTCGGAGGCGGAGCTGATCGCCTTCGCCCGCGGCAAGCTCGCGGGCTACAAGGCCCCGAAGAAAATCGTCTTCATGGACGACCTGCCGCTCAACAGCGCCGGCAAGGTGCTCAAGCGCGAACTGCGCGAGCAGCTCAAGGCCGGCCGGCCGGCCGCCGGAGCGGCCCATCTCACTATCGTCAAGGAGCGTTCAATGGAGTGGAAGCCGGATTCATCGAAGGGGCCCCGCGGCCACCTGGTGGAGGTGGAGGAGTTCAAGACCCTCGAGATCACGATGCCGATCGAGGGTGTCGCGCAGATCCTGCTCAATCGTCCTGAAAAGCTCAACGCATTCGACGTCGTCATGGTCGGGGAGATCCGCGCGGCGCTCTGGCGCATGACCTACGACGACCGCGTTCGCGTCATCGTCATCACCGGCGCCGGCCGCGGCTTCTGCTCCGGGCGCGATGTCGGCGAGCTGCAGGCCGGCCGCGGGCTGCCGTCGCCGCACTACCGGGCCTATACGCGCTCCAACCACGAGATGCTCGACGACATCGAGGCGATCGAGAAGCCGGTCATCGCCGCCATCAACGGCGTCTGCGCCGGCGGCGGCGTCGAGCTTGCGGCGTCGTGCGATTTCCGTTTCGCGTCCTCGGCGGCGAAATTCTCGCTGCCGGAGATATTCATCGGCGTGATTCCGGCTTCCGGCGCGTGCTCGCGCATGATCCAGATGATCGGCATCGAGAACGTCAAGGACATGGTGATGACCGGGCGTACGGTCGATGCCGCCGAGGCGAAGGAAATGGGATTCGTGCGGCGGGTGGTCGAGCCGGACCGGCTCCAGGCGGAGGTTCTTGAGTTCGCGAAGCTGCTCATGAAAGGAGCGCCGCTGGCGGTCGGCATCGGCAAGCATGTCACCAATACCTGCCAGAACATCGACACCGACACCGGCCGGGTCCTGGAGCGTCTCGCGCAGTCCTCGCTCACGAGTTCGACCGATTCGACCGAGGGCGTGCGATCCTTCCTGGAGAAGCGGCCGGCGCGGTTCACGGGCCGCTGAGCGGCCGATCGACACGCGGAGCGGATGCGCCATGACCGATTACCCCAAGCTTGAAATGCACATCGACGGCGAATGGGTCGGCATCGGCGACCGTCGCGTCCATCACGTCGTCAATCCCGCGACCGGCGAGACGCTGACGGACCTTCCGCTCGCCGGCACCGCCGATCTGGACCGGGCGCTGGCGGCCGCCGACAAGGGCTTCAGGTTGTGGCGAAGCAAGACGCCGGAGGAGCGCAGCCGCGTGCTGCGGGGCGCCGCCCATCTCCTGCGCGAGCGTGTCGAGCGCATCGCGCGCATTGCGACGCTGGAACAGGGCAAGACCCTCAACGAGGCGCGGCTCGAACTCGGAGCCTCCGCCGCCTGGCTGGAGTTCGCGGCGGAAGAAGGCAAGCGCGCCTATGGCCGCGTGTTGGTGCGCCCCACCGGACAGCGCCACATGGTCGTGCGCGAGCCGGTCGGCCCGGTCGCGGCGTTCGCGCCGTGGAATTTCCCCATCGGCAATCCGGCGCGCAAGCTGGCCGCGGCATTGGCCGCCGGCTGCTCGTGCATCCTCAAGCCGCCGGAGGAAGCGCCCGGCGCCGCGCTCGAAGTGCTGCGCGCGCTGCTCGATGCGGGCTTGCCGGCCGGCGTCGCGCAGATCGTGTTCGGCGTCCCCGACGAAGTGTCGCGCCATCTGCTCGCCTCGCCGATCATCCGCAAGTTGTCGTTCACGGGCTCCGTGCCCGTCGGCAAGCATCTCATGAAGCTCGCCGCCGACGGCATGAAGCGGACGACGATGGAGCTCGGTGGGCACGCGCCGGTCGTCGTGTTCGACGATGCGGACCTGGAGCGGACGCTCGATATCATCGCTCCCCACAAATACCGGAACGCGGGACAGGTCTGCGTTTCGCCGACGCGGTTTTACGTGCAGGAGCCGGTGTATCGCCGCTTCATCGACGGGTTCGCCGCGCGCGCGAAGGCGCTGCCGGTCGGCGATGGACTGGTCGACACCAACCGCATGGGGCCGATGGCCAATCCGCGCCGGCTCGATGCCATGGAAGCCTTCATCTCCGATGCGCGCCGGCACGGCGCGAAGCTCGAGAGCGGCGGAGAACGGATCGGCAATCGCGGCTATTTCTGGCAGCCGACGGTGCTATCCGACGTGCCGTCGTCCGCGCGTATCATGAACGAGGAGCCGTTCGGGCCCGTCGCCGTGATGTCGCCCTTCAAGGATTTCGATGATGTCGTCGCGCAGGCAAACCGCCTGCCGTATGGGCTCGCGGCCTACGCCTTCACGCAGTCCGCGAAGCGCTCGATGATGATCGGCGACGCGCTGGAGGCCGGCATGGTCGGCGTGAACACCGTCGCCATCGCCGGGGCGGACTCGCCCTTCGGCGGCGTCAAGGAAAGCGGCCACGGCTCGGAAGACGGGCCGGAAGGCGCGGAGGCCTGCCAGGTCATCAAGGTGATCGCGCAGGCATAGTACGCTGCTCGCGGTTTCCTTCGACCGCTTCAGCAGTCCTCTACGAATGCCGCGATCCGTTCCGCCGTTTCCGCGATGAGATGCGGCTGGCCCTGGAGATAATGGTTGGCGCCTTTCAGGGCGTGATGCCGGATGCGTCCGGGCGCCGCCGCGAGCCAGGCGTCGCGCGTCGAGGGGAAGGTCGAGCCGTCCGCCGTATGCTCCAGGAGGAGGACGGGGGCCGTGGTCTTCGCGAGGTTCGCGGGGCCGTCGGCCTGCGAACGGGACGACCACTGGCTGAGGAACGCGGTGAGTGTCGTGAAGCGGCCCATGGCGTTGGCGGCCTGGTTCACCTGCCGCGCCGGGCCCCAGATCGATCCGGGCGGCCGGTCGTTGGCGTCGAGGGTGAGATCGAGCAGGCGCGGGTCGGCCTGTGTCTTGTGAATGACGAAGGCTTCGTCGCGCGGTCCGCCCGGGATCGCGCGCAGTTGCGCGAGACGCGCGATGGCCCAGGCTTCGATGCGGTCGCGCCGCGCGCGCTGCGCGGACCTGAACCGGTCCACGAATGCCGGCGGGAACGGCGGGCTGTTGGCGCTGCCGTAAAGGTCCAGCGAGGGATCGATCGCGAGCGGATCGTGTTCGTCCTGCACGCAGGGGTCGATCCACTCGACGAACAGCCGCGACCGGCCGAGGTGCGCCGCCGAGAGCGCGATCGCGTCCGCGGGCGGCAGGTCCGAGGGGTCAATCACGATCGGATCGCCGGCCGGCGTCCGGGTGACCGTGAGGTTCTCGGCCTGAGCCTGATAGAAGGCGGCCAATGCGCCGCCGCCGGAATTGCCGATCAGCAGGATGCGCTCGTAGCCGCGGCCCCTGAGGAAATGGATCGCCGCGCCGAGATCCTGGATGACGCGTTCCATCAGCAGCACCACGTCGCTGCCGGCGTAGCGCGAGTTCACGCCGAGGCAGCAGATGCCCGCCCTGGCGAGCGGCTCGATGAGATAATGGCCCATGAAGTTGCTGGTCGGGTGCATGACGACCGCGGCCCAGCGCTTGCGTCCCGGCGGTTCGATGAGCGCGCCGTAGATGCGCGGGGCGTTCATCTGCAGGCCGGACTGGCTTTCCATCGCCTCGCCGGCGCGCACGTCGATGACGGCGAGCTGGCGCTCAAGCATTGGCAGGCGCTTTCGCGGTGCCGCGCGCGTTTTTCTCGGCCGTCCAGCGCGCCAGCGCCGTATGCGCGTCCGAACCGAGGCGGCGGAATTCCTCGTCCTCCACCGAGCGGATCGTCAGCTCGAGCCGGATGCCGTTCGGATCGAAGAAGTAGATCGACTGGATGATGTGATGGTCGGTCACGCCGATGACATCGACGCCGGCGGTTTCGAGGCGGGATTTGGCCGCCAGCAGTTCCTGCCGGTCCGGGACTTCCAGCGCGATGTGATTGACCCACGCCGGCGTGTTCGGCGAGGGAAGCGAAGCCTCGTTGTCGCCGAGGTCGAAGAACGCGAGGAACGAACCGTCCAGCATTTCGAAGAAGATATGGACGTAGGGACAGAACTCGCCCGTGGAAGGCACGTGGTCGAGCTTGATGAGATGGGCGAGCGGGAGACCGAGCACGTCCTCGTAGAAGGCGCGTGTCTCCTCGGCATCGCGGCAGCGGTAGGCGAAATGGTGAAGCCCCTTGATCTTCATCTTTTTTCTCTCCCTGAGGATTGGATCTCGTCCAGTATCGCGTCGGTGCATCCCAGCCGCTTCGAGACGGCGCGCGTCTTCTCGAGCAGGAGGCGGACGACGCGGCTTTCCGGCGAGGTATCGAAATGGGCGGTCTGGCCGACGCTCGTGATCGCGTACAGCAGGTTGCCGTCGTGATCGAACACCGGGGCGGACACGGCGCTGACGCCGGGATTGAGAATCTCGTCGACCGCGCCGAATCCGAGCCGGCGGGTGTCCGCGATCAGGCTCTCGATCTTCTTCGCGGAGATCCTGTCGGTGGCGCGTTCGGCTTCGAGGCAAGGTGCGACGATATCGCGCGGCATATGGGCCAGGAAGACTCGTCCGGTGGCCGACCGCAGCAGCGAGAGGACGGAGCCGATGCGCATGGCAAGGAACACCGCGCCGGCGCTGGCGCTCGTCTCGACGGCGGCGATCGTCGGGCCTCCGGTCCCCCACACGGCGAGGCAGGCGGTGTGGTCCGTCTCCATCCGCAGATCGGAAACCGCGATCCGGCCGAGCCGGTCCTTGTCGATCATGCCCAGCGCCGTAAGCCCGAGGCCGATCGCCAGCGGGCCGAGCCCGTAGCGTCCGGTGATCTCGTCCTGCTCGACGAGCCTCGCCCGGATGAGGCTCACGAGATAGCGGTGCGCTTTCGGAGGCGGGAAGCCCACCGCCTCGGCGATCGTCTTCAGGTTGAGCGGTGCGCCGGCGGCGACGAGCGGGTCGAGGAGCTTGAGCCCGACCTCCATCGCCTGCACGCCCAGAGAGTCGCCAGCCTTGCCCGACATTGACACCGTACGGTGATCCTGATTTACCTTTAGCATAATCGATTACGTAATGCGTAATCAAGCAGCGCGGCAGGGAGGGAAAGACGTGAGTGCCGAAGCCAAGCCTCGCACCGTGAGTTCCGCAGCGGCCCCGGACTTCGAGCGGCACCGTCTGCGCACCTTCGTCGATGCTCTCCAGCGGAACGGCACGCTCGACATCGTCGAGCGGAATATCGATCTGATCGACATTGCCGCGCAGCTCGACGGGAATCCGAATGCCGTCCTGTTTCGCAGCGCCGGCCCGGAGAAGGCGGAACTCGTCGGCAACGTCATGGCGAGCCGCGAGCGGCTTGCGCTGGCGTTCGGAACGACCAGCAGGGACCTGCTGCGCGAGGTCGCCGCGCGGCTGGGCAAGCCCCTCGATCCGGTCGTCGTCGCGAGCACCGATGCGCCGGTCCACCAGGTAGTCCTTACCGGCGCGGACGCGGACTTCACCCGCCTGCCGGTTCATCTCCAGCATCAGGACGACGGGGCGCCCTACATCTCGGCGGGCATCGACATTACGCAAAGCCTCGACGGCAAGCGCCGGAACGTCGGCTACCGGCGCATCATGCTGCGCGGCCGTCACGAGGCCGGCGTCGATCTCGTCGCGCCGAGCGATCTGCGCGTGCTCTATGCCGAATACATCAAGCGGCGCGAGCGCATGCCGATCGCCTTCGCGCTCGGCTCGCATCCGATCGACGGCGTCGCCGCGACGATGATGTCGCCGGTGGACGACGAGCTTGCCTTGATGGGCGGCCTGAGAGGCGAGCCGGTGCCGCTCGTGCGTTGCGCGACGATCGAGGGCTACGTTCCGGCCGACGCCGAAATCGTGCTGGAAGGCTATCTGGACGAGCGCGGCTGGGTCGAGCCCGAAGGGCCGTACGGCGAATACATCGGCTATTACGGCAAGCTGAAATCCAATCCCGTCTTCCACCTGACCGCCATCACCATGCGGCGCGACGCGCTCTTCCAGACGGCGACGATCGGCGGCCGCTTCCTGGCCTCGACCGATACCGCGCAGCTTGCTGCGCTGCGGACGGAGATCGCCGCCTGGACCGCGCTGCAGAACGGCGTGCGCGATCCGGTGGCGGTATGCTGCACGCCCTCGTGCGGCGGCATGTACAACATCCGTGTCGCGCTCAGGCAGCGCTATCCGGGCGAGGCGCGCAACGCCATCGCTTCGGTGTTCGGCTCGACCGCCGACGTGAAGCATGTGTTCGTCGTCGACGACGATATCGACGTGTTCTCCGACTCGCAGGTCGACTGGGCGCTGGCGACCCGGTTCCAGGCGGACCGCGACCTTGTCGTCGCCGCCGGCTTCCGCGCGGTGCCGCTCGATCCCTCGCTCGAGGGACGCCGCTCCGGCGCCAAGGCCGGTTTCGACCTGACCCTGCCGTTCGGATGGCAGGACGGCCACGAGTTCGACGTTCCCGCGCCGCCGGTTCTCGGCGCGACCCGGGGCATGAGCGTCCTCGATGCGTTGCGCGAGAAGCCGCAGTCCTTCCGCGACCTGATGGAGGCGACCGGAAGCCGCGACGGCCGGGAAGTGCTGCTGGCGCTGGACGCCGTTCGCAGCGAGCACGGCCTCGAGCGCACGCCCGACGGCCGCTACAGGATCGCTTCAAAGTAAATCGATGGAGGAAACGCTATGACGAAGCTGGGAAGTGCTGCACTGCTTGGCCTGATCGTCGCTACCGCGGGGATACTGGCGCCGTCGGTCTCGACCGCACAACAGAACAAGCCGTGGATCATCGGGCAGGTCGTGCCGCTCACCGGTCCGGCAGCCACCGTCGGCGTCCGCCACGACCGCGTCGTCAAGATGTGGACCGACGCGATCAACAAGGCCGGCGGCATCAAGGGCCGGCAGATCGAGATCATCACCTGCAACGACGAGAACCGTCCCGAGAAGGGCGCGGCCTGCGCCCGCGACATGATCGAGAAGGGCGCGGTCTTCATCCTCGGCAACACGCTGACGGCGAGCATCCGCGCCGTGCAGCCGCTGGTCAAGAACGGCCCGACGCTGTTCGTGCCGTCGCCCAACATCGTGCCGCCGGCGGACACCTTCGTATTCCAGGTCAGTCCGAGCGACATGCACCTCACGCAGTCCATCGCCAACTTCATGAAGGCGGCGAACCTGAAGACCATCGGCATGGTCGCGGCGACGGACGCCAGCGGCGAGGTCGGCGTGGCGAGCGCGCGCGACGTGTTCCCGAAATCGGGCATCGACCTGCGCCTGGCGCGCATCGACCTGAGAGCGACCGACGCGACGACCCAGCTTGCCTCCGTCGCCGGCAAGGACGTTCCCGTCGTCTATTCGTCGTATTCCGGCGCCGGCGCCATCACCGTCGTCAAGAGCTTCAAGATGCTCGGGCTCGACCAGCCGCTGATCGTCAGCTTCGCCAACATCAGCGAGGCCTTCGTCGAGCTGGTGAAGGACGTGAAGCCGCGCCGCCTGCTCGGCACGAGCGTCACCAGCGTCGTTCCCGAGCTCCTGACCGACGCCGGGATGCGCGAGCGCGCCGTCGCGTTCCAGAACGAGTACCGCGCCCGCTATTCGGAGCGCGCCGACATGATCAACGTTTCGAGCAAGATCCAGCTCGACGTGGTCGAGTCGGTGCTGCGCAATGTGGACGATCCGGCGAACGCCCCGGCCGTGAAGAAGTATCTCGAGAACACGCCGATCAAGAGCATCCAGGACATCAAGTTCTCGCCGACCGACCATGTCGGCCTCGATGCCTCGTCGGTCTCGATCGTCGAGCTCAAGGAAAACGGCTGGGCCAAGGCCGACCCGCTGAAGTAGTCCCTTCCGCAAGCTGCGACACGGCGCCGGCATGAATCTCTTCACGCAAGCCATCTTCAGCGGCCTCATGACGGGCGCGGTCTATGCCCTCCTGGGCGTCGGGCTTGTGCTCGTCTATCGGACGGCCCGTGTCCTCAATCTCGCTCATGGCGAAGCTTTCGCCATGAGCGGCATCGTCATCGCGCTGCTGTCGTCAGCCGGCGTTCCGCTCTGGGCCTCGATCCCGGCGGCAGTTCTCGTTTCGATGCTGCTGATGACCTGCCTGCATGCGTTCATCCTGCGCCCGCGCAGCGCATGGCCCGCCGGCACGCTCATCCTCATCACCCTCGGCGCGGCCTTCGTCGCGCGCGGCGTCATGATCCTGCTGGTGGGAACCGACCCGATCTCGTTCCCGGCGATCTTCGACGGGCCGCCGATCCGCCTGGCCGGCGGCGTGCTGACGCAGCAGGGTGCCGTCCTCGTCGTCCTCGGGTTCGTGGCGACCGCGTCCGTCGGCGTGTTCCTCACGCGCACGCAGGTCGGCCGCCAGATGCTGGCGACCGCAGAGAATCCCTTTGCCGCGGAGCTGCTGGGCGTGAATGTCGAGCGCGCGCGGCTGTTCGCCTATGCGGTCGGCGCGCTGTTCAGCGCGCTTGCCGGCGTCCTGCTCATTCCGCTGTTCGCGGTCGATTTCCAGACCGGGCTGGCGATGACCATGCGCGGTTTCATCGCGGCGTCGATCGCGGGGATGTCGCCGACCGGCGTGCTCATCAGCGGATTCGGCCTCGGCCTGTTCGAGGCGATGGTCGGCGCCTATTTCGGGGCGCTGGCGCAGGACCCGGTGATGTTCGCGATCCTGATCGCCGTGGCGCTCTGGCAGAGCGGCAAGGTCAGGTTCGGAGGCGGTGCCCGGGCATGACGCCGCGCCATCTCATCATCGCCGCCGCCTGCGCGGTCGCCGTCGTGCTTCCCTATCTCGGAATCCTGCCGGGCTGGACGCCGGCGATCGCGACCGTCTCGGCCTTCATGGCGCTTTCGCTGATCGGGCTCAACCTGGTGTTCGGCGTCACCGGCATGCTGGCGTTCGGGCAGGCGGCGTTCGTCGCGCTGCCGGGGTACTTCTCGGGCATGCTTCAGAACGCCGGCGTGCCGTTCTTCGCCGCCGTCGCCGTCGGACTCGCGGGGTCCGTCCTCGTCGCGCGGATCATGGCGGCGATCTTCGTGCGGCTGCCGGGCATCTATTTTGCGATTGGCACGCTGGGCTTCGCCTTCGTGGTCGAGGGGCTGGCGCGCGCGTTCCCTTCCCTCACGGGCGGCGCCTCCGGCCTCATCCTCGAGATGCCGTTCGCGCTGACGCGCAACGGCTGGTATGCCGTCGCGGTCGTCGCGCTGGCGCTCGCGCTCGCCTCCTACGCCTGGCTGGTGCGCGGCGCCTTCCTGCGCACGCTGAAGATCGTGCGGCACGACGAACTGGCGGCGAGCGTCATCGGCATCGACGTCGTCAGAGTGAAGTCGCGCGCCTTCACGATCGCCAGCATCTATTCGGGCGCCGGCGGCCTGCTGCTCGCCTATCACGTCGGCGTGCTCGCGCCGGAAAGTGGCGGCGTCAACACTTCGCTCGAAGCGCTCGCCATGGTCATCATCGGCGGCGCGGGCACGATTTTCGGGCCGTTGCTCGGAACCGCCGTCGTCCAGTGGCTGTTCGCGGTATCGGGAGAGGCGGAGCGCTTCGAGCTCCTGGTTTACGGACTCGGTTTCCTGCTCGTCGTACTGTACCTGCCGACGGGACTGGCGGGCGGGCTGGGCAGGATCGGCGCGCGCTTCCTCGCGCCGGTGCGCGCGGCGCAGGCACCGGCATCGGCCGACGGGGCGCCGCCGGCGCGGATGGACGCTTCCGGCATCTGCCTCAACGTGAAGGGAGCGAGCAAGGCGTTCGGCGGCCTGCGCGCCGTCGACGACATCAGCTTCGACGTGAAGTTCGGCCAGATCGTCGCGCTGATCGGCCCGAACGGAGCCGGCAAGTCGACGCTCTTCAACATCGTCTCGGGTATCGAGCCGCCGACGGCGGGCGCCGTGTCGCTCCTGGAGCGCGACATGGCCGGCGTCGCCGTTCATGAGCGCAGCAAGGACATCGGCCGCTCTTTCCAGGTCCCCCGGCTCGCGTCGAACCTGAGCGTCATCGAGAACGTGATGTCGCGCCTCGACAGCCTGCCGGGAAAGATGACCGAGCGGGAAAAGGAAGCCGCCGCCCGCGCGCATCTTTCGGCGTTCGGCCTCGGCGAGCTCGCCGACCTGCCGATGAGCCAGATCGGCATCGGCCAGCACAAGCTCATCGAGCTCGCGCGCGCTTCCATCGGCGCGCCGAGCCTGCTGCTGCTCGACGAGCCGGCGGTCGGCTTCACGCCGGCCGAGATCGAGCGCCTCGTCGCGCTGCTTGAAATGCTGCGCGCGCAGGGGCGGGCGATCCTCGTCGTCGAGCACAACGTCGATTTCGTCGCCCGGGTGGCGGACGAGATCGTCGTTATGGAGAGCGGCCGGATGATCGCCCGCGACAAGCCGGCGGAGATCATGACCAACGAAGCAGTGCGCCGCGCCTATCTCGGTGCGCTGGCATGACGGCCGCGCTCTCAGCCCGCGCGCTATGCGGCGGCTATGGCCGCCTCGTGGTGTTCCGCGATCTTGGGCTCGATCTGCAGCCGGGGCAGACGGTCGGCATCCTCGGGCCGAACGGCGCGGGCAAGACCACCATCCTGAAGACACTGGCCGGCGCGCTGCCGGCGGCGCAGGGGCGCGTCCTGCTCGGCGATACGGACGTGACCGCCCTTCCGGCCTATCACCGCGCGCGCGCCGGGCTGAGCCTCGTGCCCGAGGGGCGGCATATCCTCGGCACCCTGTCGGTGCTGGACAATCTCAAGCTCACGCGCGCGGTCGAGAAGTACCGGACCGATCTCGAGCCTTTCGAGACCCGGCTCGCCGAGGTGTTCGAGATGTTTCCGCGCCTGGGCGAACGGCAGCGCCAGCTCGGCGGTTCGCTCAGCGGCGGCGAGCAGCAGATGCTCGCCATCGCCCGCGCGCTCATCATCCGTCCGCAGGTTCTCATGCTCGACGAGCCCACGCAGGGGCTGGCGCCGATCATCGTCCAGCAGCTCGCGGAGATGCTGGCCACGCTGAAGGGACGCTTCGCCATGATCGTGGTGGAGCAGAACCAGGCATTCCTCGAACGCCTGACCGACAAGATCTACCAGATTCAGAACGGCGCGATCCGCTGACGGGTCGCGAAAGGGAGAAGAAGATGGCTGTCGATCGTATCGTCACGACCCATGTCGGAAGCCTGGTGCGCCCGCCGAAGCTCGTCGAGATCCTGCGGCAGGTCGAGGGAGGACAGGCTTACGACGAGGCGGAATACGAGCGCCGCCTGCAGGAGGCCATCCGCGAGGTGGTCCGCCAGCAGGCCGATGCCGGGATCGACATCGTCAGCGACGGAGAGTTCAGCAAGGGCAAGAACTGGGCGTTCTACGTCCACGACCGCATCACCGGGATGGAGCGCCGGCCGCTGACGGCGGAAGAGGCGCGCGACCCCAACCTGCTGTTCGCGCTCGGCGGACGGGACCGGCAGGCGTTCGCCGAATTCTACGAGCAATACGACACCGCGACGGGCATGAAGAACCGGATGTCGTTCCGCGTCGTCTGCAACGGTCCGATCAAGTACGTTGGGCAGGCGCAGTTGCAGCGCGACATCGACAATCTGAAGGCCGCGGCGAAGGCGGCGAACGTCAAGGATGCGTTCCTGCCGGTCGTCGCGCCGGCGAGCGCGTTCCCGGAATGCAAGAACGAGTACTACAAGTCGGAGCGGGATTTCCTGTTCGGCCTCGCCGAGGCATTGCGCGAGGAATACAAGGCCATCACCGACGCCGGACTGATCGTGCAGATCGACGATGCGTTCCTGCCGTATATGTACGAGAAGCTCGTCCCCTCGATGACGCTTGAGCAGTATCGGGCGTGGGCGGAAATGCGCATCGATGCGCTCAACCACGCCCTCGAAGGCATCCCGCCGGAGCGCGCGCGCTATCACCTGTGCTGGGGAAGCTGGAACGGCCCCCATCTGTTCGACGTCCCGATGAAGGACATCGTCGATCTCATGCTCAAGGTCCGGGTCGGCGCCTATCAGTACGAGGCGGCAAATCCCCGCCATGAGCACGAATGGACGGTGTGGCAGAGCGTCAAGCTGCCGCCCGGGAAAACGCTGATCCCCGGCGTCGTGAGCCACGCCACCAACATCGTCGAGCATCCCGAACTCGTCGCCCAGCGGCTCGTCCGCCTCGCGAAAGTCGTCGGCCGGGAGAACGTGATGGCGGGAACGGACTGCGGGTTCGCCCAGAGCCCCTTCGCCCAGCGCGTTCACCCCACCATCATGTGGGCGAAGCTCAAGGCGGTGTCCGAAGGGGCGCGCATCGCTTCCAAGGAGCTCTGGGGCTGAGGAAGCCGGCCGGATTCGGATTTTTGCGCCAGCTAAATGTGGAGAGTACGGTGAGCGATCAGAAGACGCAGTCGGTTGTCCTCGATGAGCAGGGATTGCCGGTCGGGTTCCTCGATCATGTCGAGGATTTCACGACGATCCGGACGGAGACGACGCCGGACGGCATCCTCACCATCACGCTGAACCGCCCGGGCAAGCTGAACGCTTTCGACGAGCGGATGATACGCGAGATGCGCAGCGTCATCTGGAAGGCGAACTTCGACAGCGCGGTGCGCATCGTCGTCATCACCGGAGAGGGGCGGGCGTTCTGCGCCGGGCGGGACATCTCCGGCCTCGATTACGAGAACAACCTCGAGACCTCGGCCTATCGCGCCTACGTCCGCGCCAATCATGAACTGTTCGATGACATCGAGGCGCTCGAGAAGCCGGTCATCGCCGCGGTCAACGGCATCTGCGCGGGCGGCGGCGTCGAGATGGCGGTCGCCTGCGATTTCCGGCTGGCTTCGACTTCGGCGAGCTTCCTGCTGCCGGAGAACCAGCTTGGCGTCATTCCCGCCTCAGGCGCCTGCTCGCGCATGATCCAGATGATCGGCATCGGCCGGCTCAAGGAAATGGTGATGGCGGCGCTGCCCGTCGCGGCGGACGAAGCCTACCGCATCGGTCTCGTCAACCGGGTCTGCGACGGAAAGGACCTGCTGCCGAAGACGATGGAATTCGCGCGCGAGCTGTTGACCCGCGCGCCGCTGGCGATGGGGATGGCGAAGCATGTCATCAACATGTGCCAGAACGTGGACACCGAGACGGGACGGCTGCTGGAGCGGCTCGGCCAGTCGGTGCTGATCCGCACCAAGGACAACAAGGAGGGAATGCAGTCCTTCCTGGAGAAGCGCCGGCCGAAATTCACCGGCGCGTGAAAGCGGCCCCTCAAGCCGGCCGGACCCGCGATCCGATCCTTTTGCGTCACGGCGGCGGCGCTCCGTGCCGCAGGTGGTGTCGGGGCGCCGCGCAAGCCTGTTCCGCTATGCGGCGGGGGCGGGCTTCACGTCGAGATTGAGAAGGCCGGCCGCGTTGTTGCCGATGAGCTGCCGGATATCGGCCTTGGAGAACTGCAGGTCCAGCAGCATCCGCACGATCTGGCGGAAGCCGTCGACGGGCCGGGGATTGTCGAGCAGGCCGAGGTCGGACGACAGCACCGTGCGATCGACCCCCGCAATCTTGATGAGGTGGGAGAGGTCGTCGGCGCTGAATTTCTTCGCCTTGCCGTCCGCGAACATGCAGATCGAGTGTTCCATGTACACGCCGGCCGCGACCATCTGCCGGATGTCCTCATCGTTGCAGCCGACGACATAGGTCGGATGGTTGACGAGCATCTTCTTCACGCCGCGGCGCTTCGCCTCGTCGAACACGAGGTGCAGTTCGCTGGCGGGAAGGTGGCCGCCGGCGAGGATGATGTCGGCATCGGCGATGATGTCGAGGCAGGCCTTGGTCGCGTCGGAAACCTTGCCGTTGGCGTCGAGCGCGCTGAGCGGGACCGGATCGAGCATCTTGCGCTTCGTCTTCGGAAAGGTCTTCGCCTGTCCGCTCGACTTGGCGATGTGGTTCTCCGCCGAGATGGTCGGCATCCAGATGATCTTGGCGCCGATGCTGGCCGCGTGATCGACGGCGTGCGGATTGATGCCGCCGTTGGAGTTGTTGAGCACCAGTCCCGAGAACAGCCGTACACCGGTGTCGGGGAACAGCTTCTCGAGGATGATCGCGTGCGGCGTGCCGAGGTAATAATGGTCCTTGTAGACGAGCGCGCGGAATTTCGCCGCGGCGCAGTCCATCATCGCCTCGTAGTGGTCGAGCACGCGCGGCATCGCCGCCGGTCCGCTGTGGCAATGGAGGTCGATGGCGTCCACGAGCAGGGCGCTGACCTCGTCCGCGCGTGAATCGTGGCCATTCCCGGCCGAGGCGGCTGTTGGGCTGGTTGACATCGGGCACTCCCTCTCGTTGCGAATGATCGCGTTGTTGTCGGCTGGGCGGCCGGCGCGCTTGGGATTCAGGACTGGCCGGGCATCGGATAGTCGTCGGCGTTGAGCACCCACCCCGGCTTGGCGGAGAAGTCCATGCGCGGCGGGCAGAAGATATCGACAAGCTGGTTGACGCCCGGCCCTACCGAGCGGGACGTGTGAATCGACGGCGGCGGGATCACCGCGATCGACGGCGCGGCGCAATACTCGTGGTCGTCCTCGCGCCACTGGTTCATGTCGGGAATCCAGGGCCAGCGGATGTCGTGGATATAGGCGCCTTCGAGCGCCAGCGAGCACTGCTCGAAATCGTCGTGATGATGCGGCGACAGCTTGGTCACGTCGCGAAGCCCCTGCCGCGGCTCGAGATAGTTCACCATGAAGGTGGAGCAGCGGAAGATGCGGCCGAACCGGCCGTCCTGCGATTTCACGTCGAGGCTGTAGGCATGGATGCGCCCAGCCTCGCGCGCCGCGGGCCACGGCTCGAACGGCGGGATGTTCGGGTGCGGTGTCGCATAGGACGCCGCGTTGACGCACTTCGCCGCGAGGTCCGCCGACTTCACCGTGAACATGCGGATGACGCGCCCGCCGTCGGGGACGGTCACCTCGCTCCGGCCTGGCGGCACGAAGGCCACCGAATAGCCCGCGACCGTCCGCATGTCGGCGCCGGCGGAAATGGTCGCGCCCGATGCCGCGTCGGGCAGCAGGATCACGTATTCGTCCGGCTGCTGCGCGCGCGCGAAGCGGGCGCCCGGCTTCGCCTCGCTGTAGGCGATGACGAAGTTCTGCCCGCGCGCGTACCAGGTGCGGCCGTTGCCGTCGTCCTCCTGCGGCGCGAGCTCGTAGAACTTGGCATAGTCCGCGCCGGCGAACGCGGTCGGCGGCGGGGCCTTGACCGTCGCCGATGGTGCGGACAGCGTCGAGCGTGGATCGGATTTGACGTACACGTTCTCCTCCCGATGGTCGGGTTGCAGGTGGCTCAGGCTTGCGGCCCGGCGAAGTCCTCGAGCGCCTGCGCGGCGGCGCGGCGCATGAATCCCTGGTCCGACGAAACGATGAACGCGCTCGCGCCGAGCCGTTGAAAGCCGTTCGCCTCCTGCGCCGAATTGACCATCACGCAGACCGGTTTGCCGGCGGCGCGCGCGGCGCCGGTGATGCGCTCGACGGCGGACTGGATGACGGGGGCGGTGTTGGAAGGCGCGCCGAACGCGACCGTGAGGTCGCCGCGCCCGATGAAGAAGCCGTCGACGCCGTCCACCCGGACGATGGCCTCGATGTTCTCGACCGCCTGCGGATCCTCGATCATCGCGATGACCGTCGTCTGCGCGTCGGCAGCCTCGACGGTCTTCCATACCGGGCTTGCGCCGTAGCGTCCGGCGCGCGGCGAACCGGAATAGCCGCGCGTGCCGCCGCGGTAGCGGCTCGCCGCGGCGATGCCGCGGGCGATCTCGACGGTCGCGACATGCGGGACGAGCACGCCCGTGGCGCCGCAGTCGAGCGCGGACAGGATGCGTGCTGCGCTCGCCTCGGCCACGCGCACGATGCCCGCCGTGCCGCTCGCCCGCGCGGCCAGGAGCGCGATGTCGATGGATTCGCGGTCGAACGGCGCGTGCTCCTCGTCGAGGACGACGAAATCGAAGCCGAGGTCGCCGAGGATCTCGATGGCATGCGGGGTCGGCGTCTTGATGAAGGTGCCCACCAGCCGCTCGGCGGCGGCGAAGCGCTGGCGGAAGGCCGAAGGGGAGGGACGGGCTGGCGTCGTCACGGGATCGCATCCTGTCGGGCCGCGGCGGCCCACCGTCGCAGGTTGCAAAGGGCGGGCTCGCACTCCAGTATCCCCTGCGGTCGTTCCGTGAGACGGAACGCACCGCCGCGATCCACGGCTGGAGCTTCCATGACCGAGACTCCCGTCGAATCCGTCCGCCGGGCTTTCCATCTCCTGCACGAGCTCAACCGCCAGCGGGTGAGTTCCGTGCGCCACCTGCACGGCGCGACCGGGCTGCCCAAGCCGACGATCGTGCGCCTGCTCGATACGCTGATCGCGCTCGGCTACGTGGTGAACGACCGCCGCCAGGGCGGCTATCAGGTGACGTCGCTGGTGCGCTCGCTCAGCGCGGGGTTCCACGGTGATCCGCTGGTGGTGGAAGCGGCGCGTCCGTGGGCGATCGCCTTCACGCGCAAGTTCCAGTGGCCCGTCGCCGTCGCCGTGCTCGATCGCGATGCCGTGGCGGTGCGCTTCAGCACCATTCCCGACAGCCCGGTGTCGCCGTTCCACGCGACCATCAACATGCGGCTGCAACTGATGTCGCGCGGCTTGGGACGCGCCTATATCGCCTTCTGTCCGCCGAGCGAGCGCAACCTGCTGCTCGACATGCTCGCGGTGTCCGACGATCCGGAGGCCGAGGCGGCCCGCGACCGCGACGCGGCGCTCACCCTGCTGGCCATGATCCGGCAGGCCGGATTCGCCGAGCGCTCGGCAACCGTCGAGCCGAAATCGTCCTCCACTATCGCGGTTCCGGTGATGCTCGGGCGCAAGGTGCTCGCCACCGTCGGCGTGACCTATTTCACCTCGGCGATTCCGAAAGCGCAGGCGATCGCCCGCTACGTGCCGCCGCTGAAGGAGATGGCGCGGAACATCCAGACCAGCGTCCTGCTGCTCAAGCAGGGCGGCGCGCCCGAGCGGGATTCGCGCTGACGCGAACCGTTCCGCATCGTGGAACGGCGGTACATTCGGGGGCGGCGCCCGCCGCATCCATCCTAGAACTGCAGACAGGGACTGCCGCGAAGCACGGCAGCGGGAAACTCCTCGGGGGCCTTGGACCAGCCGATGCAATCGCGTGTTCTCATCACATGCGCCGTCACCGGCAACCTGACCACGCCGGAAATGACGCCGCACCTGCCGATCACGCCCGAGCAGATCGCCGAGGCCTGCCTCGGCGCGGCCGAGGCGGGCGCCGCCGCCGTGCATATCCACGTGCGCGATCCGGCCACCGGGCGGCCTTCGATGGAGATCGACTATTATCGCGATGTCGTCGAGCGCATCCGCGCGAGGAACAGACAGGTCATCATCAATCTCACCACCGGGCCCGGCGGCCGTTTCGCGCCGGACAAGGACGATCCGAAGGTCGCAGGCCCCGGCACCACGCTGATGCAGCCGGAGAAGCGCGTCGAGCACATCGCCCTGCTCAAGCCGGATATCTGCACCCTCGACCTCAACACCATGAACTCCGGCAAGGAGGTGGTCATCAACACGCCGGGCAACATCCGCCGCATGGCCGCGGTGATCCGCGCCGCGGGTGTGAAGCCCGAGATCGAGCTGTTCGATTCCGGCGACATCGCGCTGTGCCGCGATCTCATCGGCGACGGCACGCTCGACGGCCCGGTGCTGTGCTCGATCGTCATGGGCGTGAAATACGGCTTCCAGCCTTCGCCCGACACCGTGCTCTATGCGCGCGGCCTGCTGCCGCCGGGAACGGTGTGGACGGCGTTCGGCACCGGCCGCATGGCCTTCCCCATGGTGGCGCAGTCCTACCTGGCCGGCGGCCATGTCCGCGTCGGGCTGGAGGACGCGGTCTATCTGGAAAAGGGCGTCCTCGCGCCGTCCAACGCGGCGATGGTCGAGAAGGCGCGCCGCATCGTCGAGACGCTCGGCGGGCAGATCGCGACCGCGCGGGAGGCGCGCCAAATGCTGTCGCTGCCGGCGTGATGCCGCAGGCTTGAAGAGATCGCCAACGGCGCGGGCGGGAAGGACCCGCGCCAGTAACCCGGAGGGAACATGCGTTTACTGTCTGTCGGACTCGTCGGCCTGGCACTTGCCTTCGCGCCCTGTCAGGGCGCCGTGGCGCAGGAATGGCCCACCCGCCCCGTCACGTTCATCGTGCCGTTCCCGGCCGGCTCGGCCATCGACGCGCTCGCCCGCGCCGTCGCCAATACCGCGGGGGAAAGCCTCGGCAAGCAGTTCGTCGTCGAGAACCGCGCGGGAGCCGGCGGCAACATCGGCGGTGCCGCCGCCGCCAAGGCGCCTGCCGACGGCTACACGTTCCTGTTCGGGACGCCGGCGCCGATCGCGATGAACAAGCTCATGTACAAGGGCCTGAACTACGATTCCGAGAAGGACTTCACGCCGGTCGTGCTGGTCGCGAAGTCGCCGCTCATCATCGCCGCCAAGCTCGACTTTCCGGCCAAGACGTTCGGCGAGCTGATCGCCTACGCCAAGCAGAATCCCGGCAAGGTCAATGTCGGCCATCCCGGCAACGGCACGCTCGGCAACATCACCTCGGAGCTCACCCAGCAGTTCGCCGGCGTGAAGATGACCAATGTGCCCTATCGCGGCTCGGCGCCCTTGATGACCGATCTGCTCGGCGGGCAGGTGGATGTCGCCATGGATTTCATGCCGACCTATGTGCCGCTGGTGCGCGACAACAAGATCCGGGCGCTTGCCGTGACGACGACCCAGCGTGCCGCGCAACTGCCCGATGTGCCGACGGTGCAGGAAGCCGGGTTCAAGGGCTATGAGGCATCCGCCTGGTATGCCGTGGTCGCGCCGACCGGCACGCCGAAGGAGATCATCGCCAAGGTGAACGGTTTCACCAACACCTTCCTCAAGAGCGAGAAGGGCAAGACCTTCCTCGAGCAGAATGCGCTGCAGGGCGTCGGCGGCACGCCGGACGACCTCAAGGCGTTCATCGACAGCGAACTCGCCAAGTGGGGGCCGGTCATCAAGGCCGCGAACATCACGATGTAACCGCGATAGGGCAGGGCCGCCGATGCGGCCCTGCCGCTGTTCGAACCGCAAACGGCGCGGCGGGCTGGAATGATGCTGGGATGATGGCGGATGCGTGAGATCGAAATTCCGGCGCTGCCGGTCCCGCAGGTGGCGGTCGTCACCGGCGGCAGCAGCGGCATCGGCAAGGCGACGGCGGCGCGCCTCGCCGCGTTGGGCTCCACGGTCGTGGTCGGCTACAACAGCCGGCGCGAGCAGGCGGAAGAAGTGGTGCGCGGCCTGCAAGGAGGGGGGCACTTCGCCTTGCGCATCGCGGTCGAGGATTCCGCTTCCATCTCGCAGGCCGCGAAGGCGGTCGATGAACGCTGCGGGCGGCTCGATGCGCTGGTCAACAGCGGCGGGGCCACCACGCCGGTGCCCGCCAATAACTTCGACGGCCTGACCGACGACATCTTCGACCGGACGGTTGCGATCAACCTGCGCGGGCCGTTCGCGATGGTGCGGGCGTTCCGTCCCTTGCTGGAGCGCGGCAGCGGCGCGTCGGTCGTCAACGTCTCGTCGATCGCGGCCCGCACGGGCCTCGGCAGCAGCCTCGCCTATCTCGCGGCGAAGGCGGGCGTCGATGCGCTCACCGTCGCGCTCGCGAAGGTGCTCGCGCCGCAGATCCGTGTGTTCTCGGTTTCGCCCGCGGGGGTCGATACGGATTTCGTTCCCGGCCGGACACGCGAGCAATTGCAGAAAACCGCCGAACGGTTGCCGCTCGCGCACGTGACCACGCCGGACGACGTGGCGAGGGCGGTGATCGCCTGCATCGTCAATCTCACCAGCTCGACGGGCATCGTCGTTCCGGTGGACGAGGGCAGGCATCTTTAAGAGCGCCTTCGGGCGAAAGGGACACCGGTCGCGTGAATGGAACGCGACACAACAGAGGGCCAGCCCCGGCTTCGATTGCATCGACGCGGGAAGAGCTCGGGAACCCGGCTGGACGGAAAGAGGCGATGGAGCGGTTGCAGTTCTATATCGATGGCGCCTGGGTCGACCCCGCCGTGCCGGCGACGCTCGGCGTCGCCAATCCCGCGACGGAGGAAGTCTTCGCGCGCATCAGCCTCGGCTCGCGGCAGGATGTCGATCGGGCCGCAATGGCGGCACGCCGTGCCTTCGCGGCCTATTCCGAGACGAGCGTCGAGGAGCGTCTCGCCTGGCTGCACAGGATCATCGAGGGGTTCAAGGCGCGCCTGCCGGAACTGGCGCGGACCATGACGCTCGAGATGGGAGCGCCGATCACGTTCGCGACCCAGCGCCAGGCGACCGTCGCGCTGTTTCATTTCGAGGAAGCCGCGCGCGTGCTGGCGCAGTACCGGTTCGAGGAGCCGATGGGCGTCGGTATCGTCCGCCGCGAGCCGATCGGCGTCTGCGGACTGATTACGCCGTGGAACTGGCCGCTGAACCAGGTCGCCTCCAAGGTCGCGCCCGCGCTCGCTACCGGCTGCACCGTCGTCCTCAAGCCCAGCGAGATCGCGCCGCTGAGCTCGATGCTGCTGGCGGAGATCATTCACGATGCCGCCGTTCCGCCCGGCGTCTTCAATCTCGTGAACGGCGACGGGCCGACCGTGGGCGAGGCGATCGCCGCGCATCCGCAGATCGACATGGTGTCGTTCACCGGATCGACGGCGGCCGGTGTGCGGGTCGCCAAGCTTGCCGCCGATACGGTCAAGCGCGTGGCGCAGGAACTGGGCGGGAAGTCCGCCAACATCATCCTTCCGGATGTCGATCTGAAAGCGGCCGTGATCGAGGGCGTGCACGCCTGCTACACCAACGCCGGACAGAACTGCCAGTCTCCCACGCGAATGCTGGTGTCGCGCGCGCAGCGCGAGGCGGCGTTCGCGGCGGCGCGCGAGGCTGTCGCTGCCATCCGGCTGGGCGACCCGCTCGATCCCGCCACCACCATGGGGCCGCTGGTGAGCCAGCGGCAGTTCGAACGCGTTCAGGAACTCATCCAGTCGGGTATCGATGACGGCGCGACATTGGTCGCCGGGGGAACGGGACGGCCGGCGGCGCTCAATCGCGGCTATTATGTCCGTCCGACGGTGTTCGGCGACGTGACACCGCAGATGCGGATCGCGCGCGAGGAAATCTTCGGCCCGGTGCTGTCGATCATGAGCTACGATACCGAGGAGGAGGCGATCGAGATCGCCAACGATACGCCGTTCGGATTGGCGGGCTTCGTGCAATCCAGGGATTCGAAGCGCGCCCGCGCCGTCGCCAACCGTATCCGCGCCGGGCGCGTCTATCTCAACGGCGCCGGCTTCGACCGCAGCCTGCCGTTCGGCGGCTACAAGCAGTCGGGCAACGGCCGCGAGTTCGGTGTTTTCGGATTTGAGGAATATCTCGAGGTGAAGGCCATTCTCGGCTGACGGACGGCCTTCACCGCTCGAAGCGATCTGAAACGAGGCAGGCGGCAAGACCTGCGCTGCAAACGTGGAGGAAACATGCGCCTGCTAGCATTCGCACTGTTCGGACTTTCGCTCTTCCTCGCGCCCGGTCAGGGTGCCGGGGCGGAAACATGGCCGGCCCGCCCGGTGACCATGATCGTGCCGTTCCCTGCCGGCGGTCCCGCCGACATCGCGGCACGCGCCGTCGCCAATGCGCTCGGCGAGGCTTTCGGCAAGCAGTTCGTGGTCGACAACCGCGCCGGCGCCGGCGGCAACATCGGCGGGGCCGCGGTCGCCAAGGCGGCGCCCGACGGCTACACGATCATGTTCACGACGCCGGCGCCGGCGGCCGTCAACAAGCTCATCTACAAGAACATGTCCTACGATCCGGCGCGCGACCTCGAGCCGGTGGTGCTGGTCGCGAAGTCGCCGCTCATCGTCACCGCGCGGCTGGACTTCCCCGCCAGCACGCTGGCGGAACTGATTGCCTATGCCAAGCAGAACCCCGGCAAGGTCAATGTCGGTCATCCGGGCATCGGCACGCTCGGGCACATCACCGCGGAGCTGATCGAGCAGTTCGCCGGGGTGAAGATGACCAACGTGCCCTATCGCGGCACGACGCCGCTGACGACCGATCTCCTTGCCGGGCAGATCGATGTCGCCATGGACTTCATGCCGACCTATGTGCCGCTGGTGGAAGACAACAAGATCCGCGGCCTTGCGGTGACGACGGCCCAGCGGACCACGCAACTGCCCAAGGTGCCGACGGTGCAGGAGGCGGGATACAAGGGGTTCGAGGCGACGGCGTGGTACGCGATCGTGGCGCCCACCGGCACGCCGAAGGACATCGTCGCCAAGATGAACGGCGCGGTGAATGCGTTCCTCAAGAGCGACAAGGGCAAGGCGTTCCTCGAGCAGAACACCATGCAGGGCGCCGGCGGTTCGCCCGAGGACCTCAAGACGTTCATCGCCGGCGAGCTCAAGAAGCTTGCGCCGGTGATCGAGGCCGCCAAGATCTCGATGTAGCAAAGGCGCCGCCGCCGGCAGCCCCTGCCGGCGGCGGCATTCTCCGGCGCGGGGCCCGCCCCGGCGGCACCGCGATATCCAGGCCTGTCATGTTCGTTGATCCCCGCACCGCCGACAGTCTCAACCGCGCGATCTTCAACGCCATCGTTGCGCCGCGGCCGATCGGCTGGATCAGTTCGCAGGGTCCCGGCGGCGCGGTCAATCTGGCGCCATTCTCGCATTTCAATATCGTCTCGACCGCGCCGCCGGTGATCCTCTTCTCGTGCAACACGCCGGCGGACCGTGCCGAGAAGGACACGCTGGCGAACGTGCGCGCGACCGGCGAGTTCGTCTTCAATCTCGCGACCTACGATCTGCGCGAGGCCGTCAACCGGACCTCGACCCCGGCGCCCTACGGCACCGACGAGTTCGATCTCGCCGGGCTCGCCAAGGCGCCGAGCGTCAACGTCGCTCCGCCGCGCGTCGCGCAGTCGCCCGCCAACCTCGAATGCAAGCTGCTGCGCATCGTCAAGATCGAGCCGGAGCGGCCGGGCGACACGCCGAGCCACGTGGTTTTCGGCCGCGTCGTCGGCCTGCACATGCAGGACGAATTCGTCACCGCCGCCGGCCGCTTCGATACCGTGAAGGCGCGGCCGCTCACGCGGCTCGGCGGCATCCAGTATGCGCCGCCGGGCCCGATCTTCGAGATGCCGCCGCCGTTCCGGCGCGCCGGCGAGGCGCAGGCGGGAGACTAGCCCACGATGGAAACCGCCGCCTTTCGCGATGCCGATCTCGTCATGCTGGACGCGCGCGCCGCGCCCGGCACGCTCGACCGGCGCTGCGTCCGCGCCCAGAATTTCTTCATTGAGTGGATCGCGGCGGGGCCGGACGCGCCGGCGCTGCCGCTTTCCGGCGACGCGGAAACCATGCTGCTCACCTTCGCGGGCGGCGCGAGCATCGCGCGCGCGGACGGGAACGTCGCGATCGGTCCCCGCACGCTGGCGGTGCTGCCGCCCGGCCGGTGCAAGGTGACGCTGGCGGCGGGGCATGCCTGCGTGCTCTCGACCGCTCCGCTCGGGAGCGCGCCGCTCAATGCCGCGTCCTATGCGGTGGCGGACGGGCGCGTCGCGCCGGTGGGGCCGCCGTTCCGGCGCCGCGGCGATCCGCAGCGCGTCCAGGTCTTCGACATCGACCGCGTCGCCGCACCCGCCGACAATCCGCGGCTGAAGATGTTCCAGAGCGCGACCATGAGCATCAACTGGGTGGACTATGACGGGCCGCGCGACCGCACGCGGCTCAGCCCCCATGCCCATGCGGATTTCGAGCAGGCATCCCTCGCGGTCGCCGGCCGCTTCGTCCATCACCTGCGCGTGGCGTGGGGCCGGAACGCGGACGCATGGCGCGAGGACCGCCACCTGACGGCGGATTCGCCTTCTGTCCTGATCGTCCCGCCCGAGATTATCCACACGACCGAGGGCACCGGGCCGGGCCGCCATCTGCTGATCGATATTTTCGCACCGCCGCGCCGCGATTTCATCGCACGCGGCTGGGTTCTGAATTCACAGGAATATATCGACCCGCGCGGGGGATAAGCCCCTCATCGCCACTTTCATCTCCCGCGTGCGATGTGCGTGGCCGGCGCGGCGATCCTGTGGATGCGATCGGCTGGCAGGGATTTGGCGGATGCGTGTAAGGTGCGTCCGCACCTCCGGCTCCGACGATCCGGCGGCGCACCATGTCCCGGCCGACAGTGCCATCCAGGAGGATAACCCATGCGTTCCGCACTGCTTCTCTCGACGCTCGCCGCCGCCATGGCATTCGCGACCCCTTCGCTTGCCGACCGTGCCACGGCGGACGCCTGCGCCGCCAAGCTCTCCCCCGACGCCAAGCTTATCTACACCGCTTCCATCGGCGCCGTGACGCCGACCGCCGATCTTGCCGGCGTCGTCCGCGACAAGGCGCGCTCGCTCGTCATGGGCGGCAAGCTCAGCCGCGACGCCGCGCGTCCGGCCGCAGAGGCGGCGGGCGCCTGCCTGAAACAGGCGCGATGAGCTACCCGTCCCTGCGGGAACGAAGCGGCAAAGCAGTCCCGGTCCGCAGCACGGTGCACGGTCGGTCGGGATTGCTTCGCCAAGCCGCGCGCGTTGCGCACTCACAACGATGATGCGCGCCGAGGCGGCTGCGTGACGATCCTCCGCATCGACAGCGATGCGGCAATCGTTCGGTCCGCGCGGCACCCTCGCCGTGTCACGTTCCGGATTGGGCGGCGCTTGCCCGGTCGAGCAGCGCCTTGATCTTCTGCAGCAGCCGCGGCAGGTCCACGGGCTTGGTGTCGAAGTCGTCGCAGCCGGCCGCGATGGCCTTGTCGCGATCCTCGTTCATGGCGTGCGCCGTCAGCGCGATCACCGGGATGGCGCGGGTGGCGGGGTCGGCCTTCACGTGCTGCGTCGCCTCCCAGCCGTTCATCACCGGCAGGCTCATGTCCATCAGGATCAGGTCGGGCTTGGCCATCGCCGCCATCTCGACGCCCTGACGGCCATCGATGGCCATGACGACCTCGAAACCGTTGCGCGCGAGCCGGCGCGACAGCATGTCCCGATTCATCTCGTTGTCCTCGACGAGCAAGATCTTCGGCATCGCATTCTCCATTCGCAAGCCGCACAGGTCCTAGAGCATGATCGCTTAAAATGGAAACCGGCTCAGCGCCGTGCGCGCGGCTCCGTTTCGCCTGAAAACGCGCTAGTTCGGCGTCGCATGCGCGCGCTCCGCGATCGCCGCGAGCGCGTGGCCGAGGCTCGCGATCGGCTGCGTGCTCTTGCTGAGCACCAGGATCGTGCGCTCCGCCAGGAACACGCGCTCGTCGTTGCCCAGTGTCTTCGCGGTCAGCACCACCACCGGGATGTCGCGCAGGTCCTCGTCCGCGTGCAGCCTCGTGAGGAACTCGAAGCCGTCCACCTCCGGCATCATCAGGTCGAGCAGGATCAGCGCCGGGCGCGGATTGCGCTTGAGCCATTCGAGCGCGCGGCCGCCGTTGAAGGCTTCCGCCGCCTTCATGCCGACACCCTCGACCGACTGCCGGACGATCGTGCGCACGTCCTCGTCGTCGTCGACGATCAGCACCACGGCGCCGCCGTGCGCATGCGCGAAGCGCTGGATCAGCGCGACCAGGCGGGCGCGGTCGATCGGCTTGGTCATGAACTCGGAAGCGCCGAGCGAGAAGCCGAGGTTCCGGTCGTCGACGATCGTGAGCATGATGACCGGGATGTGCTGGAGCGCGGGATCGGACTTCATGATGCCGAGCACGGACCAGCCATCGACGTTCGGCATCATGACATCGAGCGTCACGATGTCCGGCGGCGTCTTGCGCATGATCGCGACGGCCTGTTCGCCGTCCGCCGCGTGCAGCACCTTGTAGCCTTCCCGCAACAGCGTCGCCGAGAGCACGTCGTGCACCACGGGGTCGTCGTCCACCACCAGCACCGTCAGCGAGCGGGCAGGGCCGCGCGCGGCGACGGCGGGGCGTTCCTCCAGCGCCTCCGTCCGCACCGACTTGTCGGGCAGGCGGATGGTGAAGGTCGAGCCTTTCCCGGGCTCGCTCGCGACCTCGATGTCGCCGCCGAGCATGGTGCAGAAGTGCCTGGTGATGGTCAGGCCGAGGCCCGTGCCGCCGAAGTTGCGCGTGGTCGATGAATCGGCCTGGGTGAATGCCTGGAACAGGCGGTCCATCTGCTCCTGCGTCATTCCGATGCCGCTGTCGGACACGGCGAAGCGGAACTGCGGCACGCCGTCTCCGTCCACCGTGCGCGACAGCGCGAGCTTCACCTCTCCCTCCCTGGTAAACTTCGCCGCGTTGCTGAGGAGATTGATGAGGCTCTGCTTGAGTTTCGTCAGGTCCGTCCGCAGCGAGCCGACGTCGGGAGGACACTCGATGACCAGCCGGTTGCCGTTCTTGCTCATCATCGGCTCGACGATGGTCTTCACCTCCTCGATGAGCCGCGAGAGGAACACGTATTCGAGGTAGACGTCCATGCGGCCGGCCTCGATCTTCGACAGGTCGAGAATGTCGTTGATGAGGCCGAGCAGGTGCTTGCCGGCGGACTGGATTTTCTTGAGGTCGCCGATGCTGGTCTCGTCGCCGCGGTCCTGGGCGTCCTCGACCAGGATTTCGCTGTATCCGATGATGGCATTGAGCGGCGTGCGCAGTTCGTGGCTCATGTTGGCCAGAAACTCGGACTTGGTCTGGTTCGCCCGCTCCGCGGCGCGGCGCGCTTCCTCGATCGCGGCCTCGGCCTGCTTGCGCGGGGTGATGTCGTAGATCCACGAGATCATGCACGGCTGGCCGTCATATTCGGTCTGGCTCCACGACAGCAGCGACCAGAACGTGCCGCCGTCGGGCCGACGGTTATGGATTTCCGCGTCGATCAGGCGGCCGTCGCGGCGGAATATCTCGAGCAGGCGGTCGCGCTCGGTCGGATCGACGTAGAGCTCGCGGACGTTCTTCGGCATCTTGTCGGCGGGGACGCCGTAGAGTTCGTCGTGCCGGCGGTTGGCATAGAGAAGCCGGCCGCCGGGTCCGACGATGGCGACGGCGCAGGGGCTGGTGTCGAGCAGCGCGCGCATCTGCTGGGCGGCCCGCGCGAGCACCTCGCGCTCGGCGTGCGCCTGCGTCATGTCCTCGACGGTCATCAGCCGCTCGCCGTCGATGGCGCGGAACGCGACGCCGATGGTGGCGCCGGACGGCGTCTTCTGCGTGAACCGCGCGTCGTTGTCGTCGATCTGGTCGAGGATATGAGCGACGGCGGTCGCGGACTCGCCGTCACCGTAGTCGCCGCGCGCCACCAGCTTGGCGATGAGCCGCTCGATCGACTGGCCGGGAACGACGTCGGCGGGATCGACCTCCAGCAGCTTCGCCGCAAGGCCGTTCGCGGCGCCGACGGTCCTGTCGCCCGCCACCACCACCGCGCCGAACGGCAGTCCCTCCAACAGCCGGTGCAGCAGCCTGGAGAACGCCTGCTGATCGCCTTTTTCCATCATCCACCTCGTGGCCCGCTTCGCGCGTCGTGCCGAGCATAGTGTAACTTCCGCCGTCGCGGGTGCGCCCCTGTTTGCGAGCGCATGTATTTAGCCCGGAATGCCGTCCGGGCGCCGCATGAAAATGGACGAACCCGTCCCGTCGCGGCGCTCCGGCGGAGCCGTGCAGGCGGATTTCGTCCTGTTTGCCAGCCTGTTCGCCGTTTTCCCCACGCGGGGTGAAGCCATTGCAAAGCCATCCGATCTGTGAACCTCCTGCTCACCATGACCGATACAGTCGAGGCCAGCGGCGATGACGACGACGCGCGGCGCGTCCGGCGCGCGCTGCTCGCGCATCTGCGCCAGGAATTCATGGCGCCGGCGGCGGCGATCGTCGGTTACGCCGATATCCTGCTGGAGGATGCGAGAAGGCTCTCGCTCGATGCCTGTATCGCCGATCTCGAACGCGTGCGCACTGCCGGCGGTGCGCTGCAGGCATTGCTCGATGCGGTGTTGACGCAGCCGGAAAACGCCCCGGCGTTCGACCCGGCGAAGCTGCGGCACGACCTGCGCACGCCGATCAACGCCATTAAGGGCTACGGCGAGATGCTCGCGGAGGACGCCGCGGAAGGCGGCAGCGAGGCGCTGCTCGGCGATCTCGTGAAGCTGCTCGCGGAAGCCGACGGCATGCTCCGGCGGATCGACGCCCTCGTCGATTTCCGTGCCCGGCCGGCGGCGCAGGCCGGGAGCGCGCCCGTCGCTGCGGCGGGTATCGTCGAGGCCGTTCGCGCGATCCGTTCCGTGGCGCTGCGGCCGGCCGCGGCCGACGCGCGCGGCCGCATCCTGATCGTCGACGACAATGCCTCGAACCGCGACCTGCTCGGCCGCCAGCTCGAGCGTGCCGGCCATGCCGTCGCCGAGGCCGAGAACGGCCGCGCCGCGCTGGAGCGGCTCGAAGCCGAGGCATTCGACCTGATCCTGCTCGACATGATCATGCCGGACATCAGCGGCTACGAGGTGCTGTGCCGCATCAAGGAGTGGCCGGAGATCCGCGATCTTCCCGTCATCATGATCTCCGCGCTCGACGACATGGACAGCGTCATCCGCTGCGTCGAGGCCGGCGCCGTCGACTACCTGCTGAAGCCGTTCGACTCGACGCTGCTGCAGGCGCGGATCGGCTCCAGCCTGGAGAACAAGCTGCTGCGCGACCGCGAGAAGCTGATGATGGAGGAGTTGCAGCGCGAGAAGGCCCGCTACGAGGATCTGCTGCTGTCGATCCTGCCGCGCACCATCGTCGACCGCATCAATGCCGGCGAGGCGATGATCGCCGATCATGTCGAGGAAGTGACGATCCTGTTTGCCGATATCGTCGGCTTCACGCGGTTCGCGAGCCGGCGGTCGGCGGGGGATCTCGTGCGGTTCCTCAACACGGTCTTCACCGCGTTCGACGGGCTGACCGAGCGGCTCGGCGCCGAGAAGATCAAGACCATCGGCGATGCCTACATGGTCGCCTTCGGCCTGCCCGATCCGCGCCCGGATCACGCCGAGGCGGCGGCACGCCTCGCGCTCGCGATGCTCGACGAGATCGCCCGGTTCCGCGGCAGCGACGGCGCGTCGGTGAACCTGCGGATCGGCCTGCATACCGGGCCGGCGGTCGCCGGCGTCATCGGCCAGCGCAAGTTCTCGTTCGACGTCTGGGGAACGACCGTGAACATCGCCAGCCGCATGGAATCCCATGGGGAACCGGGCCGGATTCATGTCAGCGAGGCGTTCATGACCGCGCTCGCCGGCCGTTTCGCGTTCACCGCCCGCGGCCTGATCGACGTCAAGGGGACGGGGCCCATGCGGACCTATTTCCTTGACGGTCCGACCGCCTGAGCGGGCTTCGGCGCTGTTCTCGCGCCGCTTTCGCGGGGCGCCGGTCCGGCACCCCGCGCGTTCGCATGCAGCGTGTCAGATCACGCCCAGCGCCTCCATCGCCTCGGCGACGCGGACGAAGCTCGTGATGTTGGCGCCCAGCACGTAGTCGCCGGGGGCGCCGTACTCGATCGCGGTCTCGGCGCAGCGGTCATGAATGTCGCGCATGATGCTGGCGAGCCGCGTCTCCGTCTGCTCGAACGTCCAGCTATCGCGCGAGGCGTTCTGCTGCATCTCCAGCGCCGAGGTGGCGACGCCGCCCGCGTTGGCGGCCTTGCCCGGCGCGAACAGGACGCCGGCCTCCTGGAAGATGCGGACGGCGTCGGGCGTGCAGGGCATGTTCGCGCCCTCGCCGACGGCAACGACGCCGTTGCGCACGAGCACGCTGGCGTCCCTGCCCGTGAGTTCGTTCTGCGTGGCGGAGGGCAGCGCGACATCGCAGGGAACGTCCCAGATCGGCGCCGCCTCGACGTAGCGGGTACCGACGCGCTTGAGGCGGGCGTATTCGGAGATGCGCTCCCGGCGCTGCTCCTTGATCTCCTGGACCAGCGAGAGGTCGATGCCGGCGTCGTCGACGACGTAGCCGTTCGAATCCGAGCAGGCGACGACCTTGCCGCCGAATTCCGCAACCTTCTCCATCGCGTAGATGGCGACGTTGCCCGACCCGGAAACGACCACGCGCTTGCCCTCGAACGACTGTCCCTTCGTCGCCAGCATGCTCTGCACGAAGTACGTCGTGCCGTAGCCGGTCGCTTCCGTGCGCGCGCGCGATCCGCCGTAGGAAAGGCCCTTGCCGGTCAGTACGCCGGCCTCGTAGCGGTTGGTCAGCCGCTTGTACTGGCCGAACAGGAACCCGATCTCGCGCCCCCCGACGCCGATGTCGCCGGCGGGGACGTCGATGTATTCGCCGAGATGACGATGAAGCTCGGTCATGAACGACTGGCAGAACCGCATGATCTCGCCGTCCGACCGGCCGCGCGGATTGAAGTCCGAGCCGCCCTTGCCGCCGCCGATCGGCATGCCGGTCAGCGCGTTCTTGAACGTCTGCTCGAAGCCGAGGAACTTGATGATCCCGAGGTTGACCGAGGGATGGAAGCGCAGTCCGCCCTTGTAGGGCCCGAGCGCGGAGTTGAACTGCACCCGGAAGCCGCGGTTGATCCGCACCTGTCCCTGGTCGTCCACCCACGGCACCCGGAAGATGATCTGGCGTTCCGGCTCGCACAGCCGTTCGATCAGGGCATGGTTGAGATAATAGGGGTGCTTGGCCACGACACGGCCGAGGCTGCCGAGCACTTCCTTAACCGCTTGATGGAACTCGTCTTCGCCCGCATTCCGGCGCAGAACTTCCGCAAGAATGGGGCCCAGCTTCTCATCGATCTGCAACACGGTAAGCGTATTCCTGTCTGGAAAAGAGGAGGGGAGAGGTGAGCCGGGCCTCAGGCGCCGGCGCGTCGGAACGGGCGGCCCGGAGGCGGCGTGCAATAAAGCGGCAACGCGCCTGCCATTGCCTGCATAAAGATGCGACGAAGATTCATGCTGCCTAAAACGTGTGCTTTTGCGCGTACGCGCGGCCCCCTCGATGCCGCGAACCTAGTGGAATTGTGGCATCAGATCAAACAGTTGTATAAATTTCTAAGTCCCCGGAAAACCTGCACATTCCGGCGGCATGCCGCGTTGCGGCCGTCATCGCCGCCGGGCCGGCGGCACGATTTTGATTGGTCGGCCGCGACGGCGGTCGGCTAATCTCGCCGCGCTCGGAAGCCGCGTCCCGCCGTACCGGCCGGGCCGATGAGATGGAAGGCAGCCCATGATCTTCCTGTCGAAAGTCCTCCCGCCGGGAATCTCCCCCTCGAAACTGATGCCGGCCGCGGCGGTCCTGCTGGCCTGCCTTGTGGCGGCGCCGCAGGCCGATGCCCAGGGCGCGCGACAGCCGGCATCCGACGCCTGCGCGCAGGCCGCCGGGCTTTCCGTCCTGCCCTCGCCGATGGTTCCGTGGAAGGGTGCGCCGCTGCGCGTGATTCTCACGACCGAGAAGCCGGTGGAGGGCGAGCTTTCGCTCGTCGCGCCCGACGGCCATGTCGCGGCGAGGTCGAGCCTGCGCCACGGCGGCCCGCCCTATTTCTGGTTCGCGGAAGTCGCCGCGCCGGCGGCGGGCACCTGGCGCGCCACGCTGACGGGCGGCGCGTCTTCCTCCTGCGGCCCGCTCTCGCACGAGATCGCGGTGCGCGAGGGCGAGCCGCCGCGCCCGGAAGCGACGGCCGGCAGCGTCTGGCCGATCCGCGGTCAGTGGGACCGCGCGACCGAGAATCTCTATTCGGCGTGGATCGAGAAGCTGTTCGACTCCCCGCTCGATGCGCTGCCGTCCTGGACCGCGCTGCATCAGGTGCTGCGCGACCGCTCGCGCAACGTGCTGTTCGATTATCTCGGCCTCGGCGAGGACCGGACGGGGCTCGCGATGCGCCCCGACTGCGCCGACATGCCGTATTTCCTGCGTGCCTATTTCGCCTTCAAGCTCGGGCTGCCGTTCGGCTATTCGAAGTGCTCGCGCGGCGGCGGGGGCGCGGCGCCGCGCTGCTACCAGTGGTTCAACATCCAGACCGTCGAGGCGGCGCGGGCACCGGCGGCCGGGCAGGACGCGGCGCCGAAAGCCGCGCCGGCGGGCCGCGCCGGGCTTGCCGCCGCCTTCGCGCGCTACATCCCGGTCATCGGCGATGCGGTGCATTCCGGCTCGGGGCGCACGCTCGCGACCGACAACAACACCGACTATTATCCCGTCGCGCTGACGCAGGAAGCGCTGCGCCCAGGCACCGTCTATGCCGATCCGTTCGGCCATGTGCTGATGCTGACGCGGCGCGTGCCGCAGACGAAGGACGGAGCCGGCGTGTTCCTCGCCGCCGATGCGCAGCCCGACGGCACGGTCGCGATCAAGCGGTTCTGGCGCGGCAATTTCCTGTTCGCGCAGGACCCCAAGCTCGGCAGCCCCGGCTTCAAGCATTTCCGGCCGGTCATGCGCGGCGGCAACGGGGCGCTGCGGCGGCTGACCAACGCGGAAATCGAGCAGAATCCGCAATATGGCGACTTCTCGCTGGAGCAGTCGAAGCTCGGGGTCGAAGCCTTCTATGACAGGATGGACGACGTGATGTCGCCGGCGCCGCTCGATCCGATGCGCGCCATGAAGGAAGCCGTCATCGCGCTCGACGAGCAGGTGCAGGCGCGGGTGACGTCGGTCGAGAACGGGCGGAAGTATCAGAACAGCGGTCGCGGCGAGGCGGCGATGCCCGATGGCGCCGCCATCTTCGAGACCACGGGCGCGTGGGAGGATTTCGCGACGCCCTCGCGCGACCTGCGGCTGCTGATCGCGATCGATGTCGTGCGCAATTTCCCCGATCGCGTCGCCCGGCGGCCCGACCGCTAGGTCGGATCGACATTCAGGATTCCCAAACGGGCTGATCGCTGATTCATAGGGCTCCGTGATTTGGCACGGAGCGGATGATGGCGGTCAAGCGATATGAATTGAGCGAAGCCCAATGGCGG